>Ga0308165_1000627_pt1 | contig 59909 bp, 53 predicted proteins | sample PhyWR2_FD_201032 | JGI IMG/M metagenome (GOLD analysis project Ga0308165, IMG submission 201032) | Phyllosphere microbial communities from UC Gill Tract Community Farm, Albany, California, United States - DLSLW.R2 | ecosystem: Host-associated > Plants > Phyllosphere > Unclassified | place: USA... | reverse complement strand
TGTGGTCTTGCCCGGCCGGCCCGACACGCCCGGCACGCCTTCGCCGCTAGCCGACATTCCCCTGGTCAAGGGCATAGATGGCCACTCCATCCTGCAGGTCAGCGTACCCGTGGGCATGGCGCTGCAGGCCCAGGGCATGCCAGCACCAATGACCGGTGCCGCAGCGCTGGCTGAATTGACACTGCGCATAGAGCGCTCGTCCGGTGGCGACGCCGGGCTGACCCACAACGGTCAGGTCTTCCTGGCCACGCTCGATCCCTCGGTGCCGCTGACCATACAGACCATCACCGCCACGGCCGGCGCGGGCTTTGACCCCGATGTGCCGCTGGTGATCAACGGCAGCGCCATTGCGCGCGACGGCATGCAGGCCGTGATCCTTGACGCGCGCGCCCTGCCCGACAGCACCACCATACAGGTCGACAATGTCGACTTCCTGACCGTGGTGGGCGCGGTGCGCATCATTGGCGGCGCAGGCCAGAACATGGCCAGCGGCGACGGCGCCGCCCAGTACATCGTGCTGGGCGCCGAGGACGACATCATCCATGGCGGCGGCGGCAACGACACCGTCGGCAGCAAGGGCGGGAACGACCAGGTCTACGGCGATGCCGGTGACGACATCGTGTTTGGTGGCGCGGGCAACGACCTGCTGTCGGGCGGCACGGGCAGCGACCGCCTCAACGGCGGCACAGGCTTCAACGTGGCACTGCAGGAAGGCAAGCGCAGCGACTACTTGATCACGCTCGACGGCGCGGGCATCAAGCTCACGCATATCGCCAGCGGCAGCGTCGACTGGCTGGTCGATGACCAGCAGGTACGCTTCGAGACTGGACCAATCCTCACGGTCGCGCACAGTGCCGCCGAAGAAGCCGCGGCCTTCCTGTTTCAGAAGTGGATGGGACGCGACCTGACGCCAAGCGAAGGCGCAGTGATCCAGACGCTGCATGGGCTGAGCGCCGTGCAAGTCGCGGGCCTGTTTGCCCAGGTCTACCCGCAGCAGGCAGCCGGCAAGACTGCGCAGCAACTGCTCGACGGCATGGAGGCAGCGGGCGCCATCCGCGTGGATGCCGATCGCTCCACCAAATACGTGGCCGATGCGGGCGACAACACGTTCACCCCCACCCTGGGCCTGGCCTGGAACCTGGACGGCGGCGCAGGAATCGACACCCTCGTTTTCCCAGCCACTCTGGCGGAAACGTACATCGAGGCAAGTGCCACAGGTTTCACTCTGCAGCGCATGACCGACGGCGCGATGCTCGAGCTGTCCAACGTGGAGCGCTTGACGCTCAACGACACCCAGCTGGCGCTGGATCTCGACGGCCACGCGGGCGAAGCCGCCAAACTGCTCGGCGCGCTGGGCGGTGTGGGCTTGCTCGACAACCAGCCGTTGGTCGGCGAAGTGATTCGTGCGCTGGATGCGGGCGTGAGCGCGCAAAGCCTGGCGCAGCTGGGCCTGCAGGTGCTGGGTGCGAAGACATCGCTCGAAGTCACGCAACTGATCTGGACCAATGTCGTGGGCAGCGCCGCAACTCCGGCGCAGTTGCAGCCGTTCGTCAACCTCATGGCACAGGGCGTGATGGGCAGCGAACTGGCGGTGCTGGCCAGCCATCTGGAGCTGAACGCCACGCGCATCGATCTGGTGGGCCTGGCGGCCACGGGCATCGAGTTCGCCTGACAGGTCAATGGTGGAGGGCACAGCGCCTCCCCCACCACTGCGGCATTCGAGGCAAGGCGGCCAGTGGTATTGGCCAGTTCACGGGCATCTTCAGCGGCTTTGCCGCTCAGGCCATACCCTATCGCGCAGCAAGTCCCTCGGGTGAGATGAGCGATCGCCTGCAGTTCGCCAGCCCTTCGACGCCATCGCTGCAGGCCTGGGCCGCACCGTGCGCGCCTATCGAGCATGGAAAGCCGCCCATCCATGACGCAACGTCTTTTGCGGATAAATCCCCCAAAGACGCATGGATGCTGGGGTACGACTTGAGAAAACACTCTCCAAAAAGCCGTAGAATCCGCGCCAATCTTCAACAGCGGGTTGGACTTCAAAACCTTGGATCGCGTGTTCAAACAACGTTTGAACAATCGGCAAGATGTCTCCGCTGCTGAAAAGCCTGCTATCTAAAACATAGCAGGCTTTTTTGTATCACGTGTAAACACCTCCTGTTTGGCCTACCGATGAAATGAAACGAAAGCCCGATGTTTGCGCTTATGTCGCATTTCCATCGTTCGCGCCGGTACAGGCTTTCGCTCCCTCCCCTTTTACCTATTGCCCCATCGCTTTGAAAGCCTGCACGCGCGCGCTTGAGAAAACGGAGACAGAATGAAATTCAACAAACTCACCACCTGGGTACTGATCGCGCTGGTTGCCGGCATCATCGTCGGCTACATCTGCAACACGGCTCTTTCCGCGGAATCTTCCAAGGAAGTTGCGAGCTACTTCTCCGCACTGACGGAAATCTTTCTTCACCTGGTGAAGATGATCATTGCCCCGCTGGTGTTCGCCACGCTGGTGGTGGGCATCGCCAGCATGGGGGACGCAAAGAGCGTGGGCCGCGTGGGCGCGAAGGCGCTGGGATGGTTCGTCACCGCCTCGCTGATTTCCCTGCTGCTGGGCCTGCTCTGGGCCAATGTGTTCCGGCCGGGCGACGGCACGCATCTGACGCTGCCGGATGCAAGCGCGGCAACCCACCTCAAGACAGGTTCGCTGGATTTCAAGCACTTCATCGTCGGCATCTTCCCCAAGAGCATCTTCGAGGCGCTGGCCACCAACTCCGTGCTGCAGATCGTCGTGTTCTCGCTGTTCTTCGGCTTTGCGCTTTGCACCGTGAAGAGCAAGACCGGCGACATCATCAAGTCGTTCTTCGAGGAACTGGTGCACGTGATGATCCGCGTCACCGACTATGTGATGCTGTTCGCGCCGGTGGGCGTGTTTGCTGCCGTGGCCGCAGCGATCACGGTGCAGGGCCTGGGCGTTCTGGGCACCTACGCCAAATTCATCGCGAGCTTCTATTTCGCCTTGGCTACGCTGTGGCTGGTGCTGATTGCGGCCGGCTACGTCGTGCTGCGCAAGCGGGTGTTCAAGTTGCTGAGCCTGGTGAAGGCGCCGACGCTGATCGCGTTCTTCACGGCGAGCAGCGAGGCCGCCTACCCCAAGACCATGGAGCAGCTCGAGAAGTTCGGCGTCAAGGATGAAGTCACGGGCTTCGTGCTGCCCATGGGCTATGCCTTCAACCTCGACGGCTCGATGATCTACCAGGCGTTCGCGATACTGTTCATTGCACAGGTGTATGGCATCGAAATGTCGTTCGCCACCCAGCTGTCCATGCTGCTGGTGCTGATGATCAGCAGCAAGGGCATGGCCGGCGTGTCGCGCGCTTCGCTGGTGGTGGTCGCCGCGACACTGCCGCTGTTCGGTCTGCCCGAAGCGGCCTTGCTGCTCATCATGGGCATAGACGTGTTCCTCGACATGGGCCGCACCGCGACCAACGTCATCGGCAACAGCATCGCCACGGCCGCCGTGGCCAAGTGGGAAGGCAAGCTCGGCGAGACGCTGCCCGACAGCGAGGAACTGCTGCCCGCACAGGCCCGGCCGGTCGCAGCGCCAGAGATCACCGCAGGCAACGGCCATCCCGCATAACCTTGCCGCAGCGATGACTTTGCTGCGCCGGACGACGGCCCAGGTCATGACCGGGCAAACTGTCGCCCGCTACGGTGGCCGGGTTCGGCCCCCAGCCCGTCACGCGCGCAAAACCGGCCGCACGCAAGTCATGTGCGGGCCATTGCCCACAGGCCTCGCCCGGTGTGCCGCAATGCCACCGGTTACAGGAACAAGCGCGGACAGCAGCGATGAATTGTGGGCGTCCGGCGCGCACCCCCCTCGACACGGTGATCCGCTGAAGCGGTGACCCGGCTGCGAAGCCAGTGAATGCGGCCGGCACCGCGTTCCTGTCGATCACTGATCGCCAGCGATACGGTACGGGTGCCAAGCCACACGCCGCTTTCTTTCCATTCCAACCGATTCGTCCAAGAGACGGAGTATTCTCATGCGGAAATTCAAAATATGGGGGCCTAGCCTGCTGGCCCTTCTGGCACTTGCGGGTGTCCTGTTCCTCTACTGGCCGCTTCATCAGCGGTCCGTGCCTGCGGCCGAAAACGACAAGCCCGTGGACGTGGTGCTGGTCGGCGGCGGCATCATGAGCATCACGCTGGCCACCTACCTGCAGGAGCTGCAGCCCGACCTGAACGTGCAGCTGTTCGAGCGCCTCGACGGCGTCGCGCTGGAAAGCTCCAATGGCTGGAACAACGCCGGCACCGGTCACTCGGCCTTCGCCGAGCTGAACTACACGCCCGAGCTGCCCGACGGCTCCATCGAGACCAAGCGCGCGGTCGGCATCGCCGAGCAGTTCGAAGTCTCGCGCCAGTTCTGGTCGCACCAGGTCAAGCTGGGCCGCCTGCCCCAGCCCTCGGACTTCATCAATGCGACGCCGCACATGAGCTTTGTCTGGGGCGAAGACCGCATCGAATACCTGCGCAAGCGCCACGCGGCGCTGGTCAAGAACCCGATGTTCTACGGCATGCAGTTCACCACCGACGCCCAGCAGATCAAGCAGTGGGCGCCGCTGGTCATGGAAGGGCGCGACCCCGGCCAGAAGGTGGCGGCCACCTATATGCCTCTGGGCACGGACGTCAACTTCGGTGTGATCACCAACCAGCTGACGCGTGGCCTGCAAAGCAACCCGAACTTCAAGCTGCAGGTGCAGCATGAAGTCACGGCGCTGCGCCAGGGTGACGACAAGATCTGGAACGTCACCGTCAAGGATCTCAAGAACGGTCAGGAACGCACCGTCAAGTCGCGCTTTGTCTTCATCGGCGCGGGCGGCGCCGCGCTCAAGCTGCTGCAGATGTCGGGCATTCCCGAAGCCAAGAACTACGCCGGCTTCCCGGTCGGCGGCCAGTTCCTGGCGTTCAAGGCACCGGCCGTGGCCGAGCGCCACAAGGTCAAGGTCTACGGCATGGCCGAGACCGGTTCGCCGCCGATGTCGGTGCCGCACATCGACTCGCGCAAGCTCGACGACAAGCCCGTGGTGCTGTTCGGCCCGTTCGCGCTGTTCAGCACCAAGTTCCTCAAGGAAGGTTCGTGGTTCGACCTGTACTCCTCGGTCAACCACAACAACGTGGCCGGGATGCTCAAGGTCGGCAGCGAGAACCTGGACCTGGTGAAGTATCTGCTGCAGCAGGCCGAGCTGAGCGATGCCGATCGCCATGCCGAGCTGGTCAAGTACTACCCCAACGCCAAGCGCGAGGACTGGGAGCTGGTCACCGCCGGCCAGCGCGTGCAGATCATCAAGAACGATCCGGAAAAGGGCCCTCTGCTGCAGTTCGGCACCGAGATCGTGACCGACCAGAACAAGACCATTGCCGCATTGCTGGGCGCCTCGCCGGGCGCATCGACCGCGCCGCCCATCATGCTGAACCTGCTGGCCCAGGCTTTCCCCAAGGAAATGGAAGCCGGCTGGAAGGAAAAGCTCAAGGAGATCGTGCCGTCGTACGGCCGCAAGATCAACGACAGCGCGGCGCTGACCAATGAGATCCGCGCCATGACGGGCAAGGCACTGAACCTGCCTTACCTCGAAGTGCCCGTCGCGGCGCCAGTGGCTGACCAGGCTGCGCCCGCCGCGCCTGCTGCCGCGCCGGCTCCTGCGCGCAATGCCAATACGGAAATGCAGGCCCTGTAAGAAAGCCGCTTCCAAGACGCCCGATGCCGCCCATCGGGCGTTCTGCATTGAGGCCCCGGTCTCGCCTGGCGTTCAGGCGCTGGCGATCGCCGCGCGCAGCGCCGCGATGAAGTCGTCGACCGGGCGCTGGGAAATGTCGCCGCGCGGCATCAGCGCGCGCACTTCGATGGGAATTTCCGGCGTCACGGTGCGCATGTGCAATTCGGCCACCTGGCTGGCCTGGGCCGTGAACGAGTCGATGATTGCCGGCCCGAAGCCCTGCTCGGCGAGAACCATCGCAATGTGATGCGTCTGCACCGACATGCCGCCCACCGGCGGCCCGCCCATGCGCGAGAACTGGTCCGCGAGCATGGCGCCCAGCGGATCGCGCTCATCGATGCGGATGAAAGGCTCGCGCATCAGGTCCTCGAGCGCGACCGTGCTGCGCCGGTCGTCGCCCTTCTTGCCCACGCGCGACACGCACACCAGCCGGCCCGTGGCGATATGCGCCTCGTTCAAGCCCGCATGCATGACACTGCCATAGACGATGCCCACATCGCCTTCCTGCAGTGCAATCGCGCGTGCAATCTCGTTCGAGTGCAGGGTGCGCACCGATATCGCGATCTTGGGGTGGCACTGGCGAAACAGACCCAGCGCATCCGGCAGCGCCCGGATCGCGAGCGAAGGAACGATGAGAATGCGCAAGCCCCGGCTCGAATCGCCCTCCCCCAAGGCCTGGGCGAGCCGCTTGACGCTTTCGAGCTGCGTCATGAGCTTTTGCACTTCCACATACAGCGCATGCGCTTCGCGCGTGGGCACGAGGCGGCGCCGCTGGCGCGTGAAGAGCTGGTAGCCCAGCTGCAGCTCCGCGAGCTGCAGGCTCTGCGTCGCGGCGGGCTGGGTCACATGCAGCAGCTTGGCCGCGCCGCTCACGGTGCCGGTCAGCATCAATGCATTGAACACTTCGATGTGCTTGAGCCGCATTCCGGTCTCCTTTTCGTCGGAGCGGAATATTAGCCGGGCTTATGAACTGCGGCGCGATTGCTATGACATGGCCCCTGTGCGTTGCCTAGGATTGCGGCATGCAGATTCGCCGCTCAAAATCTCTGAAAACCGCCTTGCGCCGCCGCTTTCACGCCAAGGCTCCCCTGAACGCCCATCCCGGCGCATTGCCCGGGCTGATCGGCGTGCTCGGCGGCATGGGCCCGCTGGCGACCGTGGACTTCATGCACAAGCTGGTCCAGGCCACGCCCGCGACGCGGGACCAGGACCATGCGCCCGCGCTGGTCAGCTCCATTCCGCAGATTCCTGACCGCACCCAGGCGTTTCAGGGCAAGGGCGAGTCGCCCCTGCCCGCCCTGGTCGCCTGCGCGCAGCGGCTGGAGGCCGCAGGCGCGGCAGTGATCGTGATTCCCTGCAACACGGCCCACCTGTGGTTCGACGCTATCCAGGCCAAGATCGCCATTCCCATGCTGCACATCGTTGACGCGACGCTGCAGATGGCTTGGGCCGGCACGGGCGCCGCCCCGCGCCTGGGCTTGTTGGCAACCGAAGCGACCATGGCGTCAGGCCTTTACACGCGCCGCGCGCATGGCACAGCGGTGGAGTGGCTGCTGCCCGGCGCCGGCGAAATCCGCGACTGGGTCACGCCGGGCATTGCCGCCGTGAAGGCCGGCAGGCTCGATGCAGGCCGGGCGCTGCTGCTGCAGGCGGCCCAGGCGCTGCAGCGGCGCGGTGCGGCGGCCGTGGTGCTGGGCTGCACCGAGATTCCCGTGGTGCTCGATGACGCGAACTGCCCGCTGCCCACCATCGATGCGACGGCGGCGCTCGCGCGACGCGCCGTCGATTGGTCGCGGCACATGCGCAGCCGCTAGCGGGCGCGCGAGCCCACGCGGCGCGCAACCGCCCGTTGCATGCCGGCCCGCACTGCCGCATGCTAAGAGCCGCTAACACAACCCTTGCTGCGTCGTTGCGTCGCCTTGTCGTGCTACTTGCACTGCCTGCGGCACCGCGCCTAGCAGCAACCGCAAATCTTCGATTTGCTGGGTCGTGTTAGCGGCTCTAAGCACCACAGCCAAGGAGCGCGCAAATGACACCCACCGAATCGTTCAACACCGAGGAAGAGGCCCATGCCTATGCGGAACAGGCGGGATGGACCAATTACCGGGTCGTCGCCGAGCCCGGACCGCTTTCGCAGAGCATGCCGCTGGGCGGCCAGGAAGGCATTCCCGCAATCCGCTTCCTCATCGAGCGCCTGGACTAGATGGATGGGCCGGTGGGAATCGGGGCAGCGCTCCTACAACGGCCAGTGCCGTCTTGCGCCACGCTGGGAACACCTCAACGCACAGGATCGCACCCATGAACAAGCAGCCAGCATCGCTTCCAGAGGACGAGGACATGGACCCCGTGGGCAAGCCCTACCCCGAACAGGAGCCGCTCACGCCCGATGACGCCAAGCCGGCCGACGGCGATGACCCGCCCCACCCGCCCTTCTCGCCGAGCAACGAGCCGGATATCGCACCCGATTGAAAGCCCGCTGCCGCGGCCGGCGCTCAGGCGCGCCGCTGCCACCGGCATGTTGCAGAAAATGGCGGACGTTGGCCTTAATATTTGCGCAATAGCTCTATATTGGCCCACTGAAGGATACCGCCCCATGACGAACGACAACCAATATCTGCAGCAGGCCATCGCCCTGGCGCGCGCCAACATAGCCCAGGGCGGACGCCCTTTTGGCGCGGTCGTGGTGCGTGACGGCGCGGTCATCGCCACCGGCGTCAACGAAATCAAGGCCACCAACGACCCCACAGCCCATGCCGAACTGACGGCGCTGCGCGCCGCGAGCCGCCAACTCGGCTCACCCGACCTGAGCGGCTGCAGCGTCTATGCAAGCGGCCATCCTTGCCCCATGTGCATGGCCGCAATGCGCATGGCGGGCGTGCGCAAGGTCGCCTATGCCTACTCCAACGAAGACGGCGCGCCGTTCGGGCTGTCTACGGCAGCGATCTACGAGGACCTTGCCAAGCCGTTTGCCCAGCAGTCCATGGAGATCTGCCACCTGCGCATGCCGGGCCAGCCCGACCTGTACGCCGAATGGGCGCAGGCGGCCTGCTGACCCGGCCCCTCACCAGCCCGGTCGGCGCGCCGGTTGTGCGGCGCTGGGCTGGCGCTTTTGCGCCTGGGTCAGCGTATCGACCAGATAGTCGCGCGAAGCCTGGCGCGCGAAATCGACCGCGCTCCAGCCGCGCTGGTTCTTGGCGCGCGGATCGGCGCCGTATTTGAGCAGCTGGGCGACCACGTCTTCCGAGCTGTATTGCGCGGCCATCATCAGCGGCGTCGTGCCGTTGGGCGATGGGGCATCGACCTGGGCGCCCTTGCGCACCAGCAACTGCACGATGGCCAGGCTGTCGGGCAGCGCAGCCGAAGCCGCATAGTGCAAGGCGGTCCAGCCGTCCTTGTTCACTGCCGCGCCGCGCTCGAGCAGCTTGTTCACCAGCGCCAGGTGGCCCTTGATCGCGGCCATCATCAGCGCGCTTTCACCCTGGGCACTGACGTCATCGAGGCGTATTCCCGGCAGCTGCACCAGCACCTCGAACACGCGCAGCGAGTCGCGGTGCAGCGCCGCGACCATGCCGGGGCGGCCGCGCGAATCCTTGGTGTTCGGATCGGCGCCACGGAAGATCAGATCGACCATGGCCTTGGGGTTGTCCTGGATCAGCGCACGTTCGAAATCGACGGCCGCGTCGGCCTGGGCCAGGCCGGCGAGACCCAGAGCGCCGATGGCGCCCGCGGATTGCAGCCAATGGCGGCGGGTATGCACTCTGGTCATGAAACCACTCCCTTGAACAAGGCGTCGAAGTTGGCGCTGGTCAGCGCCGCGATGTCCTCGACCGGCATGCCGCGCACGGCCGCGATCTGCTTGGCGACATAAGGCACATAGGCCGGGCTGTTGGTCTTGCCGCGGTAGGGCATGGGCGCGAGATAGGGGCTGTCGGTCTCGATCAGCATGCGGTCCAGCGGGACAAAGGCCGCGACATCGCGCAGGTATTGCGCGTTCTTGAATGTCACGATGCCCGAAAACGAGATGTAGTACCCGAGGTCGAGCGCGGCGCGCGCGACTTCGGCGGTTTCGGTGAAGCAGTGCAGCACGCCGCCGGCCTGGTCCGCCGAGCCGTCCTCGCCCTCTTCGCGCAGTATGCCCAGCGTGTCGTCGGACGCGCTGCGCGTATGGATCACCAGCGGCTTGTGGCAGGCACGCGCGGCGCGGATATGCACGCGAAAGCGCTCACGCTGCCATTCGAGGTCGGCAATCGTGCGCCCGCCCTTGCGGTCTTCCATGCCGTAGTAATCGAGGCCGGTTTCACCGATGGCCACCACGCGCGGCAGCGCGGCGCGCTCGAGCAGGTCCTGCACGCCGGGCTCGGTCATGTCTTCGGTATCGGGGTGCACGCCCACGGTGCACCAGAAGTTGTCGTAGCCCGTGGCCAGCGCATGCACGTCAGGGAACTCCTCCATGGTCGTGCAGATGCACAGCGCGCGGTCCACCTGGGCCTGGGCCATCGCGGCACGGATTTCCGGCAGGTTCTGCGCGAGCGCGGGATAGTTCAGGTGGCAGTGGGAATCGGTAAACATCAAATACTCTCAAAACAAAAATGCCGATCCCGACTGCAGCGCATGCGCGCTGCCTGCGGATCGGCATGCAGCCGCGGGAATGCGCGCTGCCAGGGATCGTCTGCATAAATCGAGCGGTCAGTGTGCGCAGATGCACACGGCGCGATGATTTGTGCAGAGGTTCCCTAGACCGTTTGCGTGGCCTTGTCCCAGGCCAGCGCGCCGCCGAGGATCTGTTCGATCTTGGCCTTGAGCTGGCTCGACTTCTCGTCCTGGGGAAACTGTATGCCTATGCCCTGGGTCCGGTTGCCCGCAGCGCGCGCAGGCGTGACCCAGGCGACCTTGCCGGCGATAGGATAGCGCTGCGTGTCTTCGGGCAACGTCAGCAGCACGTAGACATCGTCGCCCAGCCGGTATTCGCGCGGCGTGGGCACGAAAATGCCCCCGCTGGCGAACATGGGGATATAGGCGGCGTACAGGGCGGCCTTTTCCTTGATGGCCAACTGCATGACGCTGGGACGCGGCGTGGGAGGAATCTGGCTCATGGCAATGGTGGGAGGAAAGGAAGGAGCCGCACGACGCAGGCCCTCATGGCCTGGAGTTTAGGACGCTTCGGCCCCGCGCGACAAGCGCCTCGAGCATCAGGCCCGCATTGAAGGGGTGTTCCGCGGTGCGCAGCGCGGCCGTGAGCTCCTTGCTCCAGGCCGCGAGCAGCGCCAGCGGTGCGGGCACGGGCAGGTCGGCCGGCGCGAAATAGCGCGGCGCCGCGCCGCTGGCGCGCGCGAGTTGGTCATGGCAGATCTTCTGCAGCACGGCGATCACCTGCGCCGGCGCGAGATCGGCAAACGCCGACACATCGCCCTGGGACAGTGCGCGCGGCAGATGCGTCCAGGCCTGGGCCGGCTTGCCGCTGCGCGCCAGCGCCAGCGCGTCTTCGGGCCGCCCGCCCGAGGCCTTGAGAAATGCCTGGGCAGCTACGGGCTCCAGACCCTGGCCCTGGAGCCAGGCCAGCATTTCGGCTTCACCGGGCCAGGACATGGTGTGGATCAGGCAGCGGCTGCGAATGGTGGGCAGCAGCTGATGGGCCGACTCGCTGGCCAGCACGAAGCGCACATCGCCCGGTGGCTCCTCCAAGGTCTTGAGCAAGGCGTTGGCCGTGATCGCGTTCATCTGCTCGGCCGGATAGACCAGCACCGCCTTGCCGCGCCCGCGCGCGCTGGTGCGCTGGGTGAACTCGACGGCGTCGCGCATGGCATCCACACGGATTTCCCGGCTGGGCTTGCGCTTCTTGTCGTCGATATCGGCCTGGGCCTTTTCCGCCAGCGGCCAGCCCAGCGCGAGCATATGGGTTTCGGGCATCAGCACGCACAGGTCGGCATGGGCGCGCACGTCGATCGCGTGGCAGCTGCGGCACTGGCCGCAGGCCTGGCCGTCGGCGACCGCCTCGCACAGCCAGGCGCGAACCATTTCCAATCCCAAGGCGTATTGACCCAGGCCCGACGGCCCCTGCAGCAGCCAGGCATGGCCGCGCTGGGCCAGCAGCGCCTGGCGCTGGGCCGCGATCCAGGGCGCGACCGCGGGGCGCTCTACGGCGCTCATGGCAGGTCCTGGTCGGCAGGCGCGGGCAACCAGCCGCGGCCCACAAACGTGGCCTGCAGCTGGCGCCACACCAGCGCGCGCTCGTGGTTGGCGTCTATGCGCGCAAAGCGCTGCGGCGCGGCCGCGGCGCGGTCGGCATAGCCCTGTGCAACGCGGCGGAAGAATTCGAGCGGCTGGGCTTCGAAACGATCGGGAACGCGCGCATGCGCCAGGCGGGCGGCCGCGACTTCGGGCGGCAGGTCGAACCAGACCGTGAGATCGGGTTCGCGCAATTGTGCGGGGTCGGGAGCGACGCCGGTCTGCACCAGGCGCTCGAGTTGGGCCAGCGGCGCCAGATCAAAGCCCCGGCCCGCGCCCTGGTAGGCGAACGTTGCGTCGGTGAAGCGGTCGCACAGCACCACGTCGCCGCGCGCCAGCGCGGGCTCTATCACCTGCACCAGGTGGTCGCGCCGGCCCGCGAACACCAGCAGCGCTTCGGTCAGCGGATCCATCGCGTCGCCCAGCAGCAGCACGCGCAGTTTCTCGGCCAGCGGCGTGCCGCCGGGCTCGCGCGTGAGCACCACGCGCCGGCCCTGGGCGGTGAAGGCCGCAGCCAGGCCGCTGATGTGCGAGGACTTGCCCGCGCCATCAATGCCTTCGAATGAAATAAACAGGCCGTTCTGGCTCATCTCAAAATCCTCAATGCGGCGGACGCTGGTTCAGCGTCCGCGCTGGTAACGGTTCACAGCTCTATTGTGCTCGTCGAGCGAAGCACTGAAGTGGCTGCTGCCATCGCCCTTGGCGACAAAATACAGCGCCGGCGTGGTCGCGGGCTGGACGGCAGCCATCATCGACGCCTTGCCGGGCATGGCAATCGGCGTCGGCGGCAGGCCGTTGCGCGTATAGGTATTCCACGGCGTGTCGGCGCGCAGATGGCTGCGGCGCAGATTGCCGTCGAACGCTTCGCCCAGACCATAGATGACCGTGGGGTCGGTCTGCAGCGGCATGCCTATGCGCAGGCGGTTGATGAACACGCCCGAAATCTGCGCGCGATCGCTGGCGCGCCCGGTTTCCTTCTCGACAATGCTGGCCAGCACCAGCGCGTCTTCGGGCGAGCGCAGCGGCAGGTCGGCGGAGCGCATTTCCCAGACCTGCTGCAGGCGCCGGTCCATCGCATGCACCGCGCGGCGCAGCACGGCAATGTCGCTGCTGCCCTTGGCATAGGTGTAGGTGTCAGGGAAGAAGCGGCCTTCGGGCGCGACGCCGGGCTTGCCCAGCGCGGCCATCAGCGCTTCGTCGCTCAGGGCCGCGCTGTCCTGGCGCAGGAACTCCTCGCGCGCCAAAGCTGCGCGCACCTGGCGCCAGTTCCAGCCTTCGACCAGCGTCAGCGCGCGCAGCGACTCCTCGCCGCGCGCGAGCTTCTGCAACAGTTGGTAGGGCGAGGTGCCCGCGGGAATCTCGTAATTGCCGGCCTTGATCAGCCGGTCCTTGCCCGACAGGCGAAACCAGGCGTAAAGCAGCCGGGCATCGGTCTGCACGCCGGCCTTGACCACGTCGCGCGCCACGCCGCGCGGCGTCGTGCCCGGTTCGATCTCGAGCTCGAGCGAAGGCGCGCCCTGCGCCAGCGGCTGCAGCAGCCACCAGGCGGCCGCGCCCCCGGCAACGAGCGCCATCAACACCAGAAAAAGCATTCCTTGGAAGAATCTACGCACAACCTTTACCGCCCCATGAAAGTGAGCGGGCATCATAATTCACACATGACCCAGTCCTTTCATGGCATTGCCCCCATTTCCCACCTCGGCGTGATTCGCGTGCAAGGCGAAGACGCCGCCAGCTTTCTGCACAACCAGCTGACGCAGGACTTCGCGCTGCTGGACCTGCAGCATGCGCGCCTGGCCGCATTCCTGTCGGCCAAGGGTCGTATGCAGGCCAGTTTCATCGGTTTCAAGCGCAGCGCCACCGAAGTGCTGCTGATCTGCAGCCAGGATCTGCTCGCGACCACGCTCAAGCGCCTGTCGATGTTCGTCATGCGCGCCAAGGCCAAGCTCAGCGACGCCACGGCCGAATTCACGCTGTACGGCCTGATCGGCGACGCCGTAGCCGCGGCTTCGGGCCAGGGCCAGGCCGCGCCCTGGGACAAGCAGGACCTGGGCGAAGCGCATCTGGTCCACCTCTATCCCGCCGCCGGCCAGCCGCGTGCGCTGTGGATCGCCCCCGTGGGCACGCCCGCGCCCCAGGCCGCCGCGCTGGCCGCCGATATCTGGCTGTGGAGCGAAGTACAAAGCGGCGTGGCCACGCTCACGGCGCCGCTGTTCGAGCTGTTCGTGCCGCAGATGCTCAACTACGAATCGCTGGGCGGCGTGAACTTCAAGAAAGGCTGCTACCCCGGCCAGGAAATCGTCGCGCGCAGCCAGTTCCGCGGCACGCTCAAGCGCCGCGCCTATATCGTCCAGGCCGAGACCGCGCTGCAAGTCGGCATGGAAGTGTTCGCCGCCAGCGACGCCGAGCAGCCCACGGGCACGGTGGTGCAGGCCGCGCCCGCGCCCGGCGGCGGCTGGCTGGCCCTGGTATCGATGCAGATTGCGTCGGCCGAAGAAGCACTGCACGCCGGCAGCGCCGGCGGACCGGCATTGGCCGTCCAGCCCCTGCCCTACGTGCTGCTCGACGATATCTGAGGCCAGCGCCGGCTTAGGTCCCTCAGCGCGCTCCTGCGGCGCGCAGAATGCTTTCGGTTTCGGCATGGCCGCGCCGGATCGCATGCTGCAGCGGCGTGACGCCCTCGTTGTCCGCGAGCTGCACGTTCGCGCCCGCGTCGACCAGGGCCTGCACGATCTGCTGGTGGCGCGGACCGCCGTCGCTCAGGATGATGGCTTCGAGCAGCGCCGTCCAGCCCAGCCGGTTCACATGGTCGACCGCCACGCCCGCTTGGATCAGTCGGCGCACGGTGTCGACATGGCCGCGCTCGCTCGCCGGAATCAGCGCGGTTCCGCCGAACCGGTTGGTGCTGCGCAGATCGGCGCCCTGGGCCAGCGTCATCGTCAGGATCTCGAGATGTCCGCGCGCTCCCGCATAGAGATAAGGGCTGTCCTGGATGCTGTCCTTGGCGTTCACATCGGCGCCCGCGCCTATCAGCACGCGCGCCGCCTGCACATGGTTGCCATGCGTGGCGACCAGCAAGGGAGTGCGGCCCTGGGCATCGCGCGCGTCGATGGCCGCGCCCTGGCCCAGCAATTGCGCGATGGCGTGCGCATCGCCCCGCGCCGCGGCCTGGTGCAGCGGCGTGGAAACCGCCACCTGCGCCACGGCCTGGGCCTGGGGCAGCGCCAGGGCAGCACTCAAAGCCAGTAGATTGCGCATGGGGGATTCCAGTTGAAGTGATGCGCGGCGCGCGTCAGAAAACGCGCACCATGGTGATGTGCTCTATGCCGGCCTCTTCGTAGGGCTCGCCCTGCACCCTGAAGCCCGCGCGCAGATAGAAGCCTTCAGCGCTGCGCTGCGCGTGCAATTGCACTTCGCGGTCGCCGCGTGCCTGCGAAGCCGCAACCAGCGCGTCCAATACCTGGCGGCCCAGACGGCTGCCGCGCAGGTCGCGGTCCACGGCCAGGCGGCCTATGCGGCCCACGCCCGGCGCTTCGGTGATCAGCCGCCCCGTGGCCACGGCCTGCTCCAGGCGGTTGTAGACCACGACATGGCGCGCCGCTTCATCGCGGCCGTCGACTTCAAGCGCGACATCGATCTGCTGCTCGCGCACGAACACGTCGGTGCGCAGGCGCAGCGCCTCGCGGCCCAGCAGATTCCAGTCGCCCGAGCGCAGTTCTGTGAACGCGCGCCCGGCTTCGAAATCATCGATCAGCGAGCGCAGCGCGGCCGGCACGGGCTGGGATTTCTGCGTCGCGGGGTCGGCAAACACATAGACCAGCTCCACGCTGCTGAGCAGCGCCGTGCCGCTGAAGATGCCGATCTCGAAGCGCATAGACGAATTGCCGATGGCGGCGCAGCGCACGCCCACGTCGAGCACATCGCCATAGCGCGCCGACGCGTGGTATTCGACCGTGGCCTTCTTCACATACAGTTCACCGCCCAATCGCGCGAAACCGCTCTCGTAAGGCAAGGCCAAGGCACGCCAGTACTCGCTGATCGCCGTGTCGGCATACATCATGTAATGTGCATTGAAGACGATTTTTTGCGCGTCCACCTCGGCCCAGCGCACCCGCAGGCGATGAAAACAGCGAAACGATTCCCGGTGCAGCATGTTCAGTTCTCCAGTCCAAAAGCCAGGCGCAGCGCGTACGCGCTGTCCGCATCCGCGGTTTGCGCGTCCACTTCAGCCCAGCGCACCCGCAGGCGATGAAAACAGCGAAACGATTCCCGGTGCAGCATGTTCAGTTCTCCAGTCCAAAAGCCAGGCGCAGCGCGCGCGCGCAGTCCGCATGGGCCTGGCGCGCTTGGGGGATAGCGCGGCCCATCTTGATGAATTCGTGGGTCACGCCACGGTAGATTTCAAGGTCCACGGCCACGCCCGCAGCGCGCAGCCGGTCGGCATAGGCCACCCCCTCGTCGACCAAGGGATCGCATTCGGCCAGGCACACGAAAGCCGGCGCCACGCCTTCGAGGTCGTGGGCGTTGAGCGGCGCGAAACGCCAGTCGTCACGGTCAGCGGGGCTGCGCACGTAGTTGCCGAAGAACCAGGTGATGCTGGCCTCCTCGAGCACCATGCCATGCGCGAAACGGCGGTGGGAGTCGGTGTCCTGGTGGGCGGTCGTGCCGGGGTAAATCAGCAACTGCAAGGCCAGCGCGAGGCCCGCATCGCGCGCCAATATCGCATTCACCGCGGCCAGCGTGCCGCCCGCGCTGTCGCCACCGACCGCCAGGCGCGCAGGATCTGCGCCCAGCGTCCGGGCGTTCAGTGCCAGCCATTGCAAGGCATCCCAGGCATCGTTGCTGGCCATGGGAAAGCGGTGTTCGGGTGCGAGCCGGTAGTCGAGCGAAACCACCATGCAGCCCGCCTGGCGTGCGAGTTCGCGGCACAGCACGTCGTGCGTTTCCACGCTGCCGATGGTGAAGCCGCCGCCATGCAGGTACAGCAGCACGGGCAGCGGGCCCGACTCGGCCGGTGCGGGCGCATAGAGCCGCGCGGGCATCGGGTGGCCGTCGCGCGCCGGTATCTGCAATTCATCGACCCGCGCCAGCGCGGGCTTGGGGATTTCGAGCACGCCCGAGCCCGCGGCATAGGCGGCACGCGCGGCTTCGGGCGACAGGCTGTGCAAGGGCGGGCGCCCTGCCCGCTCCATGCGGCGGATCACGTCGCGCATCTGCGCGGTCAACAAATTATGGGAAGCATTCACGGTAAACAGGGCACGCTGCTGCAAGCCTTCAGGCAACACCAGCCGAAGGCAGGCACAGCAGATCGTGCAAACAAGGAACAAGCCGACACCGGCAGACGCCATCATGCCGCAAGCTGCGCCCCATCCGCGTCTCGATGGGCACTGCGCTGCCGGCGGGCAGCTGTCGCCTGCGCGTCCCGCCGTCAATCGCAATGCTGCTGGAAATTCACCGCCACCGGGCTGGAGCTGTCATGGCCGAGCACCACGGCCACGCCCTCGTAGCGGCAAAAGCCTTGCCCCGAAGGCTTGGCGGGCGGCACGCCCAGGGTGGACCAACGCATGGGATACGGCCCAGGGGCTTGCCACTGGAACCGCGACTCGTGCGGAAACTGGGGCCAGCGCTGCCCAGCCGGCGGGAACGGATAGGATTGCACGAACTGCGCTTCGCCCGGGTACTGCGGCCAGCGCACATCAGCGGAATAGTCCACCTGCGGCAAAGGCTTTGGCTTGGGTACGCGCGCGATGTCGCGCGAGACAGCGGCGTCCCGGCCCGAATAGAACCCCGACGACACACGCGCTCGGTAGCGGGCCACGGCGCCCGCTGCCGTGTGCGGTTTGCCCATGGTGGCAAAGGCGTGCTGCTGCCTCGCCACGGCGACCCGGAAGCCAGAACTGTGATGCCAAGCGGCGAGGCCGCTGCAATCCACCCCCAACTCCAATGGGCGGTGCGATTCGGGCGCACTGATGCCGTCCAGGGAAATCTGCTCGACACTGATGCCCAGCCGAAATGCAATTTCCTTGAGCATCGCTTTCTTGAGCAGCAAAGGATCGGAAGGTGCCAGCGAGCAGGCCATGCAGCATGCCGGGACCGTGAAGGCGGCACTCCCCAGCAGGGCCAGCACCAGCGGTTTCATTGAAATTTGCACGCCATTCTCCTTGCAAAAAGCGTCGCCTGGGCCGCAGCGACGGCGGCGGCTGAAATGAACGACAACGAGGCGGGTGTCATAAATGCCCATCAACGCCGCCACAGCTTCATGGATGCAGGTGCTCAGGAATGCCGCTGCGTCGGGCGGCAAACGGCCGATGGCCGCGGCGGACTCCGTGGACAACCGCTGCGATATCGGCGGCGAACCCGGGTCCGCCCGTCAAGCCTTTTCCCGGCGAAAGCCTGCGCTAGGGTGAAGAGTGCCCAGTTCCGCACCCGGCGGAAACCGCAGGCGCAGCAGCGGCGGCGAAATGGCGCGGGCCGGAGAATGCGCAGGGCGGCCGCGCCCAGCCTGTGCGCGATCTGCTTGCGCGTCAGGTGCGTGATCCGATCCGGTTCGGCGCAAGAGCGCGGACACGCCAGGCAGCGCTCAACGGCAGCGGCGCTCGAAGTTCACGGACACCGGGCTGGAATAGCCATAGCCCAGCACGACCACCGCGCCTTCATAAACGCATTGTTGGCCCTGACCGGGCCACGGACGGGGTCCGCCGCCCGGCGGCCAGCCCGGTCGGGGGCCGCCGTCGGGCCCGGTGCCGGGCCCGGTGCCGGGCCAGGGTCCGGGTCCGGGTCCGGGCTCCGGACCGGGACCAGGGCCCTGGCGTCCTGGCTGCCGGATGCGGAAGCCCGCTGAATGATGATAGGCCCCGAGCCCGCTGCAATCGGCGCCAAGCCCCAGCGGCGTGATCAACCGGGGCTCGGTGATGGCATCGAATGGAATCTGTTGAGGCCGCATGCCCAGCCGGTGGGCAATCTCATTGGCCATGAGCTGCTTGATCCTCACCGGATTCGCCGGCGCGAGCGTGCAGGCCATGCCGGACACCGACGCCAATGCGGCGACGGCCCCCACCAGCGCCGTTGCGAGATGGCTGATCTTGGGTTGCATAAATGTTCTCCTTGCAGATAAGACACGTCTCTTCCCGTGACGCAGCGCGTGCTGGCAGCAGCAGCGACGTCATTTGCAGTATGGGAAGGGCCGAGGCTCGCGCAGAAAGAACAACTGTTGGCAGTGCTGGAATCGCCGAGGACGCGCAGACTGCTTCGCAGCCGCCTTTGGAGCATCTGCCCCTCTGGCGTCGCTGGCGATGGCAGGATCAACGCAGCGCGCGTGCCAAGGACGCGCGCTGACCCGCTTTTGCAACACCTGAGGCGCGCTTGACTCAGACCATTGCCGGCCCAGTGCCCGGGCCCAGCAGCGGGCCAGGCGCAGGTGCGTCTGCCGGCGCGCCAGGCATTGCTGGCCCCGCGTCCGACGGCGGCGGCACTTCCGCGCTGCGCGACAGCGTGGTCTGGAGTTGGCGCGCCATATCATGCAGCAGCGCGAACTCGTTGGCGGCAAGGTTGCGCGGCTCGGTGTCCATGATGCAGAAGCTGCCCAGCACCATGCCATGGCGGTCATGCAGCGGCACTCCTGCATAAAAGCGCAGATGCGCCGATTGCAGCAGCGGGTTGTCGGCAAAGCGCGGATCGCGCGCGATGTCCTCGACCTGCAATTCGCGCTCTTCGTGCACTACATAGGAACAGACCGACAGCGCGCGCTCCAGGCCGCTGCCTTGCGCGCCGTCGCGTGTCGAAGTCAACAGCGTTCCCGGCGTATGCACCCAGTCGGCGTCGACCAGCGAGACCTGGGCAAAAGGCACATGGAAGGCATTCGCTGCGTGCACCACCATGTCGTGGATGGCCTCGGTGTGGTTGGTATCCAGCCAGCCGCTGGCATGGAGCGCCGCGACGCGCTGCGCGTCGTTGTCGCCCACGGGCGCGGCCAGCGGCCCGGCATCGGACGAAGCGGCGAGCAAGGCATCGGCGCGCAGCCGCAGTTCGCGCACGCTGGTGGTGATTGCCTGCACCCCCAACTGCGCGGCCGCGCCTTCGGCCAGCAGCGCGGGCGGCGCATTCCACAAGGCCAGCACGATGCGCAGGCCGGGCCAGCGCCGGTGCAGCCGCCGGCAGATCTGCCGCACCTGCGCTTCGGGCTGGGGAGTGAACACCGACAGGCACAGCAATTCGACTTCGCCCCAGCTGGCGTCGTCGGGCGCCTGCATGCGCGCGCTGAGCGCATGCACGGAGTGGCTGGCCGCATGACCGCTGAGGGCCAATGCATGCGCCATGGCCGCGGCCGCGAGCGCATCGACTTCCCAGCGCGCGCCCACGCAATGCACGCGCGGGCGCGGCGCAAGACCGGTGTCGGCGGGCGCGGGCGCCGGATATTGCTCCGCAAGTTCCGCCAGCAGCAGCTCCATGCCCTGCGCCAGGCGCAAGCGGTGCTCGGCCGTGGCCGCGCCCGTATGGTGGCTGGTGGCCACGCGCAAGGCAGGCATCACCACATCGTCATACAGTCGGGTCACGCCGTCACTGACCTGGGCCGGCGTGGGCTTGGCAGGCAGCAGCGTGTCGACGGTGTCGGTGCACAGCTCTATGGCCTCCTCCACATCGCCGCCCAGCAGGCGCTGGTAAAGGCGCCGCGGCGCGTCGAGCACGGGGGCATTGCCCAGCAGCACTTCCATGAATTTCAGCGCCGGCAGGTAGCGCCCCAGCACCAGCAGGCACACCGTCAGCGGCGTGGACAGGATCAGGCCCACCGGCCCCCACAGCGCGGTCCAGAACGTGGCCGCAACGATGATCGACAGCGTGGACAGGCCCGTGCTGGTTCCGTAGAGCCAGGGCTCAACCACGTTGTTGCTGATCAGCTCGAGCAGCAGGATCAGGCACAGCGTCCAGAGAAACATGTTCCAGCCGGGGTCGACCGCAAAGGCCAGCGCCAGCGGAAACACCGCCGAGACCATGGGCCCCACATAAGGCACGAAGCGCATGATGGCCGCGACCACGCCCCAGAGAATCGCTCCGGGCACGCCGATGAACCACAGCCCGACCGCCATGGGTACGCCATAGCTTGCGTTGACGATGAACTGCATGCGCAGATAACGGCCTATGCGTTCGGATGCTTCGTCGAGCGCATTCGTCGCCAGATGCAGGTTGCCGCCCATCAGCCGCACCAGCCGGTCGCGCAGGTCATCACGGTCCAGCAGGATCAGCACCACGAACAGCAGCACGATGCCGGCCATCAGCACGGGCTCGCTGATCTTGTCCAGCCAGGCGGTGAACTGGGCCAGGGGCTTGAGCTCGATGGGCTGAATCTCGACCTTCTGCACGCGCGGCGCGGGCGCACGGCTGCTGGGGCTGGTGATTTCCTTTTCGACCGTGTCGTATGTCTTGCGCGCGCCATCCCAGACGCTGGGGCCGCTGATGTACTTGCGCAGATCGCGCAGTTTGGTGCGTATGGTGCTTTGATAGGTCGGAAGATCGGAGCTCAGCTGGCTTACCTGGTTGCCCAGGTAGGCGCCCATGCCGCCGAGCGCGCACAGCGTGATGGCGACCACCAGCAGCGTGGACGCCATGCGCGACAGACCCCAGCGCTTGAGCCGGCTCACGGCCGGATCGAGCAGGAACCCCAGCAGCAGCGCCAGCGCCAGTGGCACCAGCAGTTCACGCCCGAAGAACAGGCCTGCGATCACCAGCGCGGCAATCAGCAGGCCGATGAGCAGGCGCAGGGCCGGAAGCATGGATGCCAGCTGGGCAAACACCGGGGTTTCGACCGCGGCGCGCTCGGGTGCTTCGCCGCGCGGTCGCGAAACCTGTGAAGTCTTGCCCGATGATGGAGCGGACTGCGGCCGCGCGGAGGCAGCCGATGCGGGTTCAGGGAAATTCTCGGGCATGGCTTGGGCGGTGGGTGGCAGAGGAAGGCGGCAAGCGTCCATTGCATCCCAAAGCTCCCGGCATGCCTGTCAGCGGGGACCTCGAAACATGTTCAGGATTGTGTGGATGACTCCTGCGCAGCGCGCCGTCAATGCCGCGCCGCTGCCACGGGCCAGTACACATGCACGCATACACCGCGCCCGGCTATGCCCGGACCGCGTTCCAGACGCGCGCCGGCCCGCGCCGCACGGTAGGCCATGCCGTGCAAGCCCTTGCCATAGTCCGATGCGCCCGCGTCCTGGACGATGCCCACGCCATCGTCGCGCACGCGCAGATGCCATTCGTCCTGCTCCTGCTCGAGCCGGACTTCAAGGGCCTTGGCCTGCGCATGCTGGAGCATATTGCTCAGTGCTTCCTGAACAATGGCCGCAATGTGCTGCGCGGCCTCGCCCGTGAACAATCCCGATTGATGGTTATCGGGCACTTCCCACCGGCAGTCGATGCCGCGGCGTTCGAGCACGGGCTGCAAGCGGTGGCGCAGGATGGCCAGTCGGTCGGTCAGCATGCTCTGGTCGCCATCCATGCTGTCGACCAGCAGCCGCAGGTCGAGCAGGCAATGTTCAAGCACTGCATGCAGCTGTATCTGACGCGTGTCGCTGGTATCGAGCAGCATCGCAGCGTTGACCAATTGCGAGCCGACGGCATCGTGCAGCGCGCGCGCAATGCGCTGGCGTTCCTGCTGGATTTCGCGCGAGGGTCGGGGATTGCGCCGACGGCGCCAGACGAGGGCCCGCCAGGCCTGCAGTCCCAGCCAGGCGCCGACCAGCAGCCAGCTGGCCAGGGCCGCGCCGGCCACGACGCTAACGGAGGCATCCGCAGCGGGCTGCAGCCGCCCGCTGGCTGCCAGCCAGCACAGCAGGACCAGGGGAAAGAACCATAACAACAATGCCAGCAGCGCCAGCAGTGCGGCAAGATCGGCACGGCGCAGGGATGGATGGCCGAACATGGTTCGCCGGCAAAAGCCGCTGCGTCAGCAAGGCCGACACATCAGAACATCCCCCGCAGCGACGCAAAGCGCACCGCCTGGGCACGCGTGCGCACCTGGAGCTTGCGGTAAATGTTCTTGATGTGGGTGTTGACGGTCATGCTGCTGATCGCCAGCCGCACGCCGATCTCCACGCTGGTATAGCCGCCGGCCACCATGCGCAGCACTTCGCGTTCGCGCGCGGACAGGCGCTCGGCCTCGTCGGGCTGGCGCCGGCGCACTTCCTCCACGGCGGTCTTGTCGAAGCGTTGCAGCAGTCGGCGCGCGAGGTTGGGCGTGATCGACGCGCCGCCGTTGGCGACCTGCAGCACCGCCATCGGGTAATTGCCGAACCAGGAGTTCTTGATCAGATAGCCCGTGGCGCCGAGCTCGAACGCGCGCAGCACCAGATCGTCGCTCTCCATGATCGACACCACCACGGCTTCGGCCGACGGATGCAGCGTCTTCATGAAGTCGATCAGCTCCAGCCCTTCGCCGTCGCCCAGGTGCATGTCGACCAGCATCACATCGAATGCGTGCTGGCGTATCGCCTTGCGCCCTTCCTTGATGCTGCTGGCCTGCGCCACCAGCAAGGTGCGTTCGTCGGCCATCAGCTCCTGGGCGATCACCATGCGGATATGTGCATCGTCATCGATCAGCAGCACGCGCACCGGCTTGTCCACCTGGCCGATCAGGAAATTCGGCCAGATTCGCGCGCCAGCCTGGGCAGACATGGAGGGGTACGACTGCGGCTGCAAAGAGGGTGGCGCCGCCGTGCAGACCGGACTCGGGGCCTGCGCCGCTCTAGGGCTGTCGATGGTCATAAGAAGTACCCCTTCTACAGAAACAAGCGTCTAGTGCTTACAGGGACAGCCTGGGCGCTGAGTGGTTCAGACACGAATTGATGATGAAACAAATATCTACACCTAGTTCACAAAAAATTTATTAATTACCAAATTTACTTTCTGTTGCTAAACAACTAGGTAGAAAAGGCACGAATGCCGCAAGCGTGGTGACAAGCAGGCCTGGAGCATCGCCGATAGCAGTGACCTGGGCCAGTAACAAATCCTGAGTGGGCCGTTGCCGCGCTCTCCGGCCCTCCTGCCCGGGAGGCAAGCATCTGACTGCGTGTTGCAAGGCCACGCAACGCCGTACAGAAAGTATGAGAACGACGAGAAAAATTGCACTTCACACTCTTGTACTCATGTTTATTTGTCAATGTTGCTCTAGTTTCATTTGGTTACATGTTTGTGTACCAACCTATCTTTCATAGCGAAAACTTGTTGATACATGCGCCTTCATTGGTAAATCAACAGATCCAAACGATACAGATTGTGGTCAACAGGTTACCGCCAACGGGCGATGGAACAAACCGCTGTGGGCTCGCACAGTCGCAACCAGGCAAAGCGCACAAACGCTGACTCCTGCGGGAACCAGCAACGTTTTGCCCTTCACCGTTCGAGCGCTCCGCTCCTTCACTTTTGGAACCAAGGAAACTGTCATGAAAACGCTTGCCATTCTCTCGCTGAGCCTGATTTCTGCAGCTGCATTTGCCACCGGTCCTGGCGGCGGCTCTGGTGGTGGATCCGGTGGCGGATCGGGCGGCGGCTCGGGCGGCCCAGGTGCCCCCTCCGGCCCGCAGATCAACATCAATGCTCCTTCGATGCAAATCACTTCGCTGTCGCACTCGGCGCTGAAGAACAGCGCGACCGGCAACGGCGAAGCCCGACAGAACGTGGCAAGCAACACCGGCAACGTGAACATCAACGCCGCGTCGCTGCAACTCGTCACCGCCAAGGGCAGCGGCATCATCAACGAAGCCAACAACGACGCCACCGCCACGCAGAACTTGGCCACCAACATGGGCAAGGTCAATGTGGACGGCAAGCAGCTGCAGATGGTGGCGCTCAAGCATTCCTACGTGGGCAACTTCGCCAGCGGCAACTCCAGCGCCGTGCAGAACGTGTCCAGCAACAACGGTTGCCAGGCTTGCAACTGATGCAGGCTTGACCGGGTTGCCTGCAGCCCGGGCCGGCGGCGTACAGCCGCCGGCCTATTTACCGAATGGAGGCTTGCCATGACATTTCTTACTGTCGCCTCGCCGCGGACGCGAATGGTCTGGGCCTGGCTGCTGCTTGCGGCCGCGTCTCTACTCGTGGTCGGCACACCGGCTGGCGCGGCGCCGGGTGAAGATCCGCTGGTGCTGAACGCTCCGGTCCAGCACCTGAACATGCCCTGGGCCGCTGCTGCCCCCTCCAAAGGCCTGGAGACTCTGGACGAAATGCCGGTCGCCATCCAGGCCAAGGTCGCCCGCTATCTGGCCAAGTCGATGTCCAGCAACACCGAGGGCATACAGACCGACGAAGACGTGATCACCACGAAAACCACCCAAGGCCTGCGCCGCAGCTGCACGCAGGAGATCGCCAGCAATACCGCGCCCGGCAGGAACGGCACGATCAACGCGGCCCCGCAGATCGTGGTCCTGCGTGGCGACCTGATCAACGCCTGCCGCTGAACGCCGGCAGTGCAACCCACTGGACCAGACGCGGCCCAGCCCCAATTTCCTCGCGCCACGGCGCGGACCTGACTGCCTTTTGCGGAGCTGCATCATGGATTATTCCAAGCGCCCTCGGCACGATGTGCCTTCCCCATGTCCGCCTGCGCCCAAAAGCGAGCATCGCTTGTGGCGCACCGTGCTGGCATCGACCCTGGGGCTGAGCATGCTGCTCGCGGGTTGCACCGCTCCGCTGAACGCGCGCAAGGATGCCAAGTTCCAGAGCTATGCGTACGCGGAAAACCGCCCCACGGTGCGGCCGGTGCGCTCGATTTCGAGTTTCTCGGATTCGCTGATGTGCATGGACCGCCTGCTGCGTGAGACCGGCATGCCCACGACGCTGATCACCAGCAAGCAGTTGCCCGACTACTCCGGCCGCGTCGCCGTGGCGACCAAGGAAATGGTTGTCACCGCGCTCTCGCAGATGTCGCGGCTGAGCAATGCCTTCCGCTACGTCGACTACGAAGTCGACATCGCGCGCCAGGACACGGTGCAGAACCTGACCACCATCCTGCTGAACAACAACCAGATGCAGCTGCAGCGCCCCGCCCTGTACATCTCGGGCGCGATTGCCTTTGTCGACCAGAACGTGCTGCGCAACGAGTTCGATGTCGGTACGTCCGCCAGCCGGCTGGAGACAGGCTACAGCCGAACCCGCAATGCGACCGTGATCGGCCTGGAAATGCACCTGGGTGAGTTCCGCAACCGCACCATCATTCCCGGCCTGGACTCGGCCAACGAAATCATCATCGCCAACGGCGGCCAGGGCCTGGACCTGGCGGGCCGCATAGGCAGCTATGGCGTGCAATTCACCGTGGGACGCGACTACGCCCAGGGCTCGGGGCCGGCGGTGCGCACGCTCGTGGAGCTGGGCATGATAGAGCTGCTGGGCAAATGGGCACGCGTGCCATACTGGCAATGCCTGACGCTGGAACAGACCCACCCCGACTTCCAGCGCCAGCTGCGCGACTGGTACGAGGAATCGGGCCCCGAAGCGCGCCTGCAACTGGTGCAGCGTTCGCTGATCCGCAAGGGCTATCTGCCGCTGACCTCGCAGGTGCTGAGCCCGCAAAGCGGCGCGCTGCGCACCGCGCTGGCGCGCTTCCAGGCCGACCAGGGCATGGTCGTCACGGGCGTGACAGATTTCACCACCTACGAGCGCGCACTCAGCGGCTTTGTCGGCGTCGGGCCCGACGGCAAGCTCACGCGTGTCGGCTGGACCAGCAAGAACGGGCAAAGCCTGGAGCTTCCGGGTACGGCCGGCGTGACCGTCGCCGAGCGCGTGATCGACATGCAGATAGAGAACATCATGCTGGACCGCACGACATTCGAAGTCGGCGAGCAGATCTTCCTTTCGGCGACCGTCTCGCGCAACTCCTACATGAGTTGCTACATGAGCAGCGCCACCGGCACCGTGATCCGGCTGCTGCCCAACAGCACCAACCCGTCGGGCTGGGTCTCGGCCAATCAGGCGCTGCGCATTCCTGACTGGATGAGCCCGCAGCCTGGCTTCGTGATGGACGCAGGGAGCCCGGGCAATGAAGGTGTGGCCTGCTTTGCCAGCGGCAATGACCTCGGCCAGCAACTGCCTGCGGCGCTCCAGGGTCCGGCCTTCGCTCCCGTGGCTGGAATGCGCACGCTTGACGATGTGACCGCAGCGCTGCAGCAAGCCGCAGGAGCCGAACGCGTGAGCGCGCAGCGCCTGATGTGGCAGGTCGTGCCGCGCCGCGCAGCAGCAGCGCCGGCTGCAGGCGCCGCAAAGTGACCGCCATGCCCAAGCGCAGCACCTTCATCCACGGCCCGTGCCGGACCGGCTGGCGCCTGGCCCTGGGCATCACGCTGGGCCTGGGCCTGCAGTTCGCGGCTTCGGCCCAGGCCCTGGCCACAGGGCCGATAGCCGAAGAGCGCGGCCCGCAGCGCGCGCCGCCGGGCAGCAGCGTCGCGCCTTCACCCGAAATCGACCCCGCGCATGTGCAGCCGGCCGCGCCCACCCTCGGCGGCGGCGCGCTCGCACCCCAGTTGCAGGCACTGGAGCGGCTGCGTGCACAAGCGCGCACAACGCGCCAGGGCAAGACCGCCCAGCGTGATGCCGCCTGGATGCTGGGCCTGGTGCTGTTGCACGGATCGGGCGCCCCCGCCGACCCGGCCGCAGCCCACCAATGGTTCAAGCGAGCGCATGAACTCGGTCATCCGCTCGCAGCGGCCGGCCTGGCCTGGTGCGCGCTGGATGGCTGCACGGGTGCGCCCCGGCCAATCGAGGCCGCGCCCTGGATTGCCCAGTTGCGCCGCAGCGACCCGGCGCGTGCCACGTACTTCGAATGGCTGCGCGCAAAACACATGGCGCCGCTGCAGCGCAGCAGCCGCGCACCCGCAGCCGACTCGCTGCTGGCACGCGCCGCCGCGAGCGGCAACCCCGCCGCGCAGGTGGAATATGGCCTCGCCTTGCTTGAACACGGCCAGCGGTCGGCCGCGCTGCGGCTGTTTCGGCAGGCCGCAGCGCGCTCCCCCGCAGCAGCGGCGAACGCCGAGTGGCTGCAAGCCGGGGAGTCGGCCAGCACTCCGGTGAATCAGAACCTCGAACAGAGCGCGCAATGGCTTGCGCAAGCCAGGCGCTACCACCGTGGCGACGGCGTGCCGGCCAACTACACCGAAGCCCTGCGCCTGTACCAGCGCGCGGCCAATGCGGGCAATGCCGAGGCGCGGCGCATGCTGCAGACCATCTATTCGCGCCCTGGACCGGGCGGGGGCATAGACATCGCGTGGATGCAGCAGCTGGCGCGGCTGAACCTGGATGCAGCCGGTCAGGCCGTGCCCGGCACGCTGGCCGGCGTGCACGCATTTGCGCGCGACCCCACGCCGCTCTACGACCTGCTGCCAGCGCAGTGGCGGTGATGCAGGGCGCAGGGCGTGCGCCGCGAATATGCCGGGCTACTTGCGTCCGGGCTGCAGCTTGGCAAACGCCGAGGCCATGGCGTTCTGCGCCACCGGTTCGTTGCGCCGCGGGGGCGATGCATAGCCGCGGCCAGCGCCTTCGAAGCGGTTGTCGCGCGGGCCGTCGCGGCGCGCGGGCGCGGCGTCCAGCTTCATCGTCAGGCTGATGCGCTTGCGCGCCACGTCGACCTCGAGCACCTTGACCTTGACGATCTGCCCGGTCTTGACGACTTCGCGCGCGTCGGTGATGTACTTGTGGCTCATCTGGCTCACATGCACCAGACCGTCCTGGTGCACGCCCAGGTCGACGAAGGCGCCGAACTGCGCAACGTTGCTCACCGTGCCTTCGAGCGTCATGCCTTCCTTGAGGTCCTTTATGTCGTCGACGCCGTCGTTGAAGCGCGCGACGACGAAATCAGGCCGTGGATCGCGCCCGGGCTTTTCCAGCTCGCCCAGGATGTCGCGCACCGTGATCACGCCGAACTGCGCGTTGGCGAACAGCTCGGGCTTGAGCGTCTTGAGCATGTCGGCGCGGCCCATCAGCTCGGTCACGGGCTTGCCGGTGGTGGCGATGATGTTCTCGACCACGGGATAGGTTTCGGGGTGCACGCCGGTCATGTCGAGCGGGTTGTCGCCGCCGCGTATGCGCAGGAAGCCCGCGCTCTGCTCGAAGGTCTTGGCGCCCAGGCCGCTGACTTCCATCAGCTGCTTGCGGCTCCTGAAGCTGCCGTTGGCATCGCGCCAGCGCACCACCGACTTGGCGACGCTGCCCGACAGCCCCGAGACGCGCGCCAGCAGCGGCGCGCTCGCGGTGTTCAGGTCCACGCCCACGGAGTTCACGCAATCTTCGACCACGGTGTCCAGCGTGCGCGCCAGCTCGCTCTGGTTCACGTCGTGCTGGTACTGGCCCACACCAATGCTCTTGGGGTCTATCTTCACCAGCTCCGCCAGCGGGTCCTGCAGGCGCCGCGCGATGCTTGCCGCGCCGCGCAGGCTCACGTCCACATCGGGCATTTCCTGTGAGGCGAATTCGCTGGCCGAGTACACGGACGCGCCGGCTTCGCTGACCACGACCTTCTGGATGTTCTGCTCGACCTTGGCCATGAGCTTGATCAGCTCGCCCGCGAGCTTGTCGGTCTCGCGGCTGGCCGTGCCGTTGCCGATGGCGATCAGGTTCACGCCATGCTTTTCGCAGAGCTTGGCCAGCGTGTGCAGCGCGCCGTCCCAGTCCTTGCGCGGCTCGTGCGGAAACACGGTGGCGGTGTCGACCAGCTTGCCGTTGGCATCGACCACGGCCACCTTGACGCCGGTGCGAATGCCGGGATCCAGGCCCATGACGGTGCGCGCGCCTGCGGGCGCGGCCAGAAGCAGGTCGCGCAGGTTGTCGCCGAACACCTTGATCGCGACCTTTTCGGCGTCTTCGCGCAGGCGCGAGAACAGGTCGCGCTCGGTCGACAGGCTCAGCTTCACGCGCCAGGTCCAGGCCACGCATTTGCGCAGCAGGTCGTCGGCCGCGCGCTTGGCGTGGCTCCATCCGAGGTGCAGCGCGATCCGGCCTTCGGCAAGACTCGGCTGGCCCGGCTCGGGCTCGACCGGCAGCACCAGCTTGGCTTCGAGGATTTCAAGCGCGCGGCCGCGGAACACCGCCAGCGCGCGGTGCGAAGGCACGCGGCCGATCGGCTCGTCATACTCGAAGTAATCGCGGAACTTCGCGACTTCGGGGCCGTTCTCGTTCTTGGCGTCGACCTTCTTGCTGCGCAGCAGGCCCTCTTCCCAGAGCCACTCGCGCAGCGCCTGCACCAGCACCGCGTCTTCGGCCCAGCGTTCGGAAAGGATGTCGCGCACGCCGTCCAGCACGGCCAGCGTGTGGGAGAAGTCGGGGCCGGGCTTGCCGTCGTCAAGCAGCGTCGCGGGCCGGCAATAGGCCTGGGCTTCGGCGTGCGGATCGAGCGTGGGGTCGGCAAACAGCTTGTCGGCCAGCGGCTCTATGCCGAACTCCTTGGCAATCTGGCCCTTGGTGCGGCGCTTCTGCTTGAACGGCAGATAGATGTCCTCGAGTTCCTGCTTGGTCGGCGCGGCGGCAATCGCCGCGCGCAGCGCGTCGGTCAGCTTGCCCTGCTCGTCGATGTTCTTGAGTACCGACACGCGCCGGTCTTCGAGTTCGCGCAGATAGGAAAGCCTGGCCTCGAGCTCGCGCAGCTGCACGTCGTCCAGGCCGCCCGTGACCTCCTTGCGGTAGCGGGCGATGAAGGGCACGGTGGCCCCGGAGTCCAGCAGTTCTACGGCCGCGGTGACCTGCTGCTGGCTGACTTTGATTTCTGCGGCAATTTGCCCAATGATTTTTTGCATGCGGTACTCGCCCCACGGCGATGGATCAAGGGAAGCCTGCCAGTGTGCCATAGGCGCGAAAGCTCACGCGAAAGCGATGGCCCGCGTCCCAGACAGTGGCCTGGAGTTCAAAACCGATGATTATTCAGTGCGCAGGATGTTTTCGAACTGATGTTTACCCACGGGAGCATTTTTCCCGCCAGACATTGGAACTTTTCCCGGCAGCCCGCGACTCAACCAAAACACTTCTCCGGACGCGCACCCCTCATTGATAAATCTCACATGAAAACCCAAATTCACAACGACATCCATCCATTAATGAAGGGTTTTTAAAAAATCATCTGGGACTGAATTTTATGGCGCCGCACGGAAACGGTCATAACTTTCTGATATTCGACGATTTACGTGCGAATATCGAAGCCATCGCTGAAAGCACTTGGGCACTCCTTTACAGCAGCCCGAAACAGGTATCTGACAACGCCGGATGCGATGTCTACACCCTGGCGCTCGAAGCCCATTACTTCTTTGAATAGACGGAAGGAGCAGCACGTGGCATGGAAGCCGAAACGGGGCTGGTCGCGACGGCCAGGAACGTGGACATGGCGAACATGGAACTGGCCGATTGAAAAGCTGCGATGAAATCTCCTGTGGATGCCGCCGGGAAATACGTCCAGCCATTCAATGCGCCGCTGAAAAGCACACAACCGCCGGCCACGCCCATGGGGCCCAATCAGATCAATTTTGCATCAAAGGATATGTCATGAGAAATTTTCCCAGAATATCGTCATTCTTTTTTGGAAATCCAAGCCTCTCCAAGGCGTTATATGAAAAAGGAAAGGATGATGCTGACGAAAAAAGGAAAGAGCAAAATAAAAAGATAGCCGCGAAAAATTCCTTCATGGGAAGAATCACCCACCGGATTATTTCTTCGCAACCGTCCAGAATCGGGAAGTCCGTCAGACAGAAATTCTACTCATCCATTGCCCATCTATTGAAGCCTGGCACGTTTTTGAGGATTTTTGATAACCTGAGCCATCAAGCCACCAATGACAAGCCGGTTTCGGTGAGAACTGTCAGCATTCCACCGCAAAGCCTGGGATGCTGGCATGAACCCGAACCCCTGCAGTCGACGCTGGATCAACTGAAGAAGGATCTGCATTCAATTCATGAGAAAAACCAGCAGAACTTCAAGGCATCGACCGCAGATATCAGCAGCGCCGAATCATTGACGGCACTCAAGAAAGGCGACCCCAGGGAAGCCGAACTCCAATCCAAGCGGGGAGAACAGGAGAGGAAAGTGGCCGGCTTCAAAAAGCGCTTGGGCCAATAAACGCATGTGCGGGCCTCGGCCTACGAAATCGCAATCGATGGAAGACTTTACGCAACCATCGTGGAAGCCGAAAAATCATCCGATGCCGGCAGGCACATCTCCGGGCGGAAGCGAGAAGCTGCGTAAGCGTGCCGCATCCGCGCCACCGATGGCAGGGTATGTCAACCCACCAGCCAACATCGATTCCGCAGCGAGTGCCAGGCCACAGGACAATTTGCCGGTTGTCGAATCAGCCCCCAGAAAGCCCCGGGCAAAGTAAAGAATATCAGCACGACTTTTGACTGGAGCACGTTGAAGCCTGCAGGCACTCCGAAGTGGCCCCAAAGCAATCATAAATCCTGAAGATTCAAACCGCCTGCCACACAACCGCATGCGCGCAAGCCCGTCTTCGGCCGCTGGCGCCATCCATGCATTTCGATCAACGCACTCTGGGAAGATTATCGGGAATTTGAAGCCAGCTGTTTCCTATCGCGGTCGCGGCCGCAAGCACCGAAACGCCCAGTCTGTCAATTATTCCAAACGAGAAATCCGCGTCTTTTCTTCTCCCGAAACCCGGCGATTCGCCACTATCCGAATCATCGATTTTCTAAAATTGCATCAGCGGCGCTTGCATATATTCCTGTTCCCAATCCAGATGCGCGTTCAAATCCTCCAGACTGGCACATCGATTTCCTCACAAGGGGCAATAGACATCGATGCGACCCAACAAGGCATTGACACCGTGGACGACCAGGTAATGATTCTCCAGCTCGCACAGCAGCGGTCCTTTCTTCAAGCTCTCCTGTATCTGTTCACAGGTATAAGCCTTGTGACCCTGGGCCAACAATGGCAGATCGACCAGACCGTTTCTTCGCAGTTCGGCAACCAACTCCTGCTTGGAATTACCTTCGAATATACTCCGCGAATTTGTCGCAGGATCGTAGTCGATTCCATGACAGGCAAGAATCATGTTTCTGCTGGCCTCGCTGCAGGCATTGGCTCGTTCCTGCTGCATGCCTATGATGTCCACATGCACTGTCGCAGTTTCGTAGACTCTTTTAACCATTGCTTCCGAAAAATCGGAATGATTCATCAGTTCTGAGAAAATCATGTTTCTGAGGGAAAAGAGACTGACTCCCTCGATTTCCTTGGATTCCCCTTCGGGATATTCCCGAAAACGAATTCCTCCCTGGGGCAGGTCGGAAATCTCATACCGCCTGTCATCGAGCGTCAATTGCATCGGTATTTCCGCGGAGGCCGGGTCCCACATGATAATGGCCTTTCCCAGATCAAGAAGGTCATTCTTCATCCCCGACGCGACACTGGTCTTGTACGCGCCATAGATTCCCATGGTGATGATGTTGAGGATTTTATCCAAGGTCTTGGCCATCGGAGTCGACAGGCTTTCGCTGGAAACCTGATTGGAACCGATTGCCGTGAGCGTATGCTGCAGCGATGCAATACTCATCTTCTGTTTCCCGCAGTTGAGCGAATGGGGGGCAGCCCGGCAATGCCCTCTGCACGCCTGGACGTACCGGACGACACGTCATGGGTTTTGTGGCATTTTTTAACAAACCGTTCCAATTTCATGCAAAACGACTTATTTGACGATGCTTTGCCGCCGGGCGACGCAGGCACGCCGGCCAGCGGCCAGGCGCCGGGCGCCGATGCCGCGCGCAGGGCAGCGGTACAGCCCGCGCCCACGCCGCCGGATCTGCATGCGCTGGCCACCGCCCTGCCCGCCCAGCTGCGCATGGGCGCCTCGACCTGGTCCTACCCGGGCTGGGACGGCCTGGTCTGGGACGGAGCCTATGACGCCAGCGTGCTGGCAAAGAAAGGGCTGCAGGCCTATGCCCAGCACCCATTGCTGCGCACCATATGCATTGATCGCAGCTTCTGGCGCCCTCTTACCGTGAGCCAGTACGTCACTTACGCGGGCCAGACGCCGGCGGATTTCCGCTTTGTCGTCAAGTGTCCGTCCGTCATCACCGACGCGCTGGTGCGCGCCGAGGACGGCCGTGGACGTGAAGCCAACCCCGCGTTTCTCGACCCGGCGCTGGCCGCAACGGCCTTCGTGCAACCCACGCTCGAAGGCCTGGGTGATCAGTTGGGGGTGCTGGTGTTCCAGTTGAGCCCCTTGTCCTGGGACTGGCTGACCCGGCCTGCCGAACTGTTTGCGCGCTTGCAGGCGCTCCTGACCAGCGTGCAGTCCCAGCTCATTTCGCATCCGCAAGTGATCGTCGCCGTGGAGGTGCGCGATCCCGAGCTGCTGGTGCCGGCCTTTGCCGACGTGCTGCGCGCCACCGGCGCCACGTTCTGCCTGGGACTGCACGGCAAGATGCCGCCCATCGAGGAGCAACTGCCACTGCTGCGCTCTCTGTGGCCGGGCCCGCTGGTATGCCGCTGGAACCTGAACCGGCGCTTTGGCGCCTATGGCTATGAAGACGCGCAGAAGGCACATGCGCCGTTCAGCGAAATACGCTCGCCCGACCCGCACACGCGCACGCTGCTGGCGCGCACCATCGCCGGCATCACGGGCCGCGGCCAGCGCGCCTACGTCACCGTGAGCAACGACGCCGAAGGCTGCGCGCCGCGCTCCATTGCACTGCTCGCCGAAGCGGTGCTCGAAGCCGCCGCCCAGGCGCCGCGCGCGCGCTGAAAACGTTTCAGCGGTTGACCGGTGCAGCCGCCGCAGCCACGGCCGCCACCGGCTCGCCGCCCAGCACCTTGATCAGCGTCACGCGGTTGAGCTGCTCCTGCAGTTGCAGCGTGATCAGCGTCTGCTGCGCGGCGTAGAGGCTGCGCTGCGCGTCGAGCACGGCCAGATAGTTGTCCACGCCCGACTTGAAGCGCGCCTCGGACAGATCGAAGGCCTTTTGCGTCGAGGCCACGAGCGAGGCCTGGGCGGACAGCCGCTCGGCCCACTGCGCGCGGTCGGCAAGCGCATCGGCGGTTTCGCGAAAGGCCGTCTGCACGGCTTTTTCATATTGCGCCAGCGCGACCTGCTCATTGGCCTGGGCCACGGCGACGTTCGCGCGGTTGCGCCCGCCGTCGAAGATGGGCAGGCGCACCAGCGGCACGAAGCTCCAGGTGCTGTTGCCGCTGCCGAACAGGCCGGACAGCGCGTCGCTGCCCGTGCCCACCGAAGCCGTGAGGCTGATGGTGGGAAACAGCGCGGCGCGCGCCGCGCCGATGTTCGCATTCATTGCGCGCAACTGGTACTCGGCGGCGCGCACATCGGGGCGCGCAAGCAGCACGCTCGACGGCAAAGGTACCGGCAAAGGCGCCAGCGCGGCAGCGGACGTAGCCGCCGACAGCTGCAGCGGCGCCGGCATGGCCGTCTCGGGCAGCGGACCGCCGACCAGCAGCTGCAGCAGATTGCGGTCGCGCACCACCTGGCTCGCAAAGCTGGCCACGTCGGCGCGCGCGGCATCGACCGTGGTGCGGTTCTGTTCGAGCACCAGGCCCGAGGTCGAACCCAGTTCATACATGCGCTGGGTCAGCACGAACGATTGACGGCGCGCGGCCAGTGTCTGCTCGGCCAGCGTGAGCCGCGCCTGGTCGGCGGCCAGCGTGAGCCAGGCATTGGCGACGTCGGCCAGCAGCGTCAGCTGCACATTGCGCTGGTTCTCGCCCGACTGCAGGAAAGCCTGCAGCGCAGCTTCGTTGAGGTTGCGCACCCGGCCCCACAGATCGAGCTCGTAGCTCGTCATTGCGAGCTGGGCGGTGTACTGGCTGACCACGGCCGAACGGCCGGAGCTCGTCAAATCGGCCGCCGTGCGGCTGCGGTTGCCCTGGCCGTTGGCGTTGATGCTCGGCAGCAGATCGGCTTCGGTGACGCCGTACTGCGCGCGCGCCTTGTCGATGTTGGCCAGCGCCACGCGCAGGTCGCGGTTGTTGGTCAGCGCCAGCGCCAGTGCTTCACGCAGGCCCGGCGACTGCACCCAGGCCAGGGCCTGGGCCGCATCGAGGCTCGCGGGCGAGGCCAGCACGGGGGTTGCAGTCGTGCCGACTTGCGCCGGCACCATGCCCGTGGGCGTGCTGTACTGCGGCGCGAGGTTCATGCAGCCGGTCAGCGCCGCAGCAGCCAATGCCGCGGCGCTGGCCAGTCCGTGGAGTCGATATGCGTTCTTGGATTGGATGGTCATGCCACGCCCTTTGCGTCGCTGTCGTGTGCGTCGATGGCCAGCGCCGCGCCCTTGGCACGCGAGGCAAACCAGCTGCGCACCAGCAGGAAAAACACCGGCACGAAGAAAATCCCCAGCACCGTGGAAAACACCGTGCCGCCGAGAACGGCCGTACCGATGGCCTGGCGTCCGCCCGCGCCCGCGCCGGTACCGATGGCCAGCGGCAGCACGCCGAAGCCGAACGCCAGCGAAGTCATCAGAATGGGTCGCAGCCGCAGGCGCACGGCCTCGACCGTGGCGTCGCGCAGATTGCGGCCCTGCTCCTGCAGCTGGGTCGCGAACTCGACGATCAGAATCGCGTTCTTCGACGCCAGCCCCACCGTGGTCAACAGCCCCACCTGGAAATAGACGTCGTTGTGCATGCCGCGCAGGCCGGTGAACAGCAGCGCGCCGACCACGCCCAGCGGCACGGCCAGGATCACGGCCAGCGGCACGGTCCAGCTTTCATAGAGCGCGGCCAGGCACAGGAACACGAACAGCACCGAGATCGCATACAGCAGCGGTGCCTGCGCGCCCGACAGCCGCTCCTGGTACGAAGCGCCCGTCCACTCGTAGCCAATGCCCACGGGCATCTGCTGCATCATGCGCTCGATCGCGTCCATTGCCGCGCCCGAGCTCACGCCCGGCGCCGCGTCGCCGACGAATTCGTAGCTGGGGCTGCCGTTGTAGCGCATCAGCTGCGGCGAGCCGTAGGTCCAGCTGGTCGAGGAGAACGCCGAGAACGGCACCATCTCGCCCTTGTCGTTGCGCACCGTCCATTGGCCTATGTCCTGGGGCAGCATGCGGTACGGCGCGTCGCCCTGCACGTAGACGCGCTTGACGCGGCCGTTGTTCAGGAAGTCGTTGACGTAGGTTCCGCCCATGGCGCTGGACAGCACGCTGTTGATGTTCGCCGTGCTCACGCCCAGCGCCGCGGCCTTGCGGTCGTCAATGGTCACGCCCAGCTGAGAGCTGTCGTCGAGGTTGTTGGTGCGCAGGTTCTGTATCGCGGACTCGGCGGGCGCGAGCGCCAGCAGCTTGTCGCGCGCGGCGACCAGCGCTTCATGGCCCAGGCCGTTCAGGTCCTTGAGCTGGAAGTTGAAGCCCGAGTTCGAGCCCAGGCCGCGCACCGCGGGCGGCAGCATCACGAAGATGCGCGCATCGCGCAGGCGGCGCAGGTCGCGCGTGGCCTTGCGCGCAATCGCGTCGGCCGTCTGCTCCTTGCCCGGGCGCTCGGCCCAGCTCTTGAGCCGCACGAAGCCGCGCGCCGACGCCTGGTCGCCGCCCAGGCCGGTGATGGAGTTGAAGCTGACGATATCTGGCTGAGCGGCGAAGTACTGCTGCACTTCGGCAATCACCGCCTGCAGGCGCGCATTGGTGCTGCCCGAAGGCAGCGTGATCTGCACCTGCATGTAGCCCTGGTCCTCCACGGGCAGGAACGAGGTCGGCAGCTTGGTGAAAAGGAAGGCCGTGCCCGCGCAGATCAGCAGGAACACCAGCGCCATGCGCTTGCTGCGCGAAAGAAGCCTGCCCACCGTGCTCTGCGCCTTGTGCGAGCTGTAGTCGAAGCCCTTGTTGAAGGCGCCGAAGAAGCGGTCGATGCCGCCGCGCAGGCCGGGGCGCGGCGCGCCGTCATGGTGGCCATGGCCCTTGGCCACGGGCTTGAGCAAGGTCGCGCACAGCGCGGGCGTGAGCGTCAGCGCGACAAACACCGACAGCACCATGGCCGAGACAATGGTGATCGAGAACTGGCGGTAGATCACGCCCGTGGAGCCGCCGAAGAAGGCCATGGGAATGAACACCGCCGACAGCGTGAGCGTGATGCCCACCAGCGCGGGCGTGATTTCGGCCATCGACTTGCGCGTTGCTTCCTTGGGAGACAGCCCCTCCTCGCTCATCACGCGCTCGACGTTCTCGACGACCACGATGGCGTCATCGACCAGCAGGCCGATGGCCAGCACCAGGCCGAACATGGTCAGCGTATTGATCGAGAAACCTGCGACCGACAGCACGCCGAACGTGCCCAGCAGCACCACGGGAACCGCAATCGCCGGAATCAGCGTGGCGCGCAGGTTCTGCAGGAACAGGAACATCACCACGACCACCAGCAGCATGGCCTCGAACAAGGCCTTGACCACTTCCTCGATGGAGGCGCGCACGAACGGCGTCGAGTCCGAGCTGATGAAAGGCTTGAGGTCGTTGGGAAAGAACGGCTGCATTTCGGCCAGCTTGGCGTTCACGGCCTCGGAGACCGCCGTGGCGTTCGCGCCGTCGGCCAGCACGATGCCCATGCCCGCGCCGGGACGGCCGTTCAGGCGCGACGTGATGCTCAGGTTGTCGGCACCGAGTTCCACGCGCGCCACGTCCTTGAGCAACACGGCGGCGCCGTCAGCCGACGACTTGAGCAGTATGGCTTCGAATTCCTGCACGGTCTTGAGCTTGGTGCGCGCGGTGATGGTGGCATTGAGCTGCTGGTCATTGACCGCCGGCAAGGCGCCCAGCTGGCCGGCCGAGACCTGGGCATTCTGGTTGTTGAGCGCCGTGATGACGTCGGACGGCATCAGCGCGTATTTCTGCAGCTTGGCCGGGTCCAGCCAGATGCGCATCGCATAGCCGGTGCCGAAGATCTGGATGTCGCCCACGCCGTCGACGCGGCCGATCACATCGACCACGTTGCTGGTCAGGTAGTCGCCGATGTCGACCTGGCTCACGTTTGGATCGGGCGAAGTGAAACTGTAGGTGGTCAGATAGTCGTTGCCGCCCTTGTTGACGAACACCCCGCGGCTCTTGACGGCTTCGGGCAGGCGGTTCATCGCCGACTGCAGCTTGTTCTGCACCTGCACCTGGGCCACGTCGATGTTGGTGCCGGGGCTGAAGGTGAGCGTGGTGCGTGAGCGGCCCGACTGGTCGCTGACCGAATCCATGTACAGCAGGTTGTCTATGCCCTTGAGCTGCTGCTCGATCAGCTGCGTGACCGAGTTCTCCACGGTTTCGGCCGAAGCGCCGGTGTAGGTGGCGGTGATGGTCACGCGCGGCGGCGCGATGTCGGGATACTGCTCCAGCGGCAGCGTGGAGATCGACAGCGCGCCCGCAAGCATGATGACGATGGAGATGACCCAGGCGAAGATGGGCCGGTCGATGAAAAACTGTGCCATGGTGTGCGGCTCTCTCTCAGGGCTTGGCCGCAGGAGCGGGAGCCGGCGCGGCGCTGGCCGGCGCGGCATCGGCCGGCGGCTTGCCGTTCGCCTGAGCAGCGCGGTCCGCCGCCACCTTGGCCTTGGCGCTCAGATCCACTTCCTGGGGATCGACGGCGTCGCCGACCTTGATGCGCTGAAAGCCGTCGACGATGATCTTCTCGCCGGCGGTCAGGCCCGCTGTGACCATCCAGCGGCTGCCCACGGCGCGGTCGATTTCAATCGGCCGGCGCTGCACCTTGGTCTCGGCATCGACCACCAGCACGCTGGCCTTGCCGGCGATATCGCGCGTCACCGCCTGCTGGGGAACCAGCAGGGCCTCGGGCGCCACGCCCGTGGGCAGCAGCGCCTGCACATACATGCCCGGCAGCAGCACGCCCTCGGGGTTGGGCACCACCGCGCGCAGCGTCACCACGCCGGTGCTGGGGTTCACGATCACGCCCGCGAACTGCAGCTTGCCGGTCTGAGAATAAAGACGTCCATCCTCGAGCCTGAGCTGGACCGCCAGCGCATCGCGCTCGAGCTTCTGAAAGCGTCCGTCCTGGATATCGCGCTTGAGCTGCAGCAGCTCGGTGCTCGATTGCGTGAAGTCGACATACATAGGGTCGAGCTGGACGATGGTCGTCAGCGCATCGACCTGATTGGCCGTGACCAGCGCGCCGGGGGTGACCGTCGACAGGCTGGTCTGACCGCTGATAGGTGCCTGGATGCTGCTGTAGCGCAGGTTGATGCGCGCGTTCTCCAGCGCGGCCTGGGCCGCGGCCACGTCGGCCGCCGATTGCGCCACCGCGGCCTGGCTTTCCTCGTTCGCCTGGCGGCTGATGGCGTCGATCTTCACGAGTTCTGCATTGCGTGCCGCCGTCGCCTGCAGCGTGCGCTGGCTCGCACGCACCTTGGCCAGCGCCGCCTCGGCACTGGCCTGCGTCGCGCGCAGCGAAGCGGAATCGATCTGGTAGAGCGGCTGGCCGGCCTTGACGCTCGCGCCTTCGGTGAACAGGCGCTTTTGCACGATGCCCGAGACCTGGGGGCGGACTTCGGCCGTGAGCGATGCACGGGTGCGCCCCGGCAGGCTGGCGTCGAGCTGCTGGCTCTGCGCCTTGAGCGTGACTACGCCCACCTTGGTCGGCACCTTGGCCGCAGGTGCCTCGGCGGCCTTGGGCGAGCAGCCTGCCATGACGACGATCACAGCCGCGGCCACGGCCGCCATGCGCCACGCCGAAAACTGCTGCCGCGCCGCCAGGGGGCGATCGGAAGGCCAATGGGACAGCAGGCGCGCACGCAGCGAGAGAGACAGGGCAGACGTCATGGGGTGCATCTTGAAATTGAAAGGCGAGCACCATTGTGCAAGCCTAATATTTACTTTTTGTAAAGCCGGCGCGCACAGGGCATTGAACGCGCGGCTGCCGGCAGAGATGCCTACGTTGGGCAGTTCTCTGCGGCAGCAGGAATGATGCCACTCTGTAACCCCTCATTACATTGGCGCAAGGCGAATTCAGCGTCTACGCTACAGATTTTTCAGTGGCTTGCATGGCGGGATCGTGGCCCGGGTCTGGCGCCGGCCTTCTCGGTTCCTGCGCTTGCGCCGATGCAGTCCCCGGGGCGCCGAGCAAGCGTTGCTGCAAAGAAAAGGGCCGTCGAAACGGCCCTGGATGGCTGGGGTGCGATCTTCAGTCCGGCGTCGCACGCAGCGCGGCGCGCAGGCTCGCGCCCAGCTCCGGCTTGTGCGCAAACGGGTCGCTGGGGTTGCGACCCTGCACCACGTCTTCCATGCGGGTCTGCACCGCGCCCAGCGCCTGGGGATGGCTGTAGATGTAGAACTGGTTGGCGGTCACGGCGTCGAACACTTTCTGCGCGACTTCGGCCGCCGAGACCTTGCCCGACGACACGGCCTTGTCGGTCATGGCCTGGCCTATTTTCTGGCTTGCGGTCAGCTCCGCCGCCGGACGGTTTTCGGGACGGTTGCGCTCGCTCTGGTTGATTCCCGTGGCGACGAAGTACGGGCACAGCAGGCTCGCACCGATCTGGTCGGTGACCAGCGACAGGTCCTGGTACAGCGTCTCGGTCAGGCTCACCACCGCGTGCTTGCTGACGTTGTAGATGCCCATGTTGGGCGGCGTGAGCAGCCCGGCCATGCTGGCCGTGTTGACGATATGGCCCCGGTAGCCCGGGTCCGTCTGCGCGGCTTCAAGCATCATCGGCGTGAACAGCCGTACGCCATGGATCACGCCCCAGACGTTCACGCCCAGCACCCATTCCCAGTCGGAGACCGAGTTCTCCCAGACCAGGCCGCCCGCGCCCACGCCGGCGTTGTTGAACACCAGATGTGGCGCGCCGAAATGCTCCTGCACGCTGCGCGCCAGCACTTCCATCTGCATGCGGTTGGAGACATCCACGCGCTGGGTCAGCACCTGCGCGCCCGCGGCGCGCATTTCCTCGGCCGCGGCCTCGAGCGCTTCCTTTTGCACGTCGACCAGCACCAGGTTCATTCCCAGCCGCGCGCCTATGCGCGCGCACTCCAGGCCGAAGCCCGAGCCCGCGCCGGTCAGCACCGCGGTCTTGCCTTGAAAGTCATTGATCATGGCGGCCTTTCAGTCGTTCAGACCAGCTTGACGAGTTGTTTGCCGAAGTTCTTGCCCTTGAGCAGGCCCAGGAAGGCCGCGGGCGCAGCCGCCAGGCCCTGGGCCACGGTTTCGCGCGGGCGCAGCTTGCCCGTGGCCACCAGCGTGCCCAGCTCCTTGAGCGCGTCGGGCCAGACTTCCATGTGCTCGCTGACGATGAAGCCTTCGACCTTCAGGCGGTTGATCAGGATCAGCGCCGGGTTCTGCAGCGGCAGCGGCTGGCCGTCATAGCCGGCGATCATGCCGCAGACCGCGACGCGCGCAAACGCATTGGTGCGCAGCAGCACGGCGTCGAGAATGTAGCCGCCCACGTTCTCGAAATAGCCGTCTATGCCGTCGGGGCAGGCTTCCTTGAGCGCGCGCGCCATCGCCTTGACGTCGGCGTTCTCGCGGTAGTCGATGCAGGCGTCAAAGCCCAGTTCCTCGGTCGCATATCGGCATTTCTCGGGACCGCCCGCAATGCCCACCACGCGACAGCCGCGCGCCTTGGCCAGCGCCGCGAACGCGCTGCCCACAGCGCCCGTGGCGGCGCTGACCACGACGGTCTCGCCGGCCTTGGGCGCAATGATCTTCACGAGTCCGTAATAAGCGGTCACGCCGGGCATGCCGACTGCGCCCAGATAGTGCGACAGCGGCACATGGGTGGTGTCGACCTTGCGCAGCATGCCGGGCGCGTTGCCGTCGACGACGCTGTATTCCTGCCAGCCGCCCATGCCCACGACCTGGTCGCCGGCCGCAAACTTGGGATTGCGGCTCTCGACGACCTCGCCCACCGTGCCGCCTATCATGACTTCGCCCAGCGGCTGGCTCGCGGCATAGCTCTTGCTGTCGTTCATGCGCCCGCGCATGTAGGGGTCAAGGCTCAAATAGTGGTGGCGTACCAGCACCTCGCCATCGCGCAGCGCGGGCACTTCGGTGCGCACCAGCCTGAAGTTGCTTTCCACGGCTTCACCCTGGGGGCGGTTGTCGAGAAGAATTTGCTGATTCTGGGTCATGAACTGTCTCCTTGTAATCATTGCAATACCATCGAAAGCCGGGCGCAACGCAGCGAGCGCAGGCCGGCTCAGCCGGCCTTGACCGGTTCGCGGTGCTTGAGCTTGAACGTGCCCGAGGCCTTGCAGCACATCAGGCCTTCGGCGTCGTAGACCGCGCCTTCGACATAGGCCATGCCGCCATGCGTCTTGTGCAGCAGCTGTCCCTTGGCGACCAGCGCGCCGCGCGCAGGCAGCATGAAGGACGTCTTCATTTCAATCGTCACGCCGCCGGTGTTGGGCGCCACGCTGCTGGCGGCCTGGGCCAGCGTCACGTCCAGCAGCGCCATCAGCGCGCCGCCATGGGTCACGCCGAACGAATTCAGGTGCTCGGGACGCGGCGTGTAATGCAGCTCCGACTCGCCGCCGGCACGCTTGTGCAGCGTGAATCCCAGCTCGGTCACAAAAGGAATATCTGCTTCAAAACTCAACACCGGATCGGCCTTTCTTGATACGGGGCAGCACCCGCCCGCCAGGGGCCGGGCGCTGAGCGCGCCACGGCAGCGCTATTGTCAGGGCAGAAATGCCCTGTGCGAGGCGCTAGCCGCCGGTCACCACGCTCACGCCGCCGTCGACCGCCATCCACTGGCCGGTGATGTGCTTTCCCGCATCCGAGGCATAGAGCAGCGTGATGCCCTTGAGGTCCTCGTCGTCGCCCAGGCGGCGCAGCGGCGCATGGCTGGCCATCTTTTCCTCGCCCAACGTCTCGATCAGCACCGTGGCCATCTTGGTCTTGAAGAAGCCCGGACAGATCGCGTTGACGTTGATGCCGTGCACGCCCCACTCCGCGGCCAGCGCACGCGTGAAGTTGATCACCGCGCCCTTGGACGTGTTGTAGGCGATGGTCTTCATTTCGATGGGATTGCCGGCCAGGCCCGCGATCGACGCGATATTGATGATGCGCCCCGTGCGGCGCGCGATCATGCTGCGCTTGGCGATCTCGCGGCTGAGCAGAAAGTAGCCGCGCACGTTGAGGTTCATCACCTTGTCCCAGGCCGCGGTCGGGTGGTCCTCTGCGGCCGCGCCCCAGCTCGCGCCGGCGTTGTTGACCAGGATGTCGACATCGCCCACGCGCTGCAGCGTTTCGTCGACCAGGCGCAGGATGTCTTCCTCGCGCGCGCAGTCGGCCGCGATCCAGCGCGCATCGATGCCATCGGCCTGCAGCACGGCGACGGCTTCCTCGAGGTCGGCCGCCTTGCGCGAGCTCAGCACGATCTTCGCACCGGCTTCGCCCAGCGCCTGCGCCATCTGCAGGCCCAGCCCCCGCGAGCCTCCGGTCACCAGGGCCGTCTTGCCGCTGAGATCAAACAGTTGTTGCACCTTACGCGTCATCTCGCTGTCTCCTTGATGGTGGGAATTCGCTGGCCGCACAGGCCGCTGGAGCATTGTGCGTTGGCGCCCGCGCGGCCTGTGTCGCCAGCGTGTCGCGCGCACGGCGCGCCGCATTCAGGCGCGCGGCTGGCGAATGCGCAGGCTGCTGCAGATGCCGGCCAGCGCCGCGAAGCCCCCCGCGCCGACCAGCGCCACGGTTTCGGCCATGCCGCCATGGCCTGGCCACAGCGCGAACAGCGCGGCGAGAATGACCGCACCCATGGTCTGGCCCGTGAGCCGCGCCGTGCCCAGCATCGCGCTGCCCGCGCCGCTGCGCAGCACCGGCGTGGAACGCACTATCGTATGGTTGTTCGGCGACTGGAACAGCGCAAAGCCCGCGCCGCACAGCGCCATGCGCCAGATCACGTCGAGATCCGACGGCTGCGCCGGCAGCAGCGCCAGCAGCCACAGTCCGCTGGCGAACACCGCCATGCCCAGGCCGCCCAGCAGCCCGTCGGGATAGCGGCCTATCAGCCAGCCGGCCAGCGGCGCGACGGTGACTATGGCCAGCGGCCAGGCGGTGAGCAGCAGGCCGGCCTGCAGCGCGCTGCGGCCATAGGTCTCGAGCAGCAGGAAAGGCAGGGACAGAAACGCCAGCGTCTGCGCACAGAAGGCATTGACCGAAGAGGCCATGGACAGCGCGAACACCGGAATGCGAAACAGGTCCACGGGAAACAGCGGTCGCGGCTTGCGGCTCTGGCGCACCAGATGCCAGGCGCCTATCAGCAGGCCCGTGCCCAGCATCAGTCCGCCCACCAGCATCGAACCGGGCTGGTCCTTGCGCGCCACGCCCAATGCGTCGGCGCCAAGAAACACCAGCGCAAACATCGCCATGTTGAGCACCAGGTCCAGCGCGGAGAACGCGCGCTCGCCGTTGGCGCTGACCACGCGCGGCGTCTCGGGCAAGGACTTGCGCCCCAGCCACAGCGTCACCAGGCCCAGCGGCACATTGGGCGCGAGCAGCCAGGGCCAGGAGCCCGCGGACAGGATGGCCGCGGCCACCGTCGGGCCGGCCACCGAAGCGCTGGCCACCACGGCCGAGTTGAGCGCCAGCCCGCGCCCCAGCTGCGCGCGCGGGAAAATGAAACGCACCAGGGCAGCGTTCACGCTCAGCACGCCCGCAGCGCCCAGGCCTTGGAGCGCGCGCGCCGCGATCAGCGCGCCGAGCGACGGCGCGAAGATCGCGCCCAGCGACGCCAGCGCGAACAGCGCCATGCCCCACAGATAGACGCTGCGGTAGCCGATGCGCTCACCCACGGCCGCGAGCGGCAGCAGCATCACCAGCGTCGCGATCTGGTAGGCATTGACTACCCAGATGGTGTGCGGCGCATCGGCCTGGAACGCACGCGCGATCGCGGGCAGCGCCAGGTTGAGCAGGCTGCTGTCGAGCACCACCACCGTCAGCCCCAGCAGGATGACCAGCATGGCGCTGCCGCGCCGCCCTGCAGGCAGGCCGTCGGCGGCATCATGGCTGGTCAAAGGTGGCGTTCTTTCGGTGATCGTTGGCGGTTTCTCGACGGACTCTTGCATTGCGCTTTCCTGGCTGGCTCCATGGCGGCCCGCGGCCGCGCCCGTTGGCCATGGTAGTGGCTCATGGTTTACCCCGGGAGAATACGCCCCGCGCCAGCGCGCAATGGCATCTTCATCGAGCAAGCAAGGCATCGCCAGCAGCGCGCGCGGGTCACAATGCAGACTGTCATCGCTCCACGGAACATCCCATGCCGCCTGCCCTTTCTTTCTGGTGTCGTCCCCTTTGTCTGCTGGCCGCGCTGACGGCGCTTTCCAGCCCGCAGTTGCGTGCCCAGACCGGCGCCACCGCCGCATCCGCGCAGCTACAGCTTTCGGACGATGGCAGCGAAGTGCTGGACCTGCGCGCGCGCCTGGCCTGGCCGCGCTGCCTGCAAGGCATGGATTGGCGCAATCAGCGCTGCGAAGGCATGCCCGAGCGCCTGAGCTTCGGCCAGGCGCAGAAACTTGCGCAGTCGAAACACCGGGAGGACGGCCTGCGCTGGCGTCTGCCGCGCGCCAAGGAGCTGCAGCGCCTGCGCCAGAACGCGGCGCTGGCGGGCGAGCGCGCCGCGCTGCTGCCGGCCGTTCCCGGCGACTGGCATTGGACCGGCACGGCCGCGGTCAATGCCGCGCCCGTCAACCAATACAGCTACGAGCAGACCGGTCCCGGCAAAAGCCGGCTGTCGGCGCAGCAGGCCTGGGCAGTGGACTGGGCCACGGGCAAGGCCAGCGGCGAGATGGGACGCGGCAACACACTGCTGGTACGTCTGGTTCGCCCCTTGCCCGCGCCTTGATTGCGCGCGCCGCGCAAGCGGTCAGAAAAAACCTGTGAAAAACAACAGTGGATAAACAGAATTTACTGTACATTTTCACAGTCAACTACTCACAACTGACCCATCATGGACACTGTTGAAACTTTCTACACCGTTTCTTTGTGCGATTACCCCAGCCTGCCCGAGCACGAACGCGCGCGGGCAGAAGCGCGCTATGCGCGCGTGATGGAGCGCCAGCTGGGCGGGGCCGAGCAGGTGGCGCTGGCGCTCGAATGCGTGCTGGGCCTCGAAGACACTCCGCCGGAGGAAATCACCGACGAAGCCAAGGCCACGTTCGCGCGCTGGACCAAGGCCGCCAACGCCGCCGTGCAGGCCGGCATGCAGGGTCTGGGCGATGGCGAAAGCAGCTTCTTCGAAGTGCGTTTCAGCTGAGCGCAGCGCGGCCTCAAGCGCAGGCAACCCGGTACCCTTGCGACTTCCTGCGGCAAGCAAGGCCTGCCCAGCCCGCAGGGGCCGCGGTCACTACAATCGGCCGGACGCCAGCACAGGGCGGGTGACCGCCCGCATGCCGGCGCCAGATCGGGCTGCCGCGGAACACGCGCACAGCGGCGATCTCAACCCAACCGGAACCTCCATGCGTCCTACCTCTGCACGTCGTCTCGCGCTCAAGGCGTTGTCCTGCGCCCTGGCTCTCTCTTCGCTGTCCGCGCTGCCGGCGCTGGCCGCGGACAACGTGCTGCGGGTGTCGGCGATTCCCGACGAAGCGCCGACCGAGCTGCAGCGCAAGTTCGCGCCGCTGGGCAAATACCTCGAAGCGCAGACCGGCATGAAGGTGGTCTTCACGCCCGTGACCGATTACGCCACCGTGGTCGAATCGCTGGCCACGCGCAAGCTCGATCTGGCCTGGCTGGGCGGCTTCACGTTCGTGCAGGCCAAGATCCGCACCAACGGCACGGCCATTCCCATCGTTCAGCGCGAGGAAGACGCGCGCTTCACGTCCAAGTTCATCACGGCCAATCCCCAGGTCAAGGAATTTTCCGACCTCAAGGGCAAGAGCTTTGCGTTTGGCGCGCCCTCGTCCACTTCGGGCAGCCTGATGCCGCGCTTTTTTCTGCAGCAGGCCGGGCTGAACCCCGAAAAGGATTTCAAGAACGTCGCGTTTTCGGGCGCGCATGACGCCACGGTGGCCTTTGTTGCCGCGGGCCGCGCCGAAGCCGGCGTGCTCAACGCTTCCGTCTGGGACAAGCTGGTCGAGGAAAAGAAAGTCGACACCAGCAAGGTGCGCGTGTTTGCCACCACCCCGCCCTATTTCGACTACAACTGGACGGTGCGCGGCGACCTCGATACCGCGCTCGTCAAGAAGCTGACCCAGGCCTTCCTGCAGCTCGACCCCGCCAAGCCCGAGCACAAGGAAATCCTGGCCCTGCAGCGCGCGGCCAAGTTCATTCCGACCGAAGCCAAGAACTATGTGGGCATAGAAGATGCGGCCAAGTCGGCCGGATTGCTGAAGTAAGCCGCGCCGCGCATGGGCTTCGAGTTGCAGGGCCTGGGCCTGGCCCACGCCAATGGCACGGTCGCGCTGGCCGATATCCGCCTTGCGGCGCGCCAGGGTGAAAACATTGCACTGATCGGCCCTTCGGGTGCGGGCAAGACGTCGCTGCTTTCGGTGCTGGGCACGGCCTGGTCCGGCCAGCCCGGCCTGCAGGGCGCGGTGCGCGTGCTCGACAGCGAATTGTCGGCGCTGCACGCGCGCGCGTTGCGGCACTTGCGCGCGCGCATAGGAACCGTGCACCAGGCCCCGCCCTTGCCGGGACGCCAGCGCGTGGTCACCAGCGTGCTCGCGGGACGTCTGGGCCAATGGCCGGCCTGGAAATCGCTGGCCTCGCTGGCCTACCCCGCGGACATTACGGGTGCGCGCGCCGCGCTGGCCCGCGTGGAACTCGAAGACAAGCTGTTCGCGCGCTGCGATCAGCTGTCGGGCGGCCAGCTGCAGCGCGCGGGCATTGCGCGCGTGCTGTACCAGCAGGCCGCGCTGGTGCTGGCCGACGAACCGGTATCGGCGCTGGACCCGGCGCTGGCGCTGGCCACCGTGCGATTACTGGTGGCGGACGCCGCGCAGCGCGGCGCGACCCTGGTTGCCAGCCTGCACGCCGTCGATCTCGCGCTGGGCTGCTTTGCGCGCATCGTGGGCATCAAGGCCGGACGCATTGCCTTTGATCTGCCGGCGGACCAGGTCAGCGAAGCGCAGTTGCAGGCGCTGTATGCGGGCGAAGGCCAGCAGCTTCCCACGCTGCTGCCGGCGCGCGCGGCCGCGGTGCCCATGAACGCATGCCGCTGAAACCCGCGCAGCGCGACCCCGCGAGCCGCGCGCGCCTGGCGCATGCGCTGCTCGCGCTGTGCATTCTCTGGCCGCTGTTCGAGGCCGCGCAGGTGCGGCCCGGGGCTTTGTTCGAGGCCGGCAACCTGACGGTGATCGGCAACTTCCTGGCCGCTTTCCTGCCGCCCGCGACCGGCAGCGAGTTCCTCGGCTACCTGGGCCAGGCGACGCTGCAGACGCTGGCGATTGCCACCGCCGGCATGATGCTGGCCTGTCTGCTTGCCGTTCCGCTGGCCTATCTGGTCAGCGCCGCGGGCCGCGACCGGCCCACGCTCAATCCGCTGGCGCGCAGCCTGCTCACCGTGCTGCGCGGCATTCCCGAACTGGTCTGGGCGCTGGTGTTCGTGCGGGTGTTCGGCCTGGGCCCGGCCGCGGGCGTGCTGGCGCTGGGACTGACCTATGGCGGCATGCTGGCCAAGGTCTACGCCGAGATTCTCGAATCGACCGACCCCGCGCCCGCGCGCGCGCTGCGCCACAGCGGCGCGCGCCGGCCGCTGGCGATTCTGTACGGTCTGGTGCCGCAGGCCGCGAAGGAGCTGGTCTCGTACACCGTCTACCGCTGGGAATGCGCGATACGCGCGTCGGTGGTGATGGGCTTTGTCGGCGCCGGCGGCCTGGGCCAGCTCATGGACCAGTCGATGAAGATGCTCAACGGCGGTGAAGCCGCGAGCATCCTGCTCACTTTCCTGCTGCTGGTGTTTGCGGCCGACGCGCTGTCCAATGCGCTGCGCCGCGCGCTCGATGCCGCGCCGACCGCGCAGCCTTCGCCCTGGGGCTGGCGCAGCGGCACCGCCGCCGTGGCGCTGGCGCTTGCCGTCTGGGCGAGCTTTCGCCTGCTCGACATGGATCTGCCGGCGCTGTTTTCACACGAATCGGCGGCCTCCATGGGCCAGTTCGTCGCCAGCTTCTTTCCCATGGACCTGAGCGCCGAGTGGCTGCGCCGCGTGGCCGTGGGCACCTGGGAGACGCTGGCGATCTCCGTGGTCGGCACGCTGCTGGCCGCGGTGCTGGGTTTGGTGCTGGCGCTTGCGCCGCTGCGGCCGGTGAGCCACCTGCTGCTCAATCTGCTGCGCTCGGTGCCAGAGCTGGTCTGGGCGACAATCACCGCGCTGGCCGTGGGCCTGGGCCCGTTTGCGGGCGCGCTGGCGCTGGCGCTGCACACCAGCGGCGTGCTGGGCCGGCTGTACGCGCAGGCGCTGGACAACGCGCCGCGCGCGCCCGCTTCGGCGCTGGCGCTCAGCGGCGCGGGCCAAGGCCTGGCGTTTCTGTACGGCACGCTGCCCGGCGCCGGACCGCAGCTGATCGCCTATACGCTGTACCGCTGGGAAATGAATATCCGCATGGCCGCCATACTGGGCTTTGTCGGCGCGGGCGGCCTGGGGCAACTGCTGTACTTCGAGCTGTCGCTGTTCCACTACTCACAGGCCGCGACCGTGATCGTCGCCATGCTGGCGCTGTCGATAGGCGTCGATCAGGCCAGTGCCTGGCTGCGCCGGCGCATGGGCTGAAGCGCGCCGGCCTTCATCCAGCAGCCCTGGCATTGGCGCGCGCCAGCGCGCGCACCACGCTCAGTTGCCCTTCTTGCGCGGCAATCATCAGCGCCGACCAGTTGCGCGCATCCCGGCCATCGATGTCCGCGCCCGCCGTCGACAAGGCCTGCACCACGGCCGTGTGCCCGCCCTGCGCGGCCAGCATCAGCGCGGTCCGGCCCTGGGCGTTCCTGGCCTCGATGTCCGCGCCGGCGCGCAGCAAGGCCTGGACCCGGTCCAGGTTGCCTTGCGCCGCAGCGCGCACCAGCGCCGCGCCGGCGTCGGTTTCCCGGCACGGCGCCGGCTGCGCAACATGAGCGCGCAGGCGGGCACTGGCCAGCGTCAGGCGCAGTGTCTTCCACATCTGCCGCAGACCTGCGGATCAGCGCAGCACCGTCAGGCGATCGACTTCGAATTCGGTCTTGCGCAGGCCCTTGTCGAATTCGCCCAGCAGTTCCACGCGCTGCTCGGCGCTCACGGACTGGCCTGCGGGAAAGTCCTTGTCGTCGATCTCCACGCGGATGCGCCCCGTGGCATCCGCGAACGTGTAGTGCTCACCGCCGTCATGCGAGACGATCTGGCCCTGCAGGCGGGCGTGCTGGTCGTCGCGGCCGGTGTCGAGCAGCTGCTTGACGGTCATCAGCGGCACATTGCTCGGGCCGGTGTAGCCGCCGGCGGCGGCAGCCGTCGCATTGCTAGGACCGGTATAGGCCGCGGGCTGGGCCGTGGCAACCGTGGCGCCGAAGGCCAGCAGGGAAGCAAGAGTCAGTGTGGAAACGATGATGCGCATGGTGATGCTCCTTCAGTTGGGTCAATGAATCCGCTTTCTGTGCGGCATGAATCCATTGGACACAGCGAAACTGAAGGCAATCTGATGCGCGCCGCTCAACCCGCGGGAAAATCAAGCACCACGCCCAGGCCGCGCCCGTCAAGCCCTTCTTCGAAGCGCAGCGTCGCGCCATGCAGGGCTGCGATGCGCGCCACGATCGACAGGCCCAGGCCATTGCCCGGCTGGCCCGTGCCCAGCACGCGGAAAAAGCGTTCGCCCAGGCGAGCGCGCTGCTCCAGCGGCACTCCCGGGCCGTCGTCACGCACTGCGAGGCGCACGCCGCCGCCGGGCAAGCGCTGGGCCTCGATGCGCACCTGGCCGCCCGCGCTGCCGTAGCGCACCGCATTGTCCAGCAGATTGCGCAGCGCGCTGGCGATCAGCGTGGGCGTGGCCTGCAGATGCGTGACGTCGAGGGCGCGCTGCACGCGCATGTTCCTGGCATGTGCGGGCGCGAAGTCCAGCGCGTCGATCAGCGCATCCAGCGCCACGGCCTCGCGCTGCAGCGGCTCGGCCTGCGGATCCAGGCGCGCGAGCGCCAGCAGGCTTTCTATCAGGCCCGTGCAGCGGTCGAGGTCGGCACGCAGCTGCTGCAGATGAGCGTCGGGCAGTTGCAGCTCGCGCTCGATCAACTGCACGCGCATGCGCAATGCGGCCAGCGGCGTGCGCAGTTCGTGCGCCGCATCGTTGGTGAAGCGGCGCTCGCTGTCGAGCGCCACGCCCAGCCTGGTCAGCAGCGCGTTGAGCGCATCCAGGATGGTCTGCAGTTCGCGCGGCGGGTTGGGCACGGCAATCGGCGACAGGTCCTGCGGCGACTGCGCGGCAATGCGCATTGCAGTGTCCTCGAGAGGGCGCAGCAGGCGACGGATCTGCCTCCAGCTCACCAGGCCCAGCAGCACCAGCAAGCCCAGCGCCGGCCAGGCGAGGTTCTCCGCCATGTCGCCCAGCAGTTCGAGGCGCTCCTCCATGGGCTGGCCCACCTGGGCGCTGGTGCCGTCCGGCGCGCGGCGCACATGCACGCGCCAGAGCTCGTTGTCGACCCATACATTTGCATAGCTCTTGCGGCTTTGGACGCGCGGCACGAACGCGGACCGGGGCGTGTCGTCGGCACGCAGCAGCACGCGGCCGTCGGGCGCGACGATCTGGTAGTACATGCGCAGCTTCATCGCTTCGCCACGGCCGTCGCTCAGCTCGCGGCGCGGGTTCGCGGCCGCATCGCTTTCCGAGCCCAGCTGCAGCACCAGGCGCGCGCCCTCTTCCAGCGCCTCGTCGAACACTTCGCTGGTCGCGAACCAGGCCACGCTGATGACGATCGCCAGGCTCACCAGCCACAGCGCGATGCTGGTGCCCATCACCATCAGCAGCAGGCGCCGGCGCAGCGACCAGTGCGCGTGGCGCGTCTGCTGCGCGGCCTTCCAGTTCTTCCATGGAAAGAGATTCATGCCGGTGCCAGCCCATAGCCCTGGTTGCGCACGGTGACGATGAAGCGCGTGCCGAGCTTCTTGCGCAGGTTGTAGACATGGGCCTCGATCGCATTGCTCTCGACTTCCTCGCCCCAGCCATAGAGGGCTTCCTCGAGCTGGGCACGGCTCAGGATATGGGTGGGATAGCGCATCAGCGCCTGCAGCAGCGCGAACTCGCGCGCGGTCAGCGTGACCGGCACGCCGTCGAGTGTCGCGCGCTTGGCCGCAGGGTCCAGCGCCACCGCGCCATGGCGCAGCTCGGGCGCCGGCTGCGGCGTGCCGCGGCGCAGCGCGGCGCGCACGCGCGCCGACAGCTCCTCGAGGTCAAAAGGCTTGACCAGATAGTCGTCCGCGCCCAGGTCCAGCCCCTGCACGCGGTCGGCGAGCGTATCGCGCGCGGTGATCACGATCACCGGCAACTGGGCGCGCGGCGCACCCGCGGCGCGCAGTGCCTTCAACACGCCGTCGCCGTCCAGGCCCGGCAGGCCGCGGTCCAGCAGCACGCATTGGTAGTCGTGCGTGGCCAGGGCGGCTGCAGCCTGGTCGCCGCGTTGCAGCCAGTCGACCGCGTAGCCATCGAGCTGCAGCCAGGACTGCAGGGAACTGCCCAGCGAGGGGTCATCTTCGATCAGGAGTATGCGCATGCCCCCAACCCTAACGCAGAAAAATGATGCGAAGCTGAAGAACGCGCCGCCAGGCGCTAGAACCCGGCTTCGTCCATTTCGGCGCAAGTCATGTCGCGCGTGCGCACCACGGCGAGCCAGGCACTTATGCGCGGCAGCTCGTAGCGCAAGAAGTAGCGCGCGGCCGCGCGCCGGCCGATGTTGGCGGCGGATTGCGCGTCGGCGCGCAGCGATGCGCGCGCCACGTCCAGCCACATCCACGCCAGCACCACATGGCCCAGCGCCTGCATATAGGGCACGGCATTGGCCAGGGCCTGGGCAGGATCGCCCGTGGCCCAGGCGGCTTCGGTCGCGGCCAGCGCCTGTTGCAGCGCGGCCGTCAGATCGTCGGCGAACTCCACGAGTTCAGGCAGGGCGCGCGCGGCCGCGATGCTGGCGTCGATGCGCGCGGCCAGCAACTGCAGGCCGCGGCCGTTGTCCATGCGCACCTTGCGGCCCAGCAGGTCCGCGGCCTGGATGCCGTGCGTGCCTTCGTGGATCATGTTGAGGCGGTTGTCGCGCCAGTACTGCTCCACCTGGAAGTCGCGCGTATAGCCATAGCCGCCATGGATCTGTATCGCCAGCGAATTTGCCTCCAGGCAGAATTCGCTGGGCCAGCTCTTGGCAATCGGCGTCAGCACTTCGAGCAGCAGCCGTGCTTCGTCGGCGGCCTGCGGCGCGGCCGTATGCTGCTCGTCGACCAGGCGCGCGCAGTAGAGGTTCAGCGCCAGCGCGCCTTCGCCATAGGACTTCTGCGCCAGCAGCATGCGCTTCACATCGGCGTGCTCGATGATGCGCACCTGGGGCCGGGTTGCGTCCTTGCCGCCCGCGCCCATGGGCCGGCCCTGGGGACGATTCTGCGCATAGTCGAGACTCGCGTAATAGCCCGCCAGGCCCAGCATGGTCGCGGCCATGCCTATGGAAATGCGCGCCTCGTTCATCATGTGGAACATGCACTGCAGGCCCTTGCCGGGCTCGCCCACCAGATAGCCGATGGCGCCGGCCGCGCCGCGCACCGGGTATTTGCCTTCGCCGAAATTGAGCAGCGTATTGGTCGTGCCGCGCCAGCCTAGCTTGTGGTTCAGGCCGGCCAGGGCCACGTCGTTGCGCTCGCCGGTCAGCGCGCCTTCGGCGTCGACCAGCTTCTTGGGAACGATGAACAGCGAGATGCCCTTGACGCCCGGCGGCAGCTGGCCGTCGGGGCCGGGAATCTTGGCCAGCACCAGATGCACGATGTTCTCGGTGAGCTCATGGTCGCCCGCCGAAATCCACATCTTGTTGCCTTTGAGCCGAAAGCGCGGGCCCAGCGGGTCGTCCTGCGCGCCTTCGCCGTCGGGCGTGGCGCGCGTGGCGATGTCGGACAGCGAGGAGCCCGCCTGCGGCTCCGACAGGCACATGGTGCCGGCCCAGCGGCCGTTGAATTCATTGAGCGCAAAGACCTCTTTTTGCAGCGCGCTGCCATGCACCATCAGCGCGCTGGCATTGCCCGAAGTCAGCATGTTCGAGCCTATGCTGACCGACGCCGCCGCAAAGAAGCTGTTGGCCGCCGATTCCAGCGTGTACGGCAGCTGCATGCCGCCGATCTCGTAATCCTGGGCCGCGCTGAGCATGCCCGACTCGGCATAGGCCAGGCGCGCCGCATGCGTGCACGCCGGCAGGATGACCTTCTCGCCGTCGAAGCGCGGCTCCTCGGTGTCGACGGTGCGGTTGAACGGCGCGTACTTGTCGCGCGCAATGCGTTCGCAGGTGTCGAGCACCGCGTCGAACGTCTCGCGCGAATGGTCGGCAAAGCGCGTGCGCGCGCTCAGCGTCGTCACTTCCAGCCAGTCATACAACAGAAAATCCAGCGTAGCGCGCAAGCCCATGGTCCACTCCTCGCTCATAGAAACAAATCGGGCCGCAACAAGCGGCCCTGACCCGTTCGCCCTGAGCCCGTCGAAGGGTGAACTTCGATAGATCCAGGGCGATGCAATCACTATCCGCGCTTACAGCACTTCGAAGACACCGGCCGCGCCCATGCCGCCGCCAATGCACATCGTCACGCAGACCCGCTTGGCGCCGCGGCGCTTGCCTTCGATCAGCGCATGGCCCGTGAGGCGCTGGCCCGAGACGCCATAGGGGTGGCCCAGCGCGATCGCGCCGCCGTTGACGTTCAGGCGCTCGGCCGGAATGCCCAGCTTGTCGCGGCAATAGAGCACCTGCACGGCAAACGCCTCGTTGAGTTCCCACAGGTCGATGTCCTGCACCGTGAGGCCCAGCTTCTTGAGCACCTTGGGCACGGCAAACACCGGGCCAATGCCCATTTCATCGGGCTCGCAGCCCGCGACCGCAAAGCCCAGGAAGCGGCCCAGGGGCTGGAGGCCGTTGCGGCCCGCATAGTCTTCGCTGACGACGACGCAGGCGCCCGCGCCGTCGGAGAACTGGCTCGCGTTGCCGGCCGTGATCAGGCCGCCGGGCAAGGCGCTGCGCAGTCCGCTGATGCCTTCCTTGGTCGTGCCTTCGCGCGTGCCTTCGTCCCTGGCGACGGTGACTTCGCGCGTGATCAGGCCGCGCACCTTGTCGACCACGCCGGCGGTCACGGTGATGGGCGCGATCTCCGCGTCAAACAGGCCCGCGGCCTGGGCGGCGCAGGCTTTTTGCTGGCTGCCCGCGCCGTACTCGTCCATCGCGTCGCGGCCAATGCCATAGCGCTGGGCCACGGTTTCGGCGGTCTGCAGCATGCTCCAGTAGATCTCTGGTTTGCTGCGCAGCAGCGCCGGATCCTGCAGCATGTGCTGGTTCATTTCCTGCTGCACGCAGGAGATGGATTCCACGCCGCCGGCCACATAGACATCGCCTTCGCCGGCGATGATGCGCTGGGCCGCCGTGGCAATGGTCTGCAGGCCCGAGGAGCAGAAACGGTTGATGGTCATGCCCGAGGTGGTCACGGGCAGGCCCGCGGCCAGCGCGATCTGGCGCGCGATGTTGGCGCCGGTCGCGCCTTCGGGCGTGGCGCAGCCCATGATCACGTCGTCGACGGCGGCGGCGTCAATGCCGGCGCGCTGCACGGCGTGCTTCACGGCATGGCCGCCCAGCGTCGCGCCGTGGGTCATGTTGAACGCACCTTTCCAGCTCTTGGCCAAAGGGGTGCGGGCGGTGGAAACAATCACTGCGGAGGTCATGGAATATCCTTGAATTCGTTCGTCGGGCAACGCTTACTGGAAGGTCTTGCCTTCGGCGGCCAGCCGCGCCAGCAGCGGCGCGGGTTGCCAGAACGCCGCGTCGTCGTGCGGGTTCTGCGCAAAGCGGTTCATTGCCTGCACCACGTTGATCAGCCCGACTTCGCCCGCGTAGTGCATGGGGCCGCCGCGGTGGATCGGGAAGCCGTAACCCGTGAGATAAACCATGTCGATATCGCCCGACTTGCCCGCGATGCCGTCCTCGAGGATGTGCGCGCCTTCGTTGACCAGCGAGAACACCAGGCGCTGCACGATTTCCTCGTCGGAGATCTTGCGCGGCGTGATGCCGTTGTCCTTGCGGTGCTGTTCGATCATCTTGTTGACCAGCTCGGAAGGAATCGCATCGCGCTTGCCGGCTTCGTAGTCGTACCAGCCCGCGCCGGTTTTCTGGCCATAACGGCCCAGCTCGCAGAGCCGGTCGGCCGTGGCGCTGTACTTCATGTCGGCGCGCTCCACGGCGCGGCGCTTGCGTATCGCCCAGCCGATGTCGTTGCCCGCGAGGTCGCCCATGCGGAACGGTCCCATCGCAAAGCCGAACTTCTCCACGGCCTTGTCGACCTGCTGGGGCGTCGCGCCTTCGTCGAGCAGGAAGCCGGCCTGGCGGCTGTACTGCTCGATCATGCGGTTGCCGATGAAGCCGTCGCACACGCCAGACACCACGGCGGTCTTCTTGATCTTCTTGGCCAGCTGCATCACGGTGGCCAGCACGTCCTTGGCGGTTTCCTTGCCGCGCACCACTTCGAGCAGCTTCATCACGTTGGCCGGGCTGAAGAAGTGCATGCCCACCACGTCCTGCGGACGCTGGGTGAAAGCCGCGATCTTGTCGACGTCCAGCGTCGAGGTGTTGGATGCGAGAATCGCCCCGGGCTTGGCCACGGCGTCGAGCTGCTTGAACACGGTTTCCTTGACGCCCAGCTCCTCGAACACGGCTTCTATGATCAGGTCGGCATGCTTGAGGTCGTCATACGACAGCGTGGTGCTCAGCAGCGCCATGCGCTCTTCGTATTTCTCGGGCTTGAGCTTGCCTTTCTTGACCTGCGATTCGTAGTTCTTGCGAATCGTGCCCAGGCCGCGGTCCAGCGCTTCCTGCTTGGTCTCCAGGATGGTCACGGGAATGCCGGCGTTGAGGAAGTTCATCGCGATGCCGCCGCCCATGGTGCCCGCGCCGATCACGCCCACCGTGCGGATCTCGCGCTGCGGCGTGCTCGAAGGCACGTCGGCAATCTTCGACGCCGCGCGCTCGGCCAGGAACAGATGGCGCAGCGCGCGCGACTCGGGCGTGAACATCAGTTGCGTGAACAGCTCGCGCTCGGTCTGCATGCCGGCGTCGAACTTGCCCACGGCCGCGGCGACCGCGTCCACGCACTTGCCGGGCGCGGGGAAGTTCTTCGCCATGCCCTTGACCATATTGCGTGCGAACTGCAGATAGGCTTCGGCCTGGGGATGCTTGCACGGCAGGTTGCGCACCAGCGGCAGCGGACGCTGGCCGGCAATGTGCTGGGCAAACGCGCGCGCTTCCGAGGCCAGCGAATCCGCCGAAGCAGCGACCAGATCAAACAGCTTCTGGCCGGGAATCGCAGCGAGCACTTCGCTTTGCACGGCTTCGCCGCTGACGATCATGTTCAGCGCGGTTTCCAGGCCCAGCAGGCGCGGCAGGCGCTGCGTGCCGCCAGCGCCGGGCAGCAGGCCCAGCTTGACTTCGGGCAGCGCGACCGACGTCTTGGGTGCGACCACGCGGTAGTGGCAGCCCATGGCCAGCTCCAGGCCCCCGCCCATGCAGACCGAATGGATGGCCGCGACCACGGGCTTGGTCGATTGCTCCAGCACCTTGATCACCGACAGCAGATGCGGCTCCTGCGTCGCGCGCTCGGTGCCGAACTCGGTGATGTCGGCGCCGCCCGAAAAGGCCTTGCCCGCGCCCGTGATGACGATCGCCTCGATGCTCGCATCGGCATTTGCCCGGTTCACCCCCTCGACGATGGCCCGGCGCGTGGCCAGGCCCAGGCCGTTGACCGGCGGGTTGTTCAGCGTGATGACGGCGATGGAGCCGTCCTTCTGGTAGTCAGCGCTCATGCGGTTGTCCCTTGTGGAATGGAAAAGAACGATCGTGCGTTTTTTATTGTAGAAACTTGCGCGCAAATGACCAGTGGGGTTTGTCTCGCCTGGGACAAGGGGGGCAGTCTTGCTGGGAACTACAGTTCGTCCAGCGCAACGTAAGCGAGCCGAAGTCTCGCAAGGCGTCAAAAAGAAACAGCAAGCCTCATCCCCCGTTCGTCCTGAGCTTGCCTCGCCGGCCGCGTCTAAGGATGAACGGCCTGCGCTCAAGTCATGAAGACAGGCCGTTCATGGATTCGACAAGCTCACCACGAACGGGTTTGTCCGTCGCACCCGCCTGGTGACTTAAACCTCCAACCACTCCTTGCGCACCTTCTCATCCGCGCGCAGGCCATCGGGCGTGCCGTCAAAGACAATGGCCCCATGGCCCATCACCAGCGCGCGGTCCGAGATGCGCATGGCAATCGTCAGTTTCTGCTCGATCAGCAGCACGGCAATGCCGCGCGCCTTGATGGTCTGCAGGTATTCGCCGACCAGCTCGACGATCTTGGGCGCGAGGCCTTCGGTGGGCTCGTCGATGATGATCAGGTCGGGGTCGCCCATCAGCGTGCGGCACAGCGTGAGCATCTGCTGCTCGCCGCCCGACATCACGCCGGCCTCGGTGTGCTGGCGCTCCTTGAGCCGCGGGAACATCGCGTACATGTCGTCGAAGCTCCAGCGACTGCCCTTGCCGTTGCCTTTCTGGCCCAGCAGCAGGTTCTGGTGCACCGTGAGATTGGGAAACACGTCGCGGCTTTCGGGCACGTAGCCTATGCCGCGATGCGCGATCTCGTAGGCCTTGCGGCCCTGGAGCTGCTCGCCTTTCCACTCGAGCGTGCCCTCCCAGTCGACCAGCCCCATCACGGCCTTGGCCGTGGTCGAGCGGCCCGAGCCGTTGCGGCCCAGCAGCGCGACGATTTCACCGGGCCGGACTTCGAAGTCCACGCCATGCAGCACATGGCTCTTGCCGTAATAGGCATGCAAGTTGGCAATCTTCAGCATCTTCAGTGCGCTCCCGCCTGCTGATCGGCCACGGCTG
>Ga0308165_1000625_pt1 | contig 60125 bp, 59 predicted proteins | sample PhyWR2_FD_201032 | JGI IMG/M metagenome (GOLD analysis project Ga0308165, IMG submission 201032) | Phyllosphere microbial communities from UC Gill Tract Community Farm, Albany, California, United States - DLSLW.R2 | ecosystem: Host-associated > Plants > Phyllosphere > Unclassified | place: USA... | reverse complement strand
GACCTGGTGTTGCCACGGCTGTATCTGCATGACTGTATGCTGACATACTACAAAGCAAAACCGACATAACAATAGCTTTATTGCTGAGTTTCATTTTTATTCCTTCCATAAGACACAGAGAAAGACTCTCCCTGTCAAAATGGCAGGGAGGAATCATCGTTAATTTTTTATATTAAGATTGAATTACCAGTACGATTTCCAGTTTTTAATAACACGAGTGATGCTTTCCATAAAGAAATAATCCCCCCAGGAACAGCATTCATTCACACCAATATTTCCATTAAAATGATAAACGGAATGTTTCAGCAATCCACCGCCGGAAATATGTTCCCGATTAAAATAACCCTCAAGCATATTTCCGACCATCCGCAAGGCAATGGCTTCGTAGCTTTCACGATCCGGATGAGAAAGCGGTAAGTGTGTCACCATTTCCAGCAACCCACAGGCAGTGATGGCCGTAGAAGAACTGTCCCGGCAGGTTGTCGGGTCGGTCAGCGCCAGATCCCAGTAACACACAAGGTCATCCGGCAGACGATTAATAAAATAATTAACCAGTTTCTGGCTGAGTGTGAGTAAATCTTCATTGCGGGTATAACGATAATTCAGCAAAAAACCATACACCTCCCACGCCTGGCCACGTGCCCAGCAGGAATCGTCAGCATGGCCCTGATGCGTATTACCGTAGCGAGGCTCTCCGGTCTTTACGTCCATGTAGTATGTGTGCCAGGTCGAACTATCCGGGCGTACAATATAGCGGCTGGCTTGTGTGATATGTGCAATGGCGGCCTGAGCATAACGTTCATCCCCGGTGATCATGCTGGCCTGATACAACAGCGGCAGATTCATATTACAGTCGATAATCATTCGACCCTGTTGTTCCGGATTATCCAGTGCGCCCCACGCCTGAATAATGCCGCAGCGGGGGTGATAACGTTCCATCAATGCATCGGCTGCCAGCAGGGCGATATAACGTGCCCGCGCATTATCAGTGAGTGTACTCGCGCTCAGACAGGACAGGCTGTAAAGAAAACCAAGATCATGATGATTTGTGTGGTCCCGGTGAATGATACGCTCGCCGAAAGACTGAACGTGTTTTTCGGCCAGAGCGCGGTATTTTTCATCACCGCTCCACTCCCATGCCAGCCAGAGCTGCCCGCTCCAGAAACTGGTGGTCCATTCAATATTATCGATAACCGGGTACAGCCCATTCTGACAGGCGGCATCCGGGAATCGCTCTTGCCAGCAGACCATATTTTGGTCAATGGCCTGTAAAATATCCGGCATTACCTGCTTAATTTTCCCCAGAATAATATCACGCTCACCTGGAGCCAGTTTCACGGGGGAGATAGTTTCTTTATGAATATTCTGCAACATAGCGTTCTCGTATCGTTTCTTAATTTAATGCCTGATCGGTCCGGGAGACTGGCGCGATTTTTTGATGGCTGTGACAATCAGAAAGTGTGAAGCGCGACACAATCGTAAACAGCAGTGCGATGGTGCCCATAATCAGATAGGTATGTTCAAAACCGATGGTGTCGTAGGCATAACCCGCAGGCGGGGCAACTACGATGGAGCCAACATAAATCATGGCCTGATAGCCAAGCAGATACATGGTGGCATTGATCCGTTTGTCGAAATGTTCTGCTATATACTTGAACACGGAGACCAGAATCAGTGCAATCTCGATACCGTATAGCGGTTTTACCAGACAAATAATTACAGGATCGGTTGTCAGGCCCGAGATAATAAGACGCAGACTGATAATCAGACCCGTGAGTAGCATCCCCTGTTTGGCTCCGATGCGGTTTATCAGCGCCGGAACCAGCATCATGCCGAAGAACTCGGCACTCGACTGCGCGGTGCTCATATAGCCAAACATGGCATTACCTTGTTCTTTTGTGTCGAAGAAGGTCACGAAATAACGGGAAAACTGTTGTTCGGCAATAAACATCATCCAGGCCACACCGGCAATATAAAGTGCGAACATCCAGAATTTTCGGTTGCCGAACAAATGGAATACATCCGCAATAACAATTTTCTCCTTAGATAAAACGTTATTTTCTTCCTGTCCGAAGTGATCGACTTTCAGTGACAGCAGGACCAGCAGCATACACAAGGCGGCGACGCTACTGATGGTAAAGTTAATTACCGGCGAAATATTATAAACATAACCGGAAAACGATGCGGCAACTGCCCATCCCAGTGCAGCCCACATTCTGATACGGCCAAATTCCATGTTATACAGGCGACTGAACCGGTCTACATAAGACTCTTCGGCAGCCACGCCCGCGTACCAGCCAAGACTGAAGAATAATGCGCCAACTATCATGCCCGCAAGAAAGTGGCTTTGCAGCAAAGGCAAATAACACCAAACGTAAAATGGCGCTATTAAAGCGGAAATAAGGCAAACAAAATAGAGTAAATGTTTTTTCATGCCGGTTTTGTCCATGATATAGCCATATACCGGCTTAATCAGAACGGCAAATATACCGTTAACGGCGAAAACAGTGCCGATATCAATAGCGCTCAGACCCGCTTTATCACCCAGCCAGATAGCATACATACCGAAACCAGCAGACCAGGTGAAAGTAAATAAAAAAACAAACAGACTCAGTTTTATATACGCTGAGCGTGTGGATTGTAGGGGTTCAGACATAATGTGCTCCACAAAAAGTCATGGTGACGGATTGTTATGTAATGGAAATGGTCTTGCCAGAAAGCGTGAGTTTCTGGTGTATAAAATCGAAAGTTATGTCTTTGGGCATAGATATTTGCTCGTCTATTGATGCTGATACCACGCAGGCCAGCCAGTGGGTACCTGTATTTAATTCGCCATTAAGGCAGGGGATCATAGCGGGGGAAGCAAACAAAACATTGCTGTTAGGCGGTGTGACTACAACCTGTGGCACACGGTGATGAAGTAAATCGCCGATGTAACTGCTGCCGGAATCTGTGTGCAGGGTGAGTGAATGAGCCTGATTATCCGAATGTCTCAGCCTGTGCTGATTCACTGCAAATCCACCTTCCGCCGCCGCCAGGAATCGGGGAGTGGAAACCCGATGAATGCGGATATGCCCCCAGTGAAACGGCAGCAGCCAGGAAATCACTTCCACATCCGACCAGGGAAACCATTCACTACGTTGCCATTCCTCGGTCATCACCACGTTCCGGCACTCGCGGCGACCGCGAAAATAGCCATCTCCGGTACTGAGCATCAGCATTGAGTCACAGGCAACATGATTCAGGCCATAGCTTCCCCGCTCAAGGGTGAAGCCGAAATGGCTGGAATAGGCAAATTTGCTGTATTTGGGGCCGAAATTAACAAAGTCATTTCTGTCAAACTGACCAGACATCAGCATCCAGACATGTTTCTGGTCAGAATCATGAATAACAAACTGGCCGGCTTCAGGAATGGCCCGAACGGGCTCCAGCGGCGGTAACGGTTCGCACTCAGCCTGCCAGAATGCTGATTTTTCATCCATTGCCAGTATCAGCAGCGTTTTCAGCGCCCAGTATGGTGAGCCTGGGCTATTATAATCCTCGGCCATAATCAGGTTAGGGTAGCAGTACCCTACAGAGAAAAGACCGCTCTGGTCGGTAAACGGCTGTTGTGTCCACCAGTCGAGATGCCGCAGCACCAGCCCTTTGATAATCCCAGGCGTAAACACATCCAGCCCGGTATAAGCTACAGCACTCCAGAATGCTCCCTGAATAAAGCGATAAGTCAGACTTCGTCCGAACGGGATAGCCGCCCCGTCAGCGGTGAACCAGTAAATGTAATCCTGTGCAAAACGTCTGGCACGCTGGCGGTAACGCATGCACCTCTCAGGATCAACATCCTGCATCACATGGCTGTACAGCAGACCGTAGAAATGGAAGGCGCTGGAGATGTAATAGTCGCGCGGTTTGTTTTCCCCGTCGCAATACCACCCGTTTCCCAGATAAAAAGGCTCAACGGCGTCCAGATGACGCTCAATGACTTTCATATCGTAATCCTGACCCACACATTTAAGCCCAACCTGGATAAGTACCGGGAAAAAATGCCAGTTATTGTCCGGAATACGGATCTCAGCACTCTGGCGTAACCACGTGGCCAGGTTATTTTGTTCCGTTGTGGTTAATGATGACCACAGGGGCGAGTCCGGTAGTATTAGCCCCAGCCCATAAACGGCCATTTCCACACAGCGCTGATCGTTGTCGGTGAGCATTCCCCAATATTCGGTATGTTCAGGATCGGTTCCGTTGCGGATCCCCGTCAGAAATTGTTGCCAAAGGGGTGTTTCAGTACCGCCGCTGATCAGCGGAAACAGGCCCCACAATAAACGAGAAAATCCTTCCATTTCTGCGATGTCTGCCGGGTACTGGGCAGCAGTCTCGCCCATTTTGACGCGGGTGCGGCCCGGAGAAAAATGCCGGGAGGCGTCCGTTATCCAGCGTAATGCTGACTGACAATAATCCTGCTTGCTGCGCAACATGTTCACTCCTGATGTTCCGGACTGGAATGACGCACAGTTAAAAATTAAAACGATGTTTTAATTGTGACCACTGTCGGGTTTTAAAACAGTGATGAGAAAATAAATCGATTTTTTCTGATAAAAAGCCAAAAATATTCGTGATATTGACAGAAGTTTAATTTTATTAACGCAGGTGTGGATATGGCAAAGGATGGACTTGAGGGAGATGCGGGTTATCTGGAACGCATTGCTCTGAATGAGAATGTCATCTATTTTCACCGAATGCAGGAAGATATCCCGGCAAATTATCATCACTGGCATCAGTGCGTAGAGATACTGAGTGTCTCGAGGGGCGTGGGGATTGTGCTGGTAGATCACCGGCAATACACCATTCGTCCGGGGCGGCTGTTTATTTTTCCTCCGGGGAAATTACATAAGGTGTTTGTTGAACAGAATGCCCGCAATTGCTACCACCGTACCACCGTTCATTTTAACGCGCAGACTGCTGTGCTTTATCTCCGCGATTTCCCTCGACAGCAGGCACTGTTGCGTCAGTTATGTGAGCGGGGTGAGCAAGCGCGGGTATTTGATACCAGTGAGATACAGGATTTTCTGGAGCTGTTGCTGGCACGTTTCGAAAAACAAATGGCAGACTGTTTGTTTTCAGTCAGCGATAGCGTATTTCTGATCATGCAGTTGCTGAGCCTGCTGCCACAGGTTGAAATTGAATCTGGACAGAAAACATTTTCTACTCGGTTGATCCGCTGGATTGACGAACACTATCACGAAAGCTGCTCACTGGATGAGATTGCGGTAATCGCAGGATGCTCGCCGGGCCATACCTGTCGTCGCTTTCATGAAGAAACGGGAGGGACACTTCAGGAGTATCTGGTAATGCGGCGCCTGCGGCAGGCCTGCGAACTTCTGATCCATACGCAACTTAGCGTCAGGGAAATAGCTGAAAAGGTGGGTTTCACCGGATATGCCTGGTTCATCACCCGTTTTCGTAAGCATATCGGAAAGTCCCCACTTCAGTACAGGAAGGCTTACTGCCAGTAGTTTAGCCTGTTGTTTAATGAACAACGAAGCTGTCTGATAGTGCATCGAGTCCGACATACACGATGCCACGGTTTAGGTGTTTACCATGTCCCCGAACAAATGTTCATGATGTCCTCGGACCGTACACTCAAAACGGCAACGTAGTTGCCGTTTTGCTTTTACCTTCTGGACAGCTTAAACGCGGCAAACAGGAACACAATCCACACCGGCAGCAGGATTGCCGAGGTGCGCATGCCATCCATGGTGCACATCAGCACCAGGATCATTGCCAGGAAGGCGATACAGAGGTAGTTACCCGCCGGATAGAGCAGCGCTTTGAACTGCGTCTCGCGCCCTTTGCGACGCATCGCCGCGCGAAAACGCAGGTGTGCCAGGCAGATCATGATCCAGTTCAGCAGTAACGTTGCCACCACCAGCGCCATCAGCAGGCCAAACGCCTCGTGCGGAAGAACGTAGTTAACCAGCACCACCAGCGAGGTGATCCCCCCGGACAGCAGCAGCGAGTTTACCGGCACGCCGCGACGGCTGACGCGGGTTAAGAACTTCGGTGCGTTGCCCTGCACGGACAGACCAAACAGCATCCGGCTGTTGGAGTACACGCCGCTGTTATAGACCGACAGCGATGCCACCAGAATCACGAAGTTCAGCGCCGATGCCACCAGGTTGCTGTTCATATCGTGGAAAATCATCACAAACGGGCTGCTGTCGGATTTCACTTCCACCCACGGGTAAAGTGCCAGCAGCACCACCAGCGAGCCGATGTAAAACAGCAGAATACGGTACACCACCTGGTTAACCGCTTTCGGGATACTTTTATGCGGATCCTGCGCTTCAGCGGCGGTAATGCCGATCAGCTCCAGCCCGCCGAACGAGAACATGATCACCGCCAGCGACAGCACCAGCCCTTTCCAGCCGGTGGCCAGGAATCCGCCGTGCTGCCACAGGTTGTCGATGCTGGCGCGCTCGCCGCCGTGGCCGGAGAACAACAGCCACAGGCCGAAGCCAATCATGCCGATAATCGCCAGCACTTTGATCAGCGCAAACCAGAACTCGGTCTCGCCATACAGGCGCACGTTGACCAGATTGACGGCGTTAATGATGATGAAGAACACCGCCGCCCAGATCCAGGTCGGCACGTCCGGCAGCCAGTACTGCATGTAGATACCGGCAGCGGTCAGCTCTGCCATCCCCACCAGCACGAACATCACCCAGTAGTTCCAGCCGGAGAGGAAGCCCGCGAACGGCCCCCAGTATTTGTAGGCAAAATGGGCAAAGGAGCCTGAGACCGGCTCTTCGACCACCATCTCGCCGAGCTGGCGCATAATCAGAAACGCAATAACGCCCGCAATGGCGTAGCCCAGCAGCACCGCAGGCCCGGCCATCTGAATGGCAGGCCCGATGCCGAGGAACAGCCCGGTACCGATAGCGCCCCCGAGGGCGATAAGTTGAATATGTCGGTTTTGTAAACCACGATGCAGCGTCGGAATCTGATCCGACGAGGCTTCAGCAACACCGTTGTCTGAAGCGGATGACGCGTTTTTCACGTCTGACCCCTGTCTCTTTCTATGGAAGGGGCACCTTTTAACACTTCAGCCAGGTGGTAGCAAGTAAAGGCGCGGGGATGAAGGTGGGGCATCCTTGCCCCGGATAACGAGGGTGGAACTCAGAACTCGTAGCCGACGGAAACCTTAACGGTGCGCGGCTCACCCTGGAACAGGTAAGTGCCGCTGTCGTCTACGCTTGACCAGTAGTTCTCGTCGGTAATGTTCTCGATACCGGCGCGAACGGTCATCTGGTTCTGGTTATTGTTGACCGCAAAGCGGTAACGCATGCCCAGATCCAGAGTGGTATAGCTGTCGAGCTTTTTGCTGTTTGCCAGATCCGCATACTGGGAACCGGAATGGTTAACGCGGGCGGTGGCGGTCAGACCGTCAACGGGCTTGATGTCGTATTCCGCGCCCAGTACGGCGTAGAAGTTCGGTACGCCAATCGCGTCGTTACCCTGGTTGATCCCGTCTTTGGTTTTGGTCAGCTCCGCCTGCAGCCAGGTGGCGCTGGCGTTCAAACGCAGACCCAGCATCGGCTCGCCGAAGACGTTCAGCTCAACGCCACGGTTACGCTGTTCAGCATCCAGACCGTAGTGTTTGTTGCTGTCGAGGATCGGCGTAGGCATTTTGATTTCAAACAGCGCCAGCGAGCCGCCGACGCGACCAAAGTCAGCCTTCAGGCCCACTTCGTTCTGCTTAGAGTGAACAATCCCGGTGCTCTGCCCGTAGTTGGTCGCGGTGTTTGGCGCGGTTTTGCCCGGCTGCAGCGCTTCGGTGTGGTTGGCGTACAGGGACAGCTGCTCCCACGGCTTGTAGACCACGCCGTAGGTTGGCATCCAGCGGTCGCCGTCGAAGCTGTCGCCCGCGTTTTCCACGCCGGTGACTTTGTTGTAGCCGCGGATCACCACTTTCTGATGACGGGCCCCGGCGGTGAACAGCAGGCTGTCGTCCAGCACGCCCAGGGTATCGCTCAACAGCCAGCCCTGGGTACGAGTGCGCCCGCTGGTCAGCGGATCGCTGTAGTTGCCGCCAGAGCCGCCAAAGTTGGTGCTCGGCGGCGCATTGACGCCGGTGTTGTGGTAGATGTTGGTCACCGGGTTATCCGCCGCCGCCGACATTTTCCACGCAATTTTCTCGTTTTTGCTCATCGCCGAGTAGCCGACGTTGACCTTGTGCGAGACAAAGCCGGTATCAAAGTTGCCGCGAATGCCCGCCATGCCGCTCACGCCGTCGCTGATACGGTTGGTATCCAGACGGGTGGCGGTGGCTTTGCCGCTGGCGTCCACCAGCTTCGCGCCGCTGTACAGCCCCTCTTCATGGGCGTGCTGCGCGCCCAGACCGGTATAGGCGGTCCAGCTGTCGGTGATATCGTATTCGCTGCGCCACATCCCGAATTCGTTCTCGATATTGCTGTACGCCCATTTCTGGTTGTAGTTGCGATCGTTTTTCGGCGGCTCTGGTACGAAGTTAACCCCGGCCACGTTAACCCCGGTCTCTGAGCCGTGGAAGGTTTTCTTCTGATAGCCCAGGTCCACGGAGGTGCGGAAGTCTTCGCCCGCATAATCGAGGCCGGTCGAGAGCAGCGTGGTGCGGCGGCGATCGTTTTCGACCGGGGCTTCGCCTTCGCGGTGAACCACGTTAACGCGCGCGCCAAACTGGTCGCTGTCGCCAAAGCGACGACCGGCATCCAGGGTGGTGCCAATCTGCGATTCGGAGGTGTAGTCGACGCCGACCTTCGCCTGCGGGGTTGCACCCGCGTGCTTCGGCTCAAGGTTGATCATCCCGCCCACGCCGGAGCTGGCCGCGCCGTTCATCAGAGAGTTAGCGCCTTTGAAGATCTCAATGCGATCCACCATCTGGGCATCAACCACCTGACGCGGCAGCACGCCGGACAGGCCGCCGAAGGTCATGTCGTCGCCGTCGAACTTCAGGCCGCGAATACGGAAGCTTTCGGCGCTGTTGCCGTAGCCCTGCACGGACTGCACGCCCGCGTCGTTCGCCACCACGTCGGCGATGGTGCGCGCCTGCTGATCTTCCACCAGCTTCGAGGTGTAGCTGATGATGTTGAACGGCACGTCCATCGCATTTTGCTGACCGAGCATCCCCATGCGCCCGCCGTTCGCCACCTGCCCGTCAAGGAAGGCTGGCACCAGCTGGTCGCCGCCGGGTTTGAAATCACGTGTGGCAGCGGACTGCACCACAATGGTGTCTTCTTTTTTGCTCTCCGCCGCCATCGCGGAATGGGTAATCGCACCGATGGCGAGGGCCAGCAGCGTTTTGTTCATTATTCTGGTGTGGTTCATAATTAACTCGTTCAAAATCAGCGCAAAATGGCCCGTTGCCGGGCCTTAATTTTTATAGGTAATAAAATTATTTCAGGGCGATACGCACTACGCTGTCCGGCCCGTTAGTGGAGTGATCTTTGTTGAATGCCTGCTTGACGGTGACGTACAGGGTCTGACCGTCCGCCGACAGCAGCAGGCTGTTCGGGTTCGGCGGCAGATCCCAGCTCTGCTTCACGGCAAAGGTGGTGGCATCAAGGCTCACGACTTTGCCGCTTTCGCGCTGGGTGATGTACAGCTCGTTACGCGCCGGGTTGAATTTCACCCCCATCGAGTCGCCGACATCCAGCTGCTTAATCATCTCGCCGGTACGGATATCCAGCACCAGGGTGGTTTTCGCTTTGGAGTTGTCGGTCACGAACAGGCGGCCGGTGGCTTTGTCTTCTGCCAAATTCAGCAGCAGGGCCGGTTTGTCGCCGAGCGGCTTCCAGCGTTTTTCGATGCGGTTGCTGCGGGGATCCAGCACCAGAATTTCGCCGCCGCCGTTGGCGACGTAAATGCGCTGGGTTTGCTCAGACCACATCAGGCCGGTGACCCACTGTCCGGCATTTTTGATGGTTTTTTTCAGCTTCAGCGTTTTCGCATCCACTACCCAGACCACTGCCGGGTCGCCTACGCCGCCGATGTACAGCACGTCATTATGCAGCAGCACCTGACGCGCACCGTACGGGTAGCCTTCTTTGTTGCGTTCGGTAAACAGCAGACGCTGTTTCACTTTGCCGTCGGCGGTGCTGATGGCGCTGATCCCGCCGTCCAGCGAGTTGGTGGCATAGACGGTGCTGCCGTCCGCAGAGATAGCGAGGGCAAAGTTTTTCAGATCCGTATGGCTGCGGCCCAGGGTTTTCAGCGTGGTCGGGTCGAGCTTGTAGACCACCCCACCCTGCACGTCCTTAAAGCCCTCGGCGCTGGCCACGTACAGCGCATCACCTTTCGGGCTCAGCACCATTTCATACAGGCCATCAGCGAGATCGCGTTTTACAACGTTGGTTTGTGCAGGGGCCGTTGCCGGTTTCGGCGCATCGGCGGCAGGCGTGGTTGTCGCGGTATGCTGTGCAGCGCAGCCGCTCAGAGAGACGGCGACGAGCAGCGCCAGGGCGGACAATTTTTTGGTCATCAGGAACATCCTTTACCGTGCAAATCGAATTTGAGGAGGACGCCTGCGCCGCTTATGCGTTGCGATTAGGATTGTGATATGAGGCCGTCAGGCCATTAGCGTCCACCGTTAACACTCTGTGTTCCGTGTGAGATCGACGCTCACTCAACTTGCGGGAAATATCCTTACACGCCCGCAAACACTAAAGAGAATGAGAACTATACTCATTATCCATCTGTGATCAAGTGTAAATATGCGCAACAAGGTAAAAAAACGAAGTAAAGCAGTCTCCTGCCGCGCCTTATTACCCTTTAGTACAATAGAAGACGGGGGAATTCTTGTAGATAAAATACGCGCTGGCGGAATTAGCCGGGACGATCTGCAGCCTTAAACCACGCTCCCGGTGACGAAAGAAATCCGGAATATTTAATCTGAACGGCAGGGTCGCTTTCGGTAATTCGTTGGTTTCACTGGAGACCATAATCATTCGCCCCTCTTCGCGCCAGTATTCAAAGGTCACATTATTACTGAGGGCAACAGGTGGCTGATTATCCTTAATGTATTCACCCGATGTCTGGTAAATACCCTTGCCGTTACGAAAAGAGAAATTCATCAATATATCAACCACGGCATGTCTATCCACAATGGTGATGTTGGATTCGCAGCTGAAATTATCGCGCTGAAGATGAACATATCCCGCCGCCAGCAGCGGGGCGATAATCGCCAGCACAATCAAAACCCAGCGCACGACGAGTTTATTCATTTTCTTCATACGGCTGCCTGTAAAAAATAGACTGACAGCGGGCGGCGCTGTTTTCCGGTATCTGGTCGCAGACAATCACCGATATTCCCTGCTGGGTCTGGTTCAGGGTCAGATATGCCACATCTCCCTTTTTACAGGGCAGCGGAAAGCGCTGCGACAGCGTGTCCAGTATGCTGCGGCTTTTCTCTTTATCATGCCAGGAGGAATACACCTCGCAGCCGCCACTAGTGCCGATCGGCTGGTAGTGAGCAAATACTGACTCCCCCTGGCGGAGGGTCATAAACAGCACGCTGCAGGAGAGTAGAAATAGCCCCCCAGCCAGCCAGTAGGCCCCTCTGGAGGCCCAGAAACGCAGCACTGGCAGGGTCGCGTCGGGTTTCTCTGTTTCGAAAGATTCATCGGGTAAAACAGGCGGTAACACGGTTTTATTCCGTTCAACAAACTCGTCTGCGCTGCCGGTGCGTAACTGCGCGACGGATTTAAAGCCCGCTTTGGGCACGGTGATAATGACATTGTCTTCCAGACCGGCAGTTTTCAGCGCCTTGCGGATCGAGGCGATGGTTTGATACAGGGCGTTGGTGGTGACCACCGCGCCCTGTTTTTCCCACACCGTGGCAAACAGATAGCGCTGGGTCAGCACCTGGTCATTGTGTTCAAGGAGTTGAAGCAGGCACTCACTCACCGGACCATGCAGGATCACTGCGCGCGCCGGGTACTGCGCCAGGGAGCAAACCCGTCGCGCATCGGGTTCAAACAGCACCGTCTCGTTAATCAGATAAACAGTCTTCATCTCATGACCACTGGCTACATTTCAAAGGGATACGGTTCATCAAATTTCTGATTCAGTATAAATCATATAACTTCACTCCTCTTTTCGCCCGCCAGAACGCATTGTGAATGCAGCTGAAGAGGTGATGCTATGTCAGCGCATCACACAAGCCTCATCATCAGCGTGAAATGCTAATTTGGCGCGTAAATTCGCCATTTCATCTTGATGCACAGATCCATCACCTGAATCTGGCATAAAAGAACATGAAGCGTAGTGTGGATAGGTTTTTATCCTGAGAATATGAATTACATAAACAAAAACACATCCCGGAGGGGTTTGCTCCCTGCTTTCTTATAGCGCACCGGGGTGTGTATTGGAAAGCATTCATAGCAACCATATAATCCACCACATTAATGGTGTGGATAAATGTACGACATCACTGTCGGGGTGGTTGGCTGAGTTAACATCGTGCAGGAATAAATAAAATGGGTTATCGACTCTATGGCTTTATGATCGGCGAAGAAATTCATTTTGATATTTCAAATCGCCGGCTGTACCGACTGACGGGTAGCCACACCGATAAAAGCATGGCGTTCGCGTCAATCTATTTTAATGAAACCATGCTCAGGCTATTTCTCTATCTGCTGGAGCACGGTCGGCGAAAGATTATTGGCAAAGAAGAGTTGTTTGAAAAAATCTGGGAGGAAAATAACTTATCGCCCTCCACTCAGAGATTATGGCAAGTGCTGCACAATCTGAATAAAAAACTGTGCCTGCTCGGTTTGCCGGATGATTTTATCCGCAACGTTAAAGGCCGCGGCTATATGATTAATTACCCTAGCGTCACACCCGTTTATTATAGGCTGAGTGAACTCCCGGCTCATCCTGTTAAAAAAGAGGAGAAACCAGATAGTCTGAGTGAGTGATGTCAACCCAGGCCTTTGCCCTGAGCACGCTGTGCAAAGGGCTTTTTTTTATATCGAATGTTTCACCAGCCCTACCCCTTTAATGATGACAAAAATAGCAAAAAACCTTTTCATCGACCTGCGTCGATACTGGAAGAGCAGATGAATATAATAAATCACTTTGTAAATTTAAAAGTCAGCCGCAAATTATTTTTCGGTTTTTCCGTCGTCCTGCTGGTAACGCTGGCCATTCTGGCGTCGGGTTTACTGGGGCTGAGCAACATTCAGGATAAAGTGGATAAAAACGGCTTAACCACCAACCTGTTTAACGCCCTCTCTTCAGTGCGCCTGGGGCGAACAAACTTCCAGTACACGCTGGATCAACAGTACCTGGATCAGATCAACACCGCCACCGGGCAGATTCAACGTACCCTCACCTCGCTGAAAAGCTACCGCTGGTCGCCGGAAGGTGCCGCGGCCCTGGACAATACCGCTGCGGCCATGAGTGGCTATCTCGCCACCCTGACGCCGTTTACCAAAGCCCTGTCGGAAAAAAAACACAGCGAGCAGATCCTCTCTTCCCAGGTGTTGTGCGATAACGCCGAGCGGGTCATCAGACTGAGCCGGGACCCGTCTTTATCGGTGTCTCAATCGCTGTTGGCCGCGCAGGTGGCCTTTATCATGAGCGACATTGATTCCCAGATGACGCTCTATAAACAGCATCCGACGCCGGAGTTGCAACAAATGGTTCAGACCCGTCTGGAGACCGGTAAAGTCGATGCCGTTCAGTTGTTACCGATGCTGCCGGAAGCCCAGCAGCCGATGCTGCAGGCGAGCATCGACAATATGCAGCGCATCGGCCCGGAGCTGGAAAATTACCGCACCGTCTGGATAACCCAGTCGGCCCTGTCCGACGCCTTAACGGACAAAGCGATTGGCCTGACCCTCGCCATTCAGACGCTGTTTGATCTGCAGCAGAAAAAGGTAGCAGATACCGTCGACAGCATTCAGATCCAGATGGGCGTTGTGGCTGCTATCGGTATCGTCCTCGCCGTACTGCTGGCGTGGGGGATCACCCTGTCGATTACCCGTCCGCTGAATGAAACCTTGCGGGTAGCAGAGTTGATTGCCAAAGGCGATCTCACCAGTACCCTCACCAGTACCCGCCAGGATGAGCCAGGCCTGCTGATGCAGGCAGTTGCCACCATGAATGAGAACCTGAAAAGCATCATTTATGACGTGCGAGAGGGGGTAGAAAGCGTGGCCCGATCGGCGTCCGAAATTGCCGCCGGGAATATGGATCTCTCCTCGCGCACCGAGCAGCAGTCCGCTGCGGTGGTCGAAACCGCCGCCAGCATGGAGCAGCTCACCTCCACCGTGGCGCTGAATGCCGAGAACGCCAACCATGCGCGCCTGCTGGCACAGGAGGCATCTACCCATGCCAGCGAAGGCAGCGCGATCTCGCAGAAGGTGATCGACACCATGAAGAACGTGCGTAACAGCTCGCACCGTATCTCTGAGATCACCACCGTCATTAACAGCATCGCCTTTCAGACCAATATTCTGGCGCTGAATGCCGCCGTGGAGGCGGCTCGCGCGGGCGATCAGGGCAAAGGCTTTGCGGTGGTGGCCGCAGAAGTGCGCACCCTTGCCCAGCGCAGCGCCCAGTCGGCAAAAGAGATCGAAAACCTGATCAACGAATCAGTGGTGCAGGTGGACAGCGGGTTTACCCTGGTCAGCGGCGCCGGAGAAGCGATGTCGCGCATCGAGACCTCCGTGGCGCAGGTGCGCGACATCATGAGCGAGATTGCCGCCGCTACCGACGAGCAGAGTCGGGGGATTTCACAGATTGCGCAAGCGATGACCGAGATGGACACCACCACTCAGCAAAACGCCGCCCTGGTGGAAGAGTCGTCCGCGGCAGCCAGTTCGCTGGAAGATCAGGCCGTTCAGCTCGAACAGGTGGTGGCGATTTTCCAGGTGCCGGGCGCGGCGGCTCGCACGCCTGCGCGGGTGCAGCCATCCACTAAAAAGGCCCCTGCTCACTCACCGGGCGACTGGGTCAAATTTTGATCTCTACAGGGGGTAGCGGAATGAAACGGGCACATAAAAGCGTCAACGGGATGCTGGCAGGGCTCAACGCCGGGTTAGCGCGCTATTTTTCCCGGCGACTGAGTTCACCGGTCAACACGTTGCGCATGGCGATTGCCCAGCGGCAAATTGCGCCTTTTTACCAGCCGTTTATGGATGCCCGCAGCGGGCAGATTGCCGGGATAGAGGTGCTGGCCCGCTGGCGTCATCCCCTGTACGGCTACGTTTCGCCGGATGTCTTTATTCCGCTGGCAGAGAAACACCATCTGATTGTGCCCCTGACCCACCTGCTGATGGAGCAGGTGGTGGCAGATCTGCAGCATCAGATCCACCGTTTCCCGCTCGGGACCTATATCTGTATTAATATCAGCGCCCAGAACTGCCTCGATCCGGGCTTTGAATGCGATACCCGCGACATGGTGCGCAAGCTCAACGCCAACCAGAGTCATGTGGTGGTGGAGATCACCGAGCGGCACCCGCTGCACTTTACCCCGCAGCTCAGCGAATGGTTTGCCGCCCTGCGTCGGGCCAATATCTCGCTGGCGCTGGATGACTTTGGCACCGGCTATTCGAATCTGGCCTATATTTCCGCCCTCAACCCGGAGTTTATAAAAATCGATAAGCTGTTTGTCAGCCAGATAGGCGTGAGTGACGATACGCGGCTGGTGGATAGCCTGATTGATCTGGCGAAAAACATGCGCCTGAAGATCATTGCCGAAGGGGTGGAGACCGAGGCGCAGGCCGACTATCTGCGCAACAAGCACATCGATTACCTGCAGGGGTATTATTTCAGCAAGCCATTATCGGCCAGTGAGTTGATTCATCAGGTTGCTGCGCAACGTCTGGCTTTTGCTTAAGGAGAACATCATCTACCGGTGGGCGCTTAATGCAATGAGGTAATGGCAGGAGAATAAAAAACGTAAACTATGAACGGTAATTTAATGTAAACGCTAAGCTATAAAATATGATGTCTAAGAAAGACCTTATGCAACACAATCATGAAAATGACTGAATTTCTCGTGTATTAGCTACGGAGGATAATATTTGCCCGCTCATTATACCGCGATGAATATTCCCTGCTGCGGCGTTATTTCCCCTGCGCCACCTTATTCGTCTGCAATTGGGCATGGGTAGGGTCATCCACCACCGGAGGAAGGGTCAATACTGGCCGCTGGCCCTCGGACAGTTCCGTCAGACCGAGCGCCGAAAATACCCCGTTATGAATCACCTCTTCAGAAAAAGGAATCGTCCCGTTTTCCTGATGAATGATCGCTTTGCTTAGCGCGCTCAACACAGTGGGGGAAGTCACGTCCAGCCGGGTATCGGGGGTCACGCCCATGGCGCTGCTCACCTTCTGGATATAGGCGGGGGTATCGTTATTATCCTGCGGCGGTGCCCAGCGGGTGATAATTTTACTGATGGTGTCCAGCCCACGCCGTTGATAGGAGAGCAGGTTCATCCCTAATGCGCGGATCCCATGTTCGGGCGAGGTGAAGGTGGCAAAACGGCCATCGGTGCCATTCTGCCCCAGCCAGGTAAAGGCCCAACTGGCTTCCAGGTTGCCAGGGTTATTATTGCGAATGCCGCGAATACCACCGGACGACTGCGGGGACGCGGGCAGCCAGTTTGTGTTCAGCACGGCAAATGTCCAGCCGCGGCTCGCCTGGGGGCCGCCCTGCGCCGACCAGGGCTGGCTGCTGCGGCCATTGTTGCGCGGGGACGGGTGCTTCATCATGGCGATCTGCTTCTCGCTCCAGCCCTGCGAGCGGGCGAACTGATCCAGCTTATCGAGCGTGGCAGGGGTCGCTTCTGGTGATACCGGGCGGGTGTTGGCGGTTGGCGGCGCGCTTGCCGCCGGCTGGGTCATCATTGACTGCGAGGTGTTGTTTAGCTGCGAAAAAGAGGCGGGAACGCTGGTCTGGGTCGCGTCCATCGGTGGCGTCCGGGCGGTCAGGGTTGCCAAAGACTGCGTGTTAACGCTCTGCTGCTCGATATAGTAATGCGCAATAACAGACATCATTTCCTCTTAATACTGGCCCGCCGCCATCCTGCCCTGCCCGGTCAGGTGCGAGGTATTATACAGACGCGGGCCTCGTCTCACTGCGTCAGAGCAATTTTAATTTTGTGGGCGATGCGCTGTTTCAGCTGACACACTCTGGCTTCCGTAATTCCAAGCATCAGTGCAATCTCTTTCAGGCTCAGCTCATGATGATAATAGAGCGAGAGGACCCGCTGTTCACGGCTGTCCAGCGTCGCCAGCGCGGCGCGCAGGGAGTCGTTGATGATGATCTCCTCTTCCAGCGCCCGGCTGTGGTATGTAAAACGGGTATCGTTGGCCAGCATTTCATCCAGGCTGTGCAATACGCTGGCATTTTTGAGCCGTAAATATTCCTGATACGCCTGCTGGCTGATCGCAAGATGGTGGATGATCTCCTCATCTCCCAGCTCCCGCTCGAACGTACGCGACAGCTCGCGGATCGCATCATTCATCTTGTGCGCTTTCTGGCGCAGACGGCGTGGACGCCAGTCCAGCAAACGCAGCTCATCCAGCACCGAACCACGGATCCGTGAAGAGGCATAGGCAGCAAAGTGCTCATCGGGTTCACCGTAACGCCGCAGGGCGCTCAGCAGCCCCATCAGTGCGATTTGCTCCATGTCGTCTCTGTCGATCACGCTTTGGGTTTGCATGGAGAGCGGGTTCACAATGCGTTTCACCAGCGGCAGATACAGGGCGAGCCAGTGCGCCTCCTGTGCCTGGGAGATTGCCCTGACAGCGACGTTATCGATTTTATGGCGGGCGTCGACCCTTTCCTGCGTATCTGTGTACATTTCAGCGTCCCTGTATGACTTTCACTATTTTCCTGTTGTGCATTTGCGGCCACCCGCACTGCACAATGCTGCTCTCGCTGGTGCGTTTCAGGGATATAGCAAGCGCCGTGCCAGTTACTAACTCATTGAAAAATAATAAAAACAAAAACAGAGAGGAAGCGCTGCTTCCGCCTGATGCGGAAACCGCTTCGCGCGGTTGTTATGCGGCACTGGAATACAAGATCGTTAAATGGGAATAGCGAATGTTTTAAAACTCAATCCGTTGGCTGCGCTCATTGATGCTTTCATCGACTTAATGATTTAATAAAGCTGTATGGCACATTTATGCCTGAACTTAAATGCAGTAATTAAAAAATATTTATTACTCACAATTAACCAACAACTCATCCTTAAAGAGCAGTAAATGTCGCGGGAATCCACAGAGAAACGAACAACAAGAAAAGGTTTAGTTTAAGGAGTGCACACACTTTGAACTTGCTTTATAATTCTTTTGAACCCTTTTTTCATTAATAGATAATTAATTACTAACAAAACGTTAATTTTTTGTTTATTTTGGTGCGAGCCGCTTTGACGTCACTATGAATACTCTGCGTTATTCCGTTAATAACTGGCGGCTAGATCTGCCTGCCAGTGCTATTGTTCATCATCAGACGGGCGAAGTCAGACGGCTGGGCGAATATCAGATTAAACTGCTATTTTGTCTGGCGCAGCATGCCGGTCAAACCCTCAGTCGAAATGAACTCACCGCGCTGGTCTGGGAACGCCGCGTCATTGGCGATAACAGCTTATCTAATGCCATTCATGCGCTGCGTACTGCGCTGGAGGACGACGGTAAGCTGCAAAAAGTGATTAAGACCATCCCTAAGCGTGGCTATTTACTGGAAGCAGAGTATTGCCAGACCGTTGAGCAGTCCATCATTGATGGTAGCCCGCAGGCCGTCGAACGCGCCACAGCGCGCGATCCTGAGCCTGTCACTTCTTCCGCTTGCCCGGCCGTCAAGCTCTCTGCGCGTCTTAAGAAAATCCCCCGCGCCCTTATTTTTGCGATACTGGCAGGATTGATTCTTATTACTCTCAGTGGCGGGTATGCCTCCTATATCCACCATTCGGACATGGTTTATCAGGAGCAGGCAAAAAACCGGTTCAGCAATATTCGTACCTATAAGGTTTCTTTATCATCCGACAACCTGGGTGATGACGACTTAGCTCGATTTAATACGGTTTTTCAAAAACTCAATCAAACACTGATAAACCAGGATGCGGGGATGACGGTTTATTATCGCACCACCGAACAGATGCTTAATTACACCTTTGCGATTGAAACCCCGTGCGCCAGTCAGCAGCTGGCAATGACGCTTTACCACTGGCGTATCGACAGTGAAAAATTGGTCAATATTATTACCCGCGAAACAGAGAGAGTTTTGAATGAAATGGCTGATTGCAAAAAACCTCAGCAGTAAGATCTGCATCGGCCTGATTTTACTCTGTAGCGTCGTGCTGAGCGTGAATACACTTTCGCATGCCAGACCACGCCAGACCGAGAGTAAAGGTCAGCTGCAGATCGGCTTTTACGATCTGCTCGCCGATCAACAGGAAAATTATAACGTCCAGATAATGGACATGAACGGCGCGATGCTGTTAACCATTACCCATCCGAATGACGCGATGTTTCTGATTAAAGGCCGTCTGGACGAAGAGAAAGAGAAAAATGGCCGGACGTTTTATAGCTACAACCCGATTCGCTATAACAACCCGCAAAATCATAAGATGATCTTTAGCTTTGTCGATTTTTTACGCCATAACGAGGTGTGGGTCTATCCGATGACCGTCAATAAACAACCGCTGCTGATTGGTCAGAGCGGCCTGATGTTTGTTTACGCGGTGACTGCTCCCCGCCGTAAACGGCGAGGCTTCCCACTTCTTAGGCTGCAACTGGCAAAGAGCCAGACTTACGCAAGCCTCGATGGGCTTTGACGATGTGACCCGCCGCCATTAATTCAGTTATGCCCTTGTGTTGTATGTTGATCGCCGCATTGATATCGCGGTCATGATCGGCATTACAGCCGGGGCACTTCCATTCACGCACCTTGAGCGGCATTTCTGACATCTTGTGACCGCAACAATGGCACGTTTTCGAGCTGGCGAACCACTGTTCCAGTTTGACCAGATGAACCCCTGCCGACTCCGCTTTATATGCGAGTTTTGCCACAAATCCAGACCATGCCGCATCCCCGATATGACGGGCAAGGCGACGGTTTTTCATCATATTTGCTGATTTCAGCGTTTCCACAATCACCGCTTGGTTTTCGTCGATAATTCGTCTGGAAAGTTTGTGCTGGAAGTCAGCGCGGGCATTGGCTACCCGTTCGTGTTGTGCGGCAAGGCGTAAGCGAGCCTTACGGCGGTTTGCGCTCCCTAGCTTTTTACGGGATAGCGCCTTGCTGTCACGGCGTAAGCGGCGGTATGCGTTGACCAGGTGGCGAGGGTTAGCCACTTTGCCGCCGTCATTGCCGATCAGGTAGTGCGATACCCCCAAATCATAGCCCGCTACGCTGGTGATACAGGTCGGCTTTGCTGCAGCCTCCTGCCCATCGTCTGCGAGTATTGAGGCGTAGTATTTGCCCGCCGCGTTGCGGGTGATCGTGATGCTGGAAACGTTGCCGACAATCTCACGGTGAACGTTCGCCCGGACAGGCTTTAATTTTGGCAACTGGATAGCGTCAGTTAATACCTTCCCGTTGGGATGGTAGCTGGATTGCTTGCCGTGTTTGCTTTTGAAAACGGGAAACCTGGCTTTAAGTTTCTTGTTAAAGAAGTTAGCAAATGCCTTATCCAGATTGATCACCGCTTGCTGTAGCGCCAGCGAGTCATATTCTTTGAGCCAGCCATAGCGACGGGATTTCTTCGCCACTGCCAGCAGTGGCTTTATATCGCGTGTTGGCTTGAGGGAAACGCCGTGGCGCTTGTACATATGGCGGCTGATATGAAGGGCTTTATTGTACGCAAACCGAACCGCGCCGAACTGCGCATTTAAGAATGCGACTTGTTCGTCGGTCGGGTAAATGCGTACTTTGGTCGCTCTTTTCATTTTTAGTGCTCATATGTAGAATGACCACACTGTAAGGGCAACGGCAAGGTTCTGCAAGTGAGTGTACACGATAAAGCGTTTGAGGGTTATCTCTCGCGCCGCCATAGCGTCAGTAAATTGGTTGTTCACCTGATTTTCACGACGAAATATCGGCGCAAGATTTTTGACGGCATGATGATTCAGCAGATTCGGGAAGCGTTTCAAAGCGCTGCCGAAAAGCTGGAAATTGAGATTCTGGAAATGGACGGGGAAGCGGATCACGTTCACGTATTGATTGCGTACCCGCCGAAATTAGCAATAAGCGTGCTGGTGAATAACTTGAAGTCGATCAGTAGCCGCCGCGTGCGCATTCTGAATACGCATTTACGTAAGGCGAGTAATAGCGGGGTGCTCTGGTCACGCTCCTATTTCGCCTGTAGTGCTGGCGGCGCTACAATCGAAACATTGAAGGCTTACGTAGCCTCGCAGAAAACCTCTGATTAGCTCCCCTTATATCCCCGCCCGATTGGGCGAGGGTTTACTGGGCAATTGCTAAAAAGGTAATACCGGGGCCATGACCGTTTGTGCGGGCAGGTTCAGAGGAGTGACAGCCCCTTCAGCAGTGATTTCCGGAACGGCTGCAGTTAGTTGAAATAACTGGGATCAATGCCGTCCCCGCGCATTGACGCGAGGCGGTAGCGCAGCGCGCGCGGGGTGATCCCCAGCGACTGTGCCGTTTGAGATTTATTGCCGTTATGCTGCCTGAGCAGCGCGATGATGTACTGGTATTCGGCATGACGGCCGTGCTCTCTGGCAAAGCGAATCGAGGACAACAGCGGTGCGGCTTTTTGCTTACGCGGCTGTTCAACCGGTTCAATCACCTTGGGCACGCTGACCGGCAGGGCCAGATCGCGGGCGGTGATGTCGGGGCTGTGGCTCAGGATCAGCCCGCGCTGGATGACGTTTTCCAGCTCGCGCACGTTGCCCGGCCAGTGCCAGGCCAGCAGCGCGTGACGGGCATCGTGGCTGAGGCGTTTGCGCACATCTGAGGCAAGTTGATATTTTTCGATAAAGTGCTGCGCCAGCGGAATAATGTCTTCCGGTCTTTCACGCAGCGGGGCGATATGCACCGGCACCACCGCCAGACGGTAATAGAGATCCTGGCGAAAGCGCCCTTCCTGCATCTCCAGCTGCAAATCTTTATTGGTGGCGGCGATAATGCGCACCTTGAGCGGAATACGTTTATGGCTGCCGAGGCGTTCGACTTCCTGTTCCTGCAACACGCGTAATAATTTGCCCTGCAGATTCAGCGGCATGTCGCCTATTTCATCCAGCAGGATTGAGCCTTTATTTGCCAGCTCAAATTTACCCGCCATACTGCCGACCGCGCCGGTAAAAGCGCCCTTCTCGTAGCCAAATAAAATGGATTCGAGCATCGCTTCCGGGATTGCCGCGCAGTTAATCGCCACGTACGGTGCCGACTCACCCACGCTGCAATGATGAATAATACGGGCGATACACTCTTTGCCGGTGCCGGTTTCACCGGTAATCAGCGTCGCAACGTTAAAATTAGCCACCCGCCGGGCAAGATTAACGGTATCCAGACTGGCGGCGGATTTTGCAATAAAGCCCATCGTCGAGACGGCATTAGTGTGTGAAGTGTCGGCCATACCAACTCCAGAATCATTTACTCAGCGGGCGGTAAATCATGGTTAAGATATTCTCTGCGCGGCGGTTCGCCGGAGAAAACACATTACTAAAATTTATATGCCGACGATTATAAAGTGCCCTGATGGGTTGTCTCGTTTTTAATCGCCATTAAGTATTAATTAACTCAACGCGGGATTAAATAACGTAAAATCAATAGGATGAGCAAATTTTCAAGGAGATTAATTAACATCACCACTCGGTTATTAATCAATTAACAAGCCACTCTTTATGCGTTTTGCCAGTGCGGATACCTGATAATTACCACCTGAATTCACAACGCCAACACGCCGATTTATTCCGCTCTGGGCATAGTGTTTAAGATCGGGTCGTTAACCGTTCCTGCTGATGGCCGTTGGCATTTCAGGATTCTTACACAGCCACTGGATCGATCAACCGATCTTTAACTCTTCGACATTACCGACGCGTCGGGGATTTTTATTAGCCAGTCCGGGGTCAGTCGCTGTCAGCGCCCTGCCTTTAGTTCAGGTTCTTCGCGATGCGGTACACCGTTTTTTGCGCGTTAGTGGCCGCTTCTTCCACCAGCCCCTCGTTCACCAGCGCGCGCAAATCCTTGCGGGCGGTATTATCCGAGATCCCCAGCGCGTCGCTCACGTCGGCGGCGGTATAGATCGTGGCTGGCGTGGCCAGCATGATATTGAGTAGCGTGACCTGGCGGGGCAGCAGGCGCGCCAGCGCGCCAGACTCAAACAGGATGCGGTCAATATTGGCCGCGCGGATCACCAGATCGTTGACGTGCTGCAGGAGCGTGTCCAACGCGCGGCGGATCACGCCGGTTTGATACTCCAGAAAATAGGTCAGATCCATGCCGTCCGTTTCGGTGTACTGATAGCTGTGGGCATACTTCACCGGGGCGGCGTGCAGTAGGCTGCTGATGGAAATATAGCGGAACGCCTCATACCCTGATTTCAGCATAAACCAGTAAAACAGCCCCCGGCTGGTGCGCCCGTTGCCGTCCCGGAAGGGATGCTCATGGGCCAGCATAAAATGCAGGATGCAGCCTTTCACCAGCGGGTGGACGTATTCCGTTTCGCTGTTCAGCCAGTCGCAGACCTTCTGCAGACGCTCCGGGAGCCGAACGGCTGCGGGCGGCTGGTGGACGACATTGCCGTCATAATCAGCGATGGCGATATCGTCGGTAGTGCGGAATTCTCCCGGCTGGTACTTCGCCTCGTTGATCCCTTCCATTCCGATGGCATGGATACGGCGGATCAGACCCGGGGTCAGGGGCTCATCCAGCAAATCCGGGATCGCCGCCATCAGCCGGGCGTTACCGGCAATCATGTGCTCATCTTCGGTACGCGGTGCGCGACCCGATCCCAGCATCTCCCGCGCCACCAGCGTGGTGGTGCTGGCTCCTTCCAGCTGGGCGCTGGTGATCGGCTCCTCGAGTTCGAGCTGCATCAACGCCGCCCCTGCCCCGCGCAGGCGATGGATCAGGTCGTTGAGCGCGAGGCGAGTGGCGTGCTTGTCCACCCGCTCGCAGGCAGCGGCAATCGCGGGCGTAACGATGAATCCGGCCTGTTCCCCCGCCTCGTTGCGGTAGTCGAGGCGCTGCATGGCTGCATCCCGCGCGCGGCGGGTCAGCGTCCAGGCCAGGGCGAGGTTCTCCCGGCGCGCGACCCGATGTCTGAATTCATCAAACGGCAGATAGCGGCCTTTATCGTCGGTAATGCGCGTATACGGCAGGAGTGCGGCAATATCAGCCCCCGTCAGGGACGCCAGCGGTATCAGAGCAGGGGGACGCTTAATCGCCATACGCAAACTATCTCAAAATAGTGAACATTTGAGATAGTTTATCCTGGGCGCGGCGAAATGCCACGCTGGCGTCCAATACCCACACCAGGAATGAGAATATGCTCATATTCCCTGGATATTGCGCAATGCAAAAGCGCATTCAGGGGCATACACTATCGCCTGCAATGCTCCCGGCCTGTCCGGACGGGCGTTTGCCAACAACAATAACGAAATACTCAGGAGAAGAGTGTGTCTGACGTTACGCCTTTTCAGGTACTTATTGTGGACGATCATCCACTGATGCGCAGAGGGATCCGCCAGCTGCTGGCGCTGAATACCGATTTTAACGTAGTGGCCGAAGCGGGCGATGGCGAAAGCGCCGTCGAGCTGGCCAACCGCCTTGAACCGGATGTGATCCTGCTGGATCTGAATATGAAAGGGATGAGCGGGCTGGATACCCTCAATGCCCTGCGGCGGGAAGAGGTGACTGCCCAGGTCATCATCCTGACCGCGTCGGATTCCACCAGCGATATCTATGCCCTGGTCAACGCGGGTGCCGACGGCTATTTACTGAAAGACAGCGATCCGGAAGTGCTGCTGAATGACATCCTCGCAGGCGCAAAAGGGGGAAAGGTGTTCAGCGAGTTCGTCAGCGACTACCTGCGCGATCGCGAGGTCTCCGGCGAACAAGCGGACCCGCTAAGCGTGCTGACCGAGCGCGAGCTGGACGTGCTCCACGAGCTGGCGCAGGGGCTGTCGAATAAGCAGATCGCCGCCAGCCTGAACATCGCCGAGCAGACGGTAAAGGTGCATATTCGCAACCTGCTGCGCAAACTGAACGTGCGCTCGCGCGTGGCGGCCACTATCCTGTTCCTGCAAACGCGCGGTCTGTAACTCGCCGGGTGGCGGCTGGCGCCTACCCGGCCTACAAAACCACTCCTCTCAGTGCTGCTCCCGCGCCTGCTGGATACTGCGCTCAATCACTGAGCGGCGGGTATCGTTGGCAGGCAGTAATTTTAGCATCATCTCCCAGGCCGCCACCGCTTCACTGAACCGCTGCTGCTCGAAGGCGTTGAAGGCAAACATGCTCAGAACGCGCACGTTGGCATGATCGCTTTTCACCAGCTGGCGCAGCAGCGCTGCTCCCCGACGGTTGTCATCCGCATCGGTTGAACGGGTTAAGGCTTCGGCATAGCCCAGCGCGGCATCGCTGTTTTTCGGATCCAGCCGGTAGGCGTTGGCATACGCTTCGGTGGCGGTGCTGGCATTGCCCAGCGCCATGCCGATACGACCCAGCATGATCCAGCCTTCGGTATTGCCCTCATCGCTTTGCAAACGGGTACGCAGGCCGAGCGCCAGACGGGTCAATTCCTCTTCATTCAGCGGCTGCGCCTTCGCATCTAACGCCCGCTCCAGCAGGGCGGGCGTCTGCGCTGTCGCCTGCTGCCAAATCTTCACCTGCTGATAGTGTCCGGTCTGGTAATAACTCCCCGCCCCCACCGCCAGCGCAATCACCACGCCGGGCACATAAACCCACGCGCCCGCGCGTTTACCCTGGGGCACGGTTTCATCGCTAAAGGCATCCGACGCGATCCGCACCCGGCGGCGGGATCGGGAGTAGATCACCCATCCCCCGGTGCCAATGGCGGCCAGCGGCAGGATCCACAGCAAAATGGTCAGCGGAGTCAGCGGCGGATCGTAGGTCACGAAGCTGCCGTACCGCGCCACCATGTACTCCACAATCTGCTTATTGCTCTTCCCCTCCTGCATCAGCTCATACACCTTCTGACGCAGGTCGACGGCGATCATCGAGTTGGAATCGGCAATGCTGTTGTTCTGGCATTTTGGACAGCGCAGCTGCTCCGTCAGCTGGCGGAACTGCTGCTCCTGCGCTTCATCCTTAAACGGCATCACGTCGATAGTAGCCAGCGCCTGGCCGGATAGCACCAGCATCAGCAAAACCTGTAAAAATCTCATTGTGCGGCCTCCTGGCTATACCTGTCCCACAGCGGCTTGAGTTCACGATCCCAGACCTGCGCAGTCAGCGCGCCCGCGTGGCGATAGCGAATGATCCCTTTCCCGTCGATCAGGAAGGTCTCCGGCGCACCGTAAACCCCCAGATCCAACCCCAGCATGCCATCGCCATCGAACAGGCTCAGCGCATAGGGGTTGCCGAGCTCTTTCAGCCAGTCGGTGGCTTTCTGACGGTCGTCTTTGTAGTTCATGCCCACCACGCGGATCCCCTGCGCGGAGAGCTGGTTCAGATACTGGTGTTCGGCGCGGCAGGTCGGGCACCAGGTCGCCCAGACGTTGAGCAGCACCGGCTTGCCCTGGGTGAGGACATCTGCCTGATAGTGCTGGCCGGGGTTATCCAGCGACTCAAGGCGAAACGTCGGCACCGGCTTGCCAATCAGTGCCGACTCCAGATTGGTCGGATCGTCGCCCTCGGCGTTGCGCGCCAGCTGCCACAGCAGAAGTGCGGCAATCACCAGGAAGATCGCAAAAGGAATGACCAGGACATTGCGCTTCATACCGTCGCCTCCGCAGCTGTGCGTTGCTTGCCGCGTTGACGATAGCGCGGATCGAACAGGCACAGCAGCCCGCCCAGCGCCATCAGTAATCCCCCGGCCCAGATCCAGCGCACAAAGGGTTTGTAGTACAGGCGCACGGCCCAGGCGCCGTTATCCAGCTCTTCCCCGAGGGCGGCGTACAGGTCACGGGTGATCCCGCCGTCTATCGCCGCTTCGGTCATCATCGCGCTGTTGCTGTTGTAGAAGCGTTTTTCTGCATGCAGCACCGCTTCGGCTTTGCCGTGGCGGGTGACGCCAATCGTCGCTACGCCGCCCCGGTAGTTCGGCCCGGCAATCTCCTTCACGTCGCGGAAGGTAAAACGATAGTCATGGATTTCGACGCTTTCGCCCGCCTTCATGCGCACATCGCGCTCCACGCTGTAGTTCTGGCTGAAGGCGATCCCAACGATGGTGACCGCCAGCCCGACGTGGCCCGCGACCATCCCCCAGTAGCTCAGGGTCATCTTTGTCCCGCGCGAGACGCGCAGCGCAACTTCCGCGAGCACCAGCACCAGCACCCAGCACGCCATCGCCAGCCCGACCACCGTCATGGCGATAATCTTGCTTTCGAACAGCCACGGCAGCAGCAGCGACAGCGCCAGCGTACTGACCAGGGCGATAACCAGCAGTCGCCGGAGCTTGCGCGGACGGTCACGTCCCCAGCGCACCAGCGGACCGATCCCCACCAGCAGGGCAAACGGCGCGGTCAGCCAGGTAAACATGGTGTTGAAGAACGGCTCACCAATCGAAATGCTGCCCAGCCCCAGCTGCTTATGCACCAGCGGCAGCAGCGTGCCCAGCAGCACCACCAGCATGGCGGTGATCAGCAGGACGTTGTTGCCAAGCAGCAGCGACTCCCTTGACCACAGGGCGTTGTTCACCCGGGAGCGAACCTTATGCCCGCGGGTGGCAAACAGCAGCAGCGAGCCGCCAATCACCAGCACCATAAAGGCGAGGATAAACATCCCGCGCGACGGGTCGGACGCAAAGGCATGCACCGAAACCAGCACCCCGGAACGCACGAGGAAGGTGCCCAGCAGGCACAGGGAAAAGGCGCTAATCGCCAGCAGCAGGGTCCAGGCTTTAAAGCTGGCGCGCTGTTCCGTCACCGCCAGGGAGTGCATCAGGGCGGTGCCCACCAGCCACGGCATAAACGAGGCGTTTTCAACCGGATCCCAGAACCACCATCCGCCCCAGCCCAGCTCGTAATAGGCCCACGCGGAGCCGAGGACGATACCGAGCGTCAGGCATACCCACGCCGCCAGCGTCCACGGACGCGCAAAGCGGGCGAAGGTGCTGTCCAGTCGCCCGCTCAGCAGGGCGGCAATCGCAAAGGCAAAGGCCACCGAGAAGCCGACGTAGCCCATATACAGCAACGGCGGGTGGAAGATCAGGCCCGGGTCCTGCAGGAGCGGATTCAGGTCGCGGCCTTCGATCGGAAAGTCCGGCAGCGTGCGGGCAAAGGGGTTGGAAGTGAACAGGATAAACAGCAGGAATCCGACGCTGACCATTCCCATCACCGCCAGCACGCGGGCGACCACGTCGGGTGGCATCCGATGGCTGCACAGCGCCACGGCAAAGGTCCAGCCGCTCATCAGCAGCACCCACAGCAGGAGGGATCCTTCATGCGCGCCCCATGTCGCCGCCACGCGATACCACACCGGCAGCTGGGTGTTGGAGTTGCTGGCAACGTAGGTCACCGAGAAGTCGTTCATCACGAACGCGTGGATCAGGACGATAAACGCGCCCGTCACCAGGATAAACAGCAGCCAGGCAAACAGCCTCGCCGAGGCCATCATCCGCGGGTCATTGCGCGCCACGCCCCACAGCGGGTACAGCGAGAGCAAAAGCGCCACGCCCAGCGCCAGGCACAGCAGTCCATTGCCAATTTCAGGCATCATGATGCATTGTCCTTATACACGCTGGCCGGGCGGCGGTGGTTTTCCTGCATCGCTTTTTCCACTTCCGGCGGGGTGTAGTTTTCGTCATGCTTGGCGAGCACCTCTTTCGCCTGCACATGGTTGTTCTCGCCAAGCTCGCCCTGCACCACCACGCCTTGCTCTTCGCGGAACAGATCCGGCAGGATGCCTTCGTAAGTCACGTCCACCACGCCTTCGGCGTCATAGATGCTGAAATTCACTTTTAACGATGCCGGGTCGCGCTTGACGCTGCCCGCCATCACCATCCCGCCCACGCGCAGGCGCTGGCCGACTTCCGGCAGCTGGTGGGTTTCGCGCTTGCCGTACAGGATCTCGCCCGGGGTGTAAAACAGGTCGATGTTGGAACGCAGGGCGTAGAGCACGAGGGTAATGGTCAGCGCCAGCCCGGCCAGCACGGCGCAGGCCACCCACAGGCGGTTTTTACGACGCAGATTCATGCGGCCTCCTGTGCCTGAGCGGCCCGCATACGGGATTCCCGCGCGCGCTGTTGGGCGATGCCGCGCAGAATGGCGCGATGCTGGGTAGCGGTGTGTACCACCAGGATCGCCAGCGGGATAAGGGTCATCGCCACCGCCAGCCAGACGTAAAAGGCGTAGCCGCCCATGGCGAAGAATTCACTCCAGGATGCAAACGCGCTGTTCATTGGCGGCCTCTCTTTAAAATCAGTTCACTCACCCACGGGCGGCGTTTTTCCATCAGCAAAATCAGGTTACGCATCCGCATCAGCGTCAGCGTGATGAACAGCAGCAGCGTGCCGACAATCGCCAGCCGCAGCGGCGTGCGCATCGCCGGGTCGATGCTCTGCTGCATATTGGTTGAGCCCTGGTGCAGGGTATTCCACCACTCCACCGAGTAGTGAATGATCGGCAGGTTGACCACGCCAATCAGCACCAGAATACCGGCGGCGCGTCCGGCCAGCCGACGGTCGTCAAAGGCGTGCCACAGGGCGATAACGCCCACGTAGAGAAACAGCAGCACCAGCTCGGAGGTCAGGCGCGCATCCCATACCCACCAGGTGCCCCACATCGGTTTGCCCCACGCGGAGCCGGTCACCAGCGCAATAAAGGTCAGGACCGCGCCAACCGGGGCCATCGCCGCCAGCGCCAGGTTGGCCATTTTCAACTGCCACACCAGGCCGATAAACGCCGCCACCGCCATCGAGGCGTAGATCCCCATCGACCAGATGGCCGCCGGAACATGCAGATAAATAATGCGATAGCTCTGCCCCTGCTGATAATCCGCAGGCGCGAAGCCAAAGCCCCAGATCCAGCCCACGGCCAGCACCAGCGCGCTGGCGATGGCAAGCCACGGGATAAAATAGCCGCAGATCTGATACAGCCGCGGCGGGTTCGCCAGTTGATGCAGTGTTTTCCACATAATTCAGTTACCAGATTCAATCCAATGAATACCGCGTTACTGCACGCTAATGCGTAACGCAGCCGCCGTCGCAAACGGGCTCAACGTTGCGCTACCAGCCAGCAGCGCACCCAGAATCGCCATGTACCCCTCAACAGGGAGGCGCATGGAAGCCGCATCCATCGCGGCGGTCGCAAAAATCAGTAACGGGATGGTGAGCGGCAGCACCAGCACGCTCAGCAGTACGCCGCCGCGCTTCAGCCCGACGGTTAAGCCCACGCCCGGCGCGCCGAGAAAACCCAGCGTCGGGGTGCCCAGCAGCAGCGTCAGGGCCATAATTTTCCAGGCGTAAAAGTCCATGCCGAGCAGCAGCGCCACCAGCGGCGAGAGGACCAGCAGCGGCAGGCCGGTCACCATCCAGTGGGCCATCACCTTCGCCAGCACCACGGCGGGGAGCGGGATCGGCAGCAGCATCAGCTGCTCCAGGCTGCCGTCCTGCAGGTCATCCCGGAACAGGCGCTCCAGCGCCAGCAGCGAGGCCAGCAGCGCGGCAACCCAGATAATGCCGGGGGCAATGCGCGCCAGCAGCTGCGGCTCGGGGCCGAGGCTCAACGGGAACAGGGTGATGACAATCAGGAAGAACCACAGCGGATTAGCGATCTCCGCGCTATGGCGGAACGCCACCCGCAGTTCGAGACGGAAGATGCGCCACATCATGATGCGGCCCTCTCGGGGGTCAGGGCGATGCGGCGAATTTTATCGCTCGCCACGTTCAGCGGCTGGTGGGTAGTGAGGATCACCATCCCACCCTGCCCGGTATGCTGGGCCATCTGGCGGGTCAGGCGCTCGACGCCGTTCACGTCGATGGCGGTAAAGGGTTCGTCGAGGATCCACAGCCGGGCGCGGGTCAGCCATAGCCGCGCCAGCGCCACGCGGCGCTGCTGGCCGGCAGAGAGCTGGCTGACGGGAAGGTCTTCGTATCCGGCGAGGCCCGCCTGGGCCAGCGCATGCAGACACTGCGGGGTGTCGCCGTGCTGATGGAAAAAGCGCAAGTTCTCCAGCGCCGTCAGCCGGGTTTTGATCCCCGGCTGGTGGCCAATCCACAGCAGGTCCTGGTGGTAGCTGTCGCGCACCTGATGCAGGGGCTGCCCTTGCCAGCATACCTCCCCGGCATCGGGGCGCGCGAGCCCGGTAAGCAGCCGCAGCAGGGTGGTTTTCCCTGCGCCATTGCCCCCGGTAATTTGTACCCACTCCCCTGCGTTCACCTGGAATGACAGATCGCTGAACAGGATCCGGTCATCCCGCTCGCAGAGCAGGGCTTTAACGTCGAGTTGGCCCACGCATTAACATCCTGTTAAAAGCCTGGCTTGACGTCGCGCATGTCCGGGAGCTTGTGGGCAATCCCTTTATGGCAGTCAATACAGGTCTGTCCATTTTTGACTGCCTGGTCGTGCATCTTCGCGGCGACGCCTTTCTGGGCAGTTAAATCCATAAACTCGAAGTTGTGGCAGTTACGGCACTCCTGCGAGTTGTTGTCTTTCATCCGTCGCCACTCGCTCTGGGCCATGGTCAGGCGGTGGTCTTCAAACTTCTGCGGGGTATCGATCAGGCCCAGCGCCTTGGCGTACAGCTCTTTGCTGGCCTGGATTTTGCGGATCATCTTCGGGCCAAACTCGTGCGGGACGTGGCAGTCCGGGCAGGTGGCGCGCACGCCGCTGCGGTTGTTATAGTGCACCGACTCCATGTATTCCTGATAGACGGTGTTTCGCATTTCGTGACAGCTGATGCAAAACGCTTCGGTGTTGGCCTTTTCCATGCCGGTGTTGAATCCGCCCCAGAAAATGATGCCGCTGACAAAACCGATTAACAGCAGCGTGCCCAGCGCCAGACGGCTGGGACGACGCCACCATTGCCAGAGGCGCGTGATCCAGCCGGGCTTACGGTGTGATTTATCCATAGTGACCTCTTATTTCCCGTAACCTTTTGAAGGGGTAAAGGTGTTACCCACAATCGGCGCGGCGTCGGCCTGCGGGACATGACACTGCAGGCAGAAGTAGCGGCGCGGCGCCACTTCGGCACCGACTTTGCCGTCGCTGTCCATAAAGTGGGTCGGGCTGATGCGCGGGGCACCGGTGGTGCGGTAGCTCTCCACGCCGTGACACTGCAGGCAGCGGTTGGTGTTGGTGGTGACCTGATACCCGTCCACGCTGTGCGGGATCATCGGCGGTTGGTTAACGTAGTTCAGCGGCATCCGCCCTTGCTCTTTCTGGATATGGATCGCCCCTTCCTGGGTGCCGGAGACTTCCGGCGACTGGCTGAGATCCACTCCATTTGCGGCCCACACCGCACCGCTCACCACCAGGGCAATTCCGGCCGTCCACTGGCACAGCGCTTTCTTCAGGTCATGGCTTTTCATGATTTCGCTCCCGAACTCCATCGTGTTGTTATTGTAAAAACATCCTCAGAACAGACGTCGACACAGCGACCGCAGGTCATGCAGTCACGGCTGGTCACCTGCACCGGGCTGTGCTCATCCAGCACCGGGGCACGCAGCACGTGCGGTTCCGGGCAAACGTGAAAACAATCCATACAGCGGTTACAGTTGTGCCGGTCAGTTGCCGCCACCGTTAACGCGCCCCGGCTGCCCAGCACGCCATACAGGGCACCCAGCGGGCAAAGGTGCCCGCACCAGCCGTGCTCAACGACCAGTAAATCAAATAAAAACAGGGCGATAATCAGCAGCGCGCCACTGCCAAACCCCATCACCAGGCTGCGGCCCAGCAGCGAGACCGGGTTGATCCACTCCCACAGCAGCGTGCCGGTCAGCGCGGAGCCGATGAGCACCATCGCCAACAGCACGTAGCGGATCGATCGCGGGATCGTCGCGGACAGGGTCAGGTCAAAGCGTCTGCGCAACCCGCTTGCTAAATCGGTAATCGGGTTCAGCGGGCAGACCCAGCTGCAAAACAGGCGTTTACCGGCAAGGGCATACAGCACCGTGATAATGACCGCCCCGGTCAACGCCACGGTGGCGGGCAGGTGGCCGCTGGCCAGGCTTTGCAGGGCAATCAGCGGATCGGTCAGCGGAACGGTGTCGAACAGCAGACTGCTGCTGTAATTCCCGTGCAGGATCCACACCTCCAGCCACGGGCCGCTGAGGAACATCCCCAGCACCGCAAGCTGGCTAAAACGACGCAGAACCAGCCAGCGGTGACTGCGCCACCAGCCCTTTTTCGCCTGCGCTTCCCGCCCGGCATCGCGTTTACGGTTTGCCATCGTTCCCCTCCAGCCAGCCGAAGCGGTAGTGGTGACCCAGCTCCCCCTTCGCCAGTGACAGCGGCAGGACTTTTATTGCCGGTTGCTCAAGAACGCAGACCTTCTCGCACTTGCCGCAGCCGGTGCAGGCGCTGCTGTGTACGGTGGGCAGAAAACGCGCGTGCTTGCCGGTGCGGATATTGCGATCCAGTTCGAGGGTGATGGCCTCGTCGAGCTTCGGGCATTCGCGGTAGCAAACGTCGCAGCGCAGTCCCTGGAAGTTGAGGCAGTTTTCCTGGTCCAGCAGCACCGCCAGACCCATCCGCGAATTGTCGATAGAGGCTATTTCGCGATCCAGCGCCCCGCTCGGGCAGACGCGGGCGCACGGAATGTCTTCGCACATTTCGCAGGGGATATCCCGGGCGACAAAGTACGGCGTGCCGGCCGACAGCCCGGAGGCCAGCGTCGCCAGCTTCAGGGTGTCGTAGGGGCAGGCCTGAACGCACTGGCCGCAGCGCACGCAGGCGCTGGCGAAGGCGTTTTCACTTAACGCCCCCGGCGGGCGCAGCCGCACGCCCGTTGCCCGGGCGGTGTGCTGTTGTAATCCCAGCGCGACGCCCACGGCAGCAAGCCCGCCTGCGGTGCGAATCACATCGCGCAGAAAGCGGCGGCGGCCATTGTGCGGTTTCGCAGACCGGGACATCTCCGTTACACCTTCGCCAGCTTGACGGCGCACTTCTTGAAATCCGTCTCTTTCGAGAGCGGATCCGTCGCATCGAGGGTCAGGTTATTGACCATCTGCGCGGCGTCGAAGAACGGCATATACACCAGCCCCTGCGGCGGACGGTTGCGACCGCGGGTTTCCACCACTGAAATCACTTCGCCCCGGCGGGAGATGACTTTGACTTTTTCGCCCCGGCGCAGATCGCGCGCTTTGGCATCCAGCGGGTGAATAAACAGCACCGCTTCCGGGAACGCGCGGTGCAGCTCCGGCACGCGGCGGGTCATGCTGCCGGTGTGCCAGTGTTCCAGCACGCGACCGGTGGAGAGCCACAGGTCAAACTCGTTATCCGGGGCTTCGGCGGCGGGTTCGAACGGCAGGGCGAAGATCACCGCTTTGCCATCCGGCTTGCCGTAGAACCTGTAGCCCTCGCCCGCTTTGACGTACGGATCGTGGCCTTCGCTGTAGCGCCAGAGGGTCTCTTTGCCATCGACCACCGGCCAGCGCAGACCGCGCGCGTTGTGGTAATCGTCGAACGGGGCCAGATCGTGACCGTGGCCGCGACCAAACCAGGCGTACTCTTCGAACAGCCCTTTTTGCAGGTAGAAGCCCAGCTCGCGGGATTCGTCGTTCAGCTGCTCTGCGGGGATTTCGCTCAGCGGGAACTGGCTCACCGCAGGGGTGGCAAACAGTACGTCGTACAGGGTCTTGCCGCGCAGCTCGGGTTTTTGCGCCAGCAGCTCTTCCGGCCAGACCTCGTCGGTTGTGAAGCGACGGGCAAACTCCACCAGCTGCCAGAGATCCGATTTGGCTTCGCCCGGGGCTTTGATCTGCTGACGCCAGAACTGGGTCCGGCGCTCGGCGTTGCCGTAGGCACCCTCTTTCTCGACCCACATCGCGGTAGGCAGGATCAGGTCGGCGGCCAGCGCGCTGACGGTCGGGTACGGATCGGAGACGATGATAAAGTTGCGCGGATCGCGCCAGCCCGGCATACGCTCTTCGTTGATGTTCGGCCCGGCCTGCATGTTGTTGGTGCACATCGTCCAGTAGACGTTCAGCTTGCCGTCTTTCAGCGCCCGGTCCTGGGCCACGGCGTGCAGCCCGACCTTCGCCGGAATGGTGCCGGTGGGGATCTGCCACTGCTTCTCGCAGATATCGCGATGCTTTTCGTTGGTGACCACCATGTCCGCCGGCAGACGGTGGGCGAAGGTGCCCACTTCGCGGGCGGTGCCGCAGGCCGAAGGCTGGCCGGTCAGCGAGAATGGCCCGCAGCCCGGCTGGGCAATTTTGCCGGTCAGCAGGTGGATGTTGTAGACCAGGTTGTTGGCCCACACGCCGCGCGTATGCTGGTTAAAGCCCATCGTCCAGTAGGAGATCACTTTCTTCTTCGGATCGGCATACAGCTTCGCCAGCATCTCCAGCTGATCTTTCGGCACGCCGGTCATCTCGGCCGTTTTATCCAGCGTGTACTCGGCCACGAAGGCTTTGTAATCCTCAAAGCTCATCGGCTCGGAGGCATCAGAGCCCGGGTTTTTGGCGGCTTTTTCCAGCGGATGGGTCGGACGCAGGCCGTAGCCGATATCCGTCACCCCTTTGCGCAGGTTGACGTGTTTGCTGAAGAAATCCTGGTTAATCGCGTCGTTTTGAATGATGTAGTTGGCGATGTAGTTGAGGATCACCAGATCGGTTTGCGGGGTGAAGATCATACCGTTATCCGCCAGCTCAAAGCTGCGGTGCTGGAAGGTCGAGAGCACCGCGACGGTCACGTTCGGGTCGGTCAGGCGACGGTTGGTGATGCGCGACCACAGGATCGGGTGCATTTCCGCCATGTTGGCGCCCCACAGCACAAAGGCATCGGTCTGCTCAATATCGTCGTAGCAGCCCATCGGCTCGTCCATGCCGAAGGTGCGCATAAAGCCCACCACCGCCGAGGCCATGCAGTGGCGCGCGTTGGGGTCGATGTTGTTGGTGCGCAGACCGGCTTTGAACAGCTTGGCTGCCGCGTAACCTTCCCAGATGGTCCACTGGCCGGAGCCGAACATCCCGACCGAGTCCGGGCCTTTCTCTTTCATCGACGTTTTGAATTTCTCTTCCATCACGTCGAACGCTTTTTCCCAGCTGATGGGCGTAAATTCGCCGTCTTTGCTGTACTCACCGTCCCGCATGCGCAGCAGCGGCTGGGTTAAGCGGTCTTTTCCGTACATGATTTTGGGCAGGAAGTAGCCCTTAATGCAGTTGAGACCCCGGTTAACCGGCGCATCCGGATCGCCCTGACAGGCGACAATCCGCCCCTGCTGGGTGCCGACCAGCACCCCGCACCCGGTTCCGCAAAAACGGCACGGGGCTTTATCCCATTTGATGGCTTCCTGCTGTCCGACCACCGCCCGGGCGACGCCCGGTACGCTGAGCCCGGCAGCCGCCGCAGCGGCCGCAACGGCGTTGGCTTTCATAAAGCTACGACGACTGAGTTTCATGGTGTTTCCTCACCTTGCTCATCCTGCTGGTGATAAACCAGCGATACCGCCAGTACGTCCTTCACGTTGCGTACTGACTCAATTGTTTGCATCAGCGTGTCGTGGTGTTCCGCTTCCACGACCACGATCAGCTGACCGCTTGTCTCGTCGCTCAGGGCGACCTCGCAGCCTGCAAAACCCACCAGCCGGGCGCTTATTGCGCCAATGTGCTGACGTTTGGCCTGAACAATCAGGCTGCAGACCTGCCAGCTAGTTGGCATGGTTGTACTCCGCTTTGATGGCTGATACCGGACAGCTGGCGACGCACGCCCCGCATCCGCTACAGGCCTGGTTGTCGAGCTGGGGCTGATAAATGCCCGACAGCGTGGGGCGAAACCGAATCGCCATCGGTTCGCAGCTGTCCTGGCAGCGATGACACTCAACGGACTGATACGCGAGGCAATGCGCCTCGACGCTAAACATCAGATCCCAGGCCCTGGTGTGGCGCGAAAGAAAGAGTGATTCAGGACAGACCTGCGCGCATGCCGCACAAAAGCTGCATTCGCCCCGTTTGAAATTGATGCTCGGATAGCCGCCCTGGCCCCGTTCAAGGATCTGGTTTTCGCAGGCCTGAACGCAGGCGTCGCAGCGGGTGCAGCACTCCAGAAAGCGCTGCGCGTCCCCGCTCCAGGGCGGACGGATCCCGTCGCTGGCGTTACGCCATCTGCCTGTCAATATGCTTCGACGGGAGTGATCAACCATGACATCGCCCTTCCATGATGGCGCTTGCCCGGATGGCGAAGCGGCAATAAAAACCGCACAGTTTATGCGTGGTTATTTTTGCCCATACGATATTTCAGGATGTGTTAGAGGTGCATACCCCAATGGAGGTAAATGCTGTGGGTAGATCAACAAAGTGGCGGGTTAGTGGAACAGGCGTGAGGAATCGCGTCCGGATGAACGTAAACAGGGGTTTGGTGTGTGATGTTAATGACTGATGTGAATGGTACGCCCTGTAGGATTCGAACCTACGACCTACGGCTTAGAAGGCCGTTGCTCTATCCAACTGAGCTAAGGGCGCACTGAGATGCGTGTACTGCGAGGTGGTGAAGCGCCTGGAATTATACGGTCAATGCGTGGTGAGTCAATGCCTTTCGCCACGATCGCCTCTCTTATCATCGCTTGTCGGTTCATCCGCTAAGAAGACGCCTGTTTTTTGGTCATTACCCGCCGCGTACATCTACGAAATGCCTTAGCCCTCTTTAAGCCGCATCGGCTATTTTCGCCTGCTGTTTGCACGCACACTACCTCGCGAAAGCCCGGTGGCCATGTGCCGGAACGTAACAGCAGAGGGATGATATGCGCATTAATGTACGCCGCTACCGACGGCGTCGAACGGGAAGTGACTCCATCAGTTTTGCGCAAACGCTGTTTAATGCGCCCTTTTTTGACCGCCTTGTTTACCTGAGCCAGTCCATCCATCAGAGCCGTAAAACCGATGCCCCCTGGCTGGTGCTGGTCACCCGCGATCGTTTTCTCTGCGCCGGGTTACAGGCTGGCCCCTCTCCGCTCAACCACTGCAGTGAGTTCGATACTCTCACGCCCGCGATTAGCGCTATACAGCAGTGGCCCTCGGCAAGGCTGGTGATTGATATGGAGTGCCAGACGCTGTCCCTGACGGAGACGCTCGACAGCCTGCGCAGGCTAAGGCTGTACCCTCCCTATACGCCGGTCAATTTGCTGGTGCGTGCTGATGACTACGACCGACGGCTTTTTTGCCAGGCTGCCGGTCCGTTTAACGTCATTGAACGCCAGTCCTCTGCCGCCGTGCTTCAGCAGATGCTCTCCTGCAACGATCGCCCATCCGTCCCCGGCGGGGAGTGGTTTACGCGTGAGGAGTGGACCATTCTGCGCCTGTTAACCTGTGGGGAATCATTACGCAGCATAGCGCGCCTGCGCGATCGCCCTTACAGCCGCATCGTCTATCGCGTGGGGCGCATCGTGGATAAGCTCGGTCTGCATCGCCGTCAGGCACTACTGCATCTCCTGAACCGCCTTGCGGAATAATGTAGAAATATTCAGATAAGGCGTTAATTCCTAAACATCTTTAAGACATTACTTACGCTTTATTGTTGGTTTTATGCGTTAATTTAACAACTTGCAAACAATAGCAACTATTCCTAATTTGCCCCTTCCAGCAACGTTAAATCCTGACTGACTGGCGCATTGCAACATTTTTGCTCAGTCGTTAAGGTTTGGTTGATTCGGTTAATATTATGATAGTGATGTAAAAACAAATGACTTCAGCAATCCACGCCCTAAGATGCTGAATGACCTTCAGAAGATCCTGCTATCAGAGGGTAAGGAAAATCTTACTGATACCCGAAGCTTTCGAACGAAGGAGTGATGCGGGTGAGACGGGGTTTGAGCGGTAATAAAGGTGGGTTTACAGCGGAAATGATCAGGGCATTTATTATCACAAAAACGTAACAATCAGAGGGTTGTATTATTTTTGTCATTACAAAAACACGAAAGTCCATACAAATGAGCATTAATGGATATTTAGACCAATTTTAAAATATTCGCTTTCACTCTCCAGAACATCATGTAGAGAAAGCGGGCGAAGTCAATCTTCAGACTTTTCGCAGAACTGTTAAAAGGTATAATAAGTCAATTCCAGTCGTAAATAAGAAACGTCATTTTAATTACCTGGATAATATTTATCAGTCACTGCGCTGCGGTACTATTTTTGGCTTTACGTAAACAAGGATGCTTTCGCTCTTTCCAGGGAAAACCCTCATAAAAGGCTCAAAAGAATTATCCTTCCGGCCTGTCAGCGCCTAAACAATCTGAGGCATAAAAATGAAACCGGCTTCCGTAATCATTATGGACGAACACCCTATTGTCAGAATGTCGATAGAAGTCCTGCTACAGAAAAATAAAAACATTGCGATCGCGCTTAAATCGGGAGACTGCCATGAAGCCCTCGATCATATACGTCGGCACCCGGTCGATATGGTGATCCTGGATATCGAACTCCCGGGTATGGATGGATTCACTTTATTGAAAAGAATCAAACAATTAAATGATAAAATTAAAGTCCTGTTTTTATCATCGAAATCAGAGTCTTTTTATGCCGGGCGCGCCATGCGTGCCGGGGCCAATGGTTTTGTCAGTAAGCGAAAAGATCTGGGTGATATCTATAATGCCGTCGAGATGTTGCTCGCTGGATATTCATTCTTTCCTGCCGACACGCTGAATTTTATCAGTCATTTAAATACGCACAAAGGGGCCCTGACGGATATGCCGTTATCCAACCGTGAGGTCACGGTTCTGCGTTATCTGGCAAATGGATTGTCGAACAAAGAAATTGCCGGGCAACTCTTGCTTAGCAATAAAACCATCAGCGCGCACAAGTCAAATATCTATACGAAATTAGGCGTGCAGAGTATCGTTGAACTCATTGATTATGCCAAAGATCATGATTTACTTTAAATGAAGATGCTCCCTGTCGCACAATGCTGTTTCAGGGAGGCTTATCGCTTAATTATAATTAATCATAAAGGTTGCATCGGCATCGGCACGCCCCGGCTGAGGGTTGTCGGCCGTCGCAATATAGTTGGCATAGAAAACCAGCTCCGCATTTCCTGCTGCATCCACTATCACCTCGCGACTGGCCTGCTGAAGCGACAGGCGCGTTTTGTTCCCATCGAGAATTTCTACCGCCACAGCGCGTGCCTGACTGGCATCATTCAGGGCCAGCAGTTGACTATCGTTGGCATCCGCGTGACCCGAAAAGGTGACAGACGCCGTTCCTGGTGGACAGCCTGTGAGCTTCAGGGTAAAGGGTATCGCCTGCGTTCGGCTGCCCGCGGTCCTGAGCTGTTTGGTCGGCCAGCGACCCAGCTGCACCGTTTTGTCACTGTCACTTCCTTCTGCCACGCACGTAAAATCAACAATGTTGCCGTACAGCTGAATGTTGATCTGTCCGAGAGATGTCTGCGCCTGAGCGTGTGCCAGCCATAGCGCAGCGGCGGCCAGCACCCCTGAGATCCCTTTACCCATTTCGCCCCCTTACTGATAATCCACGCGCAAATAACCGCGCGAGGTAAAGCGCCCTTCCGCCGGTTTTTGGCCGGTGATACTGACCGGCCACGCCATAATCCCCACCTGCGCGGCGGCGTTATCATCCAGTCTGAACGGGATCAGGCTGCCGGGATGGTTGGGTGTGAGCGGGGTGCCGGACGCGTTTGCCACCACAAATCCCACATCCGGATTATCGGAAACCATCGCGCTGCCGGAGGCTTTTTCCGCCTCGATCCGCAGCGTCAGGTACGCATTGGCCTCGACGTTGGTGCATTTGATGGCAAGGGTTTTGTTCTGCGCCGTTACCCCTTCAGGCCGGTTTCCGGCCCCTGCTTTGCTAAACAGCGAGGCGCCAATATCACCAAAATCAAATTCCACAATCTGCCCGACGTTGATCTCACAGCTCTGCGGTACCTGAATGGTGCCGCTATAAGAAATGGTATAAACCGGCGTACTTAACGGATCGGAAGACGTTGTCGTGACGTAAACGCGAAACATTGTTGCGCGCGGGATCACCACCATATTGATAAACCGCCGTGTCACCTTCAGCCGGAAGATCAGGCTGGAATCCTCAACCGGAAAGGGCTGGTTCTTAGCCACGTTTGCATGTCTTCCCATCTGAATATAGTTTTGCGGGGGATAAAAGACGCCCGCATAGCTGTCGGTAATTTTCATCGCGCCGTCGAGATAATCATTCAGTCTCAGATAGTTATAGTTATCAATCGTCGTTGTTATCGGGAAATCAGTAACATAACTGCGCATTGTCGTGGTTCCCGTTGTCCCTTTTGGGCAGACTGCCTTGACGCCTACCCATTGGGATTTTTCGCTGAGGGTGACGATCTGCCCCGGCTGGTTATTGGAATGAGTAAAGGTATCCGTCAGATCGTAAAAGATATCCGTCGGCACGCCATTTTCGTTGACGCACAGGGTAGACAGCGCCTGCCCGGCAGGCAGCAATGCCAGCAGCGGCACCAGCAGGCAGCGGGGATTAATCACAGCGGATCTCCTTAAGCGTGATCGCCTGTTGCAGGCTCTTTTCTGGCAGCGTGTAGGGCGCGCGACACTGTGCATTCGCGCCTTTGCCCCACTGAATTAACAGCTCACCCGCGAGCGGCAGGCCGCTCAGGTAAATCTGTCCATCATCCCCCGCCATGCTGGTGACGCCCGTTGTGGTCTCGCGCACCACCGCGCCAAACGGCACCGGCTGGCCGGCGTGGGTAACGGCCAGCAACGCGCGCACGCCGATGCGGGTATCAAAGCTGGCACGCACCAGCGCGCCTTTGGTTGGCACCACGCTGCTGACGTTATTTTCAATGTCGGTGTTAGTGCTCATGGTGTTGGTATTCAGCGCAACGCGGTTGTAGCGATACACCGTGGCGTAAGGCATCACCGCGTAGCCGCGCCAGTCGGTTTTCACGCCGGTCTGGTTCTCGATGCTGACGCCCGAGGCCCCCGGAGCTTTAATCAGCACGTTGGTGTCGCCCAGCGGCTGGCTTAAGGTGATGCCATCCGCATGCCCTGTCACGCCGCCCGACAACTGCCAGTTGAGATCGTGCTGATGGCGGGAGTAGTTATACCCGGCACCCAACGAACCGTAAGTGGCCTGCCAGTTAGCACCGGCACTCCCGCTGCCGCCGTTGGTACTGTTGTGGCCCTGGGTCACGCTGTAGCTCAGGTTGTGCTGTTCCAGTAGCGTGCCGCTGACGCCAGTTTGCACGCGGGTATCGCCCCCACTGCTGCGGCTGGCCGAGGCTGTCGCATAAGCACGATCCAACGCGCTGTCGCGGCGATAGCCGTGGCCGGTAAGCAGGCTGAACGGAACCGACACATTCAAGGAGACAATATTATCCGTGCCGCTGATCTCCGCGGCCTGGTTCCAGGACCAGGAAACGGAGTAGCTCACCCCCTGCGTACCGCCGGCATAGCCGAGCTGATACCAGACGCTGGACTCGCGGTTCCCCCACCAGGTCTGTTCGCTGCCGGAGAGATACAGTGAGCCGTAATCCCCCAGCGACTGAGAAATATTGACCTGCACGCGGCCTTTTTTGTTCCACGTCAGGTTGTGATAACTCTGCACATCCGGCACGCCGTCCTTGTCGCTGTCATCGCCATACTGATAGCCTTCCATCGTGCGCCATGCCACGTCATCCAGGGTGTAAAATCCCGTTGTTGAGTAGCGATAGCCCAGTAGCTGGACGTTAGTCCCCACGCTGTTCAACGATTTGGCGTACAGAAAACGCAGGGATTGCCCTTCGTGGCGGCTGTCGTCCGCCAGCTGACTGCGAGCGTGGGTGACATCGAGCGAGACGGCCCCCCAGTCGCCCAGATTTTTACCGGTTCCCAGCGCCAGCGCCGTGTAATGAGCGGCGAGCTGCGTGCCGCCGTAAAGCGTATAGCCATTCGCCAGACCCGCAATCAGCGTCCCCTGGGTGAAGGACGGCGTCTCCTGGTCGCGGTTTCCACTGCGATAATCCCCGGCCACCAGATCGTATTTCAGGCGACCTTCACGCTGCAGCAGCGGCACGGTTGAGTACGGCACGGTGTAGCGTTGCTGGCTGCCATCTTTCTCTTCTACCGTGACCTCAAGGTCGCCGCTGGATGACGTCGGGTTAAGGTCGGCGATGGCAAATGCCCCGGCCTGCACGTAGCTTTGATAGATCACATACCCGTTTTGGCGGATAACCACTTTTGCTGGCGTTCGCGCGATGCCACGCACCGTGGGCGCATAGCCCTGCATGCTGTCGGGATACATGTTGTCCGAGGAGTACAGTCGCCCTCCGCGAAAACCCACGCTGTCAAAGACCGCGTTCCCGGTGTTGCTGTCGCCCACAACCAGCTCGCCTTTCAGCGGGATAACCGTGCGCTGCGCCCAGCTGCCAATATTTTGCCACTCGGTATGTCGGCTGCCGTTGCTGCGGGCATAACGCCACGAGCCGTTATTACGCAGCCGCCATGCCCCGTAATTCAGCCCGCTTTGCAGATTCAGATAATTGCTCTCATCGTCACTTCCCCGGTTGCCGCTGAAGCTGTAGTTCAGCAGTATTGCCGGAATGCCCTCATCCCACTGTTCCGGGGGAATGTAGCCGCGGGCGCTGTTTTGCATCGCCACCTGCGGCAGACTGATGCTCAGGCGCAGCGAGGCAAAATCAAACGCAATTTTACTGCCCGGAATGGCCGTTGTTAGTGGGATACAGCGCCCAGCCGCCACCGTTGCCAGTGCCGGGAAAGCGGCAAGATTCACCCCCATTCGCTCCAGCATTGCGCGGGTGATACAGGGCGCCAGCCCACCGGCAGGCGGCGGCGAATCGTCTTCTGCCGTCTCAAAAGGAATGTCCAGGGTGCCGATAAACTCATCGTTACGCCAGACGTCAACGCGGTAGATGCCCGGAGCCTGTTGGTGACCCTGCTCGAAGCGCGACAAATCAGCGACGGTCGCCGTACCGTCCGTTAAAAAAGCCGGGTTGAAGTAACTCGCGCTCAGGCTCAGCGGTGGCCAGAGCGTAGTTATCAGACCCAGTGCAATCGGGCAATAACACCCTCGCGGCGTCGCCATGATCCTGACTCTGTTCACAGGCTGGCACTGCGGACTGGCGTAATCGCGCCATAGTCGTTAACGCTCTGCCAGGAGAGCTTGCCGCTGGCTCCGGCCGGGATCGCCTGCTGAACGTAATTTTTTGGGGCGACCATCAGGTTATCCAGTTTCTGACCGCCGAGCTGAACATTCACCAGCGTGATGTAATACGGTGAGGCATTACTCACCTTCAGGTGACTGCCGACGCGCTCAAAGCGCAGGTGCGACAGGGCTTCCTCCGGCGGCATCGCCAGTTTTGCTGGCCGCACGAAGAGCTTAATCCGCGACAGAACCGCCAGCTGCAGGACGTTTTTGCCCTCCAGACTGGATTTATTCACCGACGGGATCGCCTTTACGTTCATAAAAAAAAGCGATTCGCGATCGTCAGGCAGCGGCGGTCCGGCGTAAATAATGCGCAGGGTGTTCTCACTGTTCGGCTCGCTGACAAACAGCGGTGGCGTCACGGCAAAGGTTTTTTCTTTTTTACCCTGCTCGTTTTCAATCCACGCATTAATTAAATAGCGTTCTTGTTTATTGCTGTTGGTCATCGCCAGTGAGGTCTGTTTTGCATTGGCAGGATAAATAATGCGGGTGGCACCCAGCGCAATCCCACCCGATGCATATACCTCCCCAGGAAAAAGGATGAGAATAAAATATAAAACCAGTCCTGGCTTAAATAGCAGGTTCATCACAACGTTACCTTTAATAAACTGTTTACAGGTCTGTACGTCGTCACAAATAAATCAACGTTAACCCGGCGTAAGGTAAAGGGGTCTCCTCCCTGAGACCTGATTCGTTATTATTCGTATTTCATTACGAAGGTGGCGTCGGCGTTGGCCTGACCAGGTTCAGTGGTCGCCGCGGTCGCTTTATAACGCGCAGCAAAGTTCAGGGTGTTGGTGCCTTCAATCAGCGCTTGGGCCGCAGAGAAGCTGGCACCGTCCGGGGTAAGGGTGCTGGATTGATTGTCGAGGATTTCGATACCTACGCCTTTCGCGGCGCTGTCGTTGCTGCCGGAAGAGACCGCCAGCAGGGTTTTGTCAGTGGCATCAATCTGGCCGGTAAACGCAACGGAGGCCGCTTGCGCCACTGCGGGATCGCAGTCGTTCAGTACAATGGTAAACGGAATATTCACCGTGGTGTCGCCCACTTTGGTGAATTTCGCCGTCCGGTACTGTCCCAGATTAACAATCTGATCGGCGGATTCCGTATTTACGGCACAGGCGGCATTAACTAACTCACCTTTAAAATGCACGGAACCGCCATTAACAGAAACTGCAGCCGGAGGATCTTCGGCGTATGCTGTTCCAGACAGTAATAACAGCGCAGTAACCACAGCAGTCGAAACTTTACGTAAACGCATATCTATTCCTTTAAATGTAAAAAGCCCTTCCCGATGACAAGCGGAAAGTAGAGTGACAATCAAATGCTTAATTGATTGTTTATTTTGACGTGGCTAAGGTAGCCCAGGATTAAAGGCGTGAATATGTCCAAATACTGCCGGTTAACCCGGTTACATCCTAAAATCCCCTAAGACATCACCCACGACAACAGCAGGGCTATCGGTCGTGTGCGACAGGCGAATGGTGAAATCTCGCAAAGTGTGACTGACAGCAGGCCTCGCTTCTGACAAAATATGTGCAATCCCCTTTTCATACCTTACAGATGGAATCTTCTCTCTGATGGCAGCAAAGATTATTGACGGTAAAACGATTGCGCAGCAGGTGCGCTCTGAGGTTGCGGAAAAAGTGAAGGCGAGAACAGCCGCCGGAAAACGCGCCCCTGGGCTGGCCGTTGTGCTGGTCGGCAGTAACCCGGCGTCGCAAATTTATGTCGGCAGCAAGCGTAAAGCGTGCGAAGAGGTCGGCTTTCTCTCCCGCTCCTACGATCTGCCGGAAACCACCAGTGAAGCAGAACTGCTGGCGCTGATTGATACCCTGAATGCCGATAAAGCTATCGACGGGATCCTGGTTCAGCTGCCGCTGCCTGCAGGCATCGATAACGTGAAGGTGCTGGAACGTATCGCCCCGGATAAAGATGTCGACGGTTTCCATCCGTACAACGTTGGCCGTCTGTGCCAGCGTGCGCCGCGCCTGCGTCCGTGCACCCCGCGTGGGATCGTGACCCTGCTCGAGCGTTACAACATCGACACCTACGGTCTGAACGCCGTGGTGATTGGCGCGTCCAACATCGTTGGTCGCCCGATGAGCATGGAGCTGCTGCTGGCGGGCTGCACCACCACCGTGACCCACCGCTTCACCAAAAACCTGCGTCATCACGTCGAAAACGCGGATCTGCTGATCGTTGCCGTGGGCAAGCCGGGCTTTATTCCTGGCGAGTGGATCAAAGAGGGCGCGATTGTCGTGGACGTGGGCATTAACCGTCTGGAAAACGGCAAAGTGGTCGGCGATGTGGTGTACGAAGATGCCGCCGCGCGCGCATCCTATATCACGCCGGTACCGGGCGGCGTCGGTCCTATGACCGTAGCAACATTGATTGAGAATACTTTGCAGGCATGCGTTGAGTATCACGACGTAGAGGAAGCGTAAGATGGCCACATTTTCATTAGGTAAACACCCGCACGTCGAGCTGTGCGATCTGCTCAAGCTGGAAGGCTGGACCGAAAGCGGCGCCCAGGCGAAGAACGTTATTGCTGAAGGACAGGTTAAAGTGGACGGCGCGGTGGAAACCCGCAAGCGTTGCAAAATTGTCGCCGGTCAGACGGTGAGTTTTCAAGGTCAGAGCATTACAGTTGTAGCCTGAGCGGCCTGAAACGCCCGGCGGCGCTTCGCTTGCCGGGCCTACGTACTGGCTCCGTTTGTAGGCCGGGTAAGGCGTTAGCCGCCACCCGGCAATTTCCCACCCCACCCAATCCCCCATACCCATCACGGTTAATTATCGATCGACTTCAAATAATCACTATTTCGTTTGTTGAAATGTGAAAATTTAGTTGCGCGATTTCTGTGCTTTCCTCACGATAAGTAGAACGTTCTACTAAAACGTTCTACTTACTACTATAACAGCGCTCACAGCGCGTCACTCGGGGAAATCAGCATGAGTCTGATATCAGGATTTGTTAAATCGCTGTCGAAATTATCGATGATTGGTCGCGCCTTGATGCTGCCGATCTCACTGCTTCCTGCCGCAGGCCTGCTGTTGGCCTTCGGGGATAAGTTCCATTTACCGCTGATGATGAACGCGGGCGGGGTGATCTTTGATAACCTGCCGATGCTGTTCGCCATTGGCTCCGCCGTCGGTCTGGCGTCGGAATCGGGCATCGCGGCACTCTCTGCGGCGGTCTCGGTGTTTATCACTAACATCACCATCGGGACGGTGCTGAGCATCACCCCGGAAATGGCCTCCCAGGGCGGGAAATATGCGATGGTGGTGGGTATTCCGACGCTGCAGATGGGCGTCTTTGGCGGCCTGCTGTGCGGTATTCTCGCCGCGTGGTGCTACAACCGCTTCCACACCCTGCAGCTGCCGGAATTCCTCGGCTTTTTCTCCGGTAAGCGCTTTGTGGCGATTGCTACCGCGTTCCTGTCGTTCGTGATGGGCCTGCTGCTGCCGTACGTCTGGCAGCACATCCAGTCCGGTATCGATGCCCTGTCGGTGATCGTCAACGGCGATAACCAGGCGGCCTCGACCTTTATCTTTGGTCTGGTGGAACGCGCGCTGATCCCGCTGGGTCTGCACCATATCTGGTATCCATCGTTCTGGTATTCGTTTGGTGATTACACCACCCAGGCCGGTCAGGTGATCCACGGTGACCAGACTATCTGGTTCAAAATGCTGGAAGAAGGGGTGAAATCCTTCAGCAGCGATACGTACCAGAACGCCGGTAAGTTCATGCAGGGTGAGTTCCCGCTGATGCTGTTTGCTCTGCCAGCAGCCTGTCTGGCGATGTACCACGAAGCGCACAGCAAAAACAAAAAGATTGCCGCCGGTATTCTGTTCTCCGCCGCGCTGACCTGTTTCCTGACCGGGATCACCGAGCCGGTTGAGTTCACCTTTATCTTTGTGGCACCGGTCCTTTACGTCTTCAACGCCATTATGGCGGGCCTGGCGTACATGACCATGTATCTGCTGGATGCGCACATCGCTAAATCGTTCTCGGCGGGCTTTATCGACTACCTGTCGTTTGGCATCCTGCCGTCATTCAACGGCTACCAGACCAACTTCCTGAGCGCGGTGATTATCGGCGTGCCGATGGCGCTGATTTACTACTTCACCTTCCGCTTTGTGATCCGTCGCTTCGACGTGAAAACGCCGGGCCGCACCGACGTGACGGCCAATGCAAATGACAAAACGGATACCGAAATTGCTACCGAAATTATCGGTCTGCTGGGCGGCGCGCAGAACATCGACTCGGTCGGCTCCTGCATCACCCGTCTGCGTCTGGAAGTGGCGAAGAGCAATATGGTGGATAAAGACGGTCTGAACGGACTGGGCGCACGCGGCGTGGTCTTCGTCGGCGATTCCGGTATCCAGGTTATCTTTGGCGCAAGGGCGCAGTTTATCGCCCAGACCATGTCGACGATGATCGGTAAATAATTCAGCCTGATTGACGCGTCTCCTGTACTCTTACGGGGGACGTTGTCTTATCAGGCATTCAGGGAGAAGATGTGAAGAAGGTCAGCATCATAGATGTCGCCAGAGAGTCAGGGGTGTCGGTCTCGACCGTCTCGCTGGTTCTGCGTCAGAAGGGAAAAATCTCCGAGGCGACGATCGAAAAGGTTCACGCCGCCATCACCGCGCTGGGCTACGTGCATAACGTTGCCGCAGCCAATCTCCGTTCCAACACCTCCAATCTTATCGGCCTGATCCTGCGTGATTTCAGCGACAGTTTTTCCATCAAAGTGATGGCGAGCATCGTCCATGAGCTGGAGAAGCAAGGTTATATGGTCTTTCTCGGTCAGCCGCTGAACGACGGGGAACATCTGGAGCGCTGCCTGCTCTCCTTTAAGCAGCAGGGCGTCGCCGGGGTGATCTACCTGGCCTCCGATACCCGCACTGCCGCCCTGCCCGCGTTAATCCGCCAGTGCGCCCTGCCGCTGGTGGCCGTGTCGCAATCGCTGCTTGATGAGACCTGCAATCTGGTGATGCGTGATAACCGCCAGGCGGCGCACCTTGCCACCCGCTATCTGATTGAGCGCGGCCATCGCAATATCGCCTATATCGGCGGCAGAGAAGGCGACCTGATTCGCGAGCAGCGCCTGCTGGGGTTTCGCAGCGCGATGACGCAAAACGGGCTGGTGTTTCGCGAGGAGGCGGCCCCCGCCTGCAGCGACGATACCCAGGCGGTGAGCTTTGCGGCCCGTCAGCTGCTGGAGAAAAACAACACCATCACCGCCCTGCTGTGCCATTCGCCGGATGCGATGATCGGGTCGATCTCCGGGATCCATCACGTTGGGCGCACCGTCGGCAAAGACGTGTTTCTGACCCAGCAGGTGGCGCTGGTAGGGTTTGAGGATATGCTCCACGTTAACCTCACCTCGCCGTCGTTTACCTACGTCTCGTCCGCCAGTGAAGAGACCGGCCGCCAGGCGGCGGGGCTGATGATCCGCAAGCTGAAAGAGCCCGCGCTGCAAACCCAGCGCATTACCCTGTCCGGGCAGCTGATCGCCCGGGAATCGGCCTGAATTCAGATTTACACCCGACGCAGAGCCTGGCCGCGTTCTGCTATATTTCCATGATTTGCCATGGATAATTGCTATGCCTACCATCATCACCCACGCCGCTGTTCCGATTTGCCTTGGCTTAGGCCTGGGCACCCGCGTTATTCCCCCGCGCCTGCTGTTTGCCGGAATTGTGCTGGCCATGCTGCCGGATGCCGACGTGCTGGCGTTTAAGTTTGGCATCGCCTACGGCAATATTTTTGGTCATCGCGGTTTTACCCATTCGCTGCTGTTTGCCTTTGTGGTGCCGCTGCTGTGCGTCGCCATTGGACGACGATGGTTCGGCGCGGGGTTACTGCGCTGCTGGGTATTCCTGACGGTTTCGCTGCTGTCACACAGCCTGCTGGATTCGGTGACGACGGGCGGCAAAGGGGTCGGCTGGCTATGGCCGTGGTCGGATGAACGCTTCTTTGCGCCGTGGCAGGTGATCAAGGTTGCCCCGTTTGCCCTGTCGCGCTACATGACGCCTTACGGGCATCAGGTGATACTCTCAGAACTGCTGTGGGTATGGCTGCCGGGGGCGGTGGTGATGGGGATGTTGTGGTGGAAGCGGCGGTAAAAACGCCGCGCCTTACCCAGCCTACAAAACCGTAGGCCCGGCAAGCATCGCGCCGCCGGGCGTTACAGACTTACTTACGGCGCCAGGTGGTGCCCTGCGGGCCATCTTCAAGGATGATGCCCATCTCGGTCAGACGGTTACGCGCGGCATCGGCTGCGGCCCAGTCTTTCGCCTGACGCGCATCCAGACGCGCTTTGATCAGCTGCTCAATCTCTGCCACTTCACCGTCGTCCGCCTGCGCACCGCTCTGCAGGAAGGCTTCCGGCTCCTGCTCCAGCAGGCCCAGCACGCCGGACAGTTTACGCATGTGCGAAGCCAGCGCGTTAGCGGCCGCCATATCTTCACCCTTCAGGCGGTTCACTTCACGCGCCATATCAAACAGCGCGGAGTACGCTTCCGGAGTGTTGAAGTCGTCGTTCATGGCGTCGATAAAGCGGGCTTCAAACGTGTCGCCGCCTGCCGCGGGTACGGATTTATCCGTGCCGCGCAGGGCGGTGTACAGGCGCTCCAGAGCGGAACGCGCCTGCTTGAGGTTCTCTTCGCTGTAGTTCAACTGGCTGCGATAGTGGCCGGACATCAGGAAGTAGCGGATGGTTTCAGCGTCGTAGTATTTCAGCACGTCGCGCACGGTAAAGAAGTTGCCCAGCGATTTCGACATCTTCTCGCGGTCAATCATTACCATTCCGGAGTGCATCCAGACATTCACATATTCGCCGTCGTGGGCGCAGGTGGACTGAGCGATTTCGTTTTCATGGTGCGGGAACATCAGGTCTGAACCGCCGCCGTGAATATCGAAGTGGTTGCCCAGCTGTTTGCAGTTCATGGCCGAACATTCAATGTGCCAGCCCGGACGCCCTTCGCCCCACGGCGATGGCCAGCTCGGTTCACCGGCTTTCGACATCTTCCACAGCACAAAGTCCATCGGGTTGCGCTTTACGTCCACCACATCCACGCGGGCACCGGCCTGCAGCTGATCCAGATCCTGACGGGAGAGCTGACCGTAATGCGGATCGGTTGGCACGTCGAACATCACGTCGCCGTTATCCGCCACGTAGGCGTGGCCTTTGGCAATCAGCTGCTCGGTGATTTCAATGATTTCCGGGATGTGGTGCGTCGCACGCGGCTCCAGATCCGGGCGCAGGATGTTCAGCGCATCAAAATCGCTGTGCATTTCGGCGATCATGCGGTCGACTAAATCGACGAAGTTTTCGCCGTTTTCATTCGCACGCTTGATAATTTTGTCGTCGATATCGGTGATATTGCGTACATACTTAAGGTTGTACCCCAGGAAGCGCAAATAGCGGGAGACCACGTCAAAGGAGACGAAGGTACGGCCATGGCCGATATGACAGAGATCGTAAACGGTAATACCACACACGTACATGCCGACTTCCCCGGCATGAATAGGTTTAAATTCTTCTTTTTGGCGCGTCAGTGTGTTGAAGATTTTTAACATCGAAGATTCCATGTGAGACGTGTGTGGACGAAAACGGCATATTCTACCCGTAATTCAAACCGGAAGCAGCACACAATGCAAGGTGATCGCGCCCGGCGGTTATGCTATAACAAGCGCTTATTGTGGCCCTCTACGGGGTCGAAGCACCACTATAAACGGAACAGGATGCAAAAATGGTTACTTTCCACACTAATCATGGCGATATCGTTATCAGTACCTTTGATGATAAAGCGCCTGAAACAGTTAAAAACTTCCTGGACTACTGCCGCGAAGGTTTCTACGACAACACCATCTTCCACCGTGTTATTAACGGCTTTATGATCCAGGGCGGCGGTTTTGAACCTGGTATGAACCAGAAAGAGACCAAAGCGGCGATCAAAAACGAAGCGAACAACGGTCTGAAAAACACCCGCGGTACGCTGGCAATGGCCCGTACTCAGGCACCACACTCAGCAACTGCCCAGTTCTTCATCAACGTGGCTGACAACGACTTCCTGAACTTCTCCGGTGAAAACCTGCAGGGTTGGGGCTACTGCGTGTTTGCAGAAGTGACTGACGGTATGGACGTGGTCGAGAAGATCAAAGGCGTTTCTACCGGCCGCAGCGGTATGCATCAGGACGTTCCTAAAGAAGACGTTGTGATCACAAGCGTGACCGTCAGCGAGTAATTCGTGGCGACACTCTTTATTGCGGATTTGCATCTGCAAACAGAAGAACCGGCGATTACCGCCGGTTTTCTGCGTTTTTTACAGGGTGAAGCGCGTCACGCCGACGCTCTCTACATCCTGGGCGATCTGTTCGAAGCCTGGATTGGCGACGACGATCCCAACCCGCTGCACCGTGAAATGGCTGCTGCCATTAACGCCCTTGTCGCCTCCGGCGTCCCCTGCTTCTTTATTCACGGCAATCGTGACTTTCTGATTGGCAAACGCTTTGCCCGCGAGTGTGGCATGACCTTGCTGGCGGAAGAGACGGTGCTCGACCTGTATGGTCGCAGAATGTTGATCATGCACGGCGACACGCTCTGCACTGACGACACCGGTTATCTGGCGTTTCGCGCCAAAGTGCATACCCCCTGGATCCAGACCCTGTTTCTGGCCCTGCCGCTGTTTATCCGCAGCCGCATCGCCGCCAAAATGCGTGCGGGCAGCAAAGCCGCCAACAGCAGCAAATCGATGACCATCATGGACGTTAACCCGCAAGCGGTGACGCATGTCATGGAAAAGCACCAGGTTCAGTGGCTGATCCACGGCCATACGCATCGCCCGGACGTGCACCACCTGACAGTTAACGGCGAGCCCGCCCAGCGCGTGGTATTAGGTGCCTGGCATACAGAAGGCTCTATGGTCAAGGTCACGCCAGAGGGCGTGGAGTTAGTGGCTTTCCCGTTCTGATTTCCCCCGCTTAAAAATCATTCTATTTTTTTGAACAACATCCGCAAATTGTTTTGATTTTAATCACACTCTGGTCGGCCTATGATTACTCACATCAGGGCAACAACGCCCTTCCCAAGACAAAATCATTTAAGGAATACGACCATGAAATCCATCAAAACTTTCGTTGCAGTTGCCGCTCTGTCTCTGATCTCTTTCGGTTCTTTCGCTCAGAGCGTTAGCGCCACCGCCTCCACTCTTGACCGTGCGGAAGCAAAAATTGCCGCTCAGGCCGCGCAGCAGGGTGCCGCTTACAAAATCACCAGCGCTCAGTTTGACAACCGCGTGCACATGACCGCTGAACTGACCAAATAATTTACCTGATTGCCGTGCCGCCAGATAAGAGACAAGCGACAGCGACAATACGATGAAGAAGGAAAAGAGAATGAAAAATATCAGTATCGTCAGCGCCCTGCTGCTGGCCGCTTCACTGTCATCTGGCGCAATGGCTGCAGAGCATCACGTCCGCGCACCGGAGGCAGGTTCAAATATCGACACGGCTGTGCATCAGAATCATATCGATGTGAATCATGCCTTCGATAAAGAGAACCTGACCGCAGGTAATCTGCTGTAAATTAGGCCAACGCCGCCTCCGAACAGACCGCCGAAAGGCGGTCTTTTTCGTTGCAGGAAGAGGCAGATTTTGCCTGAAGTTTTAGCCGCGCAACCGTTTTCCTTGCCTGTATATCGTGCTATTCTCTGTGGCCTCAAAAGCCGAGAATTGTGCCTCACAGGAGTTTTTAGCCGCATGTCTTCCAGCAATAATCCGGCGCGTGTCGCCATCGTGATGGGGTCCAAAAGCGACTGGGCTACCATGCAGTTTGCCACCGAAATCTTCGAAATCCTGCATGTTCCACACCACGTTGAAGTGGTCTCCGCACACCGCACCCCCGATAAACTGTTCAGCTTCGCCGAAGGCGCAGAAGAGAACGGCTATCAGGTGATTATTGCCGGTGCGGGCGGTGCCGCACATCTGCCAGGCATGATTGCCGCCAAAACGCTGGTGCCGGTGCTCGGCGTACCGGTCCAGAGCGCTGCCCTGAGCGGCGTCGACAGCCTCTACTCTATTGTGCAGATGCCGCGCGGTATTCCGGTAGGTACGCTGGCGATTGGCAAAGCGGGAGCCGCGAATGCCGCCCTGCTGGCCGCCCAGATCCTGGCGACCCACGACAAAGAACTGCATCAGCGCCTGGTCGCGTTCCGCGCCGCCCAGACCGACGAGGTACTGGAGAATCCGGACCCGCGAGGTGCGGTATGAAGCAGGTTTGCGTTCTCGGTAACGGTCAGTTAGGCCGCATGCTGCGTCAGGCCGGTGAGCCGCTGGGCATTAGCGTCTGGCCGGTCGGGCTGGACGATGAGCCTGAATCCGTCCCGTTCCAGCAAAGCGTGATCACCGCCGAGATTGAGCGCTGGCCAGAAACCGCCTTAACTCGCGAGCTGGCGCGCCATAACGCGTTCGTTAACCGCGACGTGTTCCCGATTATTGCCGACCGTCTGACGCAAAAACAGCTGTTCGACGATCTGAAGCTTGCCACCGCCCCATGGCAGCTGCTGGCCGAAAAAACGCAGTGGGCAGGCGTGTTCGACACCCTGGGCGAGCTGGCGATCGTCAAGCGCCGCGTCGGCGGTTACGACGGCCGCGGTCAGTGGCGCCTGCGCGCGACTGAAACCGACCAGCTGCCGGACGAATGCTACGGCGAGTGCATCGTTGAGCAGGGCATTAATTTCAGCGGCGAAGTGTCGCTGGTCGGTGCCCGCGCCCACGACGGCAGCACCGTGTTTTATCCCCTGACCCACAACCTGCATCAGGATGGTATTTTGCGCACCAGCGTGGCCTTCCCGCAGGCGGATGCGCAGCAGCAGGCGCAAGCGGAAAGCATGCTCTCTGCCATTATGCAGGAGCTGGGCTACGTCGGCGTGATGGCGATGGAGTGCTTTGTCACCCCGGAAGGCCTGCTGATCAACGAGCTGGCCCCGCGCGTGCACAACAGCGGACACTGGACGCAAAACGGTGCCTCCATCAGCCAGTTTGAGCTGCATCTGCGGGCCATTACCGGCCTGCCGCTGCCGCAGCCGGTGGTTAACAGCCCGTCGGTGATGATCAACCTGATCGGTACCGATCTGAACGACGCCTGGCTGTCGCAGCCGCTGGTGCATCTGCACTGGTACGACAAAGAGGTGCGTCCGGGTCGCAAGGTCGGACACCTGAACCTGAACGACACTGACGTCGCGCGCCTGAGCGCCGCCCTCGATGCCCTCGTTCCCCTGCTGCCAGCGGAATACGCCAGCGGGATTGCCTGGGCGCAGTCAACGCTGCGCTAAGCCTCAGCGCCGGGGAGTTGACCTTCCCCTTCCCCGGCGTAAAATCCAGCCCATCGCTGTTATGAGGGATCCTTATGAACGATGGGACGGACTACCGCGCCATACTTACCGCCGACACGCCGTTAATCGACGTGCGCGCCCCTGTGGAATTTGCTCAGGGCGCGATGCCTGCGGCCATCAATCTGCCGTTAATGAATGACGACGAACGCGCCGCCGTGGGCACCTGCTATAAACGCCAGGGGGCAGACGCGGCGCTGGCGCTCGGCCATCGGCTGGTCAACGGCGACACCCGCGCCCAGCGGCTGGAGGCGTGGAAAGTGGCCTGCCTGATGCACCCCCAGGGCTACATTAGCTGCGCCCGGGGCGGGCAGCGATCGCACATCGTACAGGCGTGGCTGAAAGAAGCCGGGGTCGATTACCCGCTGATCCGCGGCGGCTATAAAGCGCTGCGTCAGGCGGCGATGCAGGCCACCGTCGAGCAGGCGCAAAAGCCCGCCGTGCTGATTGGCGGCTGTACCGGCAGCGGCAAAACCCTGCTGGTGAAAGCCCATCCTGAGGGCGTCGATCTCGAAGGGCTGGCGCATCATCGCGGCTCGTCGTTTGGCCGCACACTCACGCCGCAACTGTCGCAGGCGAGCTTTGAAAATCATCTGGCGGCCGATCTGTTAAAGAAGAACGCCACCCGCTGGGTGCTGGAAGACGAAGGCCGGATGATTGGCTCTAACCACCTGCCGGCGTGCCTGCGCGAGCGCATGGCGCTGTCGCCGATGGTGGTGGTTGACGATCCGTTCGAGGTACGGCTGGAAAGGCTGCGCGAGGAGTATTTCGACCACATGTGGCAGGCGTTTCGCAGCCTGTACGGCGAAGAGGCGGGCTGGCGTGAATACGGTGCGTACCTGCATCACGGCCTGTTCGCCATCCGCCGTCGCCTGGGATTGCAGCGTTTTGCAGAATTCGCTGCCCTGCTGGACAGCGCGCTCATCGAGCAGCGGCGCACAGGCGGTACCGAGGCGCACTACGCCTGGCTTGCGCCACTGCTCAATGACTATTACGACCCGATGTACCGTTATCAGCTGGACAAAAAAGCGGACAGCATTGTTTATCGGGGCGCGTTTAACGAGGTGGCCGCCTGGCTGGCGGCCTGACAATCTAACGGCGATCGCGCTTATCGGCGCGTTTCGCCAGCCAGTCGCCGAGCACCTGCACGATTTGCACTAGTACAATCAGGGCGATCACCGTCACCACCATCACCTGGGTTTCGTAGCGGTAGTAGCCGTAGCGGATCGCCAGATCCCCGACCCCACCGCCGCCGACAATCCCGGCCATCGCCGAATAGCCGATCAGGCTCACCAGAGTAATGGTCAGACCGCGCAGCAGTCCGGCGCTCGCCTCCGGCAACAGCACGGTGCAGATAATGCGCATCGGGCTGGCACCAAAGGCTTCGGCCGCTTCAATGATCCCTTTATCCACTTCGCGCAGGGCGCTGTCCACCAGCCGGGCGTAGAACGCAATTGCCGCCACCGACAGCGGCACAGAGGCGGCAATCGGCCCGATGGTGTTGCCCAGCAGGAACTGGGTTAACGGCAGCAGCAGCACCAGCAAAATCACAAACGGCACCGAGCGGATGATGTTCACCAGCACGGAGCTTACCAGGTACACAAAACGGTTTTGCCAGAACAGATGGCGATCGGTAACGAAAATCAGAAAGCCCAGCGGCAGGCCGCCGAGGATCGCCAGCACCGTTGAGATGCCCAGCATCTGGAAGGTTTCGTTAAACGCCAGACTGAGGTCGAGCAGTAAATCATCCACGGATCACCTCCACCTGGGCAGTACGATGACGAATATGTTCCACGGCTAAGGCCACCGCAGACGGATTTTCTGGCGCAGTCAGCTGGACGACTAAAATGCCCAGCGCGCGTTCGCCGATATACTCGATTTTGCCGTGCAGGATATTCACCGCCACGCCAAACTTCACCGCCACCTCCGACAGCACCGGCTGTTCGGCGGAGTCGCCGATAAACAGGATCTTCAGCAGTTGCCCCGGCAGATGCTGCTGCAGGCGCTCCGGCAGCGTCAGGTTCAGGGTGTGTGATACCAGCTGCTGGGTAAAGGCATGCTGCGGATGAGCAAAGACATCAAACACTTCACCCAGCTCGACCACTTCACCGCCGGACATCACCGCCACGCGATCGCAGATCGATTTGATCACGTTCATCTCGTGGGTGATCAGCACGATGGTGATCCCCATCTGGGCGTTGATCTGCTTTAACAGCGCCAGAATGGTGGCGGAGGTTTCCAGATCCAGCGCCGAGGTCGGTTCGTCGCAGAGCAGCACGTCGGGATGGTTGGCAATGGCGCGGGCAATGCCGACGCGCTGCTTCTGCCCGCCGCTGAGCTGCACCGGGTAGCGGTTGGCTTTATCGCTCAGCCCCACCAGGGCGAGGATCTCGCTGACGCGCGGGGCGATTTTGCTGCGCTCCCAGCCTGCGGCTTTCAGGCTGAAGGCCACGTTCTGCGCCACGGTGCGGGTGTGCATTAAGTTGAAATGCTGAAAAATCATGCCGATACGCTGGCGGGCCAGGCGCAGATCCCCACCTTCAAGGGCGGAGATTTCCACGCCGTTGACCTTCACGCTGCCCGACGCCGGGCGCTGAAGCGCATTCAGGGTGCGCAGCAGGGTGCTCTTGCCCGCACCGCTGGTGCCGACAATACCAAAAATTTCACCGGCGGCAATGCGCAGGCTGACGTCTGACACCGCCCGGGTGGCGGGGCCGCGTCCGGTCTGGAAATCAACGCAGACCTTATCTAACTCAATCATGACTACCTCAGAAATGCGAAAAGGGCAGCCGCTGCTGCCCTGGTATCTGCCCGGCGCGATCAGGGTTTGGCAGCCGTCATCCAGTCTGGTTTCTGGAACGATTTATAGACATTTTTCGGATCGTCGATCGCCGCGCGATAGGCCGGAGACTGCACCACCGTCACAATGTCTTTGGCAAAGGGTTTGTCCGCATCTTCCGTGCGTACCGCAATGATATTTTTCAGGTTCTCGTCGAGCTGTTCCTGAGCGAGGGCGCTGGAGAGATCCAGCCCGGCGGCAATGGCGAAGTTGCCGTTAACCAGCGAGGCGGTGACGCTGTCGAGGGTGCGCGGCAGCTGGGCTGCTTCCAGCGGTTTGAACACCAGCCCTTTCGGGTTACTGGCAATATCACGCTCAGAGGCTTTGGTTGGGTCGATATTCTCTTTGATGGTAATCAGCTTCAGCGAGGCGAGGAAACGCAGGCCGCGCGCGAGGTTGGTCGGATCGTTCGAAAGGGTCACGATATCGCCTTTCTTCAGCTCATCCAGGCTCTTTACCTGGCGGGAGTAGAAACCCATCCCGGCGGTTGGCACGGCGAGCAATTTGGTGAGTTTCAGATCTTTATCGGCGGTGAATTTGGTGAAATAGAGCGAGTGCTGGAACAGGTTGGCATCGATACTGCCGTTCGCCAGCGCCATATTGGGCTGCACGTAGTCGCTGAATTCACGCACCACGACCTTGTAGCCTTTCTCTTTCAGCGATGGGGCAATGGCCTGCTTAACCATGTCGCCATACGGACCCGGCGCAACGCCGAAGACAATAGTGTGTGGGTCGCTGTTAGCGTGAGCAGCCTGCAAACCGCAGACCAGCAAAAGCGCGCCGGCGGCAGCGCGAAGCGTGTGACGTAATCCCATGAGATCTCCATTTCAAAGCGGTGATGCGTGATGTGGGTGCGCCGTACGATGCGACGCAGTTGTCGTTAACATGACACAGATCACAGGCCGCGTCCTTGAAATTATTTCATGATGTTGCGAATTATGTCGTTGAATGTACAGGAGATGGGTTATGCGATTTTCGGGATTGTTTTCCCGGCGGGGCGGACGGTAGCCCCGGTGAGCTATGCGCCACCGGGGACAAACCGCGCAGACTTAGAAGTCGTAACGCAGACGGACCAGGTTCATGTCACCCAGATCGTCGGTGCTGGAGGTGAACACGTGCTCGTAGTCAACGCGGAAACCGTAATCCAGCTGGAAGCTGATACCCACGCCGTTGTCGATGCGCTGGTAGTTGCGACCGTTCATGGTCTCGATGCGATCGCCCATGAAGTAAGGCTGGATGGATTTCAGCGCATACTGTTCAATCGGGAAGGTGTAGCCCGCGAAGTACTCAATACCCCACGCATCACCGGCAAAGTAGTCATTTACTGACGCTTTTTTGCTGGTCATAAAGTTCTGATACCAGCCGCCGCCTGCGGAGAGGGTCCAGTTATCCGGCGTCCAGCTCAGGGCGGTGCCGAGGATGTTCTGATCGTAGGATTTGCTGTC
>Ga0308165_1000623_pt1 | contig 60343 bp, 71 predicted proteins | sample PhyWR2_FD_201032 | JGI IMG/M metagenome (GOLD analysis project Ga0308165, IMG submission 201032) | Phyllosphere microbial communities from UC Gill Tract Community Farm, Albany, California, United States - DLSLW.R2 | ecosystem: Host-associated > Plants > Phyllosphere > Unclassified | place: USA... | reverse complement strand
GTCCAGTACGCTGCTAACCATGTCGTTGCCGCTGAAGCCTCCCAGCGTCTGACTGAAGGTGTCACTGACCGCGGGCATGATTGAAGCGCTGACCGCTTTAGCGCCGTCCATTGCCCCGCCCAGCATGCGGTCAAACAGCCCATTACCTTCTGCCTGTGTGGCTGGTGTCTGTGTGCTGGCCACAGTGATCGGCGTGTCTGACGTAGCTGATCCGGGACGTGCGCGCACGCTGCCGGTTGAGACATGAGATACAGCGGCGGGACGGGAACGGCTGGCTATCTGGTCAGGTGCCAGCGCCGCCAGCTGGAGGCCTGCCGGAAGTGATTCGCCGCCAGGAAGGGACAGGCCGCTGGTGGGACGCTTGCGGGACATTCCGGCCACGCCCATTGATTCAGTCGCGCCCTTCACTTTCCCGTCAGCCCACTCATTAAGCGCTTTAACCTGCCCCCAAGCGCCTGCTCCAGCGTGTTTGATTTTGTCAGCTGCGCTGCTGGCCGGCTTATCCTTACCGGCCTCTTTTGCTGAAGCAACCTGCGAGACCGTAGGCGCTGGCTGGGCCGCTGCTGGCACTGGTGCGGGGGCTGCTGCTGGTGCCGTAACAGGTACGGGAACTGCTGCCGGTGCGGCGGCAGGTGCCACGGCTCCAGCGCTCAGCTTCACCTTGTCGCCCGCTGAATAGAGCGAATCCGCCGCAACTGGTGCCTGCCCCTGCTTCGCACGCGCTTCATTCACCGACTTCAGGGATTCATCACTGAATTTCCCGCCGACCCACTTACCATTTTCATTGTGGCCAATGGCGTTTGTCATGAAATCGTTAGTGACCTGCGGATTGCCGCCCTCGATGGTGGCAATACCGCGCATCATCTGCGTCATGACTTTGGGATCTTTAAGGTCCAGCTGCTGATCGCCACGCACGCCCAGTTTCTTCGAGAGCGAATCCACGTATTGCGACGTGTCGTTTTCACTGTTGGGCGCGTACAGCTTGATAATGTCCTGTACGGTGTTCAGCTTTTTGTAACCGGCTGCTTTAGACGTGCCTTCTGAGTAGCTTGTCAGCTGGTTAGCCAGCGCCCTGAATCCTTCCTCTGGCGTGTTGAACTTAGCAAACCGGGCCTCACCTTTACCGTTTTTGGCCTCCAGGCTTGCGCCCTCCTGTCCCACATAGTTCAGATTGCCAAAGTTGTTGTTACGGAAGGATCGGACCTTCGCATTAGCGCCACCAATATTGAGATCAGCGCCAATGCTGTTCTGCGCAACGTCTGCATAGTCAGTGGCGCTTTTACCCTGGGTACCAACGCCGTCTACGCCCCACTCGCCACCCTGTAACTGTGTACCGAGGCGGTTTATAGCCGTGACGGTTTTATCTGTTCCATCGGTGATCGCTTTCGTCTGATCCGTACTGCTGCCGGTCAGCTTTTCATACACGCCTGACGCGCTGGTTGAGAAGGCGCTGAACATGTCGCCCACTTTACTCAGCCCGGAATCCAGCCCTTTCGCAATGTCGCCGGTATCAAACGTCAGTGATTTTGCTACCCCGTCCATACCCATTGCAGACGCTCCTGACGCCAGCAGGCCGGACGCACCAGAGACCAGTCCACCCATGTTCAGCACGTTTGCTGCTGTGTACTCACTTTTCTGTCTGCCACTGACCGTATCGCCTTCTTTGAGGCCAAAGGCTTTCTGCTGCCCTTCTGTGTCGTTATACCCCTCGTATGCGTCCATGCCCGCGCCGATTACGGTCCCGACCAGCGGGATCGCTTTAAGCGCAGTTTTACCGGCGAGTTTACCGGCCACTTTCAGTCCGCCTTTCTCTGCGGTCTTCTCCGCTGCGGCTTCAGTGGTTTTCTCAGCGACTTTGAGGCCCGTTTTGCCTGCGGTGCTCTCTGCGACTTTTAAACCGCCCTTTTCAGCGGTTTTCTCCGCTGCGGCCTGCGTGGCTTTTTCACCCGCCTTTGCCGCTTCACCGCCCGCCAGTCCACCAGCGGCAAGTGTTGCACCGGCTGCAGCCGTCGTGGCTGCTACGCCGCCAATCGTTGCCGCTTTTTTGCCACCCTTGAGCACACTAAGCGCTTTCGACAGCAGGCTTTTCTTTTTCGGCTTAGGTTTGGGTTTAGAGGCATCGGGCTTGCCTTTACCGTCCGGCAGCAGATCACCGGCTGCGTCAGCAACATCAGCTGCAGCTGACAGCGCACCGCGTTTACGGACGCGGCGTTTACGCCTACCGGGGATCAGCGAATCCAGCAGCCCCGCGCCATCCTTGCCCGACGCATGGGACAGCTTTTTGACTTCCTCGCGCACATCGTCCAGGGCATCCACAATGCGATCGTCATTGGCGGCGATAACTTTTGTCTGTTCCTGCGTTACCTGAATAGCCTTAGCCTGTTGAGCGTTTTTAAAGCCGTCAGCTGATTTTGGCTTACCGATAACTGGTGGCGTTCTGGCCTCGGTTGTTACAGGTGGATGCGTTAACGGCGGCTCCATTTTCAGCGCGGCATTACCTTCGGTTTTGCCCTGCATGAAGTTTTTCAGCGTCACGACGTTCTTTCCGACTTCGGCAGAAATGTCGTACATGCCTTTACCCATCATCCATAGCGGACCACCAGCAGCCGTGCCAGCAATGTCTGCGCCTGAAGACATTCCATCGCTGTTTGATTCGGTGGCAGATTCCAGCATGCTACTCAGCGATCGGAAAAATCCCTGCTGCTGCTTTTGCTCAGCGCGGCGCGCATTTTTATCCTGCGTTGCAGCAGACGCAGCGGCAGAATCAGTGCGTGATTTAAAGCGGCCACCGGCATCACGCCCAGGCGTTTTACCACCTGTTGCCGTGGTGTCAGAGTCTCTATCAGAACCATTTTTTAACTGACGTTGAGAGTGTTGATTTCTGACGCTTGTAACGCCACCTGATACGCCTACGATTTCTTTTTTATTACCTTTATAAGGTAATTTATTTTCTACTTCTAAACCTTTAGACCGCCTCCAGCGCTTCAGAGAGACAGTATTGGTAATTTCATTGCTTTCAGAGTGTTTTTTATCATCTTTTGCGCGCTTTTTTGTGACGCTTAAAAGGTTATTTTTTTCTAACGGTAATTTTTCTTCATTTTTCTTACTATTTTTTTCTTTTGATACGTCTTTTTTTGATGTTTTTGTTTCTTTACCAGCTGTATTACCCCTTCCCGCAAGCGATCTTATTACCTGAACGTCTGGATAATTACGACGCTCATTTTCAGGATGAGAAGGGCGCAACTTTGCGATTTCCTGCCGGATTAGAGCCATTTCCTTAAGTTGATCGCGGCTGGCATGCTCAATTACCCCAATAATCTTGTCTAATTCTTTAAAATTATTCATTGAGATCTGATTCTGCTCTGTTTCAGTTGCTCGGTGAGCGTGTTGTTCATCTGAATGGCGCGCCATAATGGCAGTGCATCAACGTCACCGACAGGCTGGCGTGCGGTCAGCGTCAAGTTGTCAATGATGGTTAGCCATCCACTGAGGTGAAAATCGTGGAACAAAAAATCCAGAGCGAAATGGGATAAACAGTTGAGTCGTGTTCATCTGCATGCCCTCCTTTTCGCAGGCGCATGGCGGGAGCAGAAGACGAACCTCACCCTGTGTGATTTGCATCAGTAGGCCATGCCGGAGATTGCGCTGCATCAGCTGAATGTGAGCCACCAGCGGCGCGAACTCGAGATCGGGAACCATACTTTCCAGTATGTCGAAGCGGCGATTTGCGGCCTCTTCATAGTCTTCCGGATCGTCATCTAACGCGGTGCAAAGCGCGAACTCCGCGATGCGCATGCGCATAATGGCGGCTTCATAATCCAGAGCGTCAGCATCCGGCAGACCGGCGCGCATACGCTCCAGCATTTCCTGCCCGCGCCCGGTCAACGGCTTAAGTGTCCACTCAGTCGGTACACCATTGACCGGGACATTGACGCGCTCATAGGGCGCAATGGTCAGCAGCTCAACGGTCTCCGCCAACTCGCCCAGATCAAAGTCATAGGTGTGAAGCTCCTGGCAGTGCTCACAGCTGTAGTGAAACGCCTCCAGGTTATCAGCGCGGCTGTTAATCATGATCCACCACAGCGCTGTGCGTCGTTCCTGTGCGGTCCAGTCGCGGCTATCATCAATCGGGCCTTCCTGCAGTGCATTCAGGTATTCCGTAACGCGCCGCTCGTCGCCGAGCACGTCGGGAGAGCAGTACTTTAGGGCGTCTTTGATCACGGGCTGACGGAAGATGATTTCAGTAGTAGGGCGCGACGCCAGCGGCAGTGGAGGAATGATCACTGTGTTGTCCTTCAGAATTTAATGAGGTTTGATGCGGATGATTGAACCTGGTTTGTAATTCCCCCGGTTACTCCTTTCAGCAATCCGTTTGCGAGACTTCCGGCGCTGGTGTACTTCACGAACGTCACCGGAATGGTGGCAAACTCGCCTACGGCATCACGGGCGCGGGAAATCTCACCGATCGTAGTGATAAAGCCTTTCATTTCCTCTTCCAGCGTGGCGCGACCGTCCTGTGAGACGCGATAGATCCGGATGTTAAGCAGGTAGGCTGGCGGCAGATTAAAGGTGCCGTCTCCGTTATGGATCCGCGCACGACGCTCCTTAAACTTCTGGAGAAGTTCGCCATCCTCGTTATCACGAACGGTCATCGAGACAGAGCCCGCCGTAACGTGAGTGGGCTTCACAAACTCGTTACCGCCAATCAGCTTGCTTTCAGTCTCAACATTGCCCGTGCTGTAGGTGATATCTTTCACGTACATGTCCACGCGGGAGAAGCCGTCTATCTCGATGTTCCACTGCCAGCCCTGCGCATAACGGATGCGCATAGCCATTTCAAGGATGGTTTTTGCATTGGCCAGTTCAGGTGGCAGACCGCCATACGATGCGCCGGCGCCGCCGCTCATGCTGCCGGAGGCACGGGATAGAATGTTGGATATCAAATTGCTTCCGGCCTGTTTGGCCGTGCTGGTGGCAAAGCCTTTGATGTTCCCAGCCAGGCCGTTAAAAAAGCTCATAGCGCCCCCTTACCAAGTGCTCATTGCGGGAATGATTGCCCGGCTTGCGGAGATCTGCATTTCCAGATCGGTTTTACGCTGGTGGAGCGTTGCCTCGTCCGGCAGAAAGGATGCGTCAAACTTCCCGGCGATGTGCAAACGGCGCAGGCGCTCTACGTTCGGGATAGCGATCAGCACTTCCAGGTAGTCTTCAAGCAGCCCGGTAATGTCTGCCGGTAACTGCGTTTCTTTGTAATCGCAGTCGCGGATATTGCGGAAGTAGAGCAGGGTAAACGGCCATTTCTCGCGGCCAGTCAGCTCAAGCTCAATGGTTGAATCGTAGGGATCGGCATATACCAGCGCGCCATTGAAGTCGTTCACGTTTACCAGAGACAGGTAATCAGACGGAAAAGGGAGGCTTGCGCCCCCCGTTTTCTCAATGCGTTTACGGCCTGGTACACCGGCCCGATCCTGATAAACGCCGAGTGCCTGGCGGAGAAGGCTGGTTAACAGCGCTTCTTCATCCACCAGCAGCGTCGTGAAGCGCGCTTTGACGGCCTCAAGCAGTTCGACCGGCGTCATGATTATTCAGCCCAGTTGTACACAACGCGCAGCGGCATCTTCACAGCTGCAGTGGTGTCTTCAGAGCCAAAATCCACGGCATCCGAATACACCTTACAATGCAGGTAACTGCGGGTCAGGCCAGCGCTATCACCGCCGTTAGACTCTGCTGCAGCAGCAAACGTGAGATCCACATATTCCTTGTTAAGCACCATCTTGCGGACCGCTGCAAACACGTCGCCTTTGATGGTTTCAACACAGGTCATCTGGAACTCACCAGAGTTCTTAATGGAACCATGCTGATTGAATTTCATGCCACCTGGTGCCACGTCTTCCACGTCCTCACGGGCCATTTCCGGCAGCTGAGTGGTACGGATCAGAATAGAGAGATTTGGGTAGCCTTTAACGGTCATCCAGTACTCAGAGCCGATAAGTTTTTCACCCGCGGCAAGGTTCTGGTTAAAGCGCTTTTTCAGAAAAGCCGTGTCGGCTTTCGTGTTGGAAAATCCGGACATTATTTGTTCCTCAGATAAACATATATGGAATATCAGACTGGTTCTGGACGCTCAGGCCGGAGCACTGAAGCGTGACGGTGTTGTGTGTGTAATGCCCGTCCGCAGTGCGTGGCGCGTCCAGCTGGTAGCCGACGCTTCGGATCACCACGTCCATCAGCTTCAGGCGACGGCCAACGTCCATAATCACGGGGAGAGGACGGCGGCCACCCGGCAGCGCGGCGTTCAGTTCAGGTGAGGCCATCTGCTGCAGGGTCATGATCGCGTCCATCACTTCCACCTTTGCGTTCATCGTGGCCATCAGGTCTACAACGATGCTGAACTCAGGCGGCTGCTGGCCTTCCCAGATAAGCAGGGAGTTGAAGTCCGACTTTGATGTACTGCCGCTCACCGCCTGTACGCCGCCCGCCAGCTTGCCGCCAGCAGCACTCACTGCACCGGCGACGCCGCCCAGTGAGTCGTTGGCAAACGGGGATTCCCACATGGATTCAATGCTGGCTGTAGAGCCTTCCCCGATGTAGCCCACAACCATCGACGTTTCTGACGTGATATAGACTTTCAGGAAGGGGCTGACTCCATCCGGCATGATTGCACCGCAGATCATCGCGCTATCCTCATTGCAGCCGGGAATACCCGGCTGCTATCCCTTACAGGCCGCGCTTCTTACGCAGTTTCATCGACTTTTTACGGTGCGCATTTGCCATTGAGCTATGCGCCTTCGTGCGGGCCTTTTTCAGCGCCTGTTTCTGGAGCGACGTCATGCGGCGCTTCTTCGGACGCTTGCGGATCAGCGTAACTACGCCGTCGCGCACAGCTTTGAAGGTCGCTGATTCCAGCATGGCTTCGCCGCCTTCACCGCCAGCCACGGTGTAATCTGCGATCGCTTCGTCATCGTCTGCCAGGCCGGAAAGCGCCTCGAAAACGCTCTCAGCGGCGCTGTCGTCGTCGTCGTCGATCATGCTGGTGACGTCATCTTGATCTGCACCCAGGGCAACGGCGGCGTTCGCCAGCTGGCCCAGCGCGTCGTTGAATGCGTCTACCTGCTCATCATCCAGATCGTCGTCGTCAGACAGTGAATCCAGACCGGCCAGCACCAGTGCCAGCGCTTCAAAGCTGTCAGAATCGGCTTCGCCATCGGCCACCCAGCCCGCAAGCAGGGAAGCGGCTACAGAGCGGGTATCTTCGCCAGCGCGACGTTCTACAGCCTCAAACATCGCCACAATGCGCGCCGATGCAGCGTTGCCTAAACCCGCACTTTCCAGCATGGAATCTTTTACGGCTGGCTCTCCAGCCGGAGCTGGTGCTTCGAATGCCGCACCCAGCAGACCATGCGCGTTGTGATTAAAAATGTTGTTCATAATTTCCTCTATTAACGGAACAGCGTTGGCTTGCCGACGATGCGGCGTGAAGAGCCGGTAGGGCAGACAGACCAGGATGCTTCCCACAGGTCGATATCTTTCTGCACGACGGAGACAACGAATGGCTGGGTGCCTTGCGTGACGTCACGCGGCTTAACCAGTGCTTCAGCGGCAACAAAGCGCTCCAGCAGGTCGGTTAAGCCGTCAGTCAGGCCTTTGAAGGTAATACCGTCCGGTTCATGCTTCAGCGCTTCTGCCACGTCATAAAAACCGCGTGCGATTGCGTTCATCAGCGAACTGATGTGCTGCAGGCGCAGGTAGTTATTTTTGGCGAACGTGGTCAGGGAGTCGTCGATATACATGTTCCCGGCTTTGTCGAGGCTGACCGGGTTGATGCGCGCAGTGACAAATGCTTCGCGGTCGATCTCATCCAGGTTCGGGATAGGCTTGATGTTCTGACGGTTGATGATTGCGCGTGACACGCCAGCCGGTGAGTAATGCCAGCCGCCGACGTCGGAGACCAACGCCACACCTTTAGCTTTCGCCACAAACGCATCACAGGAGATACCCCAGTTAACGTTGGTGCCGGTGAATGCGTCGCGGGCGGTATACGGCCAGTAGTAGCGTGCTGGCTGGTGGGAACCGCCGAGACCGTGGCTCAGCGCTTCGGCCATTGCTGCTGCCGACAACTGCGCGCCATGCACGTCATAAAACATGTCGGTACGGGTGTCTTCAGCCAGCTTGACCAGCGCCGCGATCACGGTCGGGTCATAGCAGCCCAGCGACAGCACCGCCGTCCAGGTGAACATGGATTTACGCAGGACAGTCAGGGCTTTGGTGTAGTCCGCCGTGGCAATAGCTGACAGGTCGCCATCAGTGCCGCCGCTAAACTGCATATCTTCGAAGCCTTCGGTGATCTGCTGCATCTGGGTTTCAACGTCATCCGCTACAAGAGCGCGCAGGCGAGTCGAGCCATTTTCCAGTGCGGTTGGCAGGAAGGCAGGCGATCCCATGTCGCTGGTGGCGTTGGTATTGAATGAAATCTGGTGAGATTCCAGCACTGACTCACCACCAGCTGCGTCAATTTCTTTCAGCGTCAGGATGTAGAAGCCCGGTGCCGTTGTGTCTGCTTCCATGCTCAGGGTGCGATTAGCTGCAGCGTCGCCATCCTCGATGTAAATCATCGCCGCAGCGCCTGCCGCCAGAGCCGGATCGGCTGACGGAGCAAAGTTGCTGGCCACAACGCTCAGCTGCTGCATGGTTTTGTCAGCCATCAGAGACAGGGCAGGGATCTTCATACCCGGTGCAGCCACGCGAACAAGATAGCCATCACCGCCGTTAACGGCAGTCGCTACATGGCGCAGTGGTTCAAATGCAGCGCCGCTGCGCGGATGAATTGCTGCACCCAGCACTGACTCATAGTTATCAGCGGTTACGCGCAGGACAGCGCCGATTTTGCCGCGGCGGGCAATGACCAGACCGGCAAAGACGGACGCGCCGCCAGATGCAACGGAAGTCGTCGCATCAGCGTTGACTTCCTGCACCGCAATGCCGGACGCCTGGCCCACAGAAAAACGAATCTTATTCATGTGAAATGTCCATGAAATGCCCCCTTAACGGGGGCGTTAAGGGGGATTAGCTGCCGGTACCGGTGCCGGTTGCCGCTGCTTCAGGTGAGGTTTCGCCTTCGATCTTCTTACCAGTCAACATGCTGTAAGCGCCGACTTTGGTATTGGTCAGGGTCAGCTTGGCGAAGTAGTTTTCACCATTGCGCGGGTGCAGCTCGTTCAGAGAAGAACCCCAAAGCGTGGTGCGGTTGACCAGCGACGGGTTGGTTTCGTGGACATACGGAATGGCTGGAACAGCGTCACCAGCGATCAGACCTGCGTCACCGATGGAATCACCGCGGCCGTAGAAAAGAATGTCTTCTTTACCCAGCGCCACGCCGTCTAACACGAACTGATCGCAGATAGCAGTAGGGACTTCGAAGATCTGGTAGATACCGAACAGGGTACCGATACGCTGGATGTACGGTGACTGCACAAAGTTAGGGTCAGCCTGGAATACGTTAGCAGGCAGGCTCTTCAGGAAGTTTGCCGCCTCACCACCAGCAAAACCGCCACGGATACCGGCTTTACGGGTACGGTTCACCATGTCGGTGCTCAGCTGGGTGACAGCATGTTTCATCAGGCCTACCCACGATTCGTAGGTCTGGCCTTCCGGCAATGCCACGTCGAACTCACGGCCATAGACAGCATGGAATGCCATCGTGCGCAGACGCATCATGTCCTGCTCATGACTCAGCCAGTTACGCATAGCAGTGAACTGGGTTGAGGACAGGTTGATACCAAACTCACGGCTCAGATCGGACGCGGCCATAACAGTGTGCTCAGATGCGATCACGAACTGTGACGGCTTAACGGTGAACTCACGCATGGACTGGTTAATAACCGGGATCAGGCTTGGTGATTTCTCAACGTTGATCTCAACCTGTGCCGCCAGCTCAGTACCTTTAGCCGGTGCATCTGTGAAGGTGACAGCGATGGTGCCTTTCTCGTAATCGACCTTACAGGTAGCCGCAAACGCGTTGCCTTTAACGTCTTTATCGGAGAAATACAGGTTGCCGTCGCCGTCATCAACTTTGCCCGGACGACGGTTGATCAGCAGTTTGGCGCGGCCAGCACGGATCGGCATATCAGCGCCTTCAACCGCTTTAATTGAGAAAGTGAAGGTTTTCTTGGTGCCATCCGGCTGCATTGCGGCAGGGAACGGATACAGGCGCTTCATCTGTGAGTACACAGCTGCAGACTGCATGTGCATTTCGTCGCCCTGCTCAAAAGAGCCGAACTTAGTACCGGCGACGTTCAGGAGCTCGTAAATCTTCGCTTCATCGCGCTCACACGGAACAAAGGTACACGCGTCACTGGTGGCTGCGCCCAGCACCGCAGGCAGGATCAGCGCGGCAAACTGCGCCTGACGCATCACGCCATCAGAAGTACGCATGTCAGCTGCGACAGACTCAAACATCGCCTTGCCGTTGCCTTCATGCTTTTCAAGGGCTGATTCGATCATCAGGTTTTCCAGCGCACGGCTGGCGTTCGCCAGCTGGTCAGCTGGTGGGTAGTGACCATGACGCTCTTTGTACTCGATCATGCTCGACGCCCAGGCGGTGCCAACAATACGGCAGAACTCAGGGTTAACGCCTTCAAACATCGGGTCACGGCCTGCTGCTGCGCCAATGTTTACAGACATTTCGCCACGGTCAGAAATCATTGCGCCAGAAGCATTGCGCTGTGCATCAACGGTAAAAGCCATGACACGCGAGGCGCGGGTCATGATGTCCTGCTCACGCATACGTGCAGGGGTAATATCTTTGCTCACAATTCAGCCCTTTTTTCAGGGCGCGGCTGCGAGGGAATCTTTGACGAGGCAAATTTATGCGGTTTGTACTTTGCGATGTGAGAGAGGCAAGAAAAGATTTTAAAATCTAAGGATAAATTTTATTTTTTGATGTACCTTTCCGGCATGTAATTGACCACTGGTAAACCTCATGTCTTATAAGCTCTATTTTCAGTACGCCAACGGCACCAAATCGCACACCTTATCGACCGGAAGCCAGCGTGACGCTCGACTCCATTTGGATTATTTGCTCAGCGAGAAAGAGCCACGTTCGCTGGCTAATCAGATCGTCATCATGTACGGCGCTGAAATCATCATGGAGGCATGCCCGACGTTAGAGGACGATGCTATCCGTGGCATGGCGCGCTGGCGCAGGGCAGGGAATACGCAGCAGATGCACAACCCGGTAACAGCGTCCATTTACATGCCACTGGCGGCGCGTGAATTTCTGGTTAATCAGGGTGACGGTTCGCTGGCGGCGGGCATGCGTAAAATCATGCTGGAGATAGGGGGGCCGGAAGTGGCGGCGGGTTATATGGTAGAAAATCAGGCCAAAGCCACTGCTGAGGCATAAAGAGAAGCCGCCCAGACGGGCGGTTTCTCTAGTGTCACAAAAAAATCATCGGGAACTATCTTTTTGTTTTTCTCCGCATTTTTTCTATTAAGTCAATATGTAGGTATGTCGTTTTATCTTTTGTTATCTTAATTGACTCAACCCCTTTTTTTAATAAAACTCCATGCAAGTGTGTTTTACTTTTGAATTCCTTCCAGAAATCATTTTTAATTGCTGAGGTAACTGACCGCTTAGGAATTAGCAAATAAAACCAAAAGCTATTAAATGCAACCATTCTTGTTATATAATTTTTAGGATTTAGATTTAAACCTTCAACAGATGCGCTTCTTAAGAGATATGGCTTCATCATTCCTAACGACTCACCTGTTTCTTGAATAGTTGCATTAGCGGAAGTTACAATTTGCAGGGAGACAATTGTGCCACTAATCTTTCCGCTTCCTGTAAGTATATAAGGCACATGCTTTTCTAGTATTACCTTAGCATCATAACCGTTCTTCGAGGCCCTGGCGGAGTTATAAGATATTTTCAAAAGCTCACGTAAAAGTAAATCGTAGTCAAATTCAAAAACAACCTCATCACCAGGGTTAAGCGGTTCAGCCATCTGGCTTTTGAATGTTTTTATGAAACTGGCATCCAGCTTACTCAGCGCCCCATTGTTGCATGTAGCGCATACATCTCCTATAACCAAATCACCCTGAAAGTCATGATCTATTTTATCATTTATAGACCTCATTTCAGTTGTATAGGTTTTGATTATTGATGCAGGGAAAATATGTTCCTTAGTAAAATTTTCCGTAGCATCGCAATAAGCACACTTCTTTTTGCTATCCAAAGTAATCACCAAATCCTTTTCAAAGGATGGAAGCGTAATCAAGATTTCACGTTTAGTCAAACATTGATTTTTAAAATAAATGAACCTCAAATCTCAGATTTATATATAAAAGAGTAAGCATATTGGAATTTAATTACTTACTTTTAATATAAAGTTTAGCGCGCGTGTTAATTTAAAAAAAATCGTAAGCGTTCGTCCTTTCGGATGTAACGCTTAATTTTTTTTATAGTTTCTGATTATGCTCAGAAATCAGGTCGTTTCGCCGGTTGCACTCATCGACTATTGTCAGGATCCCCGCCACATAAGCGGGCAGCTGATCGGTAAATCCGGGTATGTTTTCATCCACCCGGCACGGCTGATAGGCCTGCGCTTTTTGAGGCGGCAGTTCCACCAGCTTTGTGACCGTCACGACTTCGGGAGTTAATGGCACGGGCTTTGTCCCGGAGCATGCGAATAACGCTGGCAGGCAAAGCAGTATGATTAACACCAGCAAGCAGTATCGCACGGTTGATTTCATCAATTTCATTCTGACTATCCTCTTTAACTTTCTCTAATTCCTGCTCCAGCTCCGCCTGTTTCAGCGCGTATTCCTGCCGGTCCTTTTCCCGCTTAGCGAGTGTTTTCTGCAGCGTATCCAGCTGCGCCTCCTGCTCAGAAAGCGAGGCTTTGAGAGTGCTGTTATTGCCCGTGAGTGTTTTGTTATTGGTGGTCAGCGTGTCGTTGGCTGATTCCAGCTCTGCAACGTGTGCAAAGTGGTCCGTAACCGTCACGTAGCCCTTATGGCCCAGCAGAAACAGTGCCGCGCAGAAGGCCACGGCGACAGCGCGTTTAAGCCAGCCGGTGAAGGTGATTTCACTGAACATGATCATTCCTGTGTAAGCGCAGCCATGACGGCTGCGTGCATGAGAGAGGGCAATCAGTTCACCTGGAATCCGGCATCGCCTGTTGCGACTGTCGATCCGCATGAAACCTGATCGTCAACGCACACAATGCCTTTGCCATTGATGGTGAACCACGGACGGCCAGAGACCGCCTTGCCGTTATGGGTGCTTTTACCGTCTGTGTGGTCCTTAAACAGCTTACCGTCCACCAGCACGGCCTTACCGTTGATTGTCAGCCCCGCGTCAGCCTCTGCAGTCTGTCGCGGAGGGAAGGCACCGTGTCCGGAGCAAACGGAATCCAGCGTACCGGCAGCAGGCATCAGCCCACCCCGGCGCCGGAGCGCGCCTTACTGGTCATCACGACTCCATCAGTTCATAGAAGTCATCAGGGATATCACTGAATGTCACGAACAAGGCCAGCCAGACGGCGCGGCTTGCATCAGTGATATAACGCGACAGCTTGACGGTACTCAGTACCTTTTCAACCCACTTGGCCTGCGTCTGTTGATCTGCCGGAGACATTTCGCTCCAAGCGTCAGTAGACATATCGCGTCCCAAATTAAGCGCGTAGATCGCAGACCACATTACCGGCATAAGCTCGATGGTTTCTGGCTCGTCGGACAGTGAATCTTTCATGTCCATATAGAACTCTGTCGCAGCCTGGCAGATGTAGGCAGGGATCAACATGTAGCGATGTTCCGGACGCATGGCCATCATGCGCACGCGGGTATCCTCCGCTGTGGCGTTCGCCATCGTCTGCTCAATCATTGTGTTACGAGTGGTGCGCTGTGAGGGGGTGAGACGCCAGTATGGCGTTTCAATCAGCGTCCGCGTTTCACGCGAGTAGTTGTACTCATACTGAAACTGCGGATCTTCGCGCAACGCCATGTTCAGGTTGTGGAATAGTTCAAAATGCGTGGGCTTACGGTTGCTCATAATCCATCCGATCTGGTTAAACGAGCGAGGAGAATAGAGGGTTTGTAATTTAGAAGGGTGAGCTGCAGTATTTGCATTAGATTTTAAAGTATAAAATTTTCATAAAAATAACTTTAAGTTTTCGCCACTTTTCCCGTATAGTCTGGCTTCGCGGCAGGTTGCGCCATCACTTACTGAAGAAAAGGAATGCGAAATGAATGATGTTTACGGACGAATGATCACCGATGCTAATTTGCCTATTCAGAAAACCGTACTGGCATCTTCTGAAAGAACGGGCGTGCAGCTACTGGACTGCGGAGAAGACTGCCAGGGGCGCTATGAAGTGATCGCAGGAAATGTGCTGGTGGCCTGCACAGATGATTACGCGAGAGCGAGAGACTACTATTTCAAAGAAACCAGCCGTGTGAGTGCTGAATGTCAGGCTGCTTACAACGTAAGAGCCAGAGAAGCAAAGGCGGCAGGGCTTATTGGCTATCTTTTCCGTGAGTATGCCAGTGAGCACATCACGATGGATCAGGCGCTGCAGTTGCTAAAAACACCGCGAGGCATTCCGGCAGAATCACTACCAGCCTTCTGGGATACCGGGATGAAGCTAACCTAAGATTTGGCGGTTTCTTAACACATTTACATGGTCCGGAAGTCCTTTATAGTGCCAAAGGAAGTTGATGTATGAGAGTCATGCACGTATATAATTGCGTTAGAATGACTTAACGTTTTAAGGATGAAAGGTAAAGCACCATGACAGTTAATGAATCAGAGTTATTGAAGTCCGGTTTTACTGATGCTGATTTGAAAATAATCAAAAATAATATTGAAAGCTATGGTGGAACGCTGGACGAAGCAGTAGTGGAGTTAAGCAACAGATTTAGAGTCCTGTTATGGATCGTTTCAGCCTTCACGCTAGTCTTTGTATTTCTTCTTTGTTTCTCGACTAAACCATACATTTTAGGGGGAGGCTTATCTCTGCTGTTCTGTGCAGTCATTGTGACGTTTATTCAACCGCCAGTACTGGCCTGGAAATCATGGCGCTACTGGCGGTCGAAAAAAGGCTTAGCGTGATTGATCACTTACGCTGAGTAAATCGAATGTCACCTTAGCCGTTACACCCCATCCGATTATTTTCATGGTCAGCTTTGGACGGCTCATGGTGTCAATCTTACGGAAGTAATCGCGAGGCATCCATTTGAAAAGCCGCCATGCGGCAGGCTTTCTCGCCAGCCCCCAAACGCTGTAAACACTGGCTGAGAGTGTTAGCGTATTGTAGAAAGCCAGTCCTGACTCTGGTTTAAATCCCATGAATTTTGCAGCCTGCATTGCACCATCGGCAATAATTCCTTCTGTTTGTACGTCAGACAGGTTGGTAATAAATTCTTTGGTCACGCCATTAGCCCCGTCAACAACGAGAACGGCACCAGCCAGTATGCCAACAGGTGTCATTGTCGCGATCATCAAAGCACCGCCGACAACAGAAAAACTTGAAAGCGCGACATGAACAGCGGAAATCATGTAACCCACAATTTTGTTGTTTTCGCGAACAAACTCCACTTTGGCATAGAGTTGTGCTGCCTTTGTGAGCAGTAATCTTCCTTGCTCTTCAAGGTTTTCTGTTTCAGATCTAAGCTGTTTAACGCACTCCAGACATTCTTCATCAGATTTTGCTTGTCGGGCGGCGGCAAACTGCTTATCAACAACCGATTTTATTTCCTGGACAAACTGCATCCGGGTAAGCCCATCGTTAAGATGTAAGGCTGACAGCCTGTTAGCTGTATTAATCAGCTTTCTGGCTTCAAGGTTGACCATTGTTTCAGCCCAGGCTTTATTCCTTCCACCTGAGCGCATCATTTCAAGCAAGGCTGCGTCCATTTTTATCTCCCTGTACATTACATCATCAATAATACTCGCTGATTACTGGCTGTAAACAGTGGCAGACCGTTCCATTGGCCATCAATGATAATCCAATAATAACTGGCATCAAAAATACGTGCTCTGCTGATAATCAAACAAAGACAAAAACCCGCATAAAGCGGGTTTCGTTCGTTTCAGAGAGCGGCAATTATGTCGTTGACCGTTTTGCGCGTCTCACTTTTGCAGGACACAGATCGGCGTGTGGCCAACGGGGCGATTCTGAAGCCGTTGCTAATGTATAGATGCAGAATGGCAGGTGCGCTGCTGTTTGTGATAACCACTTTAGCCCCACGGTCCCGCGCTGCAACCAGGGACTCCACCAGCCGCACCTGATCCGCAAACGTGAATGAGGTGCCACTATAGGCCGTAAACCCGGCCTCGTCCGGCAGAGGCTCATACGGCGGGTCACAAAACACTACGTCACCTTCACACGCCTGCGCGATCACATCCTCAAATCCGGCACACATAAACGTCATTTCTTTCTGCATGCCGGTGAAGTGCGCCAGTTCATCCATCGGGAAGTAGTTCGCTTCACCCTTTTTATTCCAGCCGACGTTAAACAGGCCTTTTTGATTGTACCGGCAAAGACCGTTGTAGCTGGTGCGCATTAACGCAAGGAAAAGCGCTGCATGGCGAACAGCGTGTGCTTTGCGCCCGTTAAATTCGGTCCGGATTGCATCATGTGCCTTACCGGATATACAGCCTCGCTCCAGCTGGTAGGCCGTTTTAATTACGGCATCAGGATTGCCCTGCAGCTGATTAAACAGGTTAATCAGATCCGGATTGACGTCACCCAACAGGTTGCACTTAAAGCCTGCGTTGATAAAGACCGTACCGCTGCCGACGAAGGGCTCAATGAGACGATCGCCGGTTGGAAGCATCGCCCTGATTTCATCCAGTACAGAGTGTTTGCCACCCGCCCATTTCAGGAATGAACGGGGGTATTTGTCGTCCGAAATCTTGCGCGCCGGCGCACGCTTTTTCTTTGCTGCTGGCGGAGCGGGGAGGGTAGCTGGCTGAGTCTCAATTTCTCCAGTCACCACCATGATCTGATTAGCAATTCGATTACCAATCCAGCGCATAACCGGCACGGGCATGGAGTTACCGATCGCTTTATAGCGCGGACCATCAGCAGCCAGACGGTGCGCCTCTTCTTCCGGCATGTCGGGGTACATCAAACGAAGGTATGCCAGTTCATCAGCGGCAAGAGTATTGCGCTTCTTTTCCGGAATCAGGGTCCAGCCATCCGGGAAGCCCTGCAGACGCTCACACTCCTTTGGAGTAAGACGGCGTACTTCGCAATGACTGACTACAGACGGGAAGCCCTGTCCGGGTTTACCTCCACCAGCTGACAGTGCGCCGGTGATCTGGCCATCACCATTGAACAACCGGAGCTCGCCACGGGTGTTTTCAGCAAACGCAGCATGCTCTACGCAGCGGGCCACACAGGGCGCTGCATCGCCTTTGCCCGTTTCCCCGGATTCAGCGCTAAGCGTATGGCAAACATCAGCCATGTTGCCGCGGCCATTACGCGCTATGCGAGTCTGGAAGCCGTAAGCCACTGCTGGTGGCGCGCCAGCATTAGCATGGCTTTCAGCATGCCCGCCTGCCCGTAAAGTTGGAGATATGCCCTCTACCGCATCCTGCCCGTAGTCTTTGGAAGAGAACGCCAATATGACATTCTCCTGCCCTTGATTGCATCCGATGGTATGAGCCAAGTTATTTAGTAGGTTTGGATCCTGTGTGCCGTGAATAACGCGCACTGCAATACTTTCATGGTCAGCGCCAGATTTAGCACTTAATGCTGAAATCCCTTCAGCAAATGAGCCATGTCCATTAGAAGAGAAAGCCACGACAGGCGTACCACGCCCAGTACCATCTTCTGACGCATCATGACCTTCTGCTGTAAGGGTGTGGCTTACCTCGCCAGTAGCGCTCTGCACTGCAAACGTCTCTACGTCAAAATCATTGCGCTGGCCTTTTGCGGTCAGGCACGCGGCTACGTTAAGCGCACCTGAGCAGTTACCGCCGCCAAATGCTGAAATTAAGTGACCGGCTGCGGCGTGGGAGAAGTCAGGGCCACCGACTCCAGAGCCGTTAGCAGTAAGGGGGGCAACTGCCTGCCCCGTTTCTCTGCGCGGCGGAGAATCCCGGCGCACGCCGTCGAACTCAAGAAGTACTTCTGCGGGATCAACGTCGTTTCGAGCACTTGAGACAACGAACACACGGCGGCGGCGTTGGGCCACTCCGAAGTATTGGGCATCGAGCAGTCGCCAGGCGAGCTTGCGCTGTCGTCCAATAACACAACCAGACTTTGGCCACTTCGCCACATGCTTGCCGTCGCTTTTTTTCCATCGCCAGCCAGGGCCGTTTTTCCCTTGCTCAGGTCGTGGGCCTGGTTCAAACGCCTCATCTTCTCCAGCCATTCCGGCAAGGAAGTATCCAAAGGCGTTGTCGTCGGTGCTGAGGCTTCCCGGCACGTTTTCCCACAGGTGGACGGCTGGTGGTTCGCCGTTTGAGACTCGTTTTTCATCAATGGCATTCGCTAAATCTACATAGGCAAGGGTGAGTTGACCGCGAGGGTCGTCAAGGCTTTTACGGAGTCCGGCGATAGAGAACGCCTGGCACGGGGTGCCGCCAACCATCACAGCGGGGGCAAGGATAGAGCCAGCGCGAACGCCAGCGGCAATTTTGGTCATGTCGCCCAGGTTAGGGACGTCGGGATAGTGATGTGCCAGCACGGCCGCGGGAAACTTTTCAATCTCCGCGAACCATGCCGCTTTCCATCCCAGCCCGTCCCACGCCACGCTGGCCGCTTCAATGCCGGAGCAAACGGAACCATAGGTGATCATCGCTTCGCCTCGCCGCCCAGCGCTTCCACCAGCCCGGAGAAGAAGCTGGAAAACTCAGACGTAAAGAGCAGAAAATCAGCCAGCATGCGTGCGCGCTGATCCTCGCGGTCGATATCATCATTCTGCTGGGTGAGCATGTCAGCGTACTTAATGCCCTTAATGCTCAGGTCATCTGATACGCGGCAGAAAATGCGCTCCTGCCAGTCCAGGCTAAGCTGCGTGACCAGCTTTCCGGCCTCAATGTGTGTACGCACTTCGTCGCTCAGCAAATCCTGTTTTTTGCAGCGGATTTTGCCGCCATCTTCCAGTATTGCCGCCAGTTCAGCCTCGTCGCCCAGCGCAAAACCGGCAGGCAGTTCTGCGGCGCGCAGCCATTCAGTCAGAGTCAGCTCAATAGGATCAGCGGCCATCATCGGAATAACCGGCAGTGAGCCGATGGTTTTGCGCAGTAGCGCCAGCATGTCTTCAGCAGATTTAGCGCTGGCCGCGTCAACGTAGATGCGGCTGTTAACGTTGTCGATCCAGATGTACGACTCAGAGCGCCGTGAAAAAGCACGCGGCAGAAGCACACACAGCGCCTCGTCTCTCAGACTTACCCTTTCACTGCGGCGCACCTTGCGCGCCTGCTCACGCTCAATTTTCTCCACTTTCTCGGCAACGTAATCATTGAGCGTTGCGACTGGCATGATTTTGGTTTCATGCTGACAGCACAGCAGGTACTGACCGTTCTCAGCCAGTAACATGCTGTCAGACGTCACATTGATCCAGCCTGATTTAGCCATGTCCTGCGCAGCACAGGGAGAAAACGCCATCGTCTGCAGCTGCTGGTCCAGTTCCTCCGCATTGAGCGGAATGTCCCGGTTCAGGCTGTAGACCATGACGTTTTTAAAGAAGGGGGATTTCATTCAGAAATGTCTCAACTAAAAGAGTTAATACATTCTAAATAAAATTTTAGATTTAAGATAACCATTACTGACTGAACTCGAATTGCGCCGCGGTTGCGCTGAACGCTCCGCCAGACTGGAACACGATTTTCCCGCCTATCTTAATAGTCAGATTGCCGCCGACGTCGATTACCAGATTGCCCGGTCCCAGCAGGTAAATATCCCCGCCCTCATTCATCCCGATCCGCGAACCGCTGGCCGTATTGGCAATCTCATACCCGCCACCAGCAGACCGGATCTCCAATAGGTTATTGCGGTGCGACACAAAATCCGTAGTTGGATTCAGGGAAGGGCGCGCTGGCGCACCATCCACAGCTGGCGGCTCATACCCGCCACCCTGTCCGGAAGCTTCAGGCGCGACGCTTGGCACGCCGCCCGGTGCAGACTGTGCCGCGCCGGTGATTAGCGGGCGCCGGGTATCCGGATTGCCGCGGCCGTCTTTGTAAGGGAACTCCACCCAAACCTGATCGCCAACGATACAGGGTACAAACGTGTTGCCGATCGGAAGCTGATATTCAGCCCAGGGCAGGGTATCCGCGTCCACATCAGCCCACTGCGGAGTAAGGCGGATCTGCGCCCGCATATGGCCCAACGGGTCTTTAGTCGCCGTGATAATGGCACGCTGCTTACTCACTGATTGGGTACTCCTAAAATCATGCGCGTGGTGTAGCCAATCCGATCCTCATGGTGAATGACCGCAATGGCGATAAAGTTTTTGGGTAACGTTTCGTCTACTTGGTTTTCCGCGTCATAGCGGTGGATCTGCACGCCAATAACCATGCCTGCGGTGACGTCCGCGTTGCCGCTGACCTCAATATCCAGTTTGGGAACGATCACCCGCGCCATGTTTGTCAGCGTTGCCACGTCGGCGTCAGAAATGTATTTGACCGGCTTCGTCTTATCGCCCACGGCTACGTAGCCCTCGGTCATGGAATAGCCGACATACTGATAGTCCCGGCTGCTGGTGGCGGCGGCATCCTGATTGATGTTGCTCAGCTTGCTGATCGTGTAAGCCGCCTGGGGGTTGTTAGCCTCATAGACAAATGCTGCCTTTGTGCCGATTAGCTTTGCCATGTCCTTCATGCAGAACTTACCGCGGGCGCACCACACCAGCGCGCCATGATCGTCAGCTATCTGGCGCAGCACGCTGGACGGTTTATCACCCATATTCAGGTGATAGGTCATCGCTTTGCGGAAGGCATCAGCCTCAATCGTCATTTTGCCAGCGAACTCTGCCATGACGTCACCCGGCTGGCGGTCGGCATACAGTCGCACGCGAGCAGACGGGGTTTTGAGACGCTTCAAATCCGCTGACACAGCGATGATCCGCACCACGTCACCGCTGGCGGGCGCGGACGTCACGAAAAACGTCTCTGTGTACGCGCCGCGCTGCCCGGTCGGGTCGCCCAGCTCTGCCACCAGCTCAGCGCCATACCGGGCGCCCATTTCGTCCACCAGCTTTCCAGCTGGATCGTGCGTCTCCAGTACCAGCAGCGGCGCAGTCAGCGACGTCTTCTCGATGTAAATCACGGACGTTATCCAGCTGCGCGGCATTTCCGCGCCATTAAGCAGGACCGACTGCAGGAAGTACTGCATAGGCTTGTTTTGCTGATCAGCCATCAGTTGCCTCCCGGTGCCAGCTGGGTGTCATAGCGGACGCTCCGGGCATCTACTTCATGCGCGGTCAGCACATCCACCATGACAATCAGCGACGCCTGGCAGGCGTAAATCCGATCCTGGGTGAACGGCGGCGACATATCGCTGAACATGATGGTTTTGGCGTCCTGAATGCTGCAGTTGATCTCAACGGGCCAGTGGACCAGCTTTTCCTGCGCCGTGAAGTTAGTGGTGAGCCGGGAGCGGAAGTTAGCGGCCAGCGTGTTGCACATCAGCGACAGCGTATCTTTGTCACTGGCAATCAGCGTGATGGAGTAATTGAGCGAGGCGTGTGTAGCCTCAATCTGGGCCAGCGGCATATCGCCTTGTGACGGGTCGGTAAACTGGCCCAGGTTGCGGTCTATCTCCTGGTCGTTGTTGTCATAGGTGATATCAAACCCGCGAGACAGGTTGATCAGCGGCAGGGCGTCACGGTTCAGGTCTGGCATGTCCGACGCCTTCACGCTGCGGCGTCCGGCGCCCGCCTGGCGCACGGCGCGCAGAAAATCCATGACGTCATCAAACTTGCCGACGAATACACGATCTTCCGGCTTTCGGGCCAGAAATGAGCTATAGCGCTGCTCATGCTCCCGCGGCTTGGTTATGACGGCGCTGCTGAATACGTCATTCAGCGCCTTCGCTACGGCGGCGTCGGCGGCAGTAAAACCGGTACTCTCCACTTTTCCAGTGCGTGTAGTCACCCATTCACGGGTGCGGGAAAGCAGCTGATTCATTCGATCCGTCCGTTGCTGGTGGTGTCAAAATTGCGGGCAGGAATGCAGTAGTAAAGCGATCCGACATTCTGCGTACCGAAGCCGTAAATGCGGTGAACGTACCACCAGCGGCGCGCCAGGTTGCCGCTGGCCATCTCTTCATTCCACTCAAGAATTGAGCCAACCGGCACACCTTCAGCGGCAATACGCAGGATCAGCACGTCATCGGTTAGTCCGTCCTGTTCGCCATCGGCATCGAGCACCTGGAAACTCTCGCGCTCGTCCGGGCAATCCAGCACCGTGACAATGACCGGATCGGCGTCTTCATAGCTCAGATTCCGCTGGTTGTTGTTGAGCTCGGTAAATGACGGCTGTTCAAAGCCGGTTTCGTCGTCCACTTCCCCGACGTCGCGCATGTCCGGCAGGTACAGCAGCGCCTGAAACGCGCTGTAGTCGCTCTCAATCGCCTTAATCCAGTCACGACGGATCATGTTGTTAAACGGGGCGTGACCTTTGTAGCGCGGCTTAAGCGCTGTGCTCTGTTCGCGTGCGGCGAGGGTGTCCGGGAGCGGGGCGCTCAGCGGGTCATAATCCTCACTACTGCCGCTGTCAGCGTTATCAGGACTGCCAGTGGTATCGTCATCGGGTGACGTGGCGGCGGTCGGCGCGGCGGTGTCCAGATCGATAACAGCGCTGCTACTATCCGGCACATCGACGGCGGGAGATTGTTGCTCGCTTTCACTGCTGGTGGCCTCGCTGATCGTCGGTGGATTGTCTGTCAGAAATTCGTCGTACCGTCCCATTACTGATTACCTGCTTTTGTCTGGTTCTTTGCGTATTCAATAAACATCTTCTCGGCCTCGGCGCGGGGCGTGCCGCTCAGCACCAGGGCATCAATGAACGTCTGTCGCTGGATCTTCGCCTGGTCTGCCAGCTGCTGACGCAGAAGGGAGTTTTTGGCCTTTTCGTCCGCCAGCTCTGCCTGCTTCTTCGCGGCGCGGGTGCGCTGCGCTGCCGTCAGCTTTTTGGCGCGAGTCAGCTGGCCGCGCAGCTTGTCGATCCGCCCGTCGTCGTTGTCCAGCCGCTTAGCCAGTGCGCCCATGCGCTTCTGATACTTCTCATGCTCACGCTTAACGGCGGCGACGTTCGTCTGTGAACTGCGGTTGCGGTTGAACTTCGCCTTATCCGCATCAGTGAAGTGCTCAGTGGTTTTGCGCGGATCGTCGCCATAGGCGTTGTTACCGGCGCTTTTATACAGTGCTTGGCCTATGCGCACCTGCCATGAGGCGGATTGCAGGCGCGTGAAGGCATGAATGACGTGCTTACAGGCAACGCCTTTCAGGTTCGGGTTTTTCTCTTTGGGGTAGGCGTACTCTTTTGGCGGGGCAAGGGCGAAATTGCCTGCCGTGGCGATATAGCGATACCAGTACTGGTGACGGCCACAATCGCAATCAAAAGAGACGCGGCCTGCGCAGAGTCGCTTAGCAATTTTGGCCGCGCTGTCTTTTGCATCGGTGACGTCCTCAATCAGCTGATCCCACTCTTCAAAGCGGAATTTAACCCGGTGATGTTTGTCCAGCGACACGGCGGACGCTTCCACGCTCACCGTCAGCACGTTGTGTTTGAGTGTGGTAGGCGTGGCGCGCTTAATGCCGGAACCGTCGTCTACCCGGTTGTTTGCACGCTTTATGTCGATCTGTTGGCTGCTGGCCACCAGCTGCGCATACGTGATCCCGGCCTGTGAAGAATTGAACTGCTGGCGTGCGCCGGTGCGGTTCCCTTCAAACCCTTTTAAATCCTCTTTCGTGTAGAACGTGCCGGATTTCTTTTTGCCCAGGGCAATAATGTCGTCCAGCGCCTTGTTCTTTAGGGTCAGCGGGTTGAGGGTGCGCCGCGCACTACGGCGTGATTTACGGCGGTCTTTGTCAATCTGGTCGAAGACGCGGGAGAACTCTTTGGAGGAAAGCCCTGCCGTGTCGTAGCGCCCGGCTCGTGTGCGGGTAAACGGAGTATCAGCCACTGATTAGCTCCGGCTTGCCGCCAGCAAAGTCGCGTATGCGCCCGCGCAGCCACGCCATGTCCGGCAGGGAAATCGTCTGGCCTGCTGGCATCGGCTCCATTTCCGACTCTATCCCGCACAGCAGGCGGAATACCCAGCGCAGATCGGAGTTACCCTCATAGGCACGGTATGCCGCCAGGTCAGCCCGGTATATCTCATCAAGACGAATGGTGTAGTCGCGGTTATCTTCGTGGAATGACGCAGATCGCTTGATCACTTCCTGATGAAAGAGACTGCGAAGCACTACGTCACTGATAGAACGATCGTCGAGGCGGTTATAACTCACAGAATACGTTCCTCATCACTGATTCGCTTGCCGGTCAGAGACTCCGGAACGGCTTCAGCGGCTTTGATTTTCTCATAGCCGATGATGCGTTTAAGCGCGTCCATAAGGGTCGGCTCCTGCTCTGCGGTCGCGGCGGTCATGGCATTGATATAGTCCGCTGATGCCACGTTGTTGTAGCCCACAGCGAAGCAGCACAGAATGGTCAGTACCTGCTCCGGGCGTATCTCGCGCCAGTTGATCCGATAGACCTCTTCACCGCTAGCGTTGTATTCCACCTCAACGATGGAATCGGGGATCTCAAATGCGCCCTTGTTCTCTGCTGGCAGCGCAATGTTGTCCTGCAGTAAGAGCTCGTTGTAACGCTCAATGCCGGTGAGCACGGCAGCACGCCCGTCACTTCCCCGCGTTTTGAGAGAGATATGGTTGCCGCCTACTTCGTTTGCCACTTTGCCGGTGGCTTCATCCACCAGCACTTTAAAGCCCTGTTTGCGCAGTGCCTCAACGAAAGGAGCGAGTTTGAGCAGCTGCTTTCGCATGCCCTTTGGCAGCGTCTGCGGCTTTGACATAACGAGCGTGTGATCTTCGTAAATGGCGGTGATTGCCATTGGCTGACTGGTTGAAAGGCTGATTACTGCAATTTTCTGTTTCACGTCTGTACCCCTGAAAAGGCGAAAGGCCGCATATAGCGGCCTCTCTGGCTTTTAACGTTCCCAACCGCGCGTTGCAGATTAGGTAAGTTGTCAAAAATTCCATCAGGGAACCGCTAACAGCTTGGGGCGACTTTAAGCGGTTTGTACTTTGCATAGTTATAGGTCAAGAACTTTTTTTCAAAAAACTGAAAAGACAGCTCATAAGCACTGATAAGTACTTAAGCGCGCTGTCTTATAGATGTTGGGCATTTGATTTAATTATCATCAATTTCTTTTTTAATTATATATCGGACATTGCCAGCAACGCTTAGGAGAATAACAAAGAAGAAAAATGACTTTAATTTAGCATCTACTAAAATTCCATCATGTGACATAGTGTTTCTTTCTAAAGTAATCAGGGTGTTAAACACCCTTTTAAATACAGGAAACGGATCGTACATACTGCCATCTAATTTGTAGAGAGCTTCTTTTTTATCATGGATGCCAGATAATTTATTTTTATTTGCCGTTTCCAGTCCTGTGTTTACAGCCTCTTTATATTTAATGCACTGCATCATTATGCCCTCTATCTGTGACAGCAGTAATAATGCACAGGCTTTGTAAGCGCCAATTCTGTACACATCAAGGCATTCGTTCAGGGTTTCCAGCCTATCTGCGGAAACAATCGGCTCTAACTCGGCATAAACTTTTTCAATGTATCCTTTTAACAAAGATACACTTTTAAAGGTCAGTAGGTCGCATTTATCGTCACGCTCATTTACTAAATCGTTCACATCATTAAATGAATAATTATTGAAAAAATCCCGATACTCAGGGCAGTTTTTATAGCTTTCTTCGCTTAAAAACATATTCAATATTTCTAGCCTAACCTTTACTGCCTCGCTAGTGAAAATTTCAACTAGCTTTGAAAAGAAGCCTTTCAATTCTGAATAATCGTCAAGTTTCAAAGTATTTTCTCGCTTAAAATAAACTCTGATAGTTAATGCAAATATATCATGTGAAGTCTTCTGTAGTTAGGCCTGCAAGCGCATAGGCTTTGATCATTAATTCCCGTTCAGTGCCATTGTGCCGGGAGAAATCAGCTTTGCCGCCCGTAATGCCGTCCGCGTGTACTGGCACCAGCCAGGGGAACTCTGCACGGATCTTTGCCGGTGCAGCGTGCTGGTGGTGTGGATCGCAAAGGGGGAGCTGCAGCAGATGTGCTCCGGGTTTTGTGCGCCCGTCGATGTGATGCAGGCTTATTACCAACGATTCTTTCCCGTGTTGCAGGCAGGCAATGCAGGGCAGTTTACCCAGTGCATCCATAACAACTCGCTCGGCTGCGGTTGGTGCGCGCCCTTTAAGGCCTCTGCCTGACGCTCTGGAGCGTGTTTGCCGCTTGGCTGCTACTGGTGCTGGATTTTTCTCTTTGAGGCGCTCAGAGGCGCTTACAGCGCGTTTTGCCGCTTTGGCTTTTTGTTCTGCGATCCACTCAGGGGAATTACGCTTTTCAATCTGCCTGGCAAGCATTCTGCTGCTGCTGGCTTTCTGCTTCGCGTACTGCTGTTGGCGAAACTCCGGGTCTGCCAGTTTTGCTGCGTGTCTTTCGCGTTGGCGTTGCTGTGCTTTTGCCTGCTTTTCCCGTGCGGCCTGAAAATCTGCGCTTTCCATGATTTAACCAAGTCTAAAATATTTTTTAGATTGTTGATCACCTCATGGAATCTGTAAAGCAATCCGTAATTGTCCACTGGTTATGGCAATTAGTTAATCAGCACGGCAGGTTATCCACTTATCCACTGGATAGATCATATAAATCGATCATATAGAGATCATAAATAGATCCTAATAGATCACCTGGCTTTCAACTTGCTGAATTAAATAGGAAAAAGTGGGTTTTGCATTAGTCTATTCATGGTAGAAGTTAGTCTATTCATGTTGAATGTTAGTCTGTTCATGGTAATCGTTAGTTTATTCATGGTAGGGTGTTAGTCTATTCATGGTGGCGGTCATAAATATTCACATTACTACGATCAGGCGATATCAATGGAAAATGGTAATCAAATCAAGACAATAAGTGATGCCTTATCATTTGTTGGTGGTGAAGAAGGGAAGACTTATACACTGACACCAACGGCTAACAGAACCGTCCAGCCAATAGCCTTGATGCGCTTGGGAGTCTTTGTTCCATCCGCTAAAAATAAGCCCACTATAGGACGTGGTAACTCTACTATTGATGCTTCAGAAGACTTGCGCGAGCTAGAGATAGCAAAAGCAGAGGGTTACACAAATATTACTATTCGTGGCAGTCGCCTCGATATGAGTACGGATTTCAAGACTTGGATAGGCGCTATCCGGGCGTTCTCTAAGTATGGCGATCACTCCAACAGGATAGAGTTGCCTTTCACTGAATTTGCCAAACTTACCGGGATTGCCGTAGACGATATCAACCAGCGTTCACGCGATCGTTTTTTTGCGTCACTTAATCGCATCGCATCCATTGTTGTTTCCTTCAAAAACAAAGATGGCAGTAAAGCTACAATCACCCACTTGCTTCAAAGCGCAACGTTCGACATTGAGAAAGACATTATCTCGCTTGAGGGCGACTCCAGGCTATGGGAGCTGTATGCATTCGATCATAAGGTCTTATTGCAGCTAAAAGCTATACAGGCACTACCACGCAAGGAATCAGCCCAGGCGCTCTATGTATATATTGAGAGTATGCCTAACGGATTCATACAGATATCACTGGAGCGATTGCGGGAGCGACTTAATCTGACGTCCAGCGTTAGTGCTCAAAATTTAGCGGTAAGAAACGCTATGAAGGAGCTACAGAAGATAGGCTATCTGACCTACTCAGAAGTGAAGAAAGATGGGGTAGTGTACTTCCAGATCCATTCGCGTCGCCCAGAGCTGTTACCTGTCGAATGACGTTAGGTGATTCATGGTGAACGTTAGGTGAAAACCGGTGACGTGCGCATAACGTTAGGTGATTCATGGACGGCATTAGTCTATTCATGGTAAATGTTAGAAAATAGCTGCAATTTTAGGCGTCATGCGGGCGAAATGACCAGCACACCATGAATAGACTAACGTTAAGTATTCGCTGGTGGTGAGAACCATGAATAGACTAATGCATGCCATGAATAGACTAACATCCATGCCATATCTGGTTTGATTTAACTGCTGCTGCCCGTCACGAAACCAGCAATGTTTACCGCGCACTTTTATCCCGACCACCAGCATAAAAAAAGCCGCCCGAAGGCGGCTTACTGTCAGTTGCTGTGGATGACTGTCACTGGCACGTAGATGTTGGTATTGATGTTCATACCTTCACCTCCGTTTGGGTGCAGTAATGCCACCAGCAATGACACAACGATCAATCCGTTGCGCTTCATTGTGAATGCCTTACAGGTTATGACCAGTGGCGTTCGGTGCGCCCCGCAAGCAGGAGGAAACTTATGCTTGTGTTCGGTCGAGATTAATCGGGCAACAAGGTACCGAATGGGCTGATAATCCCCCTTGCTGCTTTGTCTAAACTTAGAATGCCACATTCATGCGAGTGGTTTCATTGCCTTTTCGGCAGGCCTAAAAAAAATTGCGGTAAAAAGTGCTTCTTTGGCTGAAAAAACATCAAAAAAAGGCTTTTTTGTAAAAGCATTTAGTGCCTTTCCTGAACGAGATTTCCTACGCACAAGTTGCAAAGTAGGTCGTGCGACGTATACTGGCGTTGGAAACTTATGCTTGTGTTCGCTGCTTTAAGCGAATTAGCAGTGGTGAAGATTGCCTGATAACAATTTTCATCTTCCAGATAAATGCCTGATAACATTTTCTGGATTCAAAGAAGCCGCCTACGGGCGGTTTTTTTGTGTCTGAAATCAGGATACAACAGAGAAGAACGGAAAATCTTGCCCTTTTCGTCGGTCAAGCAAATTATATTTTTTCCAGAAAAAATCATCGGCATAGATGCTCTATAACAGGCCTAATGCTTATCATCTCACCTTTAGCGGGCAGTATATCACGCTCGGTTCTGTTAGTTTTCGCGCAAATGTAAACGCGGACAGCGCGGCAGTTATTTATGCTTTAAAAATCATCAAAATTTGCCACACATTACAATCCCTGCCACCAGCATAAAAAAAAGCCGCTGTGCAGCGGCATTTAATCGATCATAAATTATTTTTTAGCAAAGCAAAGAGCATTGCTCTGCTGTCGATCGTGTTCCCATTCAGGTCTTTGCACACCCAGTTTTTACGCTGAAACGTGATGTAGCAGTCGGTGCGGTTGATGCGCAGTGGTTCTGTCCTGCCTGCTTCTACAAATCCTTTTGCCTTCCAGATGCCGCGCATCTTATCCAGTTCGATCTGCTTCAAACCTAAATTCATAATGAGTAAATTCTTAAAAACTTTAGAATGTACTTATTCTCTTATGAAATCGGCCACTGGTCAATTCCATATCCTTAATCTTATACTGTATTTTTATACAGTTAAAAGGGGGGGGAATTATGCGCCTGGAAATAATTGCAATACCTGACGAAGCCGCGCCCAGACAGGCTTTCAGGCAGTTTCTTGAAACGGTGGCGGCGGGTTTTCCGTCTCCGGCTATTGGCTATGAAGACACTCCACTGGACCTGAACGAGTATTGCGTCAGGGCCAAGACAGCCACTTATTTTGTGCGCTGCGAAGGCGAGTCGATGATCGGGGCCGGTATTTTTGACGGCGATCTGCTGGTGGTGGATAAATCGAAGGCGGCGGCAGACGGCCAGATCGTGATTGCCTCTGTGGACGGGGAGTTTACGGTAAAAAAGCTGCAGCTGAGGCCGGTGCCGATGCTGCTGGCTATGAACCCGCGCTATAAGCCGATCCCTGTCGAGCCTGATGGTCTGGAAATATGGGGGGTGGTGACATACGTCATCCACCGTACTGACAATGTTCCTGCACAGTGACGTTAACGCATTCTACGTGTCGGCGGAGCTGGCATTCAGGCCGGACCTGCACGGGCGTCCTGTCGTGGTGGCGACGAACAACGACGGCTGTATCGCGGCGCTGAACCGCGAAGCAAAGAATGTGGGCCTTAAGCGGGGCGATCCGCTGTTTAAAATCCGCGATACCATTCGGCGCTACGGCGTGGTGGTGTTCAGCAGCAACTACACGCTGTACGACGCATTCAGTAAGCGTTTCCATACGATAGTGGGCGGGTATGTCCCGAACCTGGAAGCGTACTCGATCGACGAGGTGTTTGGCTCTCTGGACGGCATGGAGAAGCTGGTGGACTTCCAGACGTTCGGAGAAGATATCCGGCGCACCGTAATCCAGCACACCACGATGAAGTGCGGCATAGGGATAGCAGAGACGAAGACGCTCTGTAAGGTAGCCACGCACGCAGCAAAGACCTGGCCTAAAACAGGCGGCGTGGTGGTGCTGACCGACCCGAACCGGCGCGACAAGCTGCTATCGTTGCTCGACGTCTCCGAGACGTGGGGTGTCGGCAGAAAGATTGGGGCCAGACTGCAGCTGATGAACATCAAAACGATGCTCGACCTTGCCCGCGCTGACACAACTATGATCCGCAAAAACTTCAATGTGATGCTGGAGCGCACCGTGCGGGAGCTGCGCGGCGAACGCTGCTTCGAGCTCGAAGAGAACCCGCCGACTAAGCAGCAGCTGGTGGTAAGCCGTTCGTTCGGCAAACGGCTCACCAGCCTGGATGAAGTGAGTAACGCTGTTTGCTTCTTTGCCACCAGTGCCGGTGAAAAACTGCGGCGTGAAAAGCAGTACTGCCGGAATATCACGGTATTCATCCAGACCAGCAAACACGATCCGCGCCGCCCGTATTATTCACGCGGTGCCAGCCATTCGTTTACGACAGCCACGCAGGATACCCGCGATCTGATTGATGCCGCCGTGCGCGGCCTCAGAGCTATCTGGCGGGAGGGCTATGAGTATGCGAAGGCCGGAGTGATGCTGGGGGAGTTCTGCGGCTCAGAGCAGCAGCTGAACCTCTTTGATGAGTCACCGCCGCGCCCTGGAAGCGATAAGTTGATGGCTGTGATGGATAAGCTGAACAGCTACCAGCGCGGCACGCTGTTTATTGCCGGTCAAGGTGTCAATCCGGCCTACCAGATGAAGCGGGAAATGTTATCTCCGCGCTATCTGACGCGCTGGGAAGAGCTACCCATCGTAAAGATGAAGTAATTTGAGATAAGTACATCATTATCAGTAATTTAACTTAAGTGTAATTATAGAGTAATCAGTGCCACTACTTTTAGTAGTTGAGCTGATCACTTCTTGATCGCTTCTTAGAGTGTACCTACAATCAGAAAAAACCGAAAACGCATAAAGTAATGAAATGCGTTAACTTTTTCTGGCTTGGAGTTGTACGGATATGACTGACACAGCAAACTTTGCTTTTGTTTTAATGACACTTTTCTTTGCAGTACTGGCGCTGGCAACTGTCGCTACCTTGTGCGGATTGCCTGCGATGTTGCGTGCATTTGACGCCTACATAGCAAAATCGAATACCTTAAACTGATCCTCCGATACATCCCGCTTTAAATTTATGCTTATCTGATGACCTGCTGGATGCACTTAAAGCCAGCAGGTATCAGTTTTATCTGTCAAAATTAAGGTTAACATTAAATTTAAATAAATTTTAGAATGTAATAAACCCCAGCGTGGAATTAACCACTGGAATATTACACATGACCGGCACTACTAAATCCCTCAATTTGAGCCAGCCGTTTCTTATCAGCGCTTTAATCGCTGAAATCGCAAGACAATCACCTCATGCCAAAGTGAATAACGTACAGTTCGCTGCCATTGTGGATGCGGCTAACCGTGTAGTTATTGCCTTCAATCGTGATAGCGGTGATGCCTGATGACTGAACGTTTTTACATGATCTGCACCAGGGATACGGTAGGCAGTAATGCCTCTTTCTGGTGCCAGAATGGTCACGGCTACAACACCAATATCGCAAAAGCACACGTCTATACCCTGGCAGAAGCACAGAGCTGCTGGAATACAGGCCGGATTATCGATCAACCCGTTTGCGCTGACAGCGTGGATGCGCTGGCCGTCGTTCACGTTGACCACCAGCACGTACCCGGTGAGTCGGTTATTACTCCTGATTGCAGTAGATACGTTGCTTTTCAGAAAGGGCGCTGGGATGGCAATGATCTGTACTGGCTCCGAAACGGCGGCCTGCCGACGACCGACTTCACGCAAGCGACCATTTTCGATAGACCGGGCGATACGGCCGAGCTGGTTTGGCTACCGTTCGCCACGGCTGACGCAGTAAAGCGCTGCACGTTCCCGATTGCCATGCTGGATCATCGCCGCATGGTGCAGGGTGCTGGCCTGCGAGTACCGGCGCATATCAGCCGCGCCCGCCGCCGCAAGCCAGGCACTGGAAAGACGCGCCTCAACTGCCCGGACTGTGGGCGCATTCACTGGCAACTCAATCCGTATGTCTTTGAAGGCTGCGCTGACTGGCAGTGTGCGGGAGCGCGTACGCATGGATAAGGCCGTATTAGACATGTGCTGTGGCCCGCGCATGATGTGGTTCGATAAAGCCGATCCCCGCGTGCTGTATTCTAATATCCGGGAAGAGACCCACCAGCTACCCGACCGGGAGCTGGTTATCAGCCCGGACGTGATTGCCGACTTCCGATCTTTACCGTTCCCGGATAACTCATTTTATGTGATTGCCTTCGACCCGCCGCACCTGGAGCGGGCAGGCGAAAAGGGCTGGCAACGCCTTAAATATGGAGTGCTCAATCGCGGAACCTGGCGCAACGATCTGCGCGCCGGATTTGCTGAGGCCTTCCGCGTGCTGCGTCCGAACGGCCTGCTGATTTTTAAATGGAATGAAACGCAGATCCGGGCGCGGGACATTCTGGCACTAACTGATCAGAAACCCCTGTTTGGCCACATCAGCGGGAAGCGTGGTTTAACGCACTGGTTTACCTTCATCAAAGACGGAGAGCAGCAATGAACCTGCGCAAGTTCTTCCGACTCAAAGCGCCCTGCGCGAACTGCCCGTTTCTGAAAGCTGGTGGCATCGAGCTGAATCCCGGACGCCTTGAGGGCATCAAAGCGCACCTTTTGCGAGACGACTACTCATCGTTCTATTGCCATAAAACCACGCATAGATCTGGCGAGGAAGAGGGCGAAGACGGCGAGATTTATAGCCCGTCCGGGAAAGAAGCGCATTGCGCCGGCGCCGTGGCATTTTTGCTATCCCGCGGCCGTCATAACATAGCTATGCGCCTTGCGTTCATTGAGGGTCATACAACGCCTGCTGACTTTGAGCCAGCAATAAAACTGATCGCCACAGAGAACTGAGGAAGCCGCCATGATCAACGATCGTCTGACTGATAAAGAGCTGGAAATGTTCGCCGCTGAACCGCAGAACAACCTGGCATTTGCGCCAAATCACGCGCTGACGCAGATGATGGCCAGAGAGCTGTTGGCGCTGCGCCGTACCGGTTCGGAGCTGGTGGAAGTGGCAAAGGCAGGGCTGGAGTATATCGACGCGATCCCGGCTGATATCGCTGACGCATTTGACACTATGCCGGGTTTTGACCGTAACTGGGCCGAAGAAACCATAAGTGAGGTGAAACAGCAGGTGCTGATTGGTAAAAAGCGGGAACAGCTATAATTTTTTAGCAGTAGCACGCTATGCGCAAAGCGTGCTAATGGTTTAGGTATTAATGTCAGCTAATAATTAACTTAAATATTCCATAATATTCATTATTACACGTTTTTGGAGAGAAAGATTTGTATATGTCAGCTGAGCAAAGTGTTTAATTGCGCGATCAAAATCTCTATCGATATTTACTGGAGTGCAAATAACGTCAGCTCCATTTGAACGAACTACAGGAGAGGCGACAGAATAATCTTCGCTATCTCTATAAAAAAGTGCATTGCCGTCTAAAGATAATACAAAGTTATGTCTAAACTTATGGGGTATAGAATTTTGGTTATAATAATCATCGATATCTTTGGCGAGGTCTGATGTATCGCCCTCAATTTTATTGCAAATCAAGAAAGTATAAGCGTGGTTCCAGTTTTGCTCCCTGTCATATATGTCGCCATTGTGACCAGCAGAGCGTAGACTAACTTCAAAACTAACCATTTTGACTTTTGCTAGTTTTACTAAAGCCTCTTTCAACTGCGACTGCTTCAAGTTAGATTTAACCTCTCCTATGCCTTTGATGCAATCAGCTGGAAAGAACTGGTTAAGGTTATCATCCTGAATTAAGGGGGTAAGCTCTTTATCATAAAGTATGATATCACATTGCGTACTTACGCTATTTTTTTGAGATACGATAAAACCTGTTGAAACAGCCGTATAACCCGGAATGAATGCTTTCAGAAAATCAGCAGTCAGATTTTCTCTATATCTTCCAAATTCAGCTGCATGAAACGTTTTTCTTTCGCTGTTAAAATACAGGTCTACTGAGTCATCTGAAAAGATACTCTTGAATCTTTTTGCCTTGTGATTAAGGATTTTATTTATTATATTTGCGCTCATTAGATTTCCTTTCTTAATAAATAATTCATATAGATGATGACTATATTAATCTATAGTGCAGATTATGCTGGCTAAAGACTCTAAACGTATAAATTAATGAAGGCAATAATAAAAAACCCGCCGAAGCGGGTTTTAAATATTAAGATTAGAGCGTGTTACAGGCTCAGTGCAATGCGCTTGCCATCAGGTAGCGTCACGTCGAGCGCCAGCTCTCCGCCCAGAGCAGCGATGTAGCGTCTTAACGTAGACAGCTTAGGATCGTTATCAACCTTCTCCATTTTCGCCACAGAAGGCTGCTTTACGCCTAACACTTCAGCTAAATGAGTCTGTGAAACAGATAATTCTTCACGCAGCTTGGCAAGTGTAATTTCCTGACGGATTTCAGCAGCACGCGCCTCGATGCGCGCACGGCTTTCCGGGGAGCGTTTAGCCATCATTTCTTTAAGCGTTGCCATCGTCTTTAGTCTCCGGTGATTCCAGATGCGAAGTGAACTCGGTATCTGCAATTTTAATCATACGTTTGTAGAACAATTTTTCGTCTTCACCCTTTTTGTCTCCGGCACACAGAACAATCGCTTTACGTTCCGGGTCAAAGGCAAAGAAGGCGCGAAATGGGTGCCCGCCTATCTGTACACGCAACTCTTTCATGTTTTTGTACTTAGACGCTTTAATCTGATCTACCTGCGGACGCCCTAATTGAGGGCCGATCTCTTCAAGTATCAGGAAGTATGCTGCAATTTCTTCCTGAACCTCTTCAGTCTGCCCTTCGTACCAAACATCAAACAGCTTTCTTGTGATGACTTCCCATGCCATTAAGCGATCTCCATGTATAACCTGCGAGCTATGTGTAGGTTATAGCCTGCGGGGTATAATAGCAAGCTATTAATAGTGTTTTATTAAAAGAGATTAAATGGTTTTGTTTGTATTGACAATCAAATGTGAGCTCTATAAATTGCACGTCATGGCGCTGCTTTAGCGCCACCGCCCTGGCGGATCCAGGCACTAAGGAAGACTGTTATGAATATCTCTCCAATGACTGCCACCGCTGCGCTCCAGCACATGTCTTACACCCTGACCGGCGCAATCAAGCAGAGCCAGCAGCCTGGCTTTATCGCGGCAGAAGCCTACGCGGATATCAAAACTAATTACGAGCAGGTGGCTACCAACTGCACAGACCTGGCGACCGTTGTCTGGCTGCGTAATCACCTCTGCTTTGGCTACAGTGGCGATGAGCACACTTTTGAAGAGATCAACCTGGGCTACCGCGATCACATCGACTTCATCCTCAAATCAGGCTGGCTTCCGGGTACTGCACCGGCGCACAGAATGACGCTCAGCAATATGTTTGAGCTGGACTGGTGGGACCCTCAGCAGATCGTAGTGACTTCACACACTGCGGATACCGTCACCGGTACGGCCACCATGATAGACACGGAAGGCGAATATCAGTTCGCGTTTGAGTGGACCATGATCATGGGTGAAAAGGCCGAGGAATATAACCTGCCGTTTATGGTGTACATCACAGCAGCGCGGTTTGACCTGCCGTATGAGTTCTCACTGTTTGAATATGACGGCAGCCCGCTTGATGCGCTGACGGCGTTACAGGAAATGGATTGCGCGCTGGGATTCTGTAATGAGTATTTCACCGATGTTTACGACAAATATGCCCCGGCAGAAGGGGCAGTTAACCGAGGCTAATTATGACCGATAAAGCACGCGACCCACGGGCTTTAAATTCAGTTAAAGGAGCCGCCCCTGCGACGGCTCAGATTCAGATGCGCGTCATTCCCGAAGTTAAGAACCGGTACGTCGCGCAGGCGCAGCGGGAAGGGATGAAACTGTCAGAATGGATTCAGCATCATCTAAATGATGTTTGCCAGTCGGCAGATGAACACGCGCAGCTGTCTGAAAATATAGCGGTGAAGAATACATTTTTCCGGGTATACAACCATCGGGATAAGACGTGGCGGACGCAAGAACGTAGCACGGGAAGGTTCGGCATTATGGATCCGCTCTATACAACCGAAGAGTCTCAAGCCGGTTTTTTTTGGGCTGATGAAATTAAGCACTTAGAGAAACTTGGTGCGCAGATGGCTATCCAGATTTATGAGGAAGCTATTCCCTATACACCTACCAGGGAAGAGATACGCTTTCGTAACGAGTGGAATAGTTAGCCCGTGTGTCAGCAACAGGATAAGAACACCAGTGATTAAACAGGAAATCAGGGCGCTGTTTCTGGCGCACGGCTTCAAAATGCAGCAGCAGCCTGATGGAAGTACAGATTTAGATCCCGCTTGCTACAGCGTCGCTCAGGCGCTTGCAGAGCGATTCAGTGATATTTACGGGCAACCGGCAGGGATTGTTGAGATCGCCGCTGGTGGTGGCGCAGAGGGGCGCACGGTGGCGCTGTTTCACGATAAGGCGGCAAGCATTGAGTTTCCGACCTATATCATGCGCAAGCCGTCGAAAACCTCCGCGCTGGCCACCAGCAAAAATCCGGTATCCGGGCGCTGATGGACGACCGGCTAAGTCAGTACGGCTGGCTCTCTTTTGAGGGCTGGCCGGACAGTGAAGTTCACGACTATCTCACGACGAAATGCGGCATCATCCACGCCCGCAAGTTACCCGATGGCAGCTGGACCGGCCTTCTGCGCCTTCTGTATACGCTCAGCGTCTGCATGGGGATCACGCCAACGGACGTGTATCAGTATCGCTGGTGCTTCGAAGACCCGGAAGAGGCGGTGTATCTGTACAAAAACGCAGTGGAAGTAGACGAGATACCGGATCGCCGGGAGTCGCTGGTGGACCACCGGCACACGACCGGCACTCCGCTTTACGTTGAGTTTGATCAACTGGGTTTGCCGAAGTGGCGTTAATCACCAGCTGACGCATAGAACGGTTAAACAATAAACAAACAGATTAACTAAACTTGTTACTTTATGAGCCATTAAGTTTAATGGCCTCAATACCTGCTTATTGCTTTCAAAATGGAATAGTAATGAATTTTCTAAAACGGTTCTCAAAGGACTATCGGCGCATTACCTCTCGCCACAACATCCCTTACGCGCAGGTTGCTGGAAGTAATAGCCGTAATGATATATCCAGCGTTGTTATCCCAACTGTAGGCGCTGACTTTATTGAAGAGGCCATTCTTAGCGCCACGTTCGCAGCACGCTATGCGCCAGAGCTGCGCGAAATAGTTATCGTGACCGATCAGCCTGCTTCCGCATTTACTAATCTGCCGGAAAAGGCGCGGGTTGTGACACTGGATATTCAGATCCCAAATCCTTCACACCGCTATGCGCAGATATACAAAAGCCGTCTCTTGAAAATGCAGGCTCCGTTATCAGCCAGCCCGGACTCGACCGGCGTACTGATGATCGACTCAGATTTAAATCTTCTGAAAATGCCGAGCTACCAACTGGAGAAATTCAGCCTCTACTCATGCTTCCGTAACGGACGTATGGGCGCGAAGTTTGAAAAGCGTGGTTATCAGAACGTGCCAGCCTATTACGCTAACAGTGTGCGGCCTGGTCTGGAACAGCATGTTAACAGCGCGTTCCTGGCGGCTACCTACTTCACATGGCAGAGGCTCTGCCCGTTGTGGGTAAACCTGTTTAATGACACATGGGAAACGCTCCCGGATGATCAACCACCAACGGATCAGCCGCCGCTGTCAGCCGCACTGGACACCCTGGACTATCAGACGGTGAACCTGGGTGACTGGACTAACTGGCCGGTATCCAAAAAGATTGGTGGCACGCCGTCTGTTATTCCAAAAGAAGTGATTGGCGCTCATGGTGGCTTCCCGTTAAGCGAATGGCAGAAGTATCTGGATAACCCCGATCAGCCGCTGCTGTTTCGAGGTCAGGATTACACCCGCAAGGTGCGTTATCTGACGGATGAAGAAAAGCGAGCTGGCGTTTCATCCTGATTTCCGCTGTCCACCAGCTATCCGGCTGGTGGCCGGTTATGAGTTACAGTAAACGCGGCTCTACGTTTTGACGTGAAGGCGCAGATGTATAAAGTAGAATTAATCAGGTAGGAATAGGGATGAAATACGCGCAGCTGAAGCGCTTCTGGCATGTGGAAGTTATTGGTATTGAGAAAAAGTTTTCCTGGTTTCGGCTTGCAACAAGACTCCGCAATAAGCCGGGGCTGAAGTTCATTTTTTGGTGGCGCTTAGCAAGTTTCCTTTATGAAAATGGATACCGCCGCATCGCGTACCGTATTCACTCACGCATTAAAGGCCGCTTTGCTTGCGATATTATGTTGGGCGCAAAGATAGGCGAGGGCTTGAGTATCGCACATCATGTTGGCGTCGTAGTCACCAAGCGGGTTGTGGCAGGGCGCAATATGCGGCTGACGCAAAACTCCGTAATAGGAAACAGTGGGAAGGGAAAAGACGGTTCAATTCTAATTGGCGATAACTTTTTCCTGGGATCAAATAGCTGTGTAATAGCTGATAATCTGGTGATCGGGAATAACGTTACCGTCGGTGCAATGAGCTTTATCAATAAAGACATTCCTGATAACTCCACTGTCTACACCCGCAAAACTGTAGAGCTCGTAGAAAGGGATTAAAAGCCCTGCAACCTGACGAATTAAGAACATCGCGTAGACGCCTTCTCCTTCTTCCGACTGACCACCAGCTATCCGGCTGGTGGATTGTTAACGGATTAAGCCTGCCAGCTACGCAGTACCTGACAGGCTTAACATCAACTAATTCCGAATTTATTGGCCAGAGAAAGAACTAGTTAGGTCGCCATTGATATTGATTGGGTAATTAACACCTTGGAAGTGTTGACCGAGGAAGTTACCGATCGTCGTCATGTCTTCATTAGTCTTAGTGCGGTGAGTGGATGCATTGAAGTCATAGTTATCCTGATAACCGCGAACAACGCCGTTGAATGTCCACTGTCCAGAGGCATCACGATTTAACGTACCTTCCATCTGAAGGGTGATATTGCCGAGGTAGTAATTAGAAACCAGGCTATCAATACCTGTGTCATAAGCAAACTTTAGGCTGAAGTTGTAGCTGCCTGGTGCGCTCATAGCCATTAACTGATCATTAAAACCAGCGATTTTCTGCGGTGCGAGCTGAAGACCAATTTTGTTGATATCAACATTCATTGGACGACCATTACCCCAAAAGAAATTAGCCAGTGCTGAAACCACGCTATAAGGACCACCACTTAGCTGGTCGCTCATATTGTTTAATTGCCAGTCACGCCACTGGGCACCATTACCCGCCATAGCAGAAATGCCAGCAGTCCCCATGGCCGGACCCACAACACAGTCGTTCAGATAACAATTGTTTTTAACCCACTGCAGCAGGGTCGTGAGATCATTCTTATTAACGCAATCCAGGCCGGACTGGCTGTTGAAGTAGCTGCCATTAAGCACCTGTTGATACATCATTGCTTGTGCCTGACCTGGCGGAACAGAGGTAGAGCCGCCTGGGCTATAGCTACCAAATCCGGCAGGAGGACCACCAGCACTTACTGCCGGTGCGCTTACAACCAAAGTACCTTCGCTCATATGTATCTCCTTATGTTTATCATGTTGTTAACGCGATAAAGAGGATAACAATTCAGGCCGAACATCGGCCAGAAACATATGGGTTTTTATACAGTATTAATTAGCATGTTTAACTGCTTGAAAAGCGAAGCGACAGGCTTTGATAATTCTAAAAATAAAATAATCAATAAATACAGTTTCTTATACTAGTGCTTTTGTCTGCAATTGATAACGATTGCTATTTGTATATAATGTTGCCTAATGAATATCCATGAGCGAGGGCGTTATGACAGGAAGAGCAGCAAAAGGGATCGCTTTGGTATTAGCTGGTGGCGTTTTATTGGCCCTGGGTTGCGTCGGTACGCTGGTTTATCTCAGAACTGGCGCTCAGTATTACAGCGCTTCAAATCTGGAAGAGTGTAAAAAATACACAAATGAGCAGGCAAAAGAAGCCGTGCTAAGCGCACGACTCAAACAGCCCAATGCTTGGGAAACCTGGAGTGAAGCCTCTGAAGTCGCCAATAAAAATGGCATAAGGTTCGTTGATAGCGAAATCCAAGGTCCGGATAAGATCTGGCTGGTTCCGTTCTACGAAGCAAAAGCGCCTGATAAAAAGCAGTTCGGTATGCTGGATTGTGGAACATTAACAGTCGAGTTTGCGTCAGAATAATGCGCTTTCGTCCTAAATCACAAACCGCTTATCCTGGCCGTCACACTGACTCAGAGGCCACCTGCATGACCATTCCAACCGACTTACAATCCCTTGCCGTAAATGCGGCCGCATCGTCAGAACCAGCAAACGCCGGCGAATTGATCGCTTTCGCCGGCGCGAGGTTTTCCCTGCCGATTATCCCGGCGCCGTTGGTTGTCTCGTTCTACGACTCGGACGGGACGCGGGCGCAGCTTACAGTGAATAAGGGAAGGGTGACGTTTGAGGGTGATCCGAACGCTGCAGCGGAAATGTTTATCGAGGCGGTGACACGGAAGCATGCGCAGCAGTGGGGCGCGCAGCAGGCGCAGCTTGAGAAAGCAGAAGCCCAGCTGGCGGCATACTCACACCATAACGGCCTAATGATGCTGTCACAGCGGCTGGTGGACGCTGAGAAGGAATGCGACGCACTGCGAGAAGAAATTATTCAGCTGCAGAGTTGATTCTAGCGTTCACTATAGTTAGCAGACTCACTTTTTTAATCAATCTTACTCTTACTAATGATCATGAGAATGATACTGGCTGCAAGTACAAAGTCGATGGTTGCCACTTTGCATTGATATTGAAAACACAGGCGGCTGTATTAGCATGGCAAAGGCCACTCAGGTGGCCTTAATCCTCACGACAGACTGTTATCTTTCCCAAGTTAAATCCAGATCTACATGAAAATCAGAAGGATTGAGCTTGTTGCCGCCGTTAGACGTAACGTTTACAGCATTAGAACCTGTTGATATTGCGAGTTGAGTATCATCCGTAAACGTAATTATTAACATTTCAGTCTGATGGACTTTGGCACCTGTTTTTTGAAAACCAATTTCGACAGATTTTACTGTCTTGCCAACCATTTCTTTAGCTTGGTTAATGGAGTAATTAGCTTTAACTTGCAGGTCATCTCTAAAGACAGGTAGTGTCATTTTATATCCCTTTCAGTAAGGTTATAGATCATTTATTAACCGCGCCTAAGTTATATCATGCTAATGGTAAACAAGGGGCGAAGTGTGGAATTTGTGTCCTTCAAAGTTATTTTATTCTTGGAATATCTTTCAGGCGCGTGGTGTAGCGGGGCGATAGCATTTCCCTTTTCATCTGCCACGCACTATCGCGTTCTCCCTGTCCCGCAAAAAACACCTTTCCTCTACCGGATCGATTGATGCCGTCCAGCGCTGCCATTAATGCGTCAGCATTTGCACGCGGCTGCTGCTCACTGAACATGTCAAACTGCGCCACACCAGATTGGTAAAAATCCCCCAGCATTACGCCTGCTTTGGCATACCGGTAGCCGTCGCGCCAGATGGTGCTCAGCCCGCGCAAGGCTGATTCGATAATGTCCCGCGTGTCGCTGGTGGGATAGTCGCAGATACACGACGCAGTATTCGAATACTGCGGTTCATCCGCGTGCCTGGCGGTAGAAACTGACACGCTGATATGACGACAACGCGAGTTTTGTTCTCTCAGCTTTTCTGCTGCACGGGTGGCATATAGTGTTACGGCCTGCTTCATGTCCTCCAGCTCTGTGATCCTCTCGCCAAATGACCTGGAGTTTAAAATGTTCTGCTTTGGCGGCGGGGCGTCTTCCAGTGCAATGCAGGATTCACCATTAAGCTCACGGGTGGTCCGCTCAACGATGACGTCAAAGTTTTTCCGTATCATGCTGATGTTACTGTCAGCCAGCTGTAGGGCCGTGGTGATCCCCAGCTGGTGCATGCGTTTGGTAATACGCGGGCCGATACCCCAAATATCGCCGACGTCGGTCAGGTGCAGAAGTTTTCGCTGCCGGGTCCGACTCGACAGGTCCACGACGCCGCGCGTCTGTGTCCACTTCTTGGCCGCATGATTAGCAAGTTTGGCCAATGTCTTAGTCGGGCCAAATCCCACGCCGATAATCAGCCCGGTTTCTTGCCGAATACGCTCACGCATCTGTTGTCCGAACGTCTCAAGCGGGATCAGATTGCCAATGCCGGTGACGTCCAGAAATGACTCATCAATGGAGTAAACCTCCTGTCCAGCCGCCATTTCGCCAAGTATGGCCATCATGCGGGCAGACATATCGCCGTACAGCTCGTAATTGGAACTGAACACATGCACGCCGTTCTGTCTGAAAAAACGCTCATTCAGAAACAGCGGCGCCGCCATCTTGATCCCCAGGCGCTTTGCCTCCGCCGAACGTGCGATCACACAGCCGTCATTGTTCGAAACGACGACAATGGGCTTACCGCGCAGATCGGGCCTGAACACGGTTTCACAGGAGGCATAAAAGTTATTGGCATCGGCCAGCGCGAACATGCTTACTCTCCAGCGGGTCCGTTAAAGCCGATCCCGGCCACATCCGTTAAGGCATAAGCCACTACACCCCACACAGGAAGCGCCTGGCTCACATCGAGCAGCGTTACAGTCTCGTCCGCATCCAGCGCTTGTAGAGCGGGAACCGGATTGAGCAGTAACCGCCTTAGCGTCAGCTCGCCGTCAAACTCCGCCACGATAAGCTGGCCGTGCGCGGGCGTCAGGGCGCGATCGATGGCCAGCACCGAGCCTTTAACGATCCCGGCTCCGGGGCAGTCGGTTTCGCTGCGCATCAGATAGGTTGAGTAGGGGGAAAGATATACCAAATCGCCCAGGTTCAGGCGCGTTTCAGTGTAATTCTGGGCGGGGCTCTGAAAGGCCATTGCAATGCTCCATTCTGAACAGCGTTATATAACTCCTGATATGAGTATAAGACGCTACAGGAGGCAATGCTCAGATGTGCAGACCAATGTCCGCTATGAGCGAGGAGCGGACGTTGGCATGACTATCGAAATCGAGGCGATTCATTCCGTCTTCATCCGGGTTCATTTCAACACGAGAGCGGAACTACAGATATTTGATCTGCAGATCATGTGAATACATAAGCTGAAGGTGTATTTTCTATCATTGCCTTACAACGAGAGAAAACGATAAGTTAAAAAGGATTAATTATGCTCAGTAACGAGTTTTTGCGCTTTTTCCAAACTTTAGACACAGCAGATGTACCCGGCGATGTTAGAAAAATGGCGAACCTAGTGTGGGATAATATGGATAGTATTATCCCGTTAGGTACCGCGCAGGGCCACCGGATTAGGCGTATCGTAGAGCTGGCGCAGTCCGCCTGGAATACCCTCAGCCTGGAAGTCCAGCCACTGCCTGAGCAGAACTCCGAACGCATCCCCACGTTCAGTCGGCTAAGAAAGTTGTCCGTTGGACCGTTCAGAGGATTTGCAAGACAGGAGGAATTTGATCTGGATTCGCGTCTGGTGCTTATTTATGGGCCCAATGGTACCGGGAAGTCCAGTTTCTGCGAAGCACTAGAATATACATTATTAGGCAGTGTTGCTGAGGCTGAAAGTAAACGCTTTCGTAATCAAACCGACTATTTTAGAAATGCATACGTTAATCAGTTTTCTGCGCCTGTGATTACTGGTGTTGGAGCTCAAGGGCAGGATGTGGCAATTGAGGATAACGAAGCACAGCACCGCTTTTGCTTTGTTGAAAAAAACCGCATCGACAGCTTTTCAAGAATTGCGGCGCTGGCCCCGGCAAGGCAGACCGAACTAATATCAACGTTATTCGGGCTGGATGCATTCAATGATTTTGTCCGAAATTTTACTTCGGAGATTGATGCCAGATACATCGATCTGACAGGCGCAAAAGCCGTTCAACTGGCAGAAAAACGCCGCACACTCGAGGGGGCCATCCAGCAACTGGAAGCGGGTAAGACGGATCTTGAACGACTGGCTTCTGAGGAACAGACGCTGGCTTCTGGCTACCGCGAGGGCCTCTCTTTTCAGCAGATGATGATTGAATTAAAAGGGGATGAGCAAAATATCGGGGCCATTCGGCAGCTTGAGACAGAATTGCAGACCCCTCTTCCGAACAAGAGTCACATTACCTGTGTGATGTTGAAGGACTTAAGTGGCTCTGTTGAAACTGTATTGGCGGATCTGTATGGCAAAAAGAAGCAATTGGCAGAGGCGAGTCTGCAGGTTTCGTTTAAAAGTTTATTCGAAGCAGTCGTCCAGTTACAAAGCACTAGTCCAGAACAGTGCCCTGCTTGCAATACCCCACTCCAGCAAGTCACAAAAAACCCCTACAGTCATGCCAGTGAGGAATTGCTGAAGCTTGAGTTTTTGTCTGCCTTACAGGGTGAAATAGCTCAACTGGAGCAATCATTCAGCCAGCAGATGTACCGCGTCTCGCAAGTTGTCGGCACCTGCTGCCAGTTTCTTCCTCATGAAAATGTTCTCGAAAGATTCAGGGAAGACAATAGCATCGTTTTGTGGCGTAAACTGCATCAATCATCAGGCGATGGTATCACTCCCTGGTCTCTTCTGGAGAAACAGGTGCAGCAGTTGGAAGAAGAAGATAAAAAAACAGAAGCAACTGCTAAATTGCGGGAATCACGGCAGCGTTATCTTGTGGGGCTGCGTGAGTCAGAACGCCAGATAACAATATTGCAGACAAGAAGAAGTGCGACAGAAAAAGCCATCGCTGCGGCTCAGTTGTTGATTGGTAACTTTGATACGGAAAACAGGCAGCTTATTGAAGAGGTTGAACTTGAGGAATCCGTTGTAAGAAAAAATAGAGAAATTTCAGTATCCTATGCTCAGTTCGTATTGCAGTTGAATGCCTATAAAGAGGGTTTGCCTCAACAGTTGGTTGCGAATCTCGGAGACAGCATTGTTACTCTGTACAATGCATTCAACCGTAATGACCCTCCAGGAGAAAAGCTCGCTTGTATCAAACTCCCCCTGATGCAGAATCAGCGGCTGGAAGTGGCATTTCAGAACAATCCAACGCAATATTTTGATGCCCTGCATGTGCTAAGTGAGGGGCATGTACGCTGCATAGGGTTGGCTATTTTGTTGGCAAAAAACATCAGTGAGCAATGTCCACTTTTGATATTTGATGATCCTGTCAATGCTATCGATGACGATCACAGAGAATCTATTCGGAGAACGCTGTTTGAAGACGCCTTCTTTGCAGATAAGCAAATCATCCTGGCATGCCACGGAGAAGAGTTCTTCAAAGATATACAGAATTTATTGCCAGCGCCTGTGGCTGCACAGTCCAGAACTTTCAGCTTTTTACCACGTCTGGACGAATTGCATATCCGCGTGGATTTTAACTGCGCCCCTAGGAACTATATTCTTTCTGCGCGAAGCCATTATGGACGTAATGAAATCAGGGAAGCACTGACTAAATGCAGGCAGTCACTTGAATCTCTGATGAAGGGGAAGGTTTGGCGTTATGTAAACAAGCACGGTGACGGTAACCTCAGTCTTAAACTGAGGTCAGCAACTGCACCTATTGAGCTGCGTAATCTCTCAGAACAATTGAAAAGACAAATTGGTCGTGCCGATTTTAATCACCCAAATAAAAATTCCGTATTTTCTCCCATCGATATTTTGACCGGCTTTAGCGGAGAATCACGTGAATGGCGATACCTTAATAAAGGTACGCATGATGAAAACGACAGGGCAGAATTTGACAGGGCAACTGTAGAAGCCATGATAGGTGCAATCGAGGCGCTCGATCAGGCCGTGGGTTAAAGGATTAGTACTAAATCCCTCGTATGATGTGGTTCTGCAGATGTGAAGCTATATGAAGTGGTCATAAAGTTGGCCACTTCATGAGGTTTTTTTTAAACCACGATAGGTCCGCTTCTGGCACAAAGCAGACATAAAAAAAGCCCCGATTAAGGGGCTTTGGAGAGCAAAGGCTAATGGCAACATCAAGCAAGAAACATCCGCTATGTAAATTACCAAACCCTTAGATTTATACAAGCTATTTCAGCGCCAGCCTGAAACACTTTAACCTGCTAATTCTGGCAGGTATTAACGCCTTTTATTTCGCTTTCTGCGGTTCTGCCGTTGCCGCTGTGGCCACCAGCTCCGGCTCAGGCTGTGGGACGTCGGCTTTCATCTTTGCCAGCAGGATAGTGCGCTGTAGTTGCGCCTTTTCGGTAGCCTCTTTCACCATGTCTTCATCCAGCCCGACAACCGCGTATTTATCGAGGCCTTCAACACGGAACAGGTTCGTTTCCGGCACCAGCTGCTTCAGGCCAATTTCATTCTCCGGGGTAATGTAGAGCAGTTGCGGCTCTGCTTCTGCGCCGTCCGGGATGTACACATAAGCACGCTGGCCAACACCGATTGCCTGAAGGAACAGGAGGCAAACTGCCAGTGGCAGTGAGGGGTGTGACACGCTCATTGGCTGTAACTTACCGGCCAGCAAGCCGTGTAGTTTCACATCATATGGCCTGAAGCGGCTGATTGTCTCCACGCGCCATGAGCCCGCCAGCGAACCGTCCACAAAAGCCTCGCCAGTCGCATTCATGGCGATCTGACGCATGAGTAGTTGCGCAAAGCTATTATCAAGTGTCGGCGCGAGGGGCAATGCGCCGGTTTTCTCGTTGATAGAGTTCACAGCATCCTGGCGGATGGCGGCATCTTCCGGTAGTTCTTGCTGGTGTAACAGCCAGAAGCGATCGTTTTTGTTAACCCACACTGTCACGCCTTCAACGTTCTGCGGCTCAAAACCCAGCGCGCCCAACAGCGCAATCTCCACATCTTGCGGAAGGATCTCGCCCTTATCGTTCAGCTCAATAGCGGTTTCTTTACTGATAATGTATCTGGTCATGATCGGGCCTTATTTGGTTGTGGTCTTTTTGCTGGTGGAGGTGCTGCTGGTAGTATCGGTCGCTGCTGGCTCTTCAGTTGCTGTGGTCTCCTGCAACTCTGCCGAGGTAGTGGCCGTATGGTCCTCAGTCGGCGTCGGATCGGCCTGAACCGATGTAGAGGAGCCAAAGCCGTTATCGCCCCGGACGGTTTCTGACAGCTCATCGACTTCTTTCCAGGTGACAGGCTCGACTTTCTCGATCATTGCCTGCGCAATTACCATTCCGGCTTTTGGCTCAATGAACTCGCCACCTTCATCGGCAATCATGCGCAGTTTGATCTCGCCACGGTAATCGCTGTCGATGATGGCCACGTTGTTTGCCAAGCGCAGGAAGTTATTCGCTGCCAACCCGGAGCGGGGATAAATCTTCATGCAGTAGCCTGCCGGAATCTCCACGGCCAGCCCGGTTGTGATCCACCATGCACGCGGCTGGCGTGCCGCGCCTGGCGTCTGTACAACGTTGAGTTTCACGTCCAGCGCGATGATATCCCACGCAGCAGCGCCGTCTGAACCTCGGAACGGCAGTACTGCATCAGGGGTGAGGCGTTTGATCTTAACTTGTGGCATGGCTTTTCTCCGGTGATTTAAAGGTGTAATGGCGGCGCTTGCGGACAGAGTTTTCATAAAGGGGAACGTCTGTGTATTCCACCAGCCCGCGGGCAATGAGTTTCTTAACTGACTGCAGGAAGAGGGAGTGACTTACATCAAATTCCTGACGCACGTTTCTGGCGGTGATGTACCGGTGCTGGTTGAGCAGCATCAGAATGTATTCTTCAATCTTCCCCATCTTCAGGGGCATCAGGCTGGTGGCATACGCGGCAGACACTGCCAGGGTGTACTCGTTGTCAATAGACCGCGTGATTAGCCCATTCTTCTGCAGGTCCAGCAGCGTTCCCCGGATGACATGCGTAGACGTGTCAGGCAGGGCGCGTGTAAAGCGGCGGCGCGTGGCGATACGCTCATCTTTCAGCAGCAGCAGCACTGCTGAAGCCGTCTCCGGATAGCGGGCGCGAAAAATTTTAAGTTTTGGTAAAAGGCGCTTCAAAGTTCTGTTATCCTTGCCAATGGTTTATTTCGGATACCTACATCCAGTGGTTAACGTTTGAACCTGATTGATTGAACGGAATAAGGGAGCCAGTGATGGTTCCCTTTTTCTTTAGTCCTGAGTCCATTTCTCGCCCGTATCCACGCACACCACGCCGTGACACACACGCCCTTGATCGAGCCTGAAAGCCATGCCGCCCAGCCGGTTGCGCCTGCGATAGAATTGCGCGCCTGACAGGTAGGCATGCGGCACGCCGGAATCAATCGCCCCTTCCTCCGTACACTGGCCGTCTTCTGCATCGGCATAGCCACGCGCAAACTCGCTGAGCACTTCACGCCGGTCTTCAAAGCGAATAATTTCGCCCTGATCCGGATCGCGTGCGAACTCGATCGCGCCGTATTTAACGAGGGATGCGACGGTTTTGGGATGCCGGAATATTTCCTCGCCCCAGTATTGGCCGGTGCAGGAATCGACGTAGGAGCCGCTGGAATAGGTGCCGATAGGGTTAGAGACGTCGTGAGCCATAGCCACTGCCACGAAGAAGTTAACGACGTTGCCGGTAACAGACATTATTTCCCCGCAAAGAGCCGTTCCCGGCTGCTTAAGGTGTTGGTTTCCTGCCGGGTGAAAGCAACGTCCACCAGCCCAACAAACGCGGCAAATTCACTTCTGTAATACTCCAGTAGTTTATTTTCGGCGCGGTCGGTGATGTTTTCCACGTAATAGCAGGCGCTGTGTCGGTCGCGCCAGGGTTTATCGAGGGTCAGCAGCGGAACGGCTTCAGAGAGGGTATTAACGCTGAACTCCACCAGCACAACTCCGCCGCGCTCGATGGCGGTGAAGTTCAGCTGGTGGGCCTCAACGGTAAACGTTCGTGTCAGTAAGATTTTTTCTCTGGCCATCGGTAATCGCAGGGTGCGGGACGGCCTGAATTGTGGGGGATAAGCCTTACCGTTACAATTATTATTTCTTTAGATTTCGATAAACTTAACTCTCTATTCCCCGTCCAGTATCCCCGACATTTTGCCTTTCTGACTTTCAGAGCGGCGCAGATAGCGCATGACCGTTTTCGGATCCTGCCAGGTGCCTTCCTGCATGATTTGGGTAATTGTTGCGTCGCGTTCGGCCATGTCCATCGCCGCACCGACACGGGCGCTGTGACCGGACCATTTCGTATAACGGCCTTTATTATCCTGTACCGGGTCTTTCCCCAGCAGATCCCATGCGTCTTTGAAAATCTTCTCTGTTGCCGGTGCTGACATAGGCTTTTCAGACACGCCAGCCGTATTGTTATGACGGACCGGCCCGAAAACCATCGCATCCGGATGATGGATCAGCCCGGAAAGGTCCAGCCAGTGCAGCAGGTGACCGGCAGCGGCACGGCTGAGGTGCTTTATCACGCCCGCGGCCGTCACCATCGTTTTAGTGTGTGACAGGTTAATCACCACATGGCCACTGTCGCTGATATCGAGATCGCGCACCCGGATGCGGCTGAGCTCGGACATTCGGCAGAGGGTGTTATAGGCGACAAACAGGAATGCCAGGTTGCGCTGATCGGTCAGCCGTTCGGAACGGCCCATGAGGTGCGACAGCAGCTGCAGGTCAGGAAGTCGGAATGGCACAGCCTGGCCGGTGCGCTCACCCTGCAGAACGGCCTCGCGGCGGATGCGTTTCATGGAGCGTTTCAGGTCCACGCTTCCCCGGAGATCAGGCAGGCCACTTTCCCGGCATAACATGTTCATCATGGCATAGTGCTTGTCGATCGTGCTCGATGCCAGGCCGCTTTCTGCCATATCAAGAAAGTATTCCCGCGCCAGTTCAGGATCGATCGGCAGATAGCCAACGTCACGCTCGTTACACCAGAAGGCCCAGCGACGGATGACAGATAAAAGGTCACGGAAAGTATTCTCGGAATAAGCGGCCTTATCTGCGATGAATCTCCGCAGATTATTAGCAATATCTTCCGGAGTTAAATGCGTTAATTCTGCCGGGAGAGCGCCGGTCTTTATTTGAGCCAGATGTTTCATTTATATATTTCATCCCAAATCAGAGAGACAACGCTACGCGAAATCTACAAAAACAGCAGGGGTGTGATACGCCAGATTTCACGTAGCGACGCCTGGTGCAAGACCGCTCATAAAGCACGCAGTTTGCCAGCGGCTTCGCTAATCTGATCATTTGATCATCAACCACTGATCAAGCATACATGAAACAGGGGAAAGTTTATATAAGGCTTATTATTTAAAGTTCCATTTTTCGTCACTTTTTGACCGACGTGTGTCTTAAGGAGTAGCTAAATCGAAAAATTTGCAAATTCGTTACGTTATTGTTCGTGATCGCAAGGGTGCCTTCATATATGATCATTTGGCATTCATTTGATTGCTTTCCGAAACTGTTATCACTGGAAACCTTCGGGTGGCACGCGTAGTGCCGGGTAACAGACACACACTTTTTGCACACAGTTTCATTAGTGAGCCTGTACAGCAGAAATATCTGACAGAAGCCAAATGCAGACTATTCTTATTATTGCAATTCTAAGGAGAGTTAATTTTACATGGATACTGTTTCTGTCTATATTCGCCTGCATTAAGTCCAGAGAGACTTGTACCGCTCATTAATATTTTTGGAATACGATTATGCCTAACTTCAGCGATGTAGAATTTGAAAAGCGTTATAAACATTTTCTACAGGTACAAAAAGAGTGGCTGACTCTCATCACGGACAACCAGATTTTCAGCGATAGAAACTCCATGGGTGAAGAATGTCGCCCGATTGGCTTCATCACAGACAAGAAAGCCTTTCAACGTGCAGAGCACCTGCTGGCTGACTGGCAGAGCTTTGCCGACCTGGCAGAAGAAAAGCGCAAAGAGCGCTCTATTGCGATCACCACTAACCTTTACCTGCCGGTTCCTGTCCTGATCACCAACCCAAAGCACGCCACTATCAACCGCTTCCGCGCAACGGCCACCGCTAACCATACCCGCGAAGATATCCTTAAGCGTTATGAGAAGCAGCTTGCCAAGTTGCGTAAGGTTCCGTTCGCTGCCGGTGCCATCATGTCGCTGGAAGATGAAATGAAGGCGTTCGAAGCCGCTGCGCCAGGCGCAATGTATCGCGCCCGTACCAGCAATTACTCTGACATTCAGGTAACAGCGCGCTACACCGACAATAAGAAAGATGAGGGTGAATCTTTCCGTTATGGCGCACACGGCATGCTGATTTACGGCGACAAGCTGGATAAAGAGCGCGATATCAAGCTGAACGTGACGAGCAACGGTAATTACACGTCGCCATACGATGCTATCTCACCCGTACCATGTTCAATCCTGCCTAACGCTAAGCTGTACACCATGGAAGACGTGGAATACAGCAAAGTGCTGGCCGCGCAGCGCTCCTCAGTGGCGTACACCGTGAACACACGCCGCGCCCAGTTTGAAAACAGGGCAAAGGCAAAGATTGCTAAGGCAAAAGACGCAACTGAAGCGCGTCTGTTTAAAGCTGAAATCGAAGAGAATCGCGATCTGCTGGCGAAGCTGGAGGCCTACGACTGGGCGCTGCTGGATAAGAAGGTAGCAGCCGGTGATACAGAACAGCTGACCATGCCTGAAATGCGTAAGCGTTATGGTGGTGAAGAGCCTCGCGCTGGTAAGAACATGCGTAACATGTACAGCCTGCTGCGTGAACTGGAAAGTAACCTGAAAAATCAGGACAAATAATCAGTATTCTGCCACCAGCAAGGACAACAGAAGGGCGCACAAGCGCCCTTTTTTATGGCCATTAATCAACCTGCCTGTGTCTTTCTTATCCGTTTACTGACTATAGTGGTTATCTGCTGGTGGTCAGGTCAGCAACGCATCCAACTCTGACAGCTCATCCAGCTTGCTCTGTGTGAAATCAGCCATATCTTCGCTCAGTTCGGCCTCTGCCGGACGGTAGCCAATCAGGAAGATGAAGCAGTACGTATCCCAGCGGTCAGGCGACTTGATGTTAAGTTTCTGGCGCATCTGCGGCTTAGGCACCATCATGATCCGCCCCATCTCATCCATAAAGTACGGAATCTTAGCGGCTTGCTCTGCCGTATGCTGTGAGATATCTATGCGCATCCTGCCCGACCGGATCGCATCAGCGGCCATGATATTCGACCAGGCGCGCTGGTTCTTGAATCGCTCTCTCACCTTTTTACTGAATGGCGGCTGGCCCCAGCGGATGCTGATAGCGTTAACGCCCCTGCGCTCCAGCTGCTTAAGCGTACCCGATCCCACGCCGTCACCATCCACCGCAATCGTAATGCCCGGATAGCGCTCTTGAGTGCATTCATTGGCGATGTAGTCACCGAATGAGATCGGGTCCATTGTGCCTGGCATTTCCACCAGCTTAAACGACACGACACGGCGAGCATCACCGTACCCGGATACCTTACAGATGTTGAGTATCGACTTATCACGCCCGTTACCGACGTCAGCGGTAGCAACCCAGCCCCAGCCCTTCTCCAGAAACACTTTGCGGCGGGCTGCGCGATCGCACTCGTCACGCCCCAGCAGATAGCCGCTGACGTTGCGCGGGAAGCGGCCCAGCACCTTCACCATGTATTCCAGTGAATCGCGCCCGCCGTACTCCACCAGCTTCTCCCGGATGAATTTCAGAGTAACGTGTGGCGCTTCTTCGGAGTTCAGCACAATGGCATTCCAGAAGCCGTTAGGGTTATCCGGGTTTTTGGCTAACGAATGGTGCGAGTCGTAGAAGTAACCACTGGGGCGAGTAGGCTGTGACATCATCAGCATGCGGTTATCGTCTTCTGTCAGCGCACCACGCATGATTGCGATCGCTTTGTCAGAGATACCCGACGCCTCATCGAGGATCAGCAGGATGTGTGCGGCGTGCTCACCCGCCAGCGCTTCCTCGTTACCCAGGCGATAGCCCTTACACAGCACCTCCCAGATACCCTTACGCGACTTTTCATAAAACATGGTGTCGGTCAGGGTGAAGTAGTTTTGTAGCCACGGGTGACGTCTGGCGGCGTTCGCCCAGTAGGTTTTGACGTACTTGAATACGCCGGTCTTAACCTGCCCGATTTTGTTGGCCACGATGATTACACGGGCATCCGGATACATGATCATGTAGATAAGCAGCATCATGGCCGTCAGAGATGATTTCCCCGTACCGTGTCCGGACGTCACGGTAGTCTGGCTCCCTGTCTCCTGTACGGAGTTCATGATCTCTTCCTGCTGCCAGGTGGGGATCATGCCAAATAGCTCAACGACTGCCAGCGCCCAGTTGTAACGGTAGCGGATAACCATATCCCGCCAGCGCGGGTCCGTGGTGACGCTCTTTATGCGCTTCTGACCACCCATCAGGCTTCGTCCTCGCCCGGAATAACCTCTATCTCAGGCGGTATGTCGTCTATGTCATCGCCGTACAGCTCCGCCGTGGCCATGTAGTCAAAGTTGCCGTTGAGATTACCCTCGCCCGCTGTTTCGCCGGCGCGGTTCTCTCCGTCTGCCTGGACGTCACCAAATCCGCCGCCATCAACCAGCGCTGCCACTTCCGCACGGCGCGACTCAACAAACGCCGCGCTGGTGGCCTGCTGTTCTCGAAACTTCCGCGCATCCCGGTCCAGTTCGTCCTCAGTAACCGCGCCGCGCTCATCAACTGGCGGTTCGGCGTTCTTGAGCTCGTTCTCAAGGCGTTTGGATAGTGACTCTGGCAGTTTGATACCGTGCCGCTCGATGTACTCCGCCGTCTCCAGTAAATCCCAGTCCTTTTCCTCGCGCAGCTGGTAGGCACGGCTGATCACCTCACCGGCGTTATGCGTAAGTGCGTGCTTCTCATTGTCGCGCCGGTTCTTATCTGTGCCGCTGGCGATCGCCGCTACCCGTGTGGCGTGGTCATTGACGAGATAGCCGACCTCGATCATCAGCTTTGTCATTTTCAGGATGGGATGTGGTCCGCCTCCCCCCTCATCATCGCCCTTTTTACCGCTCTCCAGGTTAACGGCTTCCAGCTCAAACAGATCGATTGCCCGCGCCGTGGTGCGCTTCAGGAGGTCCATGTGGGCCAGCGAGTCAAACAGCACCGTCAGGGCGCTGGCTTCAACACCTTCACTCAGTACCTCTAATGCCGCTTCATAATCCTCCGGCCGCGGGAAGCCGCGCCGGTTGGCCACCAGCTTAGTTTCATGTCCTTCCTCAAACGGTTTTCCCTCCCCGCGTGGCTTCGGGGTGTGCTTCGGGCGCCCGGAATCCTGATCACCGGTATTTATGATCTTTTTGGCATGTGAAGCATTGGGCTTTTTCTTCGCGCCAGGCTGCGCTGCTGTCTCATCGCGTGGTTCCAGCACCCCCTCTAAAGCCGCGCTGTGCCTGAGTTTTCGCCCGTTTCGTCGGATGATCAGGTCTTCTTTTCTGGTGTGATAATTTTGATGATCAGAAGCGTGATCACTCAAATGATCATGATTGTGATCACCAGCCTGATCACGCATTGCGGCCAGCGCTTTGCCGTTCAGCTCCCGGCGTGCGGTGTTAAACGGCAGACCGTAGTGCTCACAGTACTCTTTGACGGTTATCCCGCTCTGAGCCTTCTGCTCGATGAAGGCTTTTCTGTGGTCATCCCAGTTAACTTTGGACATGGTTTATCGTTCAAAAGAGGCCAATAAACCGGGATGGTATGGAGTCTGTAATTTGCAGTGATCACAATAATGATCAGGTACTACACAAACGCGCTGGAAAGTTACCGTTTAAGTGTCATTTTTTTAAAATTAGTGATACTTTTAAACCTCAATCAAAGTACGAAATAAACCACTGGATAATTTAAATGACTAATAAAAAAGCTGTTTTAGTAGCTGTAGATGCGGGTTCAGGTAACGTTACGATTGCCTATGAGGAAAACGGCCAATGGCTTTCCCTCATTACCCCTTCACTGGTCCATGAAGGCCACCAGCAGTCCTACTCAAACCATGCGTCAGCTACCTGGTTTACCGAAAATGATAACGGGAACGAAGCAGCCTATACCGTCGTTAAAAAGGGCTTTACTGACCTGTACGACACCTGCGACCCGGACTACCAGATTTCTGCCCCACACCGCGTGCTGGTTCACGAATGCCTGAAACGTGCTGGCATCGTGGATTGCGACGTCATCCTGGGTGAAACCCTGCCAATCGGTCAGTTCTACAGCGGCACCGGCGTTATCAATCAGGACCGTATCAACCGCAAAGTTGAAAGCCTGAAAAAGCCTGTTCGCAACTACAGCGGCGACGTCGCGCCAGCGCGTATCAGACACGTTGAAGTCTTCCCGGAAGCCGTACCGGCGATTCTGGCCGCACAGACAGAGTTTCCTGATCTGGAGCAGGCACAGACCATTCTGGTGATTGATATCGGCAGATTCACCTGTGATATCGCTATCGTGGATGAAGAGCTGGTGCCAATTAAAAAGGCCAGCTTTGAGCACGGCATTCAGAAGATGATCAACCGCGTTCTGGTGCTGCTGCAGGAGTTTGAAAAGACTTCCGGACGCTCATTCAACGCAGAAGAAATTCCGGTTGGCATCGTGGACGACATTATTCGTCAGGGCTATATCGGTTCACGTATGGAAGCCGCTAAAGACAAGCGTATCGACGTAACCAGCGTTATCGATCAGGCAGCGGGTGAACTGGCGTCAGAAATCTGGCGTGACGTGCGTTCTTTACTGCGCAACGTAATTGCCCTTGATGCTGTTCTGGTTGTTGGTGGCGGTGCTAACTATCTGGCTGGCCGTCAGGCAGGCCTGAGCGACCATACAGCTGACTGGCACGATATGGTCATCATTCCGGCACAGCCAGAGCTTTCCATTGCGCGTGGCGTATTCATGGCGCTTATGTCGTCAGAGGATGAGCTGCGCGAAACGATCAAAGAGACGGCAAAAGTAAGCGATATTAAAAGCCGCGCCAGCGATAAAGGTTAACTATGAGTCAGGTATTAAGATTAAGTGGGCTGGAGGACGACGGGTTACTCACCGGCGCTGCTCTGGCTGAATATAACCGGTTACAGACCAACGCGGCGAAGCGTAGCTACCTGGTGCGGCTGGTACGCAGTGGCTACGCGCTGGATGAAATGGGCTTAAGTCCCGTCATCGAACTGTTGCAGACAACGGACGGAAAGAAGTTCCTGAAAATGTCTGAGCGTGAGCGCCTGCAGCGTCTGCTTACCATGATCAGCGCTCTGCTGGGTGAAAGCGCTGGTGTGCCTGTTGCTGCTGCGCCAGCAGGCGTACAGTCAGCCCCACCAGCGGCAGAACAGTCTATGCCAGAGTCAGTAGCGCCACCAGCAGCAGAAGCCCTGCCAGCTGAGCCGGTAGCTACTGCCAGTGAGCCTGCGCAGCCCGTTGCTGCTCCTACCCGGAGTACATCTGAGTCATCAGACGATGATGATAAGCCACAGGCATGGGGCGGTCCGTCAATGGCTAAAGCAGGCAAAGCACGCAGCCTGCTTGCGGCTAACAAAAAGAACGCCGGATAGTCCTGATTACCTTAGCCCCGTTCACATGAGCGGGGCATTCTCTATCCTTCCCCTTCTGCACATATCCATCAGTTCCCTTGCCATTGCGCACACCGACATTTGCTCCATTTCCTTTTTCTGTAGAACCTGCTTCGTGGCGCTTTCCACACACAGCGAACCGTAATTGAGATCCTTTCTTCCGCGTACCTTGAAGATATAGCCGTTCATGGCCTCCAGCCGATACTGGCGGGGATACGCGTCGGGATGTACACGGCATTGTGCGAACGGCGATCGAACAAAGGAGCGCAGGATATTGGAGATAATGCCGGTATTCACCACTAAGTGCGGGTATTCAGTTTCCACCAGCTTAGTGACTTCGGCCACTGTCATGTAGTCCCGTCTGCGTATTAACAGATCGGCTACCTCTATACTGCTCACCTTTTGTTCCATGTACTGCTCCGCTTGAATTGACTACAAGCAATTCTAAGGATTGTGTAATCCGAGCAAGTGCGAACGATGTAAATATCGCCATTATTAGCAGGTATGAATGGGTTTTCAGGATGATTCTGGCTATGACAGGCGTAAGGCTAAACTGGCTGGTGGGCTTTATAAGGATGTGAAGATCGCAGTACTGGCAGTGTACTCCAGCACTCTTAACGGCCTTCAGTAGGGCCACAATAAGTTATAGTTCCGGGCTGTATTATCACGGATAAACCGGATGTGTTACTTAGAGTTTGAACGATGCGCAATGTTTTCCGGGTGCCGGATGAGGGTATTCACCCGGCGATCGTGTATCAGGTGGTGGCTAACTACTCTGAATCATAAAGTTACTATGTCACGTCCAGACTACTGATTATCATTGCCGCTATTAGACAAGCTTCCAGTCGCATGCGAGAAGATCGGTAGAAGCAGGCGACCAGTCGGAGACAGTCAGCCTTTCGGCATCAATAAGTAAAAGCTGAGGCATCTGCGTGACAGTAGTCTCCGGGCTGCAGTCAAAGTAACGGGCCGGTACGCCGTACATGTCTGTTCCCTTCAGCGCGGCGCGCATCGCGCCTCTGTTGAGTCGGAGATAAACTCCCTTCCCCCATGTTTCCCGTGCCACCTTACAGCCTTCAGATAGCCATAGCTGTGCCACGGCCAGCGGTGCATGCTCCTGCCTGAAATTCAGTTCGCCCGTCTCAATCATCGCTTCATTACGCAGTATGAGATCGTTCAACTTAATCAGCGCGACACAGGCGGCGTGGTTCAGGGTTTCGCCATAACCGGTCATTGTCAGGCCGCTTTTGCTGATAACGGCGGCATATCCGGTGTTTTTGGTCTCGGACGTATCTGTAATGGTGTATCCAAGACGGGCAATGACCGCCAGAAGTGCCATATAGTCGCCTGCGTAGTCAGCTTCGGCGTCTGCGAACATAGCGATCGTGGCATTTAATTGTTGAGCGGTCATCATTATCAGTAGCCTCGTTTTTGTTTGCGCTTATGCGCTGCTTGTCTGCGTTTCTTTTCGGTGGCCCGGTGCTGTTGTGCTTCCGCAATGCTTGTGGCCAAGCGACGTATTCCCTGTTCGATCTCTTCCTGCGCCGGTGGCCTGGTATCGCTCACCAGCAATGTTCTTACCTGCGGAACGGGAACGGTTGGGGGGCGGCGGGCTACCCAGCTGAGACTTCCCATCAATGCGCCCATCAGTGCGATCTTTTTCATGCGTTTTCTCTTCCTGCAGGCGTGCAGAATCCCCGGCAGGTGCCGGTGATTAAAGTTCACCTGGTTAAGTCCGGCGTGGGATACGCACGGAGATAATCTGAAGCCTGCGCCGGCGCGTGGCCGGTTGGCTGTAATAGGATTGTGCTGCCCGGATTCGAACCGGCTACCGTCCGTCTGTCCCCATCAGGCCTTACGGCTATTCAATGAAACGGCGGCTGCTCCCCTTAAGCGACAACACAACGGTAAAAGCACGTTGCAGGCACTCTTACCTGTTGTCCTGTATCAGCCCGCCACCAGCTGCGCGATAAGCCATTTATGACCGGCAAACAGTCCGGCATTCAGCAGGCAGTGAAACATGGCAAACTGCATAGCTCTGATGGTCTTTGTGTAGGTGCTATCACTCATGCGCTCTGCGTCCGGATAAACTGACTGTATGACACTGATGATGCCTGATATGTCGGTTAAAGCGTTAGTGGTGGCCGGTGCCATACCCGGCAAGTAACCTCTCAAGTGACTGGTCAACATGGTTACTGGCGGCTAAAACCCCTTTGTACGCAAAATATGAAGCGGGGGCCAGTCTTGCGATCGCAGCAGCAACTGCGAATGCACCACAACGGAGAGAGCACTGCGCTTGACCACCTTACGCCGCGTTGCCCGTAACGTTGCCTTTGTGGCCTAACTACCTCGCCACCAGGGGAAGCTACTTAGGTGCTGGCCATATATCCGGTGCAGTGCTCTTTCCTGTTGGTGTGCCTTATTTGCGGCGGTGCTTTTTCATGCCGCCTCTTGCCGCCTTGATGAACGTCTCGATACCGTAGATAGCCACCAGCGCGTAAATCACGGTGAGAAACGGGTGTTCTGCAGCAAACTCTGATAACGACATATCGTGTCCTGTCGTGGGGGAATGAGGTTGTTGTGATCGTTTTCCGTTAGCGCGATTGTTCAATGAGGCGGGACTTAAACCCGCTTTGCTTTCGCAGCCCATCGCTGACCACCTGTGTTGATTCACAGACAAGGCTTTCGCCCCGTGGATTCCAGATCCACAACTCCTACGGTGTGTTTAAGCGATCACCACAACGGTCGAGAACACTGAGCAACCACGCGCCAAGTGTTATTTTCAGTCACCTGCCAGTGTCCTCGCCGTTATGGGCTGGACTTTACCAGCAGTCACGGCGTGTTGAGGTCTGCCGATACCCTGCCCCGCCACCAGCCAAATTAGCCAGTAAACAGGGCATCGCCTGGTGTTGACGTGTAATGCATGGGGGGCTGGTGCCACCAGCTGTCCGATACGGAATCTACGGACGGGTCATGTAAAGGAATTTGCAAAACGTCAGGTAACTGTTCCGTCCCGCGTGCGCATAGCCGCATTCCCCCATTTGTGAGCGCGCTGACAGAGGTAATCTTTCGCCAAACGCCAGTAAAACGACAGAAGCACCAGCGCGCTCACAAATGGTGACCCCTTACGAGGATCAGGCGGGAACATGTTTAAGCCTCATGGGGCGTTCTATGCGCGGGATTAGTCCATCAACCGCGTTCACTGCCATGACAGGAGGGGCTACTTGCCGTTCACCCTACTCATAACAC
>Ga0308165_1000618_pt1 | contig 60844 bp, 55 predicted proteins | sample PhyWR2_FD_201032 | JGI IMG/M metagenome (GOLD analysis project Ga0308165, IMG submission 201032) | Phyllosphere microbial communities from UC Gill Tract Community Farm, Albany, California, United States - DLSLW.R2 | ecosystem: Host-associated > Plants > Phyllosphere > Unclassified | place: USA... | reverse complement strand
GCCAGGCCAGCGCCGCACCTTCCAGAACAGGCACGCGGGCATATTCGCGGATGCCGCCTTCCCGCACCGTCAGCACGTCCTCGTGCATGAAGCCGGCGTCCAGCAGCTCGCGGATCACCAGCCCCGGACCGCCGGCGGCCTGGAAGGCGTTGACGTCGGCGCTGCCGTTGGGATAGACGTGCGTCAGCAGCGGCACCACATCGGACAGCGCCGAGAAGTCGTTCCAGTCGATCACGATGCCCGCCGACTGCGCCACCGCCACCCAGTGGATCAGGTGGTTGGTCGAGCCGCCCGTGGCCAGCAGCGCGACCATGGCGTTGACGATTGCGCGCTCATCGACGACGTGGCCGATGGGCGCAAAGCGTTTGGACTTGGTGATGCCGAGCACGGTGCGCGCCGCCTCGCGCGTGAGCTCGTCGCGCAAGCTATCGCCCGGCTGCACGAAGGCCGTGCCCGGAACGTGCAACCCCATGGCCTCCATCAGCATCTGGTTGCTGTTGGCCGTGCCGTAGAAGGTGCAGGTGCCGGGGCTGTGGTAGGACTTGAGTTCGCCTTCGAGCAGTCCTTCGCGGCCGATGAGGCCCTGCGCGGCCTGCTCGCGGATGCGCGCCTTTTCCTTGTTTGGCAGGCCCGAGGGCATGGGGCCGGCGGGCACGAACACCATCGGCAGGTGGCCGAACTGCAGCGCGCCGATCAGGAGGCCCGGCACGATCTTGTCGCACACGCCCAGCAGCAGCGCCGCGTCGAACATGTCGTGCGACAGCGCGACGGCCGTGCCCATGGCGATCACGTCGCGGCTGAAGAGGCTCAGTTCCATGCCGCTGGTGCCCTGCGTCACGCCGTCGCACATGGCCGGCACGCCGCCGGCGACCTGCGCGGTGGCGCCGTGGCGGCGCGCCTCGTCCTTGATCAGCGCCGGATAGCCCAGCAGCGGCGTGTGCGCCGAGAGCATGTCGTTGTAGGCGGTGACGATGCCGATGTTGGGCCGGCGCTCGGTCACGACCTTGAAGCGGTCGTCCGCCGGCATGCCGGCCACCGCATGCGCGATGTTGGCGCAGCCCATGCGGTCCATGCTGGGCTTGCGGGTGTTGTCGGCGTGCAATTGCGCGAGGTAGGCCGTGCGCGTGCCCCGGCTGCGCTCGGCGATGCGCGCCGTGATGTCTGAAACTGCTGAATGAAGCGCCATGGTTGCACCTTTAAATTTCCAAGCCATCCCGAGGATCGGCATGTAACTTTATTACGGCGCCTATGGTAACCAGAATGGCATTTCTTTTGAGCGGAAATGGTTTCTTTCGGGTTACCAAATACAGCGTAAAAGACGCAAAAAAATCCGCAGGGCGCCAACCGCTGCGGATTTTTGTTACCTGCCCGGCCGCAAAGACTGGCCCGGCCGTTCTTATTGAAGGGTGATTTCGACGCGGCGCGCTTCGGCGTCCGAGCCGCTGCCGGTGACCTGCTCGGGCTTTCTGAGCTCGATCTGGCTTTCAGGCACGCCCGAGACGATCAGCGCGGCGCGCACGGCCAGCGCGCGCTGGCGGGCCAGCTCGGCGTTTTGCGCGGCATTGCCGGTCGCGTCGTGAAAGCCGGAAATCACCAGCCGGCGCCCAGCCTGGGCGCCCTTGACCACGTCGGTCAGGGCTTCGGTGGCGCCGCTGGCCAGCTCGGCCTTGCCCGAGGCAAAGTAGAACTTCACCACGCCCTGCTCGACCTTGACGCTGGCCGCGTCCGAGGCGGCCTGCGCGCTGGTGGCGACCGCCGGCGGGGCGGTGACTTTTCCGGCGCTCAGCGTGCCGGCAGGCGCCGCCGCAACCGGACCCGGCGCCCGCGCCCGGTGCACGCCGAAAGCCAGCAGCGAGGCCACGAGCAGCGCCACCAGGCCAAAGACCAGAAACAGGGCCACGCGTTGCGGGCTGTCATCATCCTGAGAAATCATCGCCGACTCCCTTTAAAAAAATGTCGCGGTATTCTAAAGTGCATCCGTGCCGACTCTAACCAACCCAGCCCCCGATCCAGCTTACAGGCCGCAGCGCGATGCGGCCGCCATGCTCGGCGCCGTCCTGCGCGAGTGGGACGGCCAGGGCGACCTGTGGGTGTTCGGCTATGCGTCGCTGATCTGGCGGCCCGAATTCGAATTCACGCAGGCGCGCCGCGCCGCGCTGCACGGCTACCACCGGGCGCTGAAAATGTGGAGCCGCGTGAACCGGGGCACGCCGGCGCTGCCCGGCCTGGTGTTTGGCCTGCTGCCCGGCGGCAGTTGCAAGGGCATGGCGTTTTGCCTGCCCCAGGCGCAGGTGCGCACCGCCCTGCCCGCCCTGTGGGCGCGGGAAATGCCCAACGCGGTCTATGACCCGAAATGGCTGCGCTGCCGCACGGCGCAGGGCGAACTCAAGGCGCTGGCCTTCACCCTGTCCCGGCGCAGCCCCAACCACACCGGCGTGCTCAGCGAGGCGCTCTACCGGCAGATCTTCGCCAGCGCGCGCGGGCGCTACGGCAGCACGCGCGACTATGCCCAGACGACGTATGACCACCTGCGCATGCTGGGCATCGAGGACCGGGCGCTGGGACGGCTGCTGCGGCAGATCGACGGCTGAACGGCACGGCGCGCCGAAAAATCCCGCCTCCGACAACATTCCCAGCAACCACCAAAGGAGCCTTCATGCTACGTTCACTCGTCCTTCTGACCGGCATTCTCAGCTTGGCCGCCTGCGCCCCAATGGGCGCCAGCCCCACCGGGCCGCGCGCCACGGCGTCGCTGCAAAGCACGGCCGGCAACAGCGCCGCCGGCATCGTGCGCTTCGCGCAGCGGGGCGACAAAGTGCTGGTGTCGGGCACGGTGAGCGGTCTGCGGCCGCTGGCCCTGCACGGCTTTCACGTGCACGAGAAAGGCGACTGCTCCAGCCCCGACGCCACCAGCGCCGGCGGCCACTTCAACTCTGGCGGCCAGCCCCACGGCCGCCATACGGCCATGGCGCACCATGCCGGCGACCTGGCCAGCCTGCAAGCCGACGAGAACGGCGTGGCCAGGTTTGCCTTCGAGGCGACAGGCCTCTCGGTGGGCGGCGGCGCCAGCGACATCGTCGGCCGGGCGCTGATCGTGCACCGCGACCCGGACGACTACACCACGCAGCCGACCGGCAACTCTGGCCCGCGCCTGGCCTGCGCCGTCATCGCCGCCGCGCCCTGACCCTATACTTTGGGCATGTCCAGCCCCACCTCCATCGCCGACCTGCGCAAAAGCTACGAGCGCGCCGAACTCAACGAGGGCGCTTCCCACGCCGACCCGCTCCAGCAGTTCGAGCAGTGGCTCGGCGAAGCCATCGCCGCCCAGGTGCCCGAACCCAACGCCATGACCGTGGCCACCGTGGCCAGCGATTTGCGCCCCTCCACCCGCGTGGTGCTGATCAAGGGGTTCGATGTGCGCGGCATCGTCTGGTACACCAACTACGCCAGCCGCAAGGGGCTGGAGCTGGCCGGCAACCCGTACGCGGCGCTGCAGTTCCACTGGGTCGAGCTGGAGCGCGTGGTGCGCATCGAGGGCCGGGTGGAAAAAGTGTCCGATGAAGAAAGCGACGCCTACTTCAACAGCCGGCCGCTCGATTCGCGCATCGGCGCCTGGGCCAGCCCGCAAAGCGAGGTGATTTCAAGCCGGGGCGTGCTGGTGGCCAATGCGGCCAGGTACGGCGCGAAATTCATGCTCAACCCGCCGCGCCCGCCGCACTGGGGCGGCTACCGCTTGGTGCCGGACCAGTGGGAATTCTGGCAGGGCCGCAAGAGCCGCCTGCATGACCGCCTGCGCTACACGCTGCAGGACGAAGCCGGCTGGTTGCGCGAGCGGCTGGCGCCCTGAGACGCATCCGCTGCGGCGCGCAAGCGGTTTTCAAGCATCAAACAAGCTGCATACGCAAGCGGGGTCTGCGCATGCAGCTATGAATTCAATAGCAAGCCGTGCGCAATTGCCGCATCGCCCTGGTGACCCGCCGGACGGCGTGCGGCCTAAAGCAGCCCGTTGCCCAGCCGCTCGATGGCCTGGTGCTTCACCGCATCGAGCGCTTCGCGCGCGACCAGGCCGGGCACCAGCTCGGCCAGCGGCACGAGCACGAAGGCGCGCTGGCGCATGCGCGGGTGCGGCACGGTGAGCCGCGCCGAATCGACGCGCGCGCTGCCGTAGAGCAGCACATCCAGGTCCAGCGTGCGCGGCGCGTTGCGGTAGGGCCGCTCGCGCCCGGCCTGCGCTTCAATGGCCTGCAGGGCATCGAGCAGGGCCGGTGCGCTCAAGCCGGTCTGCAACTCGACCACGGCATTGAGGTAGTCGTTGCCCGGCGCGGCCACTTCCAGGGCCGAGTCGGTGTCGAGCGGCGCCGTCCGGTACAGGCTGGAGGTCTTGCGCACCTGCGTCAGCGGCAACGCCCCAAGCGCCTGGACCGCCCGCGTCAGCGCCGCCGGGGCGTCGCCCAGGTTGGCGCCCAGCGCAATGTAGGCGGTGACCGGTGCGCGGGGCGAGACGGCCGTCGTCTTGGGCGGGGCTGCGGTCATGGCGCTGCGCTGGCGCTCACTCGCCAGTGGTCGGGGGCGCACCGGCAGACTGCGGCGCTTCGCCGCCGCCTTCACGGCCTTCGGCGCTGCGCCCGGCGGGCTTGCGGCGCCGGCGGCGTTTCTTGGCCGGTGCGGCCTCGCCGTCCTGCAACGACGGCGCCAGTTCGCCGGCGTCAGCCGGGCCGTCCGCCAACAAAGGCAGCGCGGCCGCGTCGTCGGCACGGCCTTCGCCCTCCGGGGCACTGGCGCGCTTGACGCGTACGCGCGGCGCCGAGGGTTTTTTCTGCTGCGTCTGGCGCATGGCGTCGATCATCTCGTGGCGCTCGTCGTCGTAGGCGGTGCTGAACTTTTCCCACCACTCGGACAACGCCGGGTCGATCTCGCCGATCTGCCCGCGCAGGCGCAAAAAGTCAAAGCCGGCGCGAAAGCGCGGCTGCTCCAAGAGCGCGTAGGGCGCGTTGCCCACGCGCTTTTCAAAGCGCGGCTGCATGGTCCAGATCTCGCGCATGTCGATGCCCAGCTTGCCGCGCCCGGACACGTCGCCGATGCGGGCGTTGAAGGCCTCGTCGATCGCGTCCTGCAGCGCCGGCATGGCTGGCTCGCTGCGCTTTAAGCGCCGGTCCCAGCCGCTGCGCACATCGTCCCAGAGCACGCACGAGAGCAAAAAGCTCGGCGCCACTGGCTTGCCCTCGCCCACGCGGCGGTCGGTGTCCTGCAGCGCGAGCTTGAGAAACGGCTCGTCGGCCATCTGCACCACGACGTCGAGCAGCGGGTAGATGCCCGTGCCCAGGCCCAGGGCCTTGAGCTGCTCGATGCTGGCCAGCGAATGGCCGGTCTGCAGCAGTTTGAGCATCTCGTCGAAGAGGCGCGACTGCGGCACGTCGGCCAGCAGGCCGCACATGGCCTTGAGCGGCGCGGCGGTTTCGGCCTCGAAGCGAAAGCCCATGGCGCTGAGCTTGGCGCCAAAGCGCACGGCGCGGATGATGCGCACCGGGTCTTCGCGGTAGCGCAGCGCCGGCTCGCCGATCATGCGCACGATCTTCTTCTTGGCGTCGCCGATGCCGTCGTGGTAATCGACAACCACCTGCGTCTCGGGGTCGTAGTACATGGCGTTGATGGTGAAGTCGCGCCGCGCGGCGTCTTCTTCCATCGAGCCCCAGACGTTGTCGCGCAGCACCCGGCCCGAGGCATGCACGGCATGCTTCATGCCAGCGAGCTCGCCCTTGCTGGTGCGCTCGTTGCCGCCGACCGCGCTGGCTTCGCTGCTGTCCAGGTGGGCGCGAAAGGTCGAGACCTCGATCACTTCGTGCTCGCGGCCCCGGCCGTAGATGACGTGGACGATGCGAAAGCGCCGCCCGATGATGAAGGCGCGGCGAAACAGCGACTTGACCTGCTCGGGCGTGGCGTCGGTGGCCACGTCGAAGTCCTTGGGCCGCAGCCCGACCAGCAGGTCGCGCACCGCGCCGCCGACGATGTAGGCCGCAAAACCGGCCTGCTTGAGCGTGTGCACCACGTCCATGGCGCGCTCATCGACCAGCCGGGCGTCGATGCCGTGCTCGGCGGCGGTGATCTCGCGGCGCGTGCCGAACCGGGACTTTGTGGCGCGCGTGGCGCCAGCGTCTTCACCGCCGGTCTTGCCCAGCAGCTTGTTGATGAATTTTTTGATCATGGAATAGTGAATTTTTTAAAGGGGGGAGCTGGCCGCCGCAGGGCGGCGGGCGTGCTCCCTGCCTGATTTTTTGTGGTCATGAAAGGGCTGCCGTTGCCCGGCGGCAAGCCTGATCGCGGACGCTCAAAACAGGTCAAGTATGCGCCATCCGCGCTCCAGGGCCAGCGCGCGCAGGCGCGGGTCGGGGTTGGTGGCCACGGGATGCGTGGCCTTTTCCAGCAGCGCCAGGTCGTTCATCGAGTCGGTGTAGAACGTGGTCTGCACGTCGTCCCAGTCCAGGCTCCGGGCGGCCAGCCACTCTTCCATGCGCGTGACCTTGCCTTCGCGCGCCGAGGGCGTGCCCTGGATTTCGCCGGTGAGATTGCCCTGGGCGTCGCGCGCCAGCTCGACGGCGATCAGCTCGGACACGCCAAAGGCCTGGGCAATCGGGCGCGTCACGAATTCGTTGGTCGCCGTGACGATCACCACCTCGTCGCCGGCCGCGCGGTGCTGCTCGACCAGCGCCAGCGCCTGCGTTGTGATGGCTTTTTGCACTACCGTCCGCATGAACTCTGCGTGTGCCGCTATCGAATTGGTAGCGCCCTGCTCACGGATGGCCTGCGTGGCAAAGCGCACGTAGTCGTGGATGTCGAGCGTGCCGGCGCGGTACTGCTCAAAGAATTCGGCGTTGCGCCGCTTGAACTCGGTGGCATCGCACCAGCCCAGCGCAATGGTGAATTCGCCCCACTCGTAGTCCGAGTCGATCGGAATCAGGGTGTGGTCCAGGTCGAACAGCGCCAGGCGAAGCCGGGGCGCGGCGCGGCTGGCGCGGGCCGGGGCATGGGTCAGCGCATCGGCCGTCTCAAAGTTGGCCTGCGGTGTCATTCGGTCTCCAGCATGGTTTTGATCAGGGGAATGGTGATGGCGCGCTTGGTTTGCAGCGCGTAGCTGTCGAGCTTGTCGAGCAGTTGCATCAGGCTGCCGAGGTCGCGCGAGAAGCTCTTGAGCATGTAGTCCATGACGTCCTCGCCCAGGGCGACGCCGCGCGCCTCGGCCTCGCGCCGCACGACGGCACGCCGCTGCTCGTCGCCCAGCGCCTGCAGCGCAAACACATGGCCCCAGCCCAGGCGGCTGCGCAGGTCCTCGCGCAGCGGCAACTCGGCCGGCGGCACGTTGCCGGCGGCCACGACCCAGCGCGGATGGCCGTCCTCGGTGCTGAGCGCGTTGACAAACCAGTTGAAGGCGGCGCGCTGCTGCGCGGGCGTGTAGAGGTGGCAGTCGTCCATGAAGACGGCGGACCACGATTCGTTGAATTCGGGCGGCTCCAGCATGGACGCGTCCATCCAGCCGCTCGAAGCGCCGTGCCCGCGCAGCGCGTGGCTGACGGCCTTGAGCAGATGGGTCTTGCCGCTGGCCTCCTCGCCCCACAGGTAGGTCGGCACGGGCGAGTCCAGCGGGCTGTCAGCCCACAGGGCGAGCTGGCGGACCACTTCTTCGTTCGGGCCGGAATAGAAATTGGCGAACGAGGGATCCGAGGCCAGTCCGATGTCCAGTGCGAGTTGCTTCATGGCGGCCATGGCGCTACCCGTCCTGGCGGCAGGTTGCCGGGAGGCGCACCGCCAGCGTGGCCGGCGGGCAACCATTCGCGGTGCGTGGTGGGTTCAAAGTAGGTTGCATGAAGCCTTGGTGGGGCCGGCCCGCAAGGGGACGGCGGAAAGCCACGGGTGTAGCCTTTAGAATCTCAGGCTTGGATTCTATCGGGCTTGGCCGGCTTGCTTCAGGGCCGGCTTGGCTCCCGCCCTTTCCCGTTCCTTCGAGCGCACCTGGCGTTCCCACCGTACTAAATCCCGACACCATGACCACCTCTCCCCTTTCCTACAAAGACGCCGGCGTTGACATCGACGCGGGCGATGCCCTGGTTGAACGCATCAAGCCGCTGGCCAAGAAGACCATGCGCGAAGGCGTGCTGGCCGGCATCGGCGGCTTTGGCGCGCTGTTCGAGGTGCCCAAGCGCTACAAGGAACCAGTGCTGGTCAGCGGCACCGACGGCGTAGGCACCAAGCTCAAGCTGGCCTTCGAGTGGGCCATGCACGACACCGTGGGCATCGACCTGGTCGCCATGAGCGTGAACGACGTGCTGGTGCAGGGCGCCGAGCCGCTGTTTTTCCTCGACTACTTCGCCTGCGGCAAGCTCGACGTGGACACGGCCGCCGCCGTGGTCGGCGGCATCGCCAGGGGCTGCGAACTCTCGGGCTGCGCGCTCATCGGCGGCGAAACCGCCGAGATGCCCGGCATGTACCCGGCCGGCGAATACGACCTGGCCGGCTTTGCCGTCGGCGCGGTCGAAAAATCCAAGATCCTGACCGGCAAGGACGTGGCCGCCGGCGACGTAGTGCTCGGCCTGGCCAGCCACGGCGTGCATTCCAACGGTTTTAGCCTGGTGCGCAAGTGCATCGAACGCGCTGAAAGCCAAGGCACCGTGCCCGCCACGCTGGACGGCCAGCCGTTCAAAGAGGCCCTGATGGCGCCCACCCGCCTCTACGTGAAAAACGTGCTGGCCGCGCTGGCCGCGCACCCGATCAAGGCGCTGGCGCACATCACTGGCGGCGGCCTCCTTGAAAACATTCCGCGCGTGCTGCCCGAAGGCACGGCGGCGCATCTGGTCAAGGGCAGCTGGCCGCAGACCGAGCTGTTCGCCTGGCTGCAGGCCACCGCCGCGATTTCCGATTTCGAGATGAACCGCACCTTCAACAACGGCATCGGCATGGTCGTGGTGATCGACGCGGCCAGCGCGGCCGCCTGCGCCGCCACGCTGCGCGAGGCGGGTGAAACGGTGTACGAGATCGGCGTGATCGCCCCCATCGGCGACGGCGCCGCCGTGACGGTGGCCTAAAAATTACCGGTTGAACCTGCTCACGGGCTGCAAGACACCGGGCCCAGCGCATGCCTGAAAAATCCGCCCCGCCCGGCAGCGCTGCCATCCCGCAGCGCCTGCCCGCCGCCATCTGGGCGCTGGGCTTTGTCAGCCTCTTGATGGACATTTCCTCCGAGATGATCCACAGCCTGCTGCCGGTCTTCATGGTCACGGTGCTGGGCAGCAGCATGTGGGCCGTCGGGCTGATCGAGGGCGCGGCCGAGGCGACGGCGCTCATCGTCAAGGTGTTTTCGGGCGTGCTCAGCGACTACTGGGGCAAGCGCAAGCCGCTGGCGCTGCTGGGCTACGGCCTGGGCGCGGCGTCCAAGCCGCTGTTTGCGCTGGCTTCGACGACCGGGCTGGTGCTGGCGGCGCGACTGATCGACCGCGTGGGCAAGGGCATTCGCGGCGCGCCGCGCGACGCGCTGGTGGCCGACCTGGCGCCGCCCGGCCTGCGCGGCGCGGCCTTCGGGCTGCGCCAGTCGCTCGACACCGTGGGCGCGTTTCTCGGGCCGCTGCTGGCCATGGGGCTGATGCTGCTCTGGGCCAATGACTTTCGCGCCGTTTTCTGGGTGGCGATCATCCCGGGCTTTCTGGCCGTGGCCTTGCTGCTGCTGGGCGTGAAGGAGCCGGCGCCCACGCACACCGTGGCCGCCGCGCGGCCCAACCCGATCAGCCGTGCCAACCTGCGCCGCCTGAGCGCGCCGTACTGGCGGGTGGTGGCGATTGGCGCGGTGTTCACGCTCGCCCGTTTCAGCGAGGCGTTCCTGGTGCTGCGGGCGCTGCAGGGCGGCTTGCCGGTGGCCTGGACGCCGCTGGTGCTGATCGGCATGAACATCGTTTATGCGCTGGGCGCCTACCCGTTCGGCAAGCTGTCGGACACGGTCAGCCACCGCGCGCTGCTGGCCTGGGGCCTGGTGGCGCTGATCGCCGCCGATGCCCTGCTGGCCGCCAGCAGCCACTGGGGCTGGGTGGCTGCGGGCATTGCCCTGTGGGGACTGCACATGGCGATGACGCAAGGGCTGCTGGCCACGATGGTGGCCGAGGTGGCGCCGCCCGACCTGCGCGGCACGGCCTTTGGCTTTTTCAACCTGATGAGCGGCCTGTCGCTGCTGGCGGCCAGCACCGTGGCCGGCGTGCTGTGGGACCAATCGGGCGCGCCCGCCACCTTTGCCACCGGCGCGATCTTCAGCCTGGCGGCGCTGTTGCTGCTGTGGCGCTGGCGCGGCGACCGGCTGCGCTCGCCCGCGTAAATCTGCTATTTAAATAATAGCTAGATGGGCAGGCTGGCCATGCGCTACAGCCGCTTTTGGCTTGTATTTCGGGCCCAAAATTGATGTCCCACCGGCCACACCGTTTCCTGGTCAAAATCCGCCAGCGCTGCGCCTGAGAAAATGTCCTGATCTGATCGAAACCTGTCCGCCAGGAAATGGCAACCGCCCAGCAACCGCCTGAAAATAAGGGCCTCAACCCCGTTGCCACGAAAGCCCTTGCCATGAAAACCTGTCTGATTGTGATTGATGCGCAGGAATCGTTCCGCCATCGCCCGTTCTTCACCGAGCAGGACGTGCCGGCCTACCTGGCCGCGCAAAACGCGCTGATCGCCGGCTGCGCCGAGCGCGGCCTGCCCATCGTTCGCGTGCTGCACAGCGACGGCCCGAAGAGCGCCGACAACCCGTTCGCGCTCGAATCGGGCCATGTCGCGCCGCTGGCCGGCCTGGCCGATTTCGCGCCGGCCGCCGTGTTCACCAAGTCCCGGCACAGCGCGCTGGTGGGCACCGGGCTGGACGTGTGGCTGACGCGGCACGGCATCGGCCGACTCATCGTCAGCGGCATCCGCACCGAGCAGTGCTGCGAGACCACCGCGCGCCATGCGTCAGACCTGGGCTGGCAGGTGGACTATGTGGTGGACGCCACGCTGACCTGGGACATGCGCCACCCGGACGGCTCGCTGCTGGCGGCGGCCGACATCAAGGCGCGCACGGCGGCGGTGCTGGCCGGGCGCTTTGCCACCATTTGCAGCGTGGCGCAGGCGCTGGCGCGTGCGGACGATGCCGCGACGGGCACCGGCGCATGAGCCTGCACATCTCCATCCTGGTGTTCGATGCGGTCGAGGCGCTGGACTTTGCCGGGCCTTATGAAGTGTTCACCACCGCCAGCCGGGTGCATGCTCGCAGCCATCCGGGCGCGCCGGCGCTGTTCGAGGTGGCCTGCGTCGCCCGCGATTTGCAGCCGGTGCAGGCGCGCGCCGGCCTGCGCATCCTGCCAGACCACGGCTTCGAGGGCAGCCCGCGCTGCGACGTGCTGGTGGTGCCCGGCGGCGTGGTCGATGCGGCCATGGCCTGCCCGGCCACGCTGGACTGGATGGCCCGCACGGCGGCAACGGCGCAGATCACCGCCTCGGTCTGCACCGGTGCCTTCCTGCTGGCCGCCGCCGGCGTGATCACCAACGACACCGTCACCACGCACTGGGAGGACGTGGCCGAGCTGCGTGCGCGCTTTGCGCGCCTGACGGTGCGCGAAGACCAGCGCTGGATCGACAGTGGCGCCGTGGTCACTTCGGCAGGCATCAGCGCGGGCATCGACATGTGCCTGCATCTGGTGGCGCGCCTGGCGGGCAGCGCCCTGGCCGAACGCACGGCGCGCCAGATGGATTACCCCTGGCACGGCGGCGCAGGCGCCTGCATGCCTGAGTTCACGCCAGCCGCCGCATGAAGCCCGCAGCCAATGCCCTGCCCGAGCAGCCGATCCAGGTGCTGTTCGCCCTGCTGCCGGGCAGCCTGGTGCTGGACTGGGCCGGGCCGGCGGAGGCGCTGCGCATTGCCAACCAGCAGCTGCAGGCGCAGGGCCGGCCGGCGCGCTTCGAGCTGCGGTTTGCCAGCCCCGATCCGCAGGCACCCAGTTCGGTCGGCGTGATGCTGGCCGGCCTGGCGCCGCTGCCGGGCACATTGCCCGCGCCCTGCTGGGTCGTGCTGGTCGGCCTGCCGGGGCGGGAAATCGATGTGGCGTCGGATGCCGCCCGGGCGCTGCTGCACTGGCTGCGCGGCCTGCGCCTGGTGCCGCAGGCACTGGAGCTGGTCACCATCTGCGCCGGCTCGGTGCTGGCGGCGCATGCCGGCCTGCTGGCCGGGCGGCGCGCCACGACGCACCACCAGCATTTGGAGGAGCTGCAGGCGGTCGAACCGCTGTGCCAGGTCGTGACCAACCGGGTGTTCGTCGAGGATGCGCCGCTCTACAGCAGCGCCGGCGTGACCACCGGCATCGACCTGATGCTGCACCGCATCGGCGCCATTTGCGGCCCGGCGCTGGCCGCGCAGGTGGCGCAAACCATGGTGGTGGCGCTGCGCCGGGGGCCGCACGACCCGGAACTCTCGCCGTTTCTCGCCTACCGCAACCACATCCACCCGGCCTTGCACCGGGTGCAGGACGCGGTGAGCCAGCAGCCGGCGCGCGACTGGTCGGTGACCGCGATGGCCGAGGTTGCCCATGCCTCGGCGCGCCACTTCACGCGCCTGTTTCTGGAGCATGCCGGCATCGCGCCGCTGCAATACCTGCGCCGCATCCGGCTGGCGGCGGCGCAGGCGGCGCTGCAGTCGGGGCGCAACGTGACGCAGGCGGCGGAAATGGCGGGTTTCAGCTCGGACACCCAGCTGCGCCGGGCATGGCAGCAGTTTGCATTGCCGGGCACGCCTTCGGATGGGATAACGCTATCGAAAAGATAGCTGACTGCGCAATGCCAGAATGCGCAAGCGGCCTATCTGGCTTGTTTTTTCAGCGCCCGCCACGGCGCAGCTGCGTGACGCGCTCGGCGATGGCGTCGATGTCCAGCGCGTCCTCGGCATGGGCCAGGTAAGTTTCCAGGTCGGCCACGGCATAGGCCACGTCGCCCTGCGCCGCCCAGGCCAGGCCGCGGTCGCGGTACTCGGTCCAGGCGTCGGGCTGCAGCACGATCAGGCGGTCCTGCACGGCGATCAGGCGCGGCCAGTCTTCCTGCGTCTTGTGGATGTCCTGCAGGTTGCGCAGCATGCGCGCGATGATCTCGCGCGGCGGCGCCGACTGCAGATAAAGGCCCATCGGCACCTCGAACTCGTCGCCGATGCTGCTGCGCTGGCGAAACGGCTCCAGCCGCTCGGTCAGCTCTTCGCGGCTGAGCGACTGGCCGTTGAACGGGTCGATCACCACCTGGCCCTTGGGCAGGTTGACCTTGACCATGAAGTGACCCGGAAAGGCCACGCCGCGCGCGTTCAGCCCCAGCCCGACGGCCAGCTCCAGCCACAGCACGGCCAGCGTGATCGGAATGCCGCGCCGGGTGCGCAGCACCGAGTTCAGGTAGCTGTTGTCGGGGTCGTAGTAGTCGTTGATGTTGCCGCCAAAGCCCAGGTCGCGAAAGAAGAACTGGTTCAGCGCGCGCAGGCGCTGCAGCTCGGGCGCATCCACGGGCAGGCGGCGCTTGAGCCGGGCCAAGAGCTGGTCCACGTCGCCCAGCACCTGCTCGACGTCCAGGTCCGGGTACTCGTCCTGCGCCAGGCTGACGGCCGCTTCCAGCAGCGGGAAATGCGCATCGCTTTGCACGAGGCTGGAAAAATATTGCAGCGGCGACGGTACGGCGATATTGAATGGCATGGCGCTACTTTCTCACAATCGGGTAGGGGATGTATATCACGAAGTTTCCCTGCCCTTGCGATGCGTCAAGCCGGCGCCCGGCGAGCCCGCCGCCTCAGCGCCTGAGCAGCTGGCGCAGCTTGAGCCCCGACACCCACAGCGCTACAAAATAAATAGCACCCGAGGCACACAGCACAAGGGCAAGCAGGCCGATTCGCTCAAAATAATGCTGCCGCAGTCCGATCCAGTCCGCCGCGTCCGAGGCCCACAGCAGGAACGCGCCGAGCAGCGCGCTGGCGGCGGCGACCTGCAGGCCAAAGAGCACCCATCCTACGGCCGGCGCGTAGCTGCCGCGCCGGATCAGCCCGATCAGCAGGCACAAGGCATTGATCAGCGCGCCAATGCCGATGGCCAGCGCCAGCCCGGCATGCGCCAGGTACGGCACCAGCGCCAGGTTGAGCAGCTGCGTGACCACCAGCACGCCCACGGCGATCTTCACCGGCGTCCTGATGTCCTGACTGGCGTAAAAGCCCGGCGCCAGCACCTTGATGGCCACCAGCCCGAGCAGCCCGGCGCCGTAGCCCATCAGCGCCGTGGTGGTCTGCTGCACGTCCTTGGCGCTGAAGGCGCCGTAGTGGTAGAGCGTGGCCACCAGCGGCTCGGAAAACGTCAGGAGCGCCACGGCGCACGGCACGGCCAGCAGCACGACGATGCGCAGCCCCCAGTCGAGCATGGCCGAGTAGCGAGCCGCGTCGCCCGCGCCCTTGGCCGCCGCCAGCTGCGGCGTCAGCACCACGCCAATCGCCACGCCGAGCATGGCGGTCGGGAACTCCATCAGCCGGTCGGCATAGGTCAGCCAGCTGACGCTGCCGGGCGCCAGGTGCGAGGCGATCTGGGTGTTGATGAGCAGCGAGATCTGCGCGACGCTCACGCCCAAGAGCGCCGGCACCATCAGCTTCGCTATACTTTTGGTAGCAGGGTCCGCCCATGCCGCCTGCACCATGGCCCATTTGAAGCGTATTTTTGGCATCAATCCCAGGCGCATGAGCGCTGGCGCCTGCACGCCGAGCTGCAGCGCGCCGCCCAGCATCACGCCCACGCCCAGCGCATACACCGGCTCGATGCCCAGCGACTTGAACCACGGCGCGCCTGCCCACGCCGCGCCGATCATCGCCACGTTGAGCAGCACGGGCGTGGCCGCCGGCACGGCAAAGCGCCGCCAGGTGTTGAGCACGCCCGAGGACAGCGCCACCAGCGACATGAAGGCGATATAGGGAAACATCCAGCGCGTCATGAACACGGCGGCCTCGTAGCCGCGCGGCGACTGCTGCAGACCGCTGGCCATGGCCCAGACCAGCAGCGGCGCGCCCAGCACGCCCAGCACGCAGGTCAGCAGCAGCGCCCAGGTCAGCAGCGTGGCCACGCGGTCGATCAGCAGCTTGGTCTCGGCCTCGCCGTGCTGCGCCTTGTTGGCCGCCAGCACCGGCACGAAGGCCTGGCTGAAGGCGCCTTCGGCAAACAGGCGGCGAAAGAGGTTGGGAATCCTGAACGCCACGTTGAAGGCGTCCGTCATGGCGCTGGCGCCGAACGACGAGGCAATCAAGAGCTCGCGCGCCAGGCCGGTGACGCGGGAGAGCAAGGTGAACAGGGAGACGGTGGAGGCGGATTTGAAAAGTGACACGGGCAGGAGTTTATGCGCTGCACGCGGCGACCCGCTGCACGCAGCCAGCTTGCGCTGGCATGGCTTGTGCTGCACCATTGCAGTGCAAGTACCATCGACCCCTTGTGCAGCCTGGGCAAAATCGGTTTGTCCCGAATGCCATTCATCCACCCAAGCGCCGCGCAACGCTCAGCGATTTCACACTATGCTCCATTCCTGCACACTGCATACCGCCGCCCCTGCCTCAGCCCGTCCGGCGCCTGCACGCCACCGCGTCGGCCAGGCGTGCGCCGCGTTCCTGGCCATGGTCGCGGTGGTGCCCATCGGCCATGCGCAGGAAAACACCAGCCCTGCCCTGTCGGAAATCGTCATCAGCGCCAGCCGCGCCGAGCAGCGCCGCTTCGATGCGCCCGGCGCCATCGACGCGGTGCGGGTCGATGCATTTCGCACCGCCTCGCCGCTGGTCAACCTGTCCGAGCTGATGGGCGCGGTGCCGGGGCTGCAGATCCGCGAGCGGCAGAACTTCGCGCAGGACTTGCAGCTGTCGGTGCGCGGCTTTGGCACGCGCTCGACCTTCGGCGTGCGCGGCGTGCGCATCCTGATCGACGGCATCCCGGCCACCATGCCCGACGGCCAGGGCCAGGCGGCCACCGCCAGCCTGGTGTCGGCCAGCCGCATCGAGCTGCTGCGCGGCCCGCTGGCCCAGCTCTACGGCAACGCGGCCGGCGGCGTGCTGCAGGTCTTCAGCCGCAACCCGCCCGTGACGCCCGAAAAGCCCGACTACAGCCTGTCGGCCGGCGCCGGCTCGGACGGCCAGCGCCAGGTGTCGGCCGGCATTGCCGGCGGCAGCGAGACGCTGGGCGGGCTGCTGGACGTGTCGCGCTATGAGACCGATGGCTTTCGCGACCACAGCGCCGCGCGGCGCGAGCAGCTCAATGCCAAGGTCGTGGCCAAGCCGTCGGCCGACACCACCATCACCGGCATCGTCAACCTGTTCAGGCAGCCGCTGGCCGAAGACCCGCTGGGCCTCACGCACGCGCAGTTCAACCAGAACCCGCGCCAGGTCATTGCCAATGCCCTGGCCTTCAACACGCGCAAGACCATCGAGCAGAACCAGGCCGGGCTGGTGGTCGAGCACCGGCTCTCGGCCAGCGACACGCTCAATGCCCGCATTTACGGCGGCGCGCGCAAGGTGGAACAAAAACTCGCCTTCCAGACCAACGGCGTCGTGAACCTGGACCGCACCTACGGCGGCCTGGGCGCCAGCTGGACGCATGCCATGCAGGTCAACCAGCTGCCGCTGCGCTGGACCTTGGGGCTGGAGGCCGACCAGCTGAACGAAACCCGCAAGGGCTTTGACAACCTGGCCGGCAACAACGGGCTGCTGCGCCGCAACGAGGACGACACGGCGCGCAACACCGACGTGTTCGGCCAGCTCGACTGGACCTTCGCGCCCGACTGGCAGGCCATTGCCGGCGTGCGCGCCAGCCGGGTGAAGTTCAGCGTCGATGACCGCTTCAACACCGGCAACAGCAACACCAGCGGCAGCGTGCAGTACCGCAACACCAGCCCGGTCGTCGGCCTGGTCTGGCATGCGGCCGAAACCGTGAATGTGTACGCCAACCTGGGCACGGGCTTTGAGACGCCGACGCTGGCCGAAAGCGCCTACCGCCCCGGCGGCGCGCCCGGCCCGAACTTTGCGCTCAAGCCGTCCAAGAGCACGCAGGGCGAGATCGGCGTCAAGCTGCGCAGCGGACGGCACACGTTTGACGCCGCGCTGTTTGAGGCCCGCAGCAAGGATGAGATCGTCTCGTCGCAGTCCAGCGGCGGCCGCGCCATCTTCCAGAATGCCGACCGCGCCACCCGGCGCGGCTTTGAAGCGTCATGGGCGGCGAACTGGGCCGGCGGCCTGGACACGCGCATCGGCTACACGCTGCTCGATGCGCGCTTTGACGCGTCCTACCTGGGCGCGCAGGGCCGCGTGCCCGCCGGCAATCGCCTGCCGGGCGCGCCGCGCAACAGCCTGTTCGCCGACGTGCAGGCCAGCGTGGGCGACGCCGTCAAGGCCGGGCTGGAGATGCGCCTGGAGAGCAAGACCTACGTCAACGACCTCAACAGCGACGCGGCGCCGGGCTACGCCGTCTTCAACGCGCGCCTGAGTCGGGAAATCCAGTGGGGCGGGGCAAAGGTCGTGCTCTACGGCCGCATCGACAACCTGCTGGACAAGACCTATGCCGGCTCGGTGATCGTCAACGATGCCAACGGGCGCTATTTCGAGGCAGCGCCGGGACGGCGCCTGTTTGTCGGCATGCGCAGCATGTTCTAGGGCAAAGCCGCTGCGGCCGGAAAAACATGTTTTTCAGCATCAAACAGGCCTTTTGCGCAGGCTCCGCCTGCCCATGCAGCTATTAATTCAATAGCAAAATTCACCAGATTTCCTGCAGGCCAGGATTGCCAGCCAAGCGGATTCGGCCCTAAACTGGCGCGGCGCGGGCCTTGCGGCCTGCGCGCCTTGCCCGTTCTGGAGGAAATGCCATGAAAACCGCCACGCCGCTGAAAGGATTTTTGGCTCTGCTGCTGTCGGGCGCGGCCCTCATGCCGCTGCCCGCGCGGGCGCAGCAGGGCGCGGACAAGATCAACCTCAACGGCGAGCTGGTGCTGGCGGCCAGGGCGGGCCGGACCGAGCGCGTGGCGGCGCTGCTCACCGAAGGGGCGGCCGTCAATTCACGCGACCGCAACGGCGACTCGCCGCTGAACATGGCGGCCAGCAAGGGCAATGAAGCGCTGGTCGATGTGCTGCTGCGCGCTAGCGCCGATGTCAACCTGGCCAACATCTCAGGCGTCACGCCGCTGATGGGCGCAGCCTTCAAGGGCAGCGCGCCGCTGGTTCGCAAGCTGCTGGCCGCTGGCGCCGCAATCGCCCCGCTGGACCGCGTCAAGAAAAACGCCGCCATTTACGCCGCCGGCGTGGGCTGCCATGCCTGCCTGGCCGAGCTGCTGCGCGCGGGCGCCGACGTGAATGCCCGGCTGGACAACGACGAGACGCTGCTAATGTGGGCCGCAGGCTATGGCCATGCCGAAACGGTGCGTTTCCTGCTCGAACACGGCGCCGACCGCAGCCTGAAAGACAACCGGGGCAAGAGCGCCGCCGACATGGCCCGCGACGGAAACTTCCCGGCAGCGGCCAGGCTGCTGGAAACCGGCTGAAACCCTTGCCGGGCTGCGCGGCGGGCGCGTCTGAAACTCGTAACAACTGAAAGAAATTTAGCTGCTGCCGCGCTTCAAGCGCGGCAGGCAGATAATTTTCTTTCGTTCCATGCCCGGCCCAAACCAACAACGGGGCAGCGCCGTTCTGCTGCATGAGACCGCCTTCCGAAGCATGGTTCGCGCGATTTGACGGACGAAGGCGCGCTCATTCAAGGAGACAAAAATGATTCGACTCCAAGAAGCCGCAGGTCTGGCAACGCTGCTTGTCGGCTGCGTTTTCGGCACTGCGCAGGCTCAGGAAATCCAGGCGGATAAAAGCAAGAAAAGCGGGCCGCCGGCCATTGCAGCGGTCAGCGTTTCGCAGGCGCAGCTGAGCGGCTCGGGCCAGCAGGACAAGAACTGGCTGCAGACCAACGGCTCCTACGCGCAAACCCGCTTTTATCCGGGCCGGCAGATCAACACCGGCAACGTCAAGAACCTGCGGCCGGAGTTCAGCTTTCAGACCGAGGTGCGCGAGTCGATGGAAACCGCGCCCATCGTCGTCGATGGCGTGATGTACATGACCACGTCGTACAACCATGTCTATGCGCTTGACGCGGCGACCGGCCAGGAGTTCTGGCATTACAAGCATCCGATGGGGCCGATCACGACCTTTTGCTGCGGGCCGAACAACCGGGGCGTGGCCATCGACGGCGGCAGGCTGTTCATGGGCACGCTGGACGCCAAGCTGGTGGCGCTCGATGCGCAGAGCGGCAAGGTGCTGTGGTCGATCGAGATCGCCGACCCCGAAAAAGGCTACAGCGAAACCATGTCGCCCACGGTGGTCGATGGCAAGGTGCTGATCGGCACCAACGGCGGCGAATACGGCATTCGCGGCTTCGTCAAGGCCTTCGATGCGAAGGACGGCAAGCTGCTGTGGACCTTCCACACGATTCCCGAAAAGGGCCATGAAGGCGTGTGGGCCGAGAACGACGCCACCGGGCGCAACATGCACCGCGACATCAAGGCCGAGAAAGAGGCGCTGGCGCGCGACAGCAGCTTCTACCAGACGCTGGGCGGCGGCGTGTGGATGAATCCGGCGGTGGACCTGAAGACGCGCACGATTTTCTTCGTCGTGGGCAATCCGTCGCCTGACCTGTACGGCGCGGTGCGCCCGGGCGACAACCTGTACACCGACTCGCTGGTGGCGCTGGACCTGGACAGCGGCACCTACAAATGGCATTCGCAGTATGTCGCCCATGATGTGTGGGATCTTGATTCCGTCAGCCCGCCCATCCTGATGGATGTGAAGGACAAGGCCGGAAAGATGATTCCGGCGGTCATCCACGGCGGCAAGACCGGCCACATCTATGTGCATGACCGCCAGGACGGCAAGCTGCTGCGCTTTTCCGAGGCCATGATTCCGCAGGAAAACATGTGGGTGCTGCCCACGGAAACCGGCGCGCGCATGCTGCCGGGCGCCAACGGCGGCGTGGAATGGTCGCCGATGGCGGTCAACGAAAAGCTGCGCCTGGCCTACGCGCTCAACCTGCACCAGCCGATGACCTACCACGTCGAAAAGGCAGCCTATCCGGGCGGCAAGCTGTGGCTGGGCGGCGCTTTCAAGACCATCGAGGGCGAAGCGCAGGCCGGGCGTGTCGCGGCGGTCAACGTGGATACGGGCAAGATGGCCTGGAAATTCGACACCGCCCAGCCGCTGATCGGCGGCGCGCTGGCCACCGCCGGCGACCTGTTGTTCTACGGCGAGGGCAACGGCCTGTTCCGCGCGCTCGATGCCAGGAGCGGCAAGCTGCTCTGGGAATACCAGTGCGGCGCCGGCGCCAACGCCATGCCGGTGTCCTACACGGTCAAGGAGCGCCAGTACATCGCGATGGGCTGCGGCGGCAACACGCAGCTCGACTTCAAGCGCGGCAACACGATGTTCGTCTATGCCCTGCCCAAGTAAGCCAGGCGCAGGCACGGCCCGCAAGGAGGCTGCGTGAGGCCCGGCGGCTTTTCCCGCTACGTCCGCTGCGCCCGCGGCGTCATCGCAGGCCTGTGCGCCACCCTCGCCTGGCTGCAGGCGGGAGCGCAGGACATCGAGGCAGGCCGTGCCAAGGCGCAAGCCTGCGCGGCCTGCCACGGCGTGGACGGCAATTCGGCCTCGGGCAATTTCCCCAACCTTGCGGGGCAGAACTGGCGCTACCTTTACTTGCAGCTCAAGGATTTCAAGGAAGGCCGGCGCAGCGACCCGGTCATGAGCCCGATGGCAGCGCCGCTGAGCCGCGAGGAGATGATCAACGTCGCCAACTACTTCGCGGCACAAAAGCCCGCGCCCTCAAGCTTCAGGACCGACGAAGCCAAAGTCAGGCTTGGCAAGGCCAAGGCCGACGAAACCCTGTGCGCGATGTGCCACCTTGGCGGGTTTTCTGGCCAGAACGAGATTCCGCGCGTGGCCGGCCAGCAATACGACTACGTCGTCAAGCAGCTCAAGGACTTCAAGGCGCGCACGCGCACCAACGACGCGGGCAACATGACCAGCGTGGCGCAAACCCTGAGCGAAGCCGACATCGAAAACCTGGCGCACTACATTGCCAGCCTGCGTTAGCCGGCAGATGCCTGCAGCCACGCCGAATGCGGGATTTTGCGTGGTTTACCGCCAAATAATCCGCTATCGTATAATCGCGGGCTTTGCTGCATCATCCGCAGACTCCTCCCAGGATTAAAGGAACTTCATTATGGCAACCGCCAAACCCAAGAAAAAGAACCCCCGCCTCGCCTCCGGCCGCAAGCGCGTCCGCCAGGACGTCAAACTCAATGCCGCGAACACCTCGCTGCGTTCCAAATACCGCACCGCTGTCAAGAACGTCGAAAAAGCCGTTCTGTCCGGCGACAAGGACAAAGCCCGCGACCTGTTCGCCAAGGCACAAAGCATTGTGGACACGATCGCCGACAAGGGCATCTTCCACAAGAACAAGGCAGCGCGCGACAAGAGCCGCCTGTCGGCCAAGGTAAAAGCCCTGGCACTCGCCACCCCAGCCCCAGCCGCCGCCTGATCCATCAGGCAAATCGCCCGGACTGATCGCTTCAAAACCATCAGTCCGCCGTTTTGTAGGGTGCGCTGCAGCAAAAGTGAAAAAACCGCCTTCGGGCGGTTTTTTTCATGGTCGCGCGCAAACGCGGTGGCAGGAACAAGCTCAGCGCTTGGGCGCATCCGGCAGCAGGCAGGCTTCAGCCATCTGCAGGTTGTTGTCCTTGGCGAAATTGATCGCAAAATCCCAGGCCATGGGTTCGGCGTCTCGCAACTCGGCATTGACCACGACGCACTTGACGCCGTTGATGACCGTGGGCACGCACCAGGGCGAATAGGTAAGGTGGCTGCCCGGCTGCGGTCCGCCGGGGCGAAACTGGCTCATCACGCCGCACAGCCTGTCGGCCCAGTCGCTGGGACGGAAGGTTTTGCCATCTTGCGTGATGCCCTGAATGAAGACTTCTTTGGAGGTAGTGGAGACCATCGGATGGAGGGTTTTTGTACGTGCCCAGGGTAAGGATAAACCCTATGCTGCGCGGCGCGACAATTCTATCTTATATAAGACTTGGACACGTTCCGGCAGCGCCTGGGCCGCCGGCCGCCACGCATGACAGTGATGCGGCATCGTCACGAAAGCCCTTGGAGTCTGCGCCTAAAATCAATCGTCTCAAGCCTGGTTCAATGTCAAGGCCATCCTGTTGTTTGCCACTCTTTCGGAGTTTTTCCATGACCGCTGCCCTTCCCGATCACCTAGAAGCCGCCTCCCCGCATGTGATGAACACCTATGGCAGGCTGCCGATAGCCCTGTCGCATGGCCAGGGCTGCCGCGTCTGGGACATCAACGGCAAGTCTTACCTCGATGCACTGGGGGGCATTGCCGTCAACACCGTCGGCCACAACCATCCCAAGCTGGTGCCTGCGCTGTGCGACCAAATCGGCAAGATCATCCACAGCTCCAACTATTACCATGTGCCGCTGCAGGAGGCGCTGGCGGCCCGGCTGGTCGAGCTGTCCGGGCTGGAAAATGTGTTTTTCTGCTCGACCGGCCTTGAAGCGAACGAAGCAGCGCTCAAGCTGGCGCGCAAGTTCGGCCACGACAAGGGCATTGAGCGGCCCGAGATCGTCGTCTATGAAAAGGCCTTCCACGGCCGCAGCATCGCCACGCTCAGCGCCACGGGAAATGTCAAGGTGCAGGCCGGCTTCGGCCCGCTGGTCGAGGGCTTCATCCGCGTACCCATCAACAGCATCGAGGCCCTGCGGGCCGCCACCGAAGGCAATCCGAACGTGGTGGCGGTGTTTTTCGAAGCCATCCAGGGTGAAGGCGGCGTCCATGCGATGCAGGACGAGTACCTGCGGCAGGTGCGCGCGCTGTGCGACGCGCGCGACTGGCTCTTGATGATCGACGAGGTGCAGTGCGGCATGGGCCGCACCGGCAAATGGTTTGCGCACCAGTGGGCCGGCATCAAGCCGGATGTGATGCCGCTGGCCAAGGGGCTGGGCTCGGGCGTGCCGGTGGGCGCGGTGGTGGCCGGCCCCAAGGCCGCGCACATCTTTGGCCCCGGCAACCATGGCACGACTTTTGGCGGCAATCCGCTGGCCATGCGGGCTGGCGTGGAGACGCTGCGCATCATGGAAGAAGAAGGTCTGCTGGAAAATGCCGTCACGGTCGGCGACCATCTGCGCGCAGCGCTGATCCGCGAACTGGGCAGCCTGCCGGGCTTCAAGGAGGTTCGAGGCCGTGGCCTGATGCTGGGCATCGAGCTGGACAGGCCGTGCGGCGTCCTGGTCAACCGCGCCGCCGAAAACGGCCTCCTGATCAGCGTCACCGCCGACACCGTGATCCGCATGGTGCCTTCGCTCATTTTGACCACGGCCGAGGCCGACGAAATCGTCGCCATCCTGGCGCCGCTGGTCAAGCAGCTGCTGCAGGAAGGCGTTTGATCATGACCCTGGCCGGCCCCCCCACACCGCTCAAGCACTACCTGCAGTTCAGTGACCTGAGTGCCGACGACTACGCCTATCTTTTCGAGCGCGCGGCCTTCATCAAGAAGAAATTCAAGGCCTACGAAAAGCATCAGCCGCTGGCCGACCGGACCCTGGTCATGATCTTCGAAAAGGCCTCGACCCGAACCCGCGTGAGTTTCGAGGCCGGCATGTACCAACTGGGCGGCACGGTCGTGAATCTCACCACCGAGGGCAGCCAGCTGGGCCGGGCCGAGCCCATCGAGGACAGCGCCAAGGTCATCAGCCGCATGGTCGATCTGGTCATGATCCGCACCTTCGAGCAGACCAAGATCAACCGCTTTGCCGAGCATTCGCGCGTGCCGGTCATCAACGGCCTGACCAACGAGTTCCATCCCTGCCAGATCCTGGCCGACATCTTCACCTACATCGAGCACCGGGGCTCGATTCAAGGCAAGACGGTGGCCTGGGTCGGCGACGGCAACAACATGGCCAACACCTGGCTGCAGGCGAGCGAAATCCTCGGCTTCAAGGTGCACCTGAGCACGCCCGGCGGCTACGAGGTGGACCAGTCGATTGCCGGCATCCGCTCGAACGACAGCTATCAGGTGTTTGCCGATCCCATGCAGGCCTGCGCCGGCGCCGACCTGGTCACCACCGACGTCTGGACCAGCATGGGCTTCGAAGCCGAGAACGAAGCGCGCAAAAAGGCCTTTGCTGACTGGTGCGTGGACAGCGACATGATGCGCGCGGCCAAGCCCGACGCCCTGTTCATGCACTGCCTCCCGGCGCACCGGGGCGAGGAAGTCCAGGCCGAGGTGATCGACGGGCCGCAGTCGGTCGTCTGGGACGAGGCTGAGAACCGGATGCATGTGCAAAAGGCATTGATGGAGTTCCTGCTGCTCGGCCGGCTGTAAAAGCCCCCGGGGCTTGCGGACAAGGAGGCCCTTGCACCAAGCCAGAAGGAACGAAAAGGCAGTGCTCCATTCTGAAACAGCGCTGTGTCAGCAACTGGCACAGCGCCAGCGAAAACAGGGCGGGTTTACCCTTGAAAAAAGGCCTGTTCACTGATGTTTTTGGCTTCTCAGCCGCAAAGGCCGACTGGCACAGTCCCTGCAAACAGTGTGCGCCAAGACCAGGCCACCGACCCGGTGGATGGCTTAACTTCAAGCAATCGAACCTAATGGAGATACGACATGATCTACGCTAACCCCGGTTCCGCCGACGCCAAAATCGCCTACAAGGCCCGCTACGACAACTTCATCGGCGGCAAGTTTGTCGCCCCGGTCAATGGTGCGTACTTCGACGTCATCACCCCCGTGACCGGCCAGCCCTACACCCAGGCAGCACGCTCGACTGCAGAAGACATCGAACTGGCGCTGGACGCCGCGCACGCCGCCGCCGGCAAATGGGGCAAGACGCCCGCAGCCGAGCGCGCCAACGTGCTGCTCAAGATTGCCGACCGCATCGAGCAGAACCTTGAAGTGCTGGCCTACGCCGAAACCGTGGACAACGGCAAGGCCATCCGCGAAACCCTGAACGCCGACATTCCGCTCACCGCCGACCATTTCCGCTACTTTGCCGGTTGCCTGCGCTCGCAGGAAGGCTCGCTGTCCGAAATCGACGGCGACACCATCGCCTACCATTTCCATGAGCCTTTGGGCGTGGTTGGCCAGATCATTCCCTGGAACTTCCCGATCCTGATGGCCGCCTGGAAACTGGCCCCCGCACTGGCCGCCGGCAACTGCGTGGTCTTGAAGCCGGCCGAATCCACCCCGATCTCCATCCTGATCCTGGCCGAGCTGATTGCCGACCTGCTGCCCGCCGGCACGCTCAACATCGTCAACGGCTATGGCCGCGAAGCCGGCATGCCGCTGGCCACCAGCAAGCGCATCGCCAAGATCGCCTTCACGGGCTCGACCGCCACCGGCCGCGTGATCGCCCAGGCCGCCGCCACCAACCTGATTCCAGCTACGCTGGAGCTCGGCGGCAAGTCGCCCAACATCTTCTTTGCCGACATCGCCGACGCTGACGACGCGTTCTTCGACAAGGCCATCGAAGGCATGGTGCTGTTCGCCTTCAACCAGGGCGAAGTCTGCACCTGCCCGTCGCGCGCGCTGATCCAGGAATCGATCTACGACAAGTTCATCGCCCGCGTGCTGGAGCGCGTCAAGGCCATCAAGCAAGGCAGCCCGCTCGACACCGATTGCATGATGGGCGCGCAGGCCTCCATGGAGCAGATGAAGAAGATCGAGTCCTACCTGGCCATCGGCAAGGAAGAAGGCGCCGAGCTCCTGATTGGCGGCGAACGCGCCCAGTTGCCTGGCGACCTGGCCGACGGCTACTATATCCAGCCGACCCTGTTCAAGGGCCACAACAAGATGCGCATCTTCCAGGAAGAAATCTTTGGCCCCGTGCTGGCCGTGACCACCTTCAAGGACGAGGCCGAAGCGCTGGAAATCGCCAATGACACGCCTTACGGCCTGGGCGCCGGCGTCTGGACGCGTGACGGCAGCGTGGCCTACCGCATGGGCCGCGCCATCCAGGCCGGCCGCGTCTGGACCAACTGCTACCACGCCTACCCGGCGCATGCCACCTTCGGCGGCTACAAGGAATCGGGCATCGGCCGCGAAACCCACAAGGTCATGCTCGACCACTACCAGCAAACCAAGAACCTGCTGGTGAGCTACAGCCCGAAAGCGCTGGGTTTCTTTTAAATCCCGAGGCTTTTAAATAAGCCTGCCCTGAGAAAAGCAGGCCACGGGGCCGGAATGGTTGGTCATTCTGGCCCTTTTCACTTTCAGGTGCCAGCCATAGGCATCCGTGACAGTTCAGGAGACCCACCCAATGAAAGAAACCAACGCGCTGTCAGTGGCCGACTATTTGGCAACAGCCGCCGGCATTCCCCATCCCTGGCGTGCCATCCAGTACCGGATTGATGACGTTGCTGAAATCCTGCATGTCTGGGTGACCCGGCAGCCCCGCCCCAACATTGCCAGAAAACGCAGCTGGTTCGGCCTGGGAACGCCGCAGCCCGTCGCGGAAACACCCGCCAGCGGCCCCGAGCTGCAATGGCGCCACCTGAACTGCATGCGCTTTAGCTGCCAGATTCATACCACGGACGTGCTGGACGAGCGCCATTTCGAGCTGCCCTGGTTTGGCCAGCTCGGCCTGCCGTTTACCAACCAGCTTTCGCGCCAGGTGTTTGCCTGCCTGAGCGAAGGCATGGAAATGAGCGCGCTGTGCGAAATCTTTCATATCCCCTTTGGCGACATGTGGAAGTTCAAGCACGCGCTGGACAATGGCCAGCTGGCCTTTGAGTACGCCGCCACGAAAAAACCCAATGCCGCCGCCCCTGGCGCGGCCGCGCCACTGCAGCCAGCGGCTGCGACCAGCAATGTGCCCGACATCGGCGACCCGGTATGGGAACGCATCATCACCGGCACGCTGAACATCCACATCAAGACCCTGAGCCTGCAGCTCATCCTCACCAAGCTGCGCCAGCAGGTCAGCCTGCAGCAAAGCGAGGACGTCAAGCGCCTGAAGCTGCGCGAGCTGCACAAGTATGTCGACCGCAACCAGCGCAGCCTGGGCTATGAGCTGGGCCAGATCAAGGCACTGTCCGCCACGGAAACCGTATGAACACCCTGCAGCAATTACTGCTTTCGTCCACTGCCACGGCCGAGCTGATCCGCAGCGGCGCCGCGCTGGCCATTGCCGGCGATGAAAGCGTGCTCGATGCGCTGCCCCCCGGCAACTGGATCGGCGGCACCATTCCCTACTTCATGGGCCAAAACGGCGGCGTGACGACGCGCAGCCAGCTGTTTGTCACGCCCCTGCCCTCATATCCCGGCTTGGCGCCCTGCATCAAGCAGTACGATGCCGCATCGCTGTCGCAGGTCTGCACGGAGGCGCCGGCCAACGGCTTCAGCCTGATGATCCTGCCGGCATTTTCCGAGGTGCACCTGGAGTATGCGCAGCACGCGTCGCTCTACGACGAGATGTTCATGAAGCCGCTGGTGGGCTGGGTCTCGGGCATCCATCTTGACGACATGGGCCGGCGCACGCCCAAGGTGCGCGACGGGCGCAATGATGCGCTGCTGGAGAACCAGGCCGTGGTGATGCATGTGCCGCTGCCGGACAACGTGAGCGCGCACGTCAACATCGTCAACCTGTTCAGCCAGGGCCAGGGCGATCTGATTGAATTCCAGGAGCCCGGTTTTGAGGCATCGAACTGCCTGGTCAACGGCAAGCCGACCTCGCTGGCCAAGTACCTCAAGGGCATCAGCCACGACACCCGGCTGCCGCTGGTGGCCGACTACAGCGGTGCCCTCATCAACGTCAGCCTGAAAACCATCGATGAGAAGCGCAACCAGGTGGAGTTTTACGGGCCGGTATTTCCCAACGTGGCCTATCGGCTGGCCCAGCCTTTTGCCGGCAGCTATGAAACCGCGCTGGACCAGGCCATCGCCGACCTTCCGGAACGGGCCGACTTCTCCTGCAACTGCGTGCTGAACTACCTGTACTCCGAACTGCAGGGCAAGCGCACCGGCCATGTGACCGGGCCCATGACCTTCGGCGAAGTGGCCTATGTGCTGCTGAACCAGACGCTGGTGCACATGACGCTGGAGACGTACTGAAGTGCATTCGTTTTGATCGGCAAATGATTTTTCGGCATCAAACAGGCTGCTTGCGCACGCCGTGCCTTCGCAACCAGCTATCAATTCAGTAGCAAAAAGCTGAAAAAGCGCTAAAACCCAACCAGGAAACAAAAATGGTCAAACGCGTAGTGGCAACCGAAGCGGCGCTCCAGCTGATCGAGCGCCTGAAAACCAAGCATGGCGCGGCGCTGATGTTCTTTCAGTCGGCGGGTTGCTGCGACGGCAGCGCGCCGATGTGCTACCTCATCGGCGAGCTGACGGTGGGCCGCTACGACATCCTCCTGGGCGAGATCGGCGGCTGCCAGTTCTACATCAACCAGTCGCATTTCGAGTACTGGAAGCACACGCAGCTGATCATCGACGTGACGCCGGGCAGCGGCAGCACGTTCTCGCTCGAAGGCCCCGAAGGCGTGTGCTTCATCACCCGCTCGCGGCTGTTCAGCGACGAGGAGTGGCGAACGCTGCCCCTGCTGGGCTGAAGGCGCTGGCGCCGGTCCGTTCGGGGGTGCGCATGATTTTCAGCACCCAAAAGGCCGATTGCGCAAGCGCTGCCTGCGCGATCTGCTATTTATTTTATAGCAGACGCTACTAAACTCCCCGGCAGCCGCGAAGGTCGGCCCGATGGGTTGAACGCCGGTCGCTCAGCGCCGCGGCTGCATCCACAACGGCTGTTTGCCGGTGGCGAGTTGCGCGCCATCGGCCTTGGCCCCCTTGGCGCAGCCGCCGCAGCTGCTGCAGGTGCCGCAGCCCGGCTTTTCGCCCAGTTTTTTCTGCACCCTTCCCAGCCGGCGGCGCAGGCCGGCGGGCAGCCAGTACCACAGCGCATAGGCCGCCGCCAGCGCGACGATGATGCCGGCCATCCATTGCTGCAGCATTTCAGGCGCCTCCCCACCACAAGGCCAGCCGATACGTGGTCCAGCTCGCGCCATAGGCCAGGCCAAACATGTAGCCGGCCATGAAAAAGGCATAGCGCCAGCTGTTGGTCTCGCGCCGCACCGTCACCAGCGTGGAAATGCACTGCGGCGCAAACACGTACCAGACCAGCAATGAAAGCGCGGTGGCCATCGACCAGCTCTGCGCAATGACCGGACCGAGCGCCGAGGCCACGTCCTCGCCCGTCGCCGACAGCGCATACACCGTGCCGAGCGCGCCGACAGCCACCTCGCGCGCCGCCAGCCCCGGCACCAAGGCAATGGCAATCTGCCAGTTGAAGCCGATGGGCGCAAACACGACCTGCAGCGCCTGGCCCAGCCGCCCGGCCAGGCTGTACTGGATCGCCGGGCCGACCGCGCCTTCGGGCGGCGCCGGAAAGGTGGACAAAAACCACAGCAGCACCGTCAGCGCCAGGATGATGCCGCCCACGCGCTTGAGGAAAATCACTGCCCGCTCATGCAGCCCCATGGCCAGCTGGCGCAGGCTGGGCATGCGGTAGGCGGGCAGCTCCATGATGAGCGGCGTGGGCCGTGCATGGCCGCGCCAGAGCTTGAACACCGCCGCCACGGCCATGGCGCTGGCGATGCCGCCGGCGTACAGCGCAAACATCACCAGCCCCTGCAGGTTGAAGATGCCGCCCACCGTGCGCTCGGGAATGAAGGCGGCGATGAGCAGCGCATACACCGGCAACCGGGCCGAGCAGGTCATCAGGGGCGCGATCATGATGGTCACCAGCCGGTCGCGCCAGTGGGTGATGGTGCGGGTTGCCATGATGCCGGGAATGGCACAGGCAAAGCTGGACAGCAGCGGAATGAACGAGCGCCCCGAGAGACCGACGCCGCCCATCACCCGGTCGAGCAGGAAGGCGGCGCGCGGCAGATAGCCCGAATCTTCAAGCGCCAGGATGAACAAGAACAGGATCAAAATTTGCGGCAGGAACACCAGCACGCCGCCGGTGCCGGCTACGATGCCATCGACCAGCAGGCTCTGCAGCACGCCCTCAGGCAACTGGCCGCGCAGCAGGCTGGAGACGCCTTCGACCCCGGACTTGATGGCGTCCATCGGCAGCGTGGCCCAGCTGAACACGGCCTGGAACATCATGAACAGGATCGCCGCCAGCAGCGCCATGCCCCACAGCGGATGCAGCACCACCCGGTCGATCAGGTCGTCCACCTGCAGGCTGCCCGGCGGCGTCTGAACCGCCAGCCGAAGGATGCGACGCACCTCCAGCTGCGTGGCCATGACTTGGTCCAAGCCTGGCGCCTGCCAGGCGGCCGCGCCGGCGTTCCCGGCGCTGCCATCTGCCGGCCACTGGTCCAAAAAATGCAGCAGCTCGCGCGCGCCATCCTGGCGAACGCCCACGGTTTCGAGCACCGGCATGCCCAACTCGCGCGACAGCGCCGCGCGGTCGATGACGATGCCGGCGCGCCGGGCCGCGTCGCTCATGTTCAGCGCCAGCACCATCGGCAGGCCCAGCGCCCGCGCTTCGAGCACCAGGCGCAGGTTGAGCTGCAGGTTGGTCGCGTCGGCCACGCAGACCAGCCGGTCGGGCAAGGGCTCGCCGGGCCGCCGGCCGATGACGATGTCGCGCGTGACGGCCTCGTCCGCGCTCAGGGCGTTCAGGCTGTAGGCGCCTGGCAAGTCGAGCACCAGCACGCGCTGGCCCGAGGCGGTCAGCACCTGCCCTTCCTTGCGCTCGACCGTCACGCCGGCATAGTTGGCCACTTTCTGGCGGCTGCCGGTCAGCAGGTTGAAGAGGGCCGTCTTGCCGCAATTGGGATTGCCCAGCAGCGCCACGCGCAGCGGCGCGGCCATGACGCCGGCAGCGGCGCTCATGCGCGGGCGCCTTCGGCGGCCAGCGGACTGACGCGCACCAGCGCGGCCTCGTGGCGGCGCAGGGCAAACGTCGTGTGCCCCACCCGCACCGCCAGCGGGTCATGGCCGGGAAACGCCCAGGCCATCACCTGCACCGGCTCGCCGGGCAAAAAGCCGATCTCCAGCAGCCGCAGCAGCACTTCGCCTGTCTGGGCATCGGCTGCGGGCATCAGGCGGGTCACCCGCGCCGGCTGGCGGCGCGCCAGCTCATGCAGCCCGATGTCTGCCGTGTCCGGGGTAAAACTGCTCTGGTTCATGACCGCCTTGCGCCTTCAAATGAAAATGATTCTCATTGTAGAAAGGCAACCGGTGCCGCCAAGCGGCCGCAACTGCGATCAGTTGATGCAGATCATGCTGGCGTTATTTGCCTGGGCATGGGCAACGCTGCACGAGGCCGCACCGCCGCCGCGCCTGCGGCCATCGGGCCGCAATGCCTTCCAGCATCAGCCCCGGCCCACGAACGGCATCTTGGTGGCCATGATGGTCATGAAGGGAATGTTGGTCGAGAGCGGCAGCGACGCCATGTGCACCACCGCGTCGGCCACTTCGCGCACGTCCATCATCGGCTCGATGGCGATCTCGCCGTTGGCCTGCGGCACGCCGGTGGCCATGCGCGCGGACAACTCGGTCAGTGCGTTGCCAATGTCGATCTGGCCGCAGGCGATGTCGTACTTGCGCCCGTCGAGCGAAATCGCCTTGGTCAGCCCGGTGATGGCATGCTTGGTCGAGGTGTAGGGCGCCGAGTTGGGCCGGGGCGCGTGGGCGGAAATCGAGCCGTTGTTGATGATGCGCCCACCCTGCGGGGTTTGCGCCTTCATCAGCCGGAAGGCGCCCTGCGCGCACAGGAACGAGCCGGTCAGGTTGATGTCCACGACGTTTTGCCACTGCGCGGCCGTCAGGTCCTCGAAGCTGGCGCGCGGCGAGCTGACGCCGGCGTTGTTGAACAGCACGTCCAGCCGGCCGAACGCCTGCCCGATGGCGGCAAACAGCGCATCGACCGACTCGGGCCGGCCCACGTCGGTGGCCACGGCCAGGGCGCGCCCGGCCTCGGCCGTGGCCGCGACGGCCTGCAGCGGCTCGATGCGGCGCCCGGCCAGCACCACGCGGTAGCCGGCCGCCAGCAGCGCCAGCGCCACGGCCTTGCCGATGCCGGTGCCCGCGCCGGTCACGAGGGCGACTTTGTCATTTGGATTCATGTTGGCAACCTTGTCTTTCTGAGGGGGCGAAAAAAAGCGGTGCAGGCACCGCACGAGCCGCAATTTTCGCCCGAGTCGCGCCGGCCGGCGCGTCCAGGCGAGACGCCGGCGGCAAGCGTGCCTTTGGCGCGCCATGGATTTCAAGCCAAAACCGGTGCAGGCGCAAAGCTCTCCTGCGCCTGCAGCTATGTATTTGATAGCAAATCAGCGGCCGCCCAATGGCTGCGGCCGCGCAAGGCGGAGTCAGCCTTGCTTTCGGGCAAAAACCAGTGCGGGCTCATGCTGCACCTGCGCCGGCCGCTATTGATTCAATAGCGGCTGCATGGTCCGGTCAGGGGCTGCCGGCCGCTGGCTGCCCATGGCCGTACAGCCAGGGCAGGTCCATCAGCTTGTCGCCCAGCAGCTTCATCCCGGCATCGCGCGCCCAGCGCAGCGGCCCCTGGGCATGAAAGATGCGGCCGTTGCGCGCCGAGCGGGCCTGCACGCGGGCATTGCGCGCCCAGCGGTTGTGGGCGTAGCGCTGCAGCAGCGCGGCCACGTCGGCGTCGGGCGCCAGGCCCTGCGCCAGCACGGCGCCCAGCGCGGCCGCATCCTCGATCGCCATGCCGGCGCCCTGGGCCAGGTAGGGCCGCATCGGATGCGCCGCGTCGCCAAGCAAGGCCACGCGGCCCCGGGCCTGCTGGTATGCGCCGCGCATCGGCGGTCGGTCGTTGAGCGGCCACAGGCGCCAGCTGGGACGGCCTTCATGGCTGCCGTCGGTCACGGCCTGCATGAGGTCGCGCAGCAGCTTGTGGGTCGGGGCCATGTGGGCCTGCAGATCCGCGCCGTTGGCATGGTGGTCCCAGCTCTGCAGGTCGCCCTGGACCCGGCCGTGCACGATGGCCACCACGTTGAGCCACTGGCCGCCGCGCACCGGGTAATGCACCACATGCAGCCGGGGGCCCAGCCAGGCCGTCACCTGCTGGCTGCGCAGCCGCTCGGGCAGGCTGGACTGGGGCAGCATGGCGCGGTAGGCCAGATGCCCGGTAGCGCGCGGCGGCGCGTCGCCCAGCATCAGCTCGCGCACCCGGCTCCAGAGGCCGTCCGCGCCAATCAGCGCGTCGCCCTCGGTTTCGTGCAAAGGGGAAGCGCCGCCCTCCCGCCCAGCGCCCTCGGGCATCGCGCTGGTGCGCAGCATGACCCCGCGCCCGCTGTCGGCATGGCTGGCCACCACCGTGCCCAGCGCCAGCTCGGCCCCGCCCTGCGCCTGCACGGCCTGCAGCAGCAGCGCATGCAGGTCGGCGCGGTGAATGGTGGCGTAGGGCGCGCCGTACTGTTGCCGCATCCGCTCGCCCAGCGCCAGCGCGCCGAGCTCGCGGCCCGACAGCGCATCGCGCACCTGCAGCCGTCCTGGAAAGGCCCCCACGCGCGCCAGCGCATCTTGCAGCCCGCAGCCGTGCAGCAGCCGCACCACGTTGGGCCCGAGCTGCACACCCGCGCCGACTTCGCTGAACACCGGCGCCCGCTCGAACAGCCGCACTTCCCAGCCGGCACGCGAAACGGCCAGCGCAGCCGCCAGTCCGCCGATGCCGCCTCCGGCAATCAGGGCCCGGCGCGTCATGTGCGGCGCGCCGAGTGGCGCGCAGCCTCAACAGGCATCAACCACCGAGTCGATGAAACACTGTCCGCGCCGCTCATGCGGCAAGCAGCTGGCGCAGCACGTAAGGCAGGATGCCGCCGTTGCGGTAGTAGTCCACCTCGATCGGCGTGTCCACGCGCAGGATCACGCTGACGTCCTGCACCTGGCCGTCGGCGCGCGTGATGCGCAGCGTGGCCTCGCTTTGCGGCTTGAGCTCGGGGTGCGGCACCACGTCCACTCGCTCCGCGCCGGTCAGCCCCAGCGTCTGCCAGGACTCGCCCGGCTTGAACTGCAGCGGCAGCACGCCCATGCCGACCAGGTTGCTGCGGTGGATGCGCTCGAAACTGCGCGCCACCACGGCCTTGATGCCCAGCAGCTGTGTGCCCTTGGCGGCCCAGTCGCGTGACGAGCCGGTGCCGTATTCCTCGCCGGCAAAGATCACCGTCGGCGTGCCCTCTTGCATGTATTTCATGGCGGCATCATAGATCGGCATTTTTTCCGGCGCGGTACCGGGCGCGGCCTGGCCCGCATGGAACAGCGTCACCCCGCCCTCCTCGCGCGAGCCGTCCGCGCCCGGCGGCAGCATCAGGTTCTTGATGCGCACGTTGGCAAAGGTGCCGCGCACCATCACGTCGTGGTTGCCGCGGCGCGAGCCGTAGCTGTTGAAGTCCAGCTTGTTCACGCCGTGGGCCTGCAACCACTGGCCGGCCGGCGAGCTGGCCTTGATGGCGCCGGCCGGCGAAATGTGGTCGGTGGTGATCGAGTCGCCGAACAGCGCCATGATGCGCGCGCCCTGCACGGAATATGCATTGTTTTGGCCGCCAGCGCTTGCTGCGCCTGGGCCGGGCGCTTCTATTTCCATAGCAAAATCGTCGAAGAACGGCGGCTCGGCGATGTAGGTGCTGGCCGGCCAGTTGTAGGTGTTGCCGTCCACGCCCTCGATGTTGCCCCACAGCTCGCCCGGATCGGTCTTGACCTTGGCGTAGTTGGCACGGAAGGCCTCGGCGTTCATGGCGTATTTCATCAGCGCATGCACCTCCTCGCTGCTCGGCCAGATGTCGCGCAGGAACACGTCCTGGCCGTCCTTGCCCTTGCCGATGGGCTCGCTGGTCAGGTCGCGCATCACCGTGCCGGCCAGCGCGTAGGCCACCACCAGCGGCGGGCTGGCCAGGAAGTTGGCCTTGATGTTGGGGTGGATGCGCGCCTCGAAGTTGCGGTTGCCCGAGAGCACGGCCGCGCATACCAGGTCGCTCTTGTTGATGGCGTCGTTCAGCTCGGGCGTCAGGTCGCCGGCGTTGCCGATGCAGGTGGTGCAGCCATAGCCGACCAGGTCAAAACCGAGCTGCTCCAGGTAGGGCATGAGGCCGGTTTCGGTCAGGTACTCGGTGACGATGCGCGAGCCGGGCGCCAGCGAGGTCTTGATGTGCGGCTGCACCGAGAGGCCGGCCTCGACCGCCTTCTTGGCCAAGAGGCCCGCGCCCAGCAGCACGCTGGGGTTGGAGGTGTTGGTGCAGCTGGTGATGGCGGCGATCAGGACGTCGCCGTTGCCAATCGTCAGCCCGTCCTGCGCCGCCTGCGCCGCCGGACTGCTGGCCGTGGCGGCCTGGCCGCCCTGCTCGCGCGCCAGCGCCAGCGTCGGGCGATTAGCCTCCATTTCATTCATGAAGCGCGCCGCGCCCGCCGGCGTGGGCGGCGCGGCGGGCGCGGCATCGGGCCGTCCCTCGTCGGTGTGGCGCACCAGGTAACGCGTGCCCAGCATGCCGGCGGGCTGGTTGAAGCCGTTTTCCGCATTCGACTTGCTGAACAGCGAGCAGAACTGCCGGGCCACGTCGCCCAGCTCGATGCGGTCCTGCGGCCGCTTGGGGCCGGCCAGGCTGGGGCGCACGTCGTCCAGGTTGAGCTTCACGACGTGCGAGTAGTCGATCTCGCCGGCCACGGCCACGCCGAACAGTCCCTGGGCGCGAAAATATGCCTCGAAGGCCTCGATTTCCTCGTCGGTGCGGCCAGTACCTTTGAAGTAGTCGATGGTCTTTTCATCGACCGGGAAAAAGCCCATGGTGGCGCCGTACTCGGGCGCCATGTTGCCGATGGTGGCGCGGTCGGGCAAGGCCAGCGAGCGCGTGCCTTCGCCGAAGAACTCGACGAACTTGCCCACGACTTTTTCGCGGCGCAGCGTCTCGGTCACGCGCAGCACCAGGTCAGTGGCGGTGACGCCTTCGCGCAGCGAGCCGGTCAGCTCCATGCCGACCACGTCGGGCGTCAGGAAGTACACCGGCTGGCCGAGCATGGCGGCCTCGGCTTCGATGCCGCCCACGCCCCAGGCGACCACGCCGATGCCGTTGATCATGGTGGTGTGGCTGTCGGTACCGACCAGCGTGTCGGGGTAGTACACATCGGCGGCGGTCTTGTGCACGCCGCGCGCCAGGTATTCGAGGTTGACCTGGTGCACGATGCCAAAGCCCGGCGGCACGACGCCGAAGGTGTCAAAGGCCTGCATGCCCCACTTCATGAACTCGTAGCGCTCGCGGTTGCGCTGGAATTCGAGCTTCATGTTCAGGTCGATGGCGTCCTTGGTGCCGTAGTGGTCCACCATGATGGAGTGGTCCACCACCAGATCGACCGGCACCAAGGGCTCGATCGTCTTGGGGTCTTTCCCCAGCTTGGCGGCCACGCTGCGCATGGCGGCCAAGTCGGCCAGCAGCGGCACGCCGGTGAAGTCTTGCAGGATGACGCGGGCCACGACAAACGGGATTTCCGCGCTGCGCTCGGCCTGCGGCACCCAGTTGGCCAGCTGCTCGACATGCTCGGCGGTGACCTTGTTGCCGTCGCAGTTGCGCAGCACCGACTCCAGCACGATGCGCAGCGACACCGGCAGGCGCTTGACGCTCGGAAAGCGCTCGGCCAGCGCCGGCAGCGAGTAGAAATGGCCGGTCTTGCCCGACGCCGTCTGAAAGCTGGCGAAGGTGTCGGCAAACGCGTGGGGCGACTGGGCGGCGGGCGCGCTGTGGGCTGGGCTGGTCTGGATGGGCGTATCGGCCATGGGACAACTCCTGGATGTTGAATCGATCAACCTTGCATTCTGGCAGCGGCGCGGGCGATCAGGAATAGGACAAAGTGACATGAACCCTGCGGCAAAAGCACTTTTTCGCGCCTGCGGCCGTGGACAATAGCGCCACCATGCTCAAGATCCCCGAACTCCTCCTGCCCGCCGGCTCGCTCGACAAGATGCGCTCGGCCTACGACTTTGGCGCCGACGCGGTGTACGCCGGCCAGCCGCGCTACTCGCTGCGCGCGCGCAACAATGAGTTTCGTCTGGAACAGATCCAGACCGGCATCGAGGAAGCGCACGCGCGCGGCAAAAAGTTCTTCGTCACCAGCAACCTGCTGCCGCACAACGACAAGGTGCGTACCTACCTGCGCGACATCGCGCCGGTCATCGCCCTCAAACCCGACGCACTGATCATGGCCGACCCCGGCCTGATCATGATGGTGCGCGAGCAGTGGCCGGAAGTGGCCATCCACCTCTCGGTGCAGGCCAACACCATGAACTGGGCGGCCGTGAAGTTCTGGCAGAAAGTGGGCGTGGCGCGCATCATTCTGTCGCGCGAGCTGAGCCTGGACGAGATCGAGAAGATCCGCCAGGAATGCCCGGACATCGAGCTCGAAGTGTTCGTGCACGGCGCGCTGTGCATGGCCTATTCGGGCCGCTGCCTGCTGTCGGGCTACTTCAACCGCCGCGACTCCAACCAGGGCACCTGCACCAACGCCTGCCGCTGGAACTACACGCCGCAAGGCGGCACCGACGCCACCGATTCAGGCGAGGTGCTGCCGACGCGGCTCGAAGGCGACTTCGACTTTGCCCAGGCGCAGCAGGACGCCGAGGAGTCGTTCTCCAGCTGCGGCAGCGGCGCGCGTCATCCGCTGGCCGACAACGTCTACCTGCTCGAAGAAAAGGAGCGCCCCGGCCAGCTCATGCCCATCATGGAGGACGAGCACGGCACCTACATCATGAACAGCAAGGACCTGCGCGCGGTCGAGCACGTCGAGCGTCTGGTGCGCATCGGCGTCGATTCGCTCAAGATCGAGGGCCGCACCAAGAGCGGCTACTACGTCTCGCGCACCGCGCAGGTGTACCGCCGCGCCATCGACGACGCCGTGGCCGGCCGGCCGTTCAACCCGGCGCTGATCACCGAGCTGGAAGGCCTGGCCAATCGCGGCTACACCAGCGGCTTTCTGGAGCGCCGCCCGGCGCAGGACTACCAGAACTACGAAACCGGCAGCTCGGAGATGCGCCGCAGCCAGTTCGTCGGCGAGGTGCGCGCACTGGCCGGCGGCTGGGCCGAGGTGGAAACCAAGAACCGCTTCCAGGTGGGCGACACGCTCGAGATCATCCACCCCGCAGGCAACCGCACGGTAGCGGTCACGGCGATGAAAAATCTCGACGGCGAAGAGATCAGCGTGGCTTCGGGCAGCCCGATGCGGGTGCGAATTCCGCTTGAAGCGCCGGCCCAGGGCGCACTGCTGGCGCGGCTGTTCGATTGAGGCGCTGGCGCGCCTGTGCGGCGGCCCATCAACGGCTTTTCAGCATCAAAAAAGGCCGCATGCCCAGGCGCAGCCTGCGCGAGAAGCTATTAATTCAATAGCATGCTTGCCGGTGTGCCGCCATGGCGCGGCGCAAGGCCACGCGCACTGCGCGCTGCAGACGAGGCCCGGATGGCGGTACAGCGGGGCTTTAGCGGGCTTACGGCGCGACCCGTGCAAACACATGCGCCTGGCCCGAGACGGTGATGCGCACCGTGGCGCCGACCGGCGGCACCTGCAGCGCCGGGCTGCGCACCAGCAGCGGCTCGGCCAGCGGGTCCGGCGCCTGGGCCGACAAGGCATGCGCCCCGTTGCCGCGCAGCAGCCGCACCGACAGCACGCAGACCGAGCCGCCGAAGTCGGTGTCGGTCACCGCGCCAAAGCAGGCCGCCGGCTCGCCTGCCGCCCGGCCCGCGTCGGCCGGTACCTCGGTCACCAGCAGCTGCTCGGGCCGCAGCATGATTTGCGCCGCGCCGCTGCGTTTCGCGTCATTGACGGCCACGCGCCCGAGGGCGCAATCGGCCCAGCCGCCGGCCAGCTGCGCCGGCAGCACGATGGACTCGCCCAGGAAACTGGCGGTCTCCACGTCGCGCGGGCGCAGGTACAGCTCGGACGGATGGCCTGCCTGCACCAGCTGCCCGGCGCGCATCACGGCCACCTGGTCGGCAAAGGACAGCGCCTCGGCTTGGTCGTGCGTCACCAAAATGGAGGTGATGCCGGCGCTGCTCAGCAGCTGCGCCACCGCCTTGCGCGTGCTGGCGCGCAGGCCGGTGTCGAGCGCGGAAAACGGCTCGTCCAGCAGCATCAGCCGCGGGCTCTGGGCCAGCGCCCGGGCCAGGGCCACGCGCTGCTGCTGGCCGCCGGAAATCTCGTGCGGGCGGCGCTTGAGCATGGCCGTGTCCAGCGAGACCATGTCCATCAGCTCGGCGATGCGCTGGTCGCGCCCGGGCATGCCGCGCGGCAGGGCAAAGCCGACGTTGTCGGCCACGGTCAGGTGCGGAAACAAGGCGCCGTCCTGCGGCACGAAGCCGATGCCGCGCTTGTGCGCGGGAATGGCCGCGCCCCCGTCGGCCAGCAGCTGCCCGCCCAGGCTGACACGGCCGGCGTCGGGCACCTCGAAGCCGGCAATGATGCGCAGCAGCGTCGTCTTGCCCGAGCCTGAAGGCCCGACGATGGCGGTGCGGCTTCCGGCGGCCACCTTCAGGTCGATGCTGGAGAGCACCTTGAGCGCTCCGTATTGTTTGCACACCGCTTGCAGTTCAAGCGCAGTCGTCATCGTCCGGCACTCCGTTTGGATTGGGTATAGAGCAGCCAGGTCATGGGCAGCGAGAGCAGCACCATGACCAGGGCGTAGGGCGCGGCAGCGGCGTAGTCGATCTCGCTGCTGTAAGCCCAGAAGGAAGTGGCCAGCGTGCGCGTGCCGTTGGGCGCGAGCATTAGGGTGGCGGTGAGCTCATTGGTGATGCCCAGCCCGACCAGCGCCGCGCCGGCCGCCGCCGAAGGCGCGGCCAGGCGCATGGTGATCGACCACAGCGCCTGCGCCGGCGTGCGGCCCAGGCTGCGCGCGGCGCGCTCCAGCTCGACCGGCGCCTGGGCAATGCCGGCGCGCAGGCTGATGAGCGCGCGCGGCAGGAACATCAGCAGGTAGGCCAGCAGCACCGTCACGGCGGTCTGGTAGATCGGCATGGCCACGCGCACGGTCACGGTCACCAGCGCCAGCGCCACGACCACACCGGGCAGCGAACCCACCAGGTAGTTGCACGCCTCCAGCAGCCGCTGCAGCCGGCCCGGCGAGCGAATCGACAGCCAGGCCATCGGCACGGCCGCCAGCGTGGTCAGCAGGGCGCCGGCCAGGCCCAGGCCCAGCGTCTGGACCAGCGCCGGCCCCATCTCCTCCAGGCGCCAGACGCCCGCGCCGCCAGCGACCAGCCAGCGCACCAGGGTAAAGAGAGGCACGCCCAGCGCCAGCGCGGTGGTCGCCAGCGGCAGCAGCTGGCACGGCGCACTCCATGCGCCCAAAGGCCGCTTGAACGGCATCCGCGCCGCGCCCGAGCCGACGCGGGCATAGCGCTCGTTGCCGCGCGCTGCCGACTCCAGCCCCAGCAGCGCAAAGCAGCACACCACCAGCACGCCCGAGAGCATGTTGGCCGCCGGTCCGTTGTAGGTGGACTGGAACTGGTCCACGATGGCGGTGGTAAAGGTGTCAAAGCGAATCATCACAAAGAGGCCGTATTCGGCCAGCAGGTGCAGGCCGATCAGCAGCGAGCCGCCGCAAATGGCCAGCCGCAGCTGCGGCAGCACGACCCGGAAAAACACCGCCCACGGCCCCAGGCCCAGCGAGGCGGCGGTGTCTTCCATGCCCGGGTCGAGCCGGCGCATGGCGGCCGACAGCGGCAGGTAAAGAAAAGGGAAATAGGCGATGACCGACACCAGCACGGCGCCCGGCAGACCGTGCAGGCCGGGTGCGACCGTCATCCAGGCGTAGCTGTGGACAAACGCCGGCACGGCCAGCGGCGCCACGGCCAACCAAGCCCAGGTCCGGGCGCCGGGCAGGTCGCTGCGCTCGGTCAGCCAGGCCAGGGCCAGCGCCAGCGCCGTGCACAGCGGCACGGTCAGGATGATGAGCAAGGCGGTGTTGACCAACAGCTCGCCGACGCGGGGCCGGAAAATCAGGGCGCTGGCCGTTTCCCAGCCGGTGTCCACGCCCACCCACAGGACAAAGCCGAGCGGCAGCAAGGCCAGCAGGGACACCAGCATGGCGGCGATGCCGACCCACGACAAGCGCCAGCCTGCGCCACGCTGGCGCGGCGCCACGGGCGCGGGCTTTTGCGCTGGCGCTGCGACCAGGGAGGCAGCGATTTCAGAACGCGCAGGAATGGAAACCGCACTCACATCAGACCTAACGAAGTAAAAATGCTGAAAAGCCGCAGCCCCTTTCCTGCCGGGGGAAAGAGGGCTGCAGCTTGCATGGTCAACGCGGGCGCTTACAGCAAGCCGGCCTGGGTCATCAGGTCAGTGACTTTTTTGCTGTTGAGCTTGGAGGGCTCCACCCTGGGCGCCTGCAACTCGGCCAGCGGAACCAGCTTGGAATGGGACTTTGCGCCGACGCCCACGGCGTATTCATAGGCATCGCCAGTCCTGAGGATTTCCTGGCCGCCCTTGCCGGCAATCCATTTGACGAAGGCCTGGGCTTCAGGCGCATGCTTGCTCGACGCCAGCACGCCGGCGCCGGACAGGCTGACAAAAGCGCCGGGATCCTGGTTGCGGAAGTAATGCAGCTCGGTGTTATTGCTGTTTTCGCCCGTCCTGGCCTGGTCGCCAAAGCGGTAGTAGTGGTAGATGATGCCGCCGTCCACCTGGCCGGCATTGACCGCCTTGAGCACCGTGCCATTGCCCTTGTAAGGCACGGCGTTTTTCTTCATGCCCTGGAGCCAGGACAGCGTGGCGGCCTCGCCCTTGAGTTCGTACAGCGCGCTCACGATGGCCTGGAAATCAGCCCCCGAGGGCGACGCGGCCCATCGGCCCTTCCAGGCAGGCTCGGCCAGGTCCAGCATGGACTTGGGCAGCTGCGCCGGGAAGAGCTTGGACTTGTTGTAGACAAACACGGTGCTGCGCGCGGCAATGCCCACCCAGCGGCCATGCCCCGGACGGAAGTTCTCGGGCACCTCTTGCAGCGTCTCCGGGCTCAGCGGAGCGAACAAGCCGGCACTGTCCACCAGGGCAATGGCCGGCGAATTTTCGGTCAGGAACACATCGGCAGGCGAAGAGGCGCCCTCCTGAACGATCTGGTTGCCCAGTTCGGTGTCGCCGCCGTTGCGCATGGTGACCTTGATGCCGGTTTGCTTGGTGAACGCGTCCGCCCAGGCCTTGGTCAGGCTGACATGCTGTGCGTTGTAAACAACGATGCCGTCGGCACTCGGTGTCACGGTTTGCGCAGGCTGGGCCATCGACGCCAGCGGCATCACGGTCAGGCTGGCGCCGAGCGCCATCACGCTGACGAGCGACTTGAAGGGAAAGTTCATGCAAATACCTTTACCAGACAGCAATTTTTAAGATTTGAATCCCAGGCAGCACCAATTCATGAAACATCAGGCACGTCCTGGCAAGCACTCCAATACAAATAAGAATTACTTGCGTCTGCATTTTAGCGGCTTTATTTTTAGGGCACTCTGCGTCGCAGGTTTTAATCAGCACCTGCCCGAGGATTTGCCGTCCCGCATGATCTATCGGCTCGCACTGACACCCGGCTGGGCAGGTGGCTGATGAAGCGTGGACCGCCTGGCTTTCTAGACTCGTTGGTTGACAACTTAACCGATGGAGCCACCATGAGTGAAGAAAAATCTGCCCGCCAAACCCTCTGGGACCTGATCAAGGACATCAAGTTCGGCATGTTCACCCACCGCCATGCCAGCGGCCTGATGCACAGCCAACCCCTGACGACGCAGAACAAGTCGATGGACGAGGGCAACAAGCTGTACTTTTTCGTCTCCCGCAGCGGCGAGATCGTCGAGAAGATCACGCAGGACGACAACGTGAATGTGTCCTACGCCAACCCCGACGATGACCGCTATGTGTCGGTCTCGGGCAAGGCCCTGGTCGTCGAGGACATGGGCAAGAAAGAAGCGCTGTGGACGCCGATGGCCAAGGCCTGGTTCCCGGGCGGCCCCACCGACCCGGACGTTGCGCTGCTGGAAGTGCTCATCAGCCACGCCGAATACTGGGACGTGAAGCAGAGCAAGATGGTGCAGGTGGCCAAGATGCTGACCGCCGCCGTCACTGGCAAGCCGCCCGAGCACATGGGCGAGCACAAGGAGCTGCGCATGTAGGGGCACGTTGCTTTTCGGGCAGCGTCCGACCCATGAAAAAAGCCCCGCTGCTTTAAACAGCGGGGCTTTTTTCATGGACGGTCCGCCTGTGGCCCGGCGGCGCCGGGTACGGGCGGACGGTCATCGGCCGCTCAGGCGGGCACGACGTCCTGCTTGACCGTGTCAGCCATGTCCGTGTAGTCCTTCACCTGGTCGAAATTCAGGTACTGGTACACCTTGTCGCTGGCAGCCGTCAGGACCTGCATGTCGGCCATGTATTCGGCCTTGGTCGGGATGCGGCCCAGCTTGGAGCAGATCGCGGCCAGCTCGGCCGAGCCCAGGTACACGTTGGAGTTCTTGCCCAGGCGGTTCGGAAAGTTGCGCGTCGAGGTCGAGAACACGGTCGCGCCCTCCTTCACCTGCGCTTGGTTGCCCATGCACAGGCTGCAGCCCGGCATTTCCATACGCGCACCGGCCGAGCCGAGCACACCGTAGTGGCCCTCTTCGCTCAGCTGCTTGGCGTCCATCTTCGTCGGCGGCGCCATCCACAGCTTGACCGGGATGTCGCGCTTGTTCTCCAGCAGCTTGGAAGCCGCGCGGAAATGGCCGATGTTGGTCATGCACGAGCCGATGAACACCTCGTCGATGGCGGCGCCGGCCACGTCGCTCAGGGTCTTCACGTCGTCCGGGTCGTTCGGGCAGGCCACGATCGGCTCGTGGATGTCGGCCAGGTCGATCTCGATGACGGCGGCGTATTCCGCGTCCGCGTCGCCCTTGAGCAGCTGCGGGTCGGCCAGCCAGGCTTCCATGGCGGCGATGCGGCGCTTGATGGTGCGCACGTCCGAGTAGCCGCTGGCGATCATCCATTTCAGCATCGTGATGTTGCTGGTGATGTACTCGATGATCGGCTCTTTGTTCAGGTGCACCGTGCAGCCGCCGGCCGAGCGCTCGGCCGAGGCGTCGCTCAGCTCGAACGCCTGCTCGACCTTCAGGTCGGGCAAGCCTTCGATTTCCAGGATGCGGCCGGAGAAGATGTTCTTCTTGCCCTGCTTGGCAACCGTCAACAGTCCAGACTTGATGGCGTAGAGCGGAATCGCGTTCACCAGGTCGCGCAGCGTGATGCCGGGCTGCATCTCGCCCTTGAAGCGCACCAGCACCGACTCGGGCATGTCCAGCGGCATCACGCCGGTGGCCGCGCCAAAGGCGACCAGGCCGGAGCCGGCAGGAAAGCTGATGCCGATGGGGAAACGGGTGTGGCTGTCGCCGCCGGTGCCGACGGTGTCGGGCAGCAGCATGCGGTTGAGCCAGCTGTGGATGATGCCGTCGCCCGGACGCAGCGGAATGCCGCCACGGTCGCTCATGAACTCGGGCAGTTCATGGTGCATCTTCACATCGACCGGCTTGGGGTAAGCGGCGGTGTGGCAGAACGACTGCATCACCAGGTCGGCCGAGAAGCCCAGGCAGGCCAGGTCTTTCAGTTCGTCGCGGGTCATTGGGCCGGTGGTGTCTTGAGAGCCCACGGAGGTCATCTTCGGCTCGCAGTAAGTGCCGGGACGAACGCCCTGGCCTTCCGGCAGGCCGCAGGCGCGTCCGACCATTTTTTGCGCCAGCGTGAAGCCACGGCCGTTGTCCGCAGGATTCTGCGGCAGGCGGAACAGCGTGGAAACCGGCAGGCCCAGCGCCCAGCGCGCCTTGGCGGTCAGGCCACGGCCGACGATCAGTGGAATGCGGCCGCCGGCGCGGACCTCGTCGAACAGCACATCGCTTTTGAGCTTGAACTCGGCAATGACCTGGCCGTCTTTCAGCGCCTTGCCTTCGTAGGGGCGCAGTTCGATCACGTCGCCCATGGCCATCTGGCTCACGTCGAGCTCGATCGGCAACGCGCCGGAGTCTTCCATGGTGTTGTAGAAGATCGGGGCGATCTTGGAACCCAGGCAGACGCCGCCAAAGCGCTTGTTCGGGACAAAAGGAATGTCCTCGCCGGTGAACCACAGCACCGAGTTGGTGGCCGATTTGCGGGACGATCCGGTGCCGACCACGTCGCCGACGTAGGCGACCAAATTGCCCTTGGCCTTGAGTTCCTCCAGGAACTTGACCGGGCCGCGCTTGCCGTCTTCCTCGGGCGTGACGCCGGGGCGGGCGTTCTTGTGCATGGCCAGCGCATGCAGCGGAATGTCGGGGCGGCTCCAGGCGTCGGGCGCGGGCGACAGGTCATCGGTGTTGATCTCGCCGGCCACCTTGAAAACGGTGAGCTGGATCGACTCGGGCACTTCGGGGCGGCTGGTGAACCATTCGGCGTCGGCCCAGCTTTGCAGCACGGCCTTGGCGTACTTGTTGCCTTTTTCGGCCTTTTCCTGCACGTCATGGAACTGGTCGAACATCAAGAGGGTGTTTTTCAGGCCGGCGGCGGCCTGGGTGGCAACGCTGTCCTCGGCGTCGTCGAGCAGTTCGACCATCGGGCTGATGTTGTAGCCGCCCAGCATGGTGCCCAGCAGCTGCGTGGCTTTTTCACGCGAGAGCAGCGAGCACTTTTCGGTGCCGTGGGCCACGGCGGCCAGGTAGCTGGCCTTGACCTTGGCAGCGGTATCGACACCGGCGGGAACGCGGTGCGTGATCAGGTCGAGCAGGAAGGCTTCTTCGCCTGCGGGCGGATTCTTCAGCAGCTCGATGACCTCGGCGGTCTGCTGGGCCGACAGGGGCAGTGGCGGAATGCCCAGGACGGCACGCTCGGCGACATGGTTGCGGTAGGTTTGCAAAAACTCGGATGACATGGCTAATCCTCTAATTGAAGTTATGGGAAAGATCGTGAGAACTCAAGAAAAAAGCAGGCTTACTTGGAAACGCTTGCCGGCAGCGCGTCCAGGATGCTGGCGGGCGGATTGAGCTTGAGGTTCTGCGCGACCTCCAGCTGCGCCGGGCTGGTGCACTCGTCGGCCAGGCGAATGCCCAGCTTCTGGTTCATCAGCATGGATTTGTTGGCCAGCTGCAGCCAGACGGCGCCCGCCTTCTGATCTTCCAGCCGGATGGCGCCGGTCGAGGTGGCGACGGGAAACATCCGGTAGGTGAAATTCTTGCCGTGCATGTCGAAGTAGCCGGGATTCTTGGCATCGGCCGTCAACGTGACAGAGGCGCCGAGCTCACAAGGCATCTTGCCGACCTGCACGCGCTCGGCAATGGCCAGCTCCGCAGGCGTCATGGCCGCCTCGGCCGCCTGGATGCCGGCGGCAACATTGACGGCCGCGCTCTTGAGGTTGGTGCGGCTGGAGGCTGCCACAGGCTTTTTGGCCGCAGCAGGCTTGGCTGCAACGGCTTTGGCAGCGGGCTTGTCCAGTTTTTTTGCAGCCGGCTTGGAAGCGGCTGTTTTTTCCGCCTTTTTGTCCGCTTTTTTCTCCGTTTCAGCCTGGGCCACGGAAACCGTGGCAAGCAAGGCCGCTGCGGTCAGCGTGGCCGCGAGAAGTTTCATAGGATCAGCTTTCATGGGATTCCTCGTCTGTGTTGCTGTGTTCGGGCGCTCAGCGTGCAGCGTCCTGAAAATAAGGTTGGGCCTCAAGCGGCAGTGCGCGCCCCGTCTGGTGCGCCCGTTCAAGCACCTGCCAGAAGTAGCGGTAACTCGCACGATCGTGCAGTTTTCCATCAAAACTGATGGGAGCCCAATCAGCACCTTCGCCAGCTGCTATTATTTTTGTAGCATCTTCGATTTCATGCTCGCTGGGGGCGAATGCCTGCACAATGCAGCGTATCTGGTTGGGATGAATGCTCCACATGCGGCTGTAGCCCAGTTCGCGGGCTGCGCGGCGCGCGGCCAGGGTCATGGCTTGCGCATCGTTGAACTCGGTGACCACGCAATGCGAAGGCACTTTGCCATAGGCATGGCATGCGGATGCGATTTCGAGTTTGGCGCGCACCACCAGCGGATGCGTGAACTGGCCCTGGCTGCTCATGCCATCGGCCGGAATCGCCCCGCCGTGGCTGGAGACAAAATCCATGAGACCAAAACTGAGGGACTGCACCCGGGGATACGCGGCGATTTCAAAAGCGTTGCGAACCGCCAGGGGCGACTCGATGAGCACATGCAGGGGCAGATTTTCCGCCGATGCTGCATTCAGGGCCTGTTCCGCACGGATCACGTCCTGCACGGACTCGACCTTGGGAACCATGATGTGCGAAAGCCGGTGCGCCAGCTGTGCGGCAATGACGGCCATGTCCGGCTCGAACGCCGGATGATCGACGGCATGCACGCGCACCGCGACGCGGGCCTTGTCGCCAGCCAGCCTTGCCAGCGCCACCACCATGGCCGCATGGTCGGCTTCGCCGCCGACGGGCGCGCCGTCCTCGCAGTCGAGCGTCACGTCAAACACGCAGGCGCCGAATTCTTCAATCATTTCAGCCTGCAGCTGCAGGCTCTTGCGCATCCGCGCCTCCACGCCGCTGTAATGGTCGCAGACAGGCAAAAGAGCTGCTGCAGCCTGGGCGCCCAGGAGAACTTCGCGCGGATGTTTCATTAGATAAACCAGGTCTTTCGGACGGTTGTGCGCAGGTCAGGCGCCAAGGGCGGAAGAAGCTCGAAGCCTTCCACCGCAAGGCGCCCTGCTTGCTCCTGCAAACGGCTTACAAGAGGTGCGCAACGCCGGCTTGTTCGCCCTGCAGCTCTTCCAGCGTCTTGTTGATGCGTTCCTGGCTGAAAGCATCGATTTCCAGACCTTCGACGACCTTGTATTCGCCGTTCTCGCAGGTCACGGGGAAGCCGAACATGGTGTCGGCAGGAATACCGTACTGGCCGTCCGACGGAATGCCCATGGTGACCCACTTGCCGTTGGTGCCCAGCGCCCAGTCGCGCATGTGGTCGATGGCGGCGTTGGCGGCCGATGCGGCGGAAGACGAGCCACGTGCTTCAATGATGGCCGCGCCGCGCTTGCCGACGGTGGGCAGGAACACGTTGGCGTTCCATTCCTGGTCGTTGATCATCTGGGCCACGCTCTCGCCGCCGATGGTGGCGAAGCGGTAGTCGGCGTACATCGTGGGCGAGTGGTTGCCCCAGACGGTGAGCTTTTCGATGTCGGCCACGGCCTTGCCGGTTTTGGCGGCGATCTGGCTGGCAGCGCGGTTGTGGTCCAGGCGCAGCATGGCGGTGAAGTTCTTGCGCGGCAGGTCGGGGGCGCTCTTCATGGCAATGTAGGCGTTGGTGTTGGCCGGGTTGCCGACCACCAGCACCTTGACGTCGCGGCTGGCGACAGCGTTCAGCGCCTTGCCTTGCGCGGTGAAGATGGCGCCGTTGACGGCCAGCAGCTCGGCGCGCTCCATGCCGGGGCCGCGTGGGCGCGATCCGACGAGCAGCGCGTAGTCGGCATCCTTGAACGCGGTCATCGGGTCGCTGTGCGCGGTCATCTCCACGAGGAGCGGGAAAGCGCAGTCGTCCAGTTCCATCATCACGCCCTTGAGCGCTTTTTGCGGGCCTTCAACCGGCACTTCGAGCAGCTGCAAAATAACTGGCTGATCCTTGCCGAGCATCTCGCCAGAGGCAATGCGGAACAGCAGTGCGTAACCGATTTGGCCAGCTGCACCGGTAACGGCAACGCGGACAGGTTTTTTGCTCATGATGGACAACTCCAGGAAAGTTAAAAATGATGGAAAGATGGATTGTGTTGTGAGTTTTTTGGCGCTGATACTGATTTCTTTCGAAGCATAAAGGCCAGACCTTCACCGGCGAAACAGCTCAGATTACGCAATGTGCTCAACCCGGCATTTTACGCCTGAAAACCCTGACGGGTCAATTTGTCTTATGTCTTATATAAGATATGATTCAAGCCCCAGTTCAATTGCGAATCAGGCGCCTGGCCTTGCACGCGGCCGAGCGCCGCTTAACCCTGCTGTATGGCAACCACATCCTCTTTACTCTCTGATGCGTCCCTGCTGCCCGGCGTGGCAGACGCGGCAGCGCCTGTTGCGGGATCCACGCCTGCCTTCAGCCCGCTTTACCAGCAGATCAAGGTTCTGATCCTGAAAAGCCTTCAATCGGGCGAATGGAAGCCAGGCGAATTGATTCCCAGCGAGATGGAACTGTCCGTCCGTTTTCGTGTCAGCCAGGGAACCGTGCGCAAAGCCATTGACGAGCTTGCTGCCGAAAATCTGGTGATGCGCCGTCAGGGCAAAGGCACGTTTGTCGCCACCCACGCAGAGCAACAGGTGCAGTACCGCTTCTTGCGGCTCATCCCCGACAACGGCGACCTCGGCACCGAAGGCCCGGCCGAGCGGCAGATCATCGACTGCAAGCGCCTGCGCGCGCCTGCCGACATTGCCCGGTCGCTGGCCCTGCGCACCGGCGAGGCCGTGCTGCAATTGCGCCGCGTGCTGTCTTTTCAGGGAACGCCCACGATTGTCGAGGACGTTTGGCTGCCGGGTGGCCCCTTCAAAGGACTGACGACCGAGCGGCTTGCCACTGACAGAGGTCCGATGTACGCATTGTTTGAAACCGAGTTTGGCGTTCACATGGTGCGGGCCGAGGAAAAAATACGTGCCGTTGCAGCCGACGCGGCATCAGCCAAGTTGCTGGGCGTATCGCCCGGCGAGCCGCTTCTGAGCGTCGAGCGCACCGCTTACACCTACAACGACATTCCCATGGAACTGCGGCGCGGCCTGTACCGCACCGACACGCACCACTATAAAAATTCGCTCAGCTAGCAGCACGGTGTCGGTCTGGCAAAGCTTTGTAAATAATTTTGCTGCATTGCAATAGAATTAAAATGTTTGACTGACAGTCGAGTCCAATTCAAGTTACCAACCGGTTACCACCACGAAAGCCAAAAAATGACAGAGATGGCATCCGCTCAGCGCGCCAAGCGTCCTGAGTTTCGCAACATCAACGCCCTGACCGACCTGCCCAGCTACCGATTACCCTTGGCAGGCATTGTTTCCATCCTTCACCGCATCAGTGGATTCCTCATGTTCATCCTGATGCCCTTCATCATCTGGATGTTCGACACCTCGATTTCCTCCGAAATTTCGTACGCAAGGTTCACGTCCACCTTTAACAGCGGCATGCTGGGCCTGCCCGGCATCCTCTGGAAATTGGTGGCGCTGGCATTGATCTGGGCTTATCTGCATCACTTCATCGCCGGTCTTCGGCACCTGTGGATGGATACCAGCCATGAATCGGTCAGCAAGAGTTTCGGCAGGCAATCGGCTGCTTTCACGCTGGCCGTGAGCATCCTGCTGACGCTCGTTCTGGGCGCGAAGCTGTTCGGCGCTTATTAATCACTCAGTTCCTCAGGAAAAGCAAACCATGTCTGTCAATTACGGCTCCAAGCGCATTGTTGTCGGCGCTCACTATGGCACGCGCGACTGGCTGAGCCAGCGCATCACCGCAGCCCTGATGGCTGTTTTTACCCTGCTGCTGCTGGCACAGGTCATTTTCAGTAAGGGCCCGATCGGCTACGACCAATGGGCGGGGATTTTCTCGCCGCAATGGATGAAAGTGCTGACCTTTGCCGTCATCGTCGGCATGCTGCAGCATGTGTGGGTGGGCATGCGCGATATCTGGATGGATTACATCAAACCAGTCGGCCTGCGCCTGGCCCTTCAGGTGTTCACCATCATCTGGCTGGTAGCCTGCGCGGGCTGGGGTATTCAGGTGCTTTGGCGCCTCTGATTCGTCGCATATTTCCCCACAGGCCAATGCTGGCATTTTCCAGCGTCCAAGATTCATAAAAACATGACTGCTACCTCCAAACTTCCCAAGCGCAAATTTGACGTCGTCATCGTCGGTGCCGGGGGCTCCGGCATGCGCGCCTCGCTGCAACTGGCCCGCGCCGGCCTGAACGTCGCCGTGCTGTCCAAAGTCTTTCCGACCCGCTCGCACACCGTGGCAGCGCAGGGCGGCATCGGTGCGTCCCTGGGCAACATGTCCGAGGACAACTGGCACTACCATTTTTACGACACCGTCAAGGGATCCGACTGGCTGGGCGACCAGGATGCGATCGAGTACATGTGCCGCGAGGCGCCGAAGGTCGTGTATGACCTGGAGCACATGGGCATGCCGTTTGACCGCAATCCCGACGGCACCATCTACCAGCGCCCTTTTGGCGGTCACACGGCCAACTACGGCGAAAAACCCGTGCAGCGCGCCTGCGCCGCTGCCGACCGCACCGGCCACGCCATGCTGCACACGCTCTACCAGCAAAACGTCAAGGAAAAAACCAGCTTTTTCGTCGAGTGGATGGCGCTGGACCTGATCCGTGATGCCGCCGGCGATGTGGTGGGCGTGACCGCCCTGGAAATGGAAACCGGTGACGTGCATATTTTCGAGGCCAAGACCACGCTGCTCGCCACCGGCGGCGCGGGCCGCATCTTTGCCGCCTCGACCAACGCCTTCATCAACACCGGCGACGGCCTGGGCATGGCGGCGCGCGCCGGCATCCCGCTGGAAGACATGGAGTTCTGGCAGTTCCACCCCACCGGCGTAGCCGGCGCCGGCGTGCTGCTGACCGAAGGCTGCCGTGGCGAAGGCGCCATTCTGCGCAATTGCAATGGCGAGCGCTTCATGGAACGCTATGCGCCCACGCTCAAGGATCTGGCGCCGCGCGACTTTGTCTCGCGCTCCATGGATCAGGAAATCAAGGAAGGCCGTGGCTGCGGCCCGAACAAGGACTACATCCTGCTGGACATGACCCATCTGGGTGTGGACGCGATCATGAAGCGCCTTCCCTCGGTGTTCGAAATCGGCCACAACTTTGCCAACGTGGACATCACAAAGGAAGCCATTCCCGTGGTGCCCACCATTCACTACCAGATGGGCGGCATCCCGACCAACATCCACGGTCAGGTGGTCACGCAGAATGCCAACAACGAAAGCGAAGTCGTCAATGGCCTGTATGCGGTGGGCGAATGCTCCTGCGTGAGCGTGCATGGCGCCAACCGCCTGGGCACCAATTCGCTGCTGGACCTGCTGGTGTTCGGCCGCGCGGCTGGCAACCATATCGTCGAGTTCAACAAGAGCACGGCGCACAAGGAATTACCGGCTGATGCTGCCGACAAGACCCTGGCCCGCATTGCCCGCCTGGACAATGCAAGCGATGGCGAATATGCCCAGGATGTGGCCAATGACCTGCGCGCCGCCATGCAGCAGCATGCCGGCGTGTTCCGCACCCAGGCCATCATGAACGAAGGCGTGACCAAAATCGCTGCCCTGCGTGAACGTGTCAAGAATATCGGCCTGAAGGACAAGTCGAAGATTTTCAACACGGCGCGCATTGAGGCGCTCGAAGTCGAAAACCTGATCGAAGCTGCCCAGGCAACCATCGTGTCTGCTGCCGCCCGCCATGAAAGCCGTGGCGCGCACTCGGTGGACGACTACGGCGACACCCCGGCGCATCCCAATGGCCGCAACGACACCGACTGGCACAAGCACACCCTCTGGTACAGCGCCACCAACAGCCTGGCCTACAAGCCCGTGCAGATGAAGCCCCTGACCGTGCCGTCCGTGGAACTGAAAACGCGTACGTTCTAAGCAAGAGTCCGCGACCCGAACACCGAAAGAAGCGAGAACCCACATGACCAAACGTACTTTCCAGATTTACCGCTACGACCCGGACAAGGACGCCAAGCCCTACATGCAGACCATCGAGGTCGAACTCGACGGCCACGAGCGCATGCTGCTCGACGCCCTGATGAAGCTCAAGGCGCAGGACCCCACCATCAGCTTTCGCCGCTCCTGCCGCGAAGGCGTGTGCGGCTCGGACGCGATGAACATCAACGGCAAGAACGGCCTGGCGTGCCTGACCAACATGAACACGCTCAAGGGCACCATCGTCTTGAAACCCCTGCCCGGCCTGCCGGTGGTGCGCGACCTGTTCGTGGACATGACACAGTTCTTCAAGCAGTACAACTCGATCAAGCCCTACCTGATCAACAACAACGTGCCGCCGCAGACCGAGCGTCTGCAAAGCCCCGAAGAGCGCGAAGAGCTCAATGGGCTGTACGAGTGCATTCTGTGCGCAAGCTGCTCGACCTCGTGCCCCAGCTTCTGGTGGAACCCGGACAAGTTCGTCGGCCCGGCCGGCCTCCTGCAGGCTTACCGTTTCCTGGCCGACAGCCGCGACGAAGCCACGGCAGAGCGCCTGGACAACCTGGAAGACCCGTACCGCCTGTTCCGCTGCCACACCATCATGAACTGCGTCGATGTCTGTCCCAAGGGCCTGAATCCGGCCAAGGCGATCGGCAAGATCAAGGAAATGATGGTTTTGCGGACCGTCTGAAAACGCCGAAACACCGTCCATCATCCATGCAACCCACACACGAACTGCTTGATGAGCGCAGCCTGAGCAAGCTGCGGTGGCGTTGCCGCCGTGGCCTGCTCGAGAACGACTTGCTGATCGAGAAATTTTTTCTTCGCCATGAAGCCACGCTCAATGTCAGTCAGGCTAAAGGCTTGAATGATTTAATGGACTTGTCTGACAATGATCTGCTCGATCTCCTGCTCAGGCGCAAGGAACCCGACCAACTTTCCGATGCGCTTGCCGCCGCCAGCGCATCCACATCCGAAGCACTTGAAGTTTTAAGCATGCTGCGCCCTGGAGCTCCGGCTCCCTAACTCACCCCCTCTGACAAGAGAGAAAGAACACAACATGAAGTTAGCTGACAACAAAGCCACTCTGTCCTTCAGCAATGGCAGCCCGAATGTCGATCTGCCTGTGTACCAGGGTAGCGTGGGTCCGGACGTTGTGGACATCCGCAAGCTCTATGCGCAAACGGGCATGTTCACCTATGACCCCGGCTTCCTGTCAACGGCAGCCTGCCAGTCGGCCATCACCTACATCGACGGCGACAAGGGTGAGCTGCTGTACCGTGGCTATCCCATCGAACAGCTCGCCACCAACTGCGACTACCTGGAAACCTGCCACCTGCTGCTCTACGGCGAGCTGCCCAACGCGACCCAGAAGAAGGATTTCGTTAGCCGCGTGACCAACCACACCATGGTCAACGAGCAGATGCAGTTCTTCCTGCGCGGTTTCCGCCGTGACGCGCATCCAATGGCCATCATGACCGGCCTGGTCGGCGCGCTGTCGGCCTTCTACCATGACAGCACCGACATCAACAATCCAGCGCACCGCGACATTGCCGCGATCCGCCTGATCGCCAAGATGCCGACGCTGGTGGCCATGGCCTACAAGTACACCATCGGCCAGCCGTACATGTACCCGCGCAACGACCTGAGCTACGCCGGCAACTTCCTGCACATGATGTTTGCCACGCCTTGCGAAGACTACAAGGTCAATCCCGTGCTCGAACGCGCGCTGGACCGCATCTTCATCCTGCATGCCGACCACGAGCAAAACGCCTCGACCTCGACGGTGCGCCTGTGCGGCTCCTCGGGTACCAACCCCTTCGCCGCCATTGCAGCCGGCGTGGCCTGCCTCTGGGGCCCGGCCCATGGCGGCGCCAACGAAGCGGCGCTCAACATGCTGGGCGACATCCAGAAGAACGGCGGCGTGGAGAACATCGGCGAGTTCATCAAGCAGGTCAAGGACAAGAACTCCAACGTCAAGCTGATGGGTTTTGGCCACCGCGTCTACAAGAATTACGACCCGCGCGCCAAGCTGATGCAGGAGACCTGCAAGGAAGTGCTGCAGGAAATGGGCCTGGAAAACGACCCGCTGTTCAAGCTGGCCATGGCGCTGGAAAAGATTGCGCTGGAAGACGACTACTTCGTCTCGCGCAAGCTCTACCCGAACGTGGACTTCTACTCCGGCATCGTGCAGCGCGCCATCGGCATTCCGGTGCCGCTGTTCACCGCCATCTTCGCGCTGGCGCGCAACGTCGGCTGGATGGCCCAGCTGAACGAAATGATCGGCGACCCCGAGTACAAGATCGGTCGCCCACGCCAGCTGTTTGTCGGCTCCGTGCCACGCGCAGTTCCGCAGATGTCGGAGCGCTGATCGGTTGCATCGCTTGAGGCGATGATTTTTTGGCCCGCCAGATGGCAGCATCGGCGGGCTTTTTAACGTCCGCCCTTCAGTGCTATGTTTTTCATAGCGAAATGCGCAGGTGTGGCCTGCGTAAAAGGCGAAAAACACTGAGTTTCAGACGGGCAGCCGTGCACCGCAGCCGCCAGTCGCCTCGCCAAGTCAGGCATCTTAAAATACGATGGCGGAAACAAACACAAGGATGCACAATTGCAATCCATCGTAAAACGCGATGACACTACGCCATGGCCATCAAAAGTTCAGAACGCAATTTTGCCCGCCGCATCGACCTGACGTCGCTGCAGCTGTTCGTGGCCGTCTGCGAACTGGGCAGCATCGGCAAGGCGGCGGAGCGCGAATTCATTGCCGCATCGGCCGTCAGCAAGCGCCTTTCGGACCTGGAGGCGACGCTGGACACGCCGCTGCTCTACCGCCATACGCGCGGCGTGGACCTGACGCCGGCCGGCGAAAGCCTGCTGCACCATGCGCGCTCGGTGCTGTTCAGCCTGGAGAAAATGCAGGGCGAACTGAGCGAATACGCCGATGGCGTGCGCGGCCATGTGCGCGTGCACGCCAGCATTTCGGCCATCATCCAGTTCCTGCCCGACGACCTGGGCGACTTCATCCGCCAGCACAGTGAGATCAAGATCGACCTGGAAGAGCACCTGAGCACCGAGGTGGTCCGGGCGGTGCAGGAAGGCGCGGCCGACCTGGGTGTGTGCAATACCGCCAACGGCACGGGCGAGCTGCAGACGCTGCCCTACCGCCATGACAAGCTGGTGCTGATTGTGCCCAAAGCGCACGCCCTGCTTGGTCGTGGTGCTATCTATTTTGAAGAAGCCCTGGACGACGACCACGTCGGGCTGCACTCCAACAGCTCCATCTACCTGGCCATGCGCCAAGCCGCTGCCGCCGTGGGCCGAACCATCAAGCTGCGCATCCACGTCACCGGGCTGGACGCGATGTGCCGCATGATCCACAACGGCCTGGGCGTGGGCGTGATGCCGCAGCGCGCCTTTGACCTGATGCACGGCGTGGGCGAACTCGAATCCATCCCGTTGCTCGACGCCTGGGCCACGCGCCAGATCCAGCTGGTGGCGCGCGATTTTTCCACCCTGCCCCTGACCGCGCGGCTGCTGGTCGATCACCTGACGCGCCAGCCGCCCACCTCCTAAAATTCACCCCAAGACCACGAAGGAAAACCCCATGGGACGCACCCTCTACGACAAGATCTGGGACGAGCATGTCGTCCACACCGAGGAAGATGGCACCGCCATCCTCTACATCGACCGCCACCTGGTGCATGAAGTGACCAGCCCGCAAGCCTTCGAGGGCCTGCGCGAGGCCGGCCGCAAGGTCTGGCGCATCAGCTCCATCGTCGCGACCGCCGACCACAACACGCCGACGACCGGCTGGGAGCTCGGTTACGACGGGATTACCGACCTCGTCAGCAAGGAGCAGATCACCACGCTGGACGCCAACATCAAGGAATACGGCGCCGCCGCCTTCTTTCCCTTCATGTCCAAGCGCCAGGGCATCGTGCATGTGATCGGCCCCGAGAACGGCGCCACCCTGCCGGGCATGACGGTGGTCTGCGGCGACTCGCACACCTCCACCCATGGCGCATTCGGCGCGCTGGCGCACGGCATCGGCACCAGCGAGGTCGAGCACGTCATGGCCACGCAGACCCTGCTGGCCAAAAAGGCCAAGAACATGCTCGTCAAGGTCGAAGGCACCGTGGCCCCGGGCGTGACCGCCAAGGACATCGTGCTGGCCATCATCGGCAAGATTGGCACGGCCGGCGGCACCGGCTACACCATCGAGTTCGCCGGCTCGGCGATCCGTGCGCTCAGCATGGAAGGGCGCATGACGGTGTGCAACATGGCCATCGAAGGCGGCGCGCGCGCAGGCCTGGTGGCGGTGGACGCCAAGACCATCGAGTACGTCAAGGGCCGCCTGCTTGCCCCCGGCACCGACGCCAAGACCGGCCAGTTCGTCGGCGGCCCCGAGTGGGACATGGCCGCGCAGTACTGGGCCACCCTGCATTCCGATGCGGACGCGAAGTTTGACGCCGTCGTCGAACTCGACGCGGCCCAGATCCTGCCGCAGGTCAGCTGGGGCACCTCGCCCGAGATGGTGCTGTCGATTGAAGACCGCGTGCCCGACCCGGACAAGGAAAAGGACGCGAACAAGCGCGGCGCCATCGAACGCGCGCTGACCTACATGGGCCTCACGCCCGGCAAGGCGCTGAACGACCTGTACATCGACAAGGTCTTCATCGGCTCGTGCACCAACAGCCGCATCGAGGACATGCGCGAAGCCGCCGCCGTGGTGAAGAAGATCGGCCAGAAGGTCGCCAAGAACGTTAAGCAGGCGCTGGTGGTGCCGGGCTCGGGCCTGGTGAAAGAACAGGCCGAGCGCGAGGGCCTGGACAAGATATTCATTGCCGCAGGCTTCGAGTGGCGCGAGCCCGGCTGCTCGATGTGCCTGGCGATGAACGCCGACCGGCTCGAACCCGGCGAGCGCTGCGCCTCGACCAGCAACCGCAACTTCGAAGGCCGTCAGGGCGCGGGCGGACGCACGCACCTGGTCAGTCCGGCGATGGCGGCGGCGGCGGCGGTGCACGGGCATTTTGTCGATATCCGCAAATTCGTCTGAAGACGAAAGGAAAAATACGATGAAAAAATCCGTTTCCTTGCTGTTGGCGAGCCTCGCCCTGCTCCTTTCCACCTTTGCGCTGTCGGGCTGCAACACCGTCCGGGGCATCGGCCAGGACGTTCAGCGCGCCGGCTCCGCTGTTTCCAACGCTGCCAAATAACAGGCTAGATTTCGCATGCAAAAATTCACCGTACACCAAGGCCTCGTGGCACCGATGGACCGCGAGAACGTCGATACCGACGCCATCATCCCCAAGCAGTTCCTCAAGTCGATCCGCAAGACCGGCTTTGGCCCGAACCTGTTTGACGAATGGCGCTATCTGGACGCCGGCTTTCCCGGCCAAGACCCGGCCAGCCGCCAGCCCAACCCGGACTTCGTGCTGAACCAGCCGCGCTACGCGGGCGCCTCCATCCTCCTGGCGCGCAAGAACTTCGGCTGCGGCTCGTCGCGCGAGCATGCGCCCTGGGCGCTGGACCAGTTCGGCTTTCGCGCCATCATCGCGCCCAGTTACGCCGACATCTTCTTCAACAACAGTTTCAAGAACGGCCTGCTGCCCATCGTGCTGCCGGAGGCGCAGGTGGCGCAGCTGTTTGACGAAGTGCTGGCCTTTCCCGGCTACACGCTCACCATCGACCTGGAGCGCCAGATGATCGTCAAGCCGCAGGGCGAGGAATTGCCTTTCGACGTGCAGGCTTTTCGCAAATACTGCCTGCTCAACGGCTTTGACGACATCGGCCTGACCTTGCTGCAAAGCGACAAGATCAAGGCCTTTGAAGCCGAACGCCTGGCGCGCAAGCCGTGGCTGAACCACACGCTTGCCGGTTGATCCAATTTAACAGTCAAATCAGGCTCCTGCGCAATGCAGACGTGCGCAAGCAGCTATAAAAAAGATAGTAAACATGAAAATCGCAATCCTCCCCGGCGACGGCATCGGCCCTGAAATCGTCGCCGAAGCCGTCAAGGTTCTGAACGTCCTGGACCTTCCTTTTGAAACCGAAACCGCTCTGGTCGGCGGCGCAGCCTATGAAGCCCATGGCCACCCGCTGCCCGAATCCACGCTCCAGCTTGCCAAGGACGCCGATGCCGTGCTGTTCGGCGCCGTGGGCGACTGGAAATACGACACCCTGGACCGGCCGCTGCGCCCGGAGCAGGCCATTTTGGGCCTGCGCAAGAACCTGGGCCTGTTCGCCAACTTCCGCCCGGCCATCTGCTACCCGCAACTGGTCGATGCGTCGAGCCTGAAGCGCGAACTGGTCTCCGGCCTGGACATCCTGATCATCCGCGAGCTGACCGGCGACATCTATTTCGGCCAGCCGCGCGGCCGGCGCATTGCCACCGACGGGCATTTTCCGGGCGCGGAAGAAGCCTTCGACACCATGCGCTACTCGCGCCCCGAGATCGAACGCATCGCCCATGTGGCCTTCCAGGCCGCGCGCAAGCGCAAAGCCTCGGGCGGCGAAGGTCGCGTGACCAGCGTGGACAAGGCCAACGTGCTGGAAACCTTCCAGCTCTGGAAAGACGTGGTCACGGAAATCGGCCAGCAATACCCCGACGTGGCGCTGGACCACATGTACGTGGACAACGCGGCCATGCAGCTGGTCAAGGCGCCGAAGAAATTCGACGTGGTGGTCACGGGCAACATGTTCGGCGACATCCTGAGCGATGCGGCCGCCATGCTGACGGGCTCCATCGGCATGCTGCCCTCGGCCAGCCTGAACAGCAAGAACCAAGGCCTGTACGAGCCCAGCCACGGCAGCGCGCCGGACATCGCCGGCAAAGGCGTGGCCAATCCGCTGGCAACGATTTTGAGCGCCGCGATGATGCTGCGTTTCAGCCTGAACCAGCCCGAAGCGGCCGCGCGCATCGAAAAAGCCGTGGACAGTGTGCTGAGCCAGGGCCTGCGCACGCCGGACATCCACAGTGAAGGCACAAGCCGGGTCGGCACCGTCGAGATGGGCGACGCCGTGGTCAAGGCGCTCGGCTGAAAAAATCGCCCTTCCAGCGTTTAGCGGCGCCGGATTGTCAGCCAGGCAAAAGCCGTGCATCGCTACAATAGCAAAATGTGCAAAATTCCTCACGCCTTCTTCCCTGCCGCCTTGCGGACGGGCCATGGCGTGCAGGCTTTTGCCCATCAGATCACCATCACGACCACCATTAAAGGCTGACAAGCCCGGTTCGTCGTGCCCTCCGGCTCGATGAGCCGGGCCCAAAAGCCGATTTTTTCGTACTTTTAAGGGCACTTCATGAAACTCACAGGCAATCTCACAGGTCTCGTCGGCTGGCGCGGCATGGTCGGCTCGGTCTTGATCGACCGCATGCAGGCCGAAGGCGATTTCGATCTGATCGAGCCAGTTTTCTTCTCGACTTCCAACGCTGGCGGCAAGGCCCCAGCCCAGGCAAAGAACGAAACCACGCTCAAGGACGCCTACGACATCGACGCCCTCAAGAAGTGCGACATCATCATCACAGCCCAAGGCGGCGACTACACCAGCGAAGTTTTCCCCAAGCTGCGCGCCGCCGGCTGGACCGGCCACTGGATCGATGCAGCCTCCACGCTGCGCATGAACGACGACGCCGTCATTGTGCTGGACCCGGTGAACCTGCCGGTCATCCAAAACGCGCTGGCCAAGGGCGGCAACAACTGGGTGGGCGGCAATTGCACGGTGAGCTGCATGCTGATGGGCGTGGGTGCGCTGTACAAGGCCGGCCTGGTCGAATGGATGACCAGCATGACCTACCAGGCGGCTTCGGGCGGCGGCGCGCAGCATATGCGCGAATTGCTCAACCAGTACGGCACGCTCAACGCCGAAGTCAAGTCGCTGCTCGACGACCCGAAATCGGCCATTCTGGAAATCGACCGCCGCGTGCTGGCCAAGCAGCAGTCGCTCAGCGCCAGTGAGACCGCCAACTTCGGCGTTCCGCTGGGCGGCAGCCTGATTCCCTGGATCGACAAGGATCTGGGCGACGGAAGCAGCAAGGAAGAGTGGAAAGGCGGCGCCGAAACCAACAAGATCCTGGGCCAGG
>Ga0308165_1000614_pt1 | contig 61061 bp, 59 predicted proteins | sample PhyWR2_FD_201032 | JGI IMG/M metagenome (GOLD analysis project Ga0308165, IMG submission 201032) | Phyllosphere microbial communities from UC Gill Tract Community Farm, Albany, California, United States - DLSLW.R2 | ecosystem: Host-associated > Plants > Phyllosphere > Unclassified | place: USA... | reverse complement strand
TGGGCCTATGGGTGCCGGCAAAAGCACTATTGGTCGACAGTTAGCTCAGCAACTCAATATGGAGTTTTTCGACTCCGATCACGAAATTGAGCGACGTACCGGAGCTGATGTAGGCTGGGTATTTGATTTAGAAGGCGAAGACGGATTCCGCGACCGCGAAGAAAAAGTGATCAACGAACTCACAGAAAAGCAAGGCATCGTTCTGGCGACCGGTGGGGGTTCTGTTAAATCACGCGAAACCCGCAACCGTTTATCAGCGCGTGGCGTTGTCGTCTATCTTGAAACTACCATCGAAAAACAGTTGGCGCGTACACAACGCGACAAAAAACGTCCATTGTTACAGGTGAGTTCACCTCCACGCGAAGTGCTTGAAGCACTGGCGAAAGAACGTAACCCACTGTATGAAGAAATTGCGGATGTGACTATCCGTACTGATGATCAAAGCGCCAAAGTCGTTGCTAACCAAATCATTAACATGTTGGAAAGCAATTAATTTTTGGCATTCTGTTGTTGCCTGAAGGTGTAAGTTAAGAAGGTCACTGAGCGCGAAATGGAGAGGATTACCGTAACCTTAGGGGAGCGTAGCTACCCAATTACGATTGCTGCCGGATTGTTCCACGATCCGGCTTCTTTTATGCCTGTTAAGGCAGGTGATCAGGTCATGCTGGTAACAAACCAGACTCTGGCACCTCTCTATCTGGACTCTGTTCGTTCAGTGCTGGAGCAGGCAGGCGTTCGTGTTGATCAGGTGATACTGCCTGATGGTGAACAATACAAATCCCTGTCTGTTCTTAATGATGTTTTCTCAGCCCTGCTGGAAAAACCTCATGGTCGCGACACCACGCTAATCGCCCTCGGTGGCGGTGTTGTGGGCGACTTGACCGGCTTTGCTGCCGCCAGTTATCAGCGTGGGGTACGCTTTATTCAGGTGCCTACCACGTTGTTATCTCAGGTCGATTCTTCCGTTGGTGGCAAAACTGCCGTCAACCATCCGCTTGGCAAAAACATGATCGGCGCGTTCTATCAACCCGCTTCGGTTGTGGTCGATCTCGACTGCCTGCGCACCCTGCCTGCCCGTGAAATGTCCTCCGGTCTGGCTGAGGTCATAAAATACGGCATTATTCTTGATGCCGACTTCTTCGATTGGCTTGAAGACAATATGGATGCCTTGTTAGCGCTGGATATGAACGCGCTGGCTTACTGCATCCGTCGTTGCTGCGAGATAAAAGCTGACGTGGTTGCCGCCGATGAGCGCGAAAGTGGTATGCGCGCTTTGCTCAATCTTGGCCATACTTATGGGCATGCTATTGAAGCAGAAATGGGTTACGGCAACTGGTTGCACGGTGAAGCCGTTGCAGCTGGCATGGTCATGGCTTGCTATACCGCGCATCGTTTAGGCCAATTTACTCTGGCTGATATTGCCCGAGTGAAAAATCTGCTAGTGCGCGCCGGACTGCCGGTGACCGGTCCTCAGGAAATGCCTGCTGAAGCCTATTTGCCGCACATGATGCGTGACAAGAAAGTCTTGGCCGGTGAACTGCGTCTGGTGTTACCGAAAGCGATTGGTCAGTCTGAAGTTCGCTCCGGTGTATCTCATGAAATGGTGCTGGCATCGATTGAGGATTGTCGGTAACGCCTCTGCCTGTGTGCTGCGTGTCACAGGCTTGCGCCTACCCTTTACCCCTTTGCCAGCAAAGCGTTATATTTATCAGTCAGGATAGTTGCTCCGCATAAGGCCGCATTTGCTGGTCTTTAGCCGGGTTGGAGGTTTTAGATGGATGATTTAACACCGGAAGACGATCTCAAGCCAGACACTAGCGATCGCCGCCCAACGCGCTCACGCAAACCGCCTTCTTCTGGACCTAAACTTGCCGTATCGCGCCAGCATGTGATGATTGGCGTCGGTATTCTGGTACTGCTGTTACTGATTGTCGGTATTGGTTCAGCCCTCAAAGCCCCAACCAAGCACGAAGCTTCTCAAGTCAATAATGGGCCGAAAGACATTAACTTGTCGGGTTCAGGCAATGACGCAGCGGCACCGGCTCAGCCAACTGAGCAAGCTCAACAAAATGCGGCCGCGCCGAGCGGTGATGCTCAGCCGAAAAACATCGGTCTGCCACCTATTTCCTCTACGCCAACTGACGCTCAGCCACAGCCGGACAACGGCCAGGCCAAAGAGCGTGTTGATTTGCCGGGCGACATGTCTGACGCGCTCTCTTCTCAGCAAGGTCAGGTTAACTCTGCCGCGCAGGATGGCATTAACGCGGGAGCACAGTCGCTGACTTCACTGCCGACCGCGCCAGCCACCGTTGATGGTGCTGCCAAAGGCACTGCGCCAGTCGCGCCGCGTAACACACAGCAGCAGACGACGCACAAAGCCGCGCAGCCAAAAGCCACGCACACTGCGCCAGCCCACGCCAATAAGCCTGCGGCTAGCAAGCCAGCGGCGACTAAACCGGCAGCGACAGCATCTCATCCGGCGAAAGAAACGACTAAACCTGTTGCCACGGCGAGTGCGCCAGCGACGGGCAGCGGCGGCGCGATTAAATCCGCACCGGGCAGCCACTTTACGTTGCAGCTGAGCGGGGCTTCACAGTCCAACTCCCTGAACGCCTTCGCTAAACAGCAGGGCCTGAAAAACTATCTGGTTTATCAGACTTCGCGTGATGGCAAACCTTGGTATGTTCTGGTGAGCGGCAACTATGCTTCTTCCGCTGAGGCTAAGAGCGCAATTTCTCGTTTGCCAGCTGAAGTTCAAGCCAAAAAACCGTGGGTTAAGCCTGTACATCAAGTACAGCAAGACCTGAAAAAATGAATCTGATCTCAACGCGATTTGCTGTCTAAAAACAGGGTACAATCCGCGGCTGTGAATTGTATAAGTAGCTAACTGACGGCATGAAGAAAAACCGCGCTTTTTTGAAATGGGCTGGTGGCAAATACCCGCTGGTCGATGACATCAAACGTCATCTTCCAGCAGGTGATTGTTTAATAGAGCCTTTTGTTGGTGCGGGGTCGGTGTTTCTTAACACCGACTATAAATCGTACATTCTGGCCGACATCAACAGCGACCTGATCAACCTCTACAACATTGTTAAAACGCGCACCGCAGAATTCGTGCGTGATGCTCGCGTGCTGTTCTCTCCTGAATTCAACCAATCAGAACGTTTCTACGCCTTGAGAGAAGAATTCAACCTGACGAGTGATATCTACCGCCGCTCGGTGTTGTTCCTTTATCTCAACCGCCATTGTTACAACGGGCTGTGTCGCTATAATCTTAGCGGTGCGTTCAATGTACCTTTCGGCCGCTACAAGAAACCCTATTTTCCGGAAGCGGAACTCTACTGGTTTGCGGAAAAAGCACAGAATGCACAGTTTGTATGTGAGCATTACCAGCAAACTCTGTTGAAGGCAGTGCCGGGCGCTGTGGTCTATTGTGACCCTCCGTACGCGCCGTTATCGGCCACGGCGAATTTTACGGCTTACCATACCAACAGCTTCAGCATGGCAGATCAGCAGAATCTGGCCCGTCTGGCGTTACAGTTATCTTCTGAGCGCGACGTGCCGGTGCTGATTTCCAACCATGAAACGCCACTCACGCTGGAGTGGTACGCCGGAGCGAAGCTACATCGGGTCTCTGCCCGCCGGACTATCAGCAGCAATGTCTCGCAGCGCAGTAAAGTGAATGAGCTATTAGCGCTTTATCGCTGATCTTTCTCGTTGATATCACACCGATTATTTCTGTAACCCTATGAGTAGTTTGGAGAAGCGGATGAAAAAGTTTTTGATTGCCCCGTCTATTCTTTCGGCTGACTTTGCGCGTTTAGGCGAAGACACGGTGAAAGCACTGGAAGCTGGCGGTGACGTCGTACACTTCGACGTCATGGATAACCATTACGTGCCTAACCTGACCATCGGGCCTTTGGTCTGCCAGTCGCTGCATAATTACCTACAGAAATCCGGCATCAACGCGCCAATCGATGTCCACCTGATGGTTAAGCCGGTTGATCGCCTGATCCCGGACTTCGCCGCAGCCGGTGCTACTTACATCTCTTTCCACCCGGAAGCGTCTGAGCACGTTGACCGCACCATTCAGCTGATCAAAGAGCACGGCTGTAAAGCCGGTCTGGTGTTCAACCCGGCCACCTCGCTGAGCTACCTCGATTACGTGATGGACAAGCTCGACGTGATCCTGCTGATGTCAGTCAACCCGGGCTTCGGCGGCCAGTCGTTTATTCCGGGCACCCTCGACAAGCTGCGTCAGGTACGCAAATTGATCGACGACAGCGGTTATGACATCCGTTTAGAAATTGACGGTGGCGTGAAAGCTGAAAATATTGGTGAGATTGCCGCAGCGGGCGCTGACATGTTTGTCGCCGGTTCAGCCATTTTCAACCAGCCTGACTACCGCACGGTCATTGACCATATGCGCAGCGAACTGGCGAAGGTTTCCCATGACTGATTCTCTGCCAGCGGGCGTTATGTCACTGAAAGGCGCCGCTTTTGATCTCGACGGCACCTTGGTAGACAGCGCGCCGGGTCTGGCGGATGCGGTCGATATGGCCCTGAAAGATATGGGTTTACCGGCCGCAGGCGTTGAGCGTATCAGCACTTGGATTGGCAACGGCGCTGATGTCATGGTGGAACGCGCCGTGCGTTGGGCTGAGGGAGATATGTCTCCGGCCGCTCTTCAGCAGGTGCGAGATAAATTCGACCACTACTACGCCGACACCGCCGCCGGTGGCAGCAGCCTCTATCCTCAGGTTAAAGAGACGCTGGCCGCCTTGCACGCGCAGGGCCTGCCGCTGGGTCTTATTACCAATAAGCCGACGCCGTTTGTCGCGCCACTGCTGGCATCGCTGGGCATCGAAAGCTATTTTTCGGTGGTGATTGGCGGTGATGATGTTGTACAAAAGAAACCGCACCCCGCGCCGATTTACCTGATGCTCGCGCAGCTTGGTTTACGCGCCAGCGAACTGGTTTTTGTCGGGGATTCGCGTAATGATATTCAGGCGGCTCAGGCTGCCGGTTGCCGCTGCGTCGGTTTAACGTACGGCTACAACTACGGTGAAAGCATCGCGCTGAGCAAGCCCGACAGCGTGTTGGACCATTTCGCCGACCTCTTGCCCACTTTTGGGCTTTTATCTTAAAAGATCAGGAAGCATAAAAATGAGTAAACCCATCGTATTTAGTGGTGCACAGCCCTCAGGTGAACTGACCATTGGCAACTACATGGGTGCGCTGCGTCAGTGGGTTAAGTTGCAGGACGATTACGAGTGCATTTACTGCATCGTCGACCTGCATGCGATCACCGTGCGTCAAGACCCTGCGCAGCTGCGCAAGGCGACGCTCGACACGTTAGCGCTGTACTTGGCCTGCGGCATTGACCCGCAAAAAAGTACCATTTTTGTGCAATCCCACGTTCCTGAACACACGCAGCTGAGTTGGGCACTGAACTGCTATACCTACTTCGGCGAGCTGGGTCGCATGACTCAGTTTAAAGACAAATCAACGCGTTATGAGAACGAAAATGCCAGCATCACGGCAGGTTTGTTCGACTACCCGGTGTTGATGGCCGCCGATATCCTGCTGTACCAGACCAATCAGGTACCCGTAGGCGAAGACCAGAAGCAGCATCTTGAACTGAGCCGCGATATCGCCAGCCGTTTCAATGCGCTGTACGGCGACGTGTTCACCGTTCCTGAGCCATTCATTCCTAAGTCCGGCGCGCGCGTGATGTCTCTGCAAGAGCCGACCAAGAAGATGTCCAAGTCTGACGATAACCGCAATAACGTTATCGGCCTGCTGGAAGATCCAAAAGCGGTAACCAAAAAAATCAAACGCGCAATGACTGACTCCGAAGAGCCACCTGTCGTGCGTTATGATTTGGCGACCAAAGCGGGCGTTTCAAACCTGCTGGATATCCTGTCTGGCGTGACCGGTAAAAGCATCTCTGAGCTGGAAGCTGAGTTTGAAGGCCAGATGTATGGTCATCTTAAAGGCGCAGTGGCTGAGGCCGTGTCTGGCATGCTGACCGAGCTGCAAGAGCGTTATCACCGTTTCCGCAATGACGAAGCTTTGTTGCAGCAGATCATGCGTGACGGCGCTGAAAAGGCCCGTGCTCGCGCTCAGTCTACGCTGGCGAAAGTGTACGAAGCGATTGGCTTTGTACCCGCTCCGTAAGCTTCAAGCTTGAGCAATAAAAAACCACGCCTCGGCGTGGTTTTTTTATGTCAGTCAATCTGCCGCAACTTGGTCTAAATAGTTAACTGGCAGTCTCGCTGGCAAACCAATTCAATTGCTTACGCAAACTGACCACTGAGCCAACGATAATTAAACTTGGACTTTCCACTTGCTTGGCAAGCTGGCTGAGGGAGGATAATTCGCCGGTGATCACCCGTTGACGTTGGGTGGTGCCATTTTCTACCAGTGCAACCGGCGTGGTGGCCGCGAGGCCGTTTTTCAACAGGTTAGCCTGAATATCAGCCGCCTGCGTCAGCCCCATATAGAACACCAGCGTCTGCTGTCCCTGTGCCAGACAGGCCCAGTCGAGCTTGCCATCCTGCTTGGCGTGGCCGGTTATCAGCCGAACGCTCTGCGCGTGGTCGCGGTGAGTCAGCGGAATGCCGCTGTAGGCCGAGCAGCCGGAGGCCGCCGTAATGCCCGGCACTACTGAGAAAGCAATGCCTTCGGCTTTCAGCGCTTCCAGCTCTTCGCCGCCGCGCCCGAAGATAAACGGGTCGCCGCCTTTCAGCCGCACCACGCGTTTACCCAGCTTGGCCTGCTCGAGCAAAATATCGTTGATTCTCTCTTGCGGCACGCAGTGGTGCCCGGCGCGCTTGCCGACGAAAATTCGCTCGGCGTCGCGGCGAACCAGGTTCAGCACGGCGTCAGACACCAGACGGTCATACACCACCACGTCAGCCAGCTGCATCTGTTGCAGGCCTTTTAGCGTCAGTAATCCGGCATCACCCGGCCCAGCGCCCACCAGCACCACTTCGCCATGATGCTCCACCGGCTGGCTAAATAACTCTTCGATGTAGGCGTCGCTCTGTTGGGTGTCATTGTTGGCCAGTGACTGCGCCAGACGATGATGATTAAACAGCTTTTCCCACCAGCGGCGGCGCTGCGACATATCTTGAAAATGGTTTTTCACTCGCTGGCGCAGCTGCCCGGCGGTGTGGGCCAGTTTGCCGAGATGCTGAGGCAGAATCGCCTCCAGCCGTTCGCGCAGCAGGCGGGCCAGCACCGGAGCATTGCCGCCGGAGGAGACGGCAATCATCAGCGGGGAACGGTCGATAATCGACGGCATGATGAAGCTGGCGCTTTCCGGGGCGTCCACCACGTTACAGAACACTCGGCGCTGCTCGGCGGCTTGGCTAACTTGCTGATTCACCACGTCGGAATCCGTTGCGGCGATCACCAGCCACTTTTCATCCACCAGCAGCGGCGAGAACTCTCCGCGCAGCAGGCGCACTTTCCCTTCGGCTTCCCAGACCTCGAACTGCGCGCTGAAACTGGTGGCATTCACCAGCAAATCAGCTCCGGCGTCGAGCAGTAGACGTGCCTTGCGCTCTGCGACTTCTCCCGCCCCGACCAGCAGACAGGCTTTGTTGTGTAACTGGCAAAACAGCGGGAAATAGTCCATCGCGCGCGGCGCTCCTAAAGATTAATTTGCACGTTGCCGTCGCGGACTCGCGTCGGGTAGGCGGTGATCGAGTGACTCTCATCTTCCATGCACAGTCCGTCCGTTAGGCGGAAATGCTGCTTTTTCAGCGGGCTGGCGACCCACAGCTCGCCCTGATGCTCGGCGATAATGCCGCGCGACAATACGCTGGCTTGGGCGAAGGGGTCAATATTCGATAAAGCAAAAACCTGCTCATCGGCACGCGGGCGGAACACCGCCACTTGCTGCTCACCGGCCAGCGCGCAGACGCCGCAGCCCGGCAGAATTTGTTCAATAGAACAGAGGGTTAGCCACTGGCTCATAATACTTCCTCCCCGGCATCAATCAGGTTAACGGGAATACGTTCTTCAGGCCGCGCAGGGCGGTGTTGCTGGCGCTCGCCGACAAACTGCACGTTCGGGTCACGCTGGGCGCTGTTGATGAAGTGGGTGAAGCGGGTTTGCGCCGCCGGGTCTTTCAGCGTTTCCTGCCATTCGCAGACCGCCGAGTCGCGCAGGCGAGCGAGTTCCGCTTCCAGCTGCTCATTCAGGCCGAGTTTGTCGTCAATGATCACTTTGCGCAGGTAATCAATGCCGCCTTCGAGGCTCTCCAGCCAGACCGAGGTGCGTTGTAGCTTATCGGCGGTGCGGATGTAGAACATCATGAAGCGGTCGAGGTATTTCAGCAGTTGGTCATTGTCCAAATCGGCTGCCAGCAAATCGCCGTGGCGCGGCTTCATGCCGCCGTTGCCGCAGACATACAGGTTCCAGCCGTTTTCGGTGGCGATGATCCCCACGTCTTTGCCCTGAGCTTCCGAACATTCACGGGTACACCCCGAGACGCCGAATTTCATTTTGTGCGGGGTGCGGATGCCCTTGTAGCGGTTTTCCAGACTGATGCCGAAGCCCAAGCTGTCGCCGACGCCAAAGCGGCACCAAGTGCTGCCCACGCAGGTTTTCGCCATGCGCAGTGCCTTGGCGTACGCCTGACCTGTTTCGAATCCGGCATTAATCAGCTTCTGCCAAATTGCCGGTAAATCATCTTTCTGCGCGCCGAACATGCCGATGCGCTGTGAGCCAGTGATTTTGGTATAGAGGTTATATTCCGCCGCGATCTCGCCAATGGCTTGCAGACCCTGCGGGGTGATTTCGCCGCCCGGTGAGCGTGGGATCACTGAGTAAGTGCCGTCTTTCTGCATGTTGGCGAGGAACACGTCGTTGGTGTCCTGAAGAGGCGCGTGCTGCGGTTTGAGCACGTAATCATTCCAGCAGGAGGCCAGCAGCGAGCCAACGGTCGGCTTACAGACTTCGCAGCCGTAGCCCTGACCATATTTCGCCAGCAGCTGCTCGAAGGACTTAATGCCTTCGACGCGGATCAGATGGTAAAGCTCTTGGCGCGAGTAGGCGAAGTGCTCGCAAAGGTGATGATTCACCTCTATGCCTTGCTTGCTCAGTTCGGCATTTAGCACTTGGGTCACCAGCGGGATACAGCCGCCGCAGCCGGTACCGGCTTTGGTGGCGGACTTCAGCGCCGCGACCGTGTGGCAGCCGCCCTGAACTGCTTTGATGATGTCGCCCTTGGTCACGTCGAAGCAGGAGCAGATTTGCGCGTTTTCCGGCAGGGCGTCGGTGCCAATCACCGCGCTGCCGCTGCCCGCGTGGGCTGGCAGGATCAGCGCGTCTGGGTTTTCCGGCAGTGGAATGCTGTTGAGCACCAATTGCAGCAGATTGCCGTAATCGCTGGTGTCGCCGACCAACACCGCGCCGAGCAGGGTTTTGTTGTCTTCGCTGACCACCAGACGTTTGTATAAAGCTTTGCTTTCATCGAGATAGACATAGCTGCGCGCGCCTTCGGTGCGGGCATGGGCGTCGCCGATACCCGCTACGTCAACGCCCAGCAGCTTAAGCTTGGCGCTCATGTCCGCGCCGGTGAACTGGTTTTCGCGACCTAACAGATGGTCGGCGGTGACCTGAGCCATTTTATAGCCCGGCGCAACCAAGCCGAAGGTGCGCTGGTTCCACGAGGCGCATTCGCCGATGGCGTAGACATCCGCGTCGCTGGTCTGGCACTGGTCGTTGATCACGATGCCGCCGCGCGGCGCAATCTCTAAATCACATTGGCGCGCCAGCTTGTCCTGTGGTCGGATGCCGGTGGAGAAGACGATGAAATCCACTTCCAGCGAGCTGCCGTCGGCGAAAGCCATGGTTTTGCGGGCAAACTGGCCGCCTTGGGAGATCTCTTTGGTGTTCTTCGCGGTATGAACCTGAACGCCCATGCTTTCGATTTTCTGCCGCAGCTGGTTGCCGCCCATCACGTCGAGCTGTTCGGCCATCAGGCCGGGTGCGAATTCAATCACGTGGGTTTCGACGCCCAGATTTTTCAGCGCGCCTGCGGCTTCCAGCCCCAATAGGCCGCCGCCGACCACCGCGCCGCGTTTGCTGCGACGGGCGCAGGCTTCGATGGCGTGCAGGTCTTCAATGGTGCGATAGACGAAGCAGTCTTGGCCGTCAGACCCGGCAATCGGCGGCACCCACGGGTAGGAGCCGGTGGCGATCACCAGTTTGTCGTAATAGAGGGTGCGGCCGCTGCTGGAGTGAATCACCTTCTCGGCGCGGTTGAGCGTGATGGCGCGCTCGCCGACCAGCACCTTAACGCCGTGCTTCTCGTAGAAGCCTTCGCGCACCAGAGATAACTCTTCGGCGGTGTGGTGGGAAAAATAGGAGGAAAGATGAACGCGGTCATAGGCGACGCGCGGCTCTTCACAAAATACCGTGATATCGAACTGGCCCGGCTCGGCTTTATCCAGTAAATCTTCAATAAAGCGATGGCCGACCATGCCGTTACCAATAATCGCCAGTCTGACTTTGCTCATGTTTGCCTCGAAATTGATTTCTATAGGCTCAACATAACGCGCGTGAAGTCGAGCACCTTGACGCAAATCAAGCCGCCTCTAATATACTCCCTAGGTGGTATTTGACTGATTTATATTGGTTTTTATGTAAGTGGGCGATTTTAAATAACTTTGTTGCCAGCGAGGCGCAGGGGCGCGTGTTGGGTGAAAAACGTGCGCTGACTCAAGTAATAGGATTCCCAACGGGCGGGTTTGGGCTATTGTTGGCTAAGAACATCAAAATCTCAGCGAGGTAACAGGTGACTCAGACCAGTTTGCAGACTATCAAAAACGTTCGACTGCCTTATGCCGACGGGCTGTGGCAGATTCAAATCGAAGGCGGGCGCATTCGCCAAATCACCAGTCAGCCGCAGGGGAATGGGCAGACCGAGGGCGTGCTGGATGCGCAGGGCGGGCTGGCGATCCCGCCGTTTGTCGAGCCGCATATTCATCTCGATACCACCCAGACGGCAGGGCAACCTGCGTGGAACCAGTCCGGCACCCTGTTCGAAGGCATTGAACGCTGGGCCGAGCGCAAGGCGCAGCTGACCCATGAAGACGTCAAGGCGCGGGCGTGGCAGACCCTCAAGTGGCAGATTGCCAACGGCATTCAGCATGTGCGAACTCACGTAGATGTCTCTGACCCGACGCTGACCGCGCTGAAAGCCATGTTGGAAGTGAAGGCCGAAGTCGCGCCTTGGGTCGACGTGCAAATCGTCGCTTTCCCGCAGGAAGGCATCCTGTCCTATCCCAATGGCGAAGCCTTGCTGGAAGAGGCATTGAAGCTGGGAGCCGACGTGGTGGGAGCCATTCCACACTTCGAATTTACTCGCGAATATGGCGTGGAGTCACTGCACAAGACTTTCGCGCTGGCGCAAAAGTACCACAAGCTTATCGACGTACACTGCGATGAAATCGATGACGAGCAGTCGCGCTTTGTGGAAACCGTCGCGGCACTCGCCCTGCGTGAGAATATGGGCGCGCGGGTTACCGCCAGCCACACCACCGCGATGCACTCTTACAACGGGGCTTACACCTCGCGGTTGTTCCGCCTGCTGAAGATGTCCGGCATTAACTTTGTCGCCAACCCGCTGGTGAATATTCATCTGCAAGGTCGTTTTGACACTTACCCGAAACGTCGCGGCGTGACGCGGGTGAAGGAGATGCTCGACGCCGGAATTAACGTCTGCATCGGCCACGATGACGTGTTTGACCCGTGGTATCCGCTGGGCACCGCCAACATGCTGCAAGTGCTGCACATGGGGCTGCATGTCTGCCAGCTGATGGGTTACCAGCAGATTGACGACGGCCTGAAGTTAATCACCACTTACAGCGCCAAAACCCTGAATCTTCAAGGCTATAACTTGAAAAGCGGCAATGAAGCCAATCTGGTGATCCTCCCGGCTGAGAGCGGATTTGACGCCGTGCGCCGCCAAACGCCGGTGCGCTACTCCATCCGCCGTGGGGTGGTGATTGCCGAGACGCAGCCCGCGCAGACGGTGATCCATTTGCAGAAAACCGAGTCGGTCAACTTCAACAGTTAGACGGCCTGCGCGTCAGTGCGCGGTGGCGCGATAGAGTCGCGGCTGACGATTTTCGGTGGGAACTGCTGGTGGAGGATATCGCCCTCGAGCGACAGTTCATCCAGCAGTAGACGCGTGGCGAACTGCGCCATGTCTGTGATAGGGAAATGCACGCTAGTCAGCGCCGGGCGTACAAACTCGGCGCGTTCGCCGCTGTCATAGCAAATCAGCGAAATGTCTTCCGGCACCCGCAGGCGGTGTTCGCTGATCGCCAGCAGGGCGCCAATCGCCATATCCTCGTTGCAGCAGTAAATCGCCGTCGGCTTCACCGGCTGGCGTAATAAGGTGTCAGTGTGGCGGAAGCCGCTGTCCAGCTTGTAATCCCCCTCCAGCGTCGCCAAGGGCGCAATTCCTGCCTGCTGCATGGCGTCGGCGAAGCCTTGCCAGCGCAGCTTGGCGGAGTGGCGTTGCAGCGGCCCGCTGATGCAGGCTATCTGCCGGTGACCGGCGTCGAGCAGCATTTGGGTAGCAATACGGCTGGCGAGGGCGTGGTCGAAGCTGATGCAGCGAGATTCTAGTCCGGGGACCAGACGGTCGAGCAGCACGAAAGGATTGTTGTCATGAGCCAGCTGTTTCAGGCGTTCATCGCTGATGTGGCGCACGTGCAGGATCAAGCCGTCACAGCGCAAGCCGAACAGCCGCGCAATGGCCTGCTGTTCGTTCTCCTCGCTGTCACGCCCTTGAGTGACGACTAACTGCTTCCCCTGCGACTCGGCTTCGGTTTGCACCACGTCCATCAGCGCGCCAAAAAACGCGCCGCGATAAGAAGTGGTGACTAACCCCAGCGTGTGGCTTTGGCTCGACGCCAGCGCACGGGCTGCCGGATGCGGGCTGTAGCCCAACATCGCGATGGCCCGAACCACGATTTCACGCGTGGCCGCTTTTACCTTTTGGTCGCCATTCACCACACGAGAAACGGTGGCCCTGGATACTCCGGCATAGGCTGCGACGTCTTCCAATGTCACCATACTGGCTCCTGTAGCCCCGCCAGTCAGGGGCAGGGAAATTATCTAAATTGAGGTAAATACGGCGCGTTGAGCTGTAAAACCTCATCGAAGAGTTGTTGTGCCAGCACGGCGTCGCCGACCAATGGGTTGGTCATCAGCGCCAGCAGGCCGCTTTGTCTGTCGCCGTGCACCGCGCAGTCGATAGTCAGGCGCTCAAAGGTTTTCACCTGATCCGCCAGCGTATGCAGTACCGGCGCTAAGCGCCCGAACACCAGCGGCGTCGCGCCGTGGGCGTCGATAATACAGTTGGTTTCTACCACGGCGTCATCCGGTAAGCCATGAATAGCGCCGTGATTTGATGTATTTACCACCATTTGCGTGCCGAGATTATTATGGATTGAGCGAATCAGTTCCAGTGCCACTTCTGAATAGAAGGAGCCGCCGCGGAAACTCAGCTGCTCAGGCTTGGTATTCAGGTTCGGGTCGGCATATAGCGCGAACAGCTCTTTCTCCACCTGCATCACTTTTTCGGCACGGGTTCCGCCGTCCGCCGCCTGTTTAATCTCATCTTCCAGCATGGCGCGAGGCAGATAGAAATAGCGGTGATACGGGCAAGGGATCACCCCCAGCGCGCGCAGCAGCTCAGGCTTCCACGGCTGATCCTTGATGTTGTTCATGGTCAGCGTCGCGCCGTCGCACAGCAAGTCCAGCGTCTTTTGCGTCACGTCTTTGCCGTTTTCCAGCACGCGATGCACCCACACCATGTGGTTCAGTCCGGCGAATTGCAGATGAATGTCTTCATCTTTCGCGCCAAGCATTTTAGAGATCATGTGATGCATGGTGATGGGCACGTTGCACAGGCCGATGATTTTGGCTTTGCTGTGGCGGGCCACGGCTTCGGTGACGATACCGGCCGGGTTGGTGAAGTTGATGATGAAGGCGTCCGGCGCTAATTCTTCAACTTTTCGAGCAATTTCCAGCAGCACCGGAATGGTACGCAGTGCTTTGGCAAAGCCGCCCACGCCGGTGGTTTCTTGGCCGATCAAGCCATACTTCAAGCCGAGACGCTCGTCGGCGGCGCGGGCAGGGAGCTGGCCGACGCGCAGCTGGGTGAGAACGAATTTGGCGTCGCGAATGGCGTCATCTAGCGCGAAATGCACGCTGACTTTGACGTGCTCCAGCCCGGCTTTTGCCAGCATGCGGCGAGTTAGCTCAGAGATAATGGTGACTTTTTCGCGGCCCGCCTCGACATCCACTAAGGCCAGCTCGGTGACCGGCAGCTCGTTAAAGCGCAGGATCAAGCCTTCGACCAGCTCCGGCGTATAGCTGCTGCCACCGCCAACGATGGTGATTTTAAACTGACTCATGGGCACCTCCGATAAGCTCCAGCGCCGTCGCCAGCACTTTGTCGCCGCGCATGGTGCCGTAATCCATCATGTCTATCACGGCGACTTTCTTGCCGAGTGTGGCGGCAAGGTCAGTCAGGCGGGCTAATTCATAGCGCACCTGCGGGCCGAGCAGTACGACGTCAGCTTCGCCAATAATCTGTTCGAACTCGGCCACCGGCACGGCGCGTACGTCGACGTCCAACTCGCGGGTTTTCGCCTCACTCAGCATTCGCTGAACCAACATACTGGTCGACATTCCTGCGGCACAGCAAAGGACAATTTTTTTCATGTTCGACTCCTGCCTTTTTGAAAGTGTGATTCAGTGATATGTGATTTAAAATGAAGAATGAGAGCGCTCTCATTTTTTATATCTTAGCCGGATGGCGTTGTCAAAAAACCACCAATGTCACAAAGCGAGAGATAGCCGACAAAACTTTTTTTTACTTGGCAGGTCATAGCTATACGTAAATAAAAGTAAAGCTCTGGCACTGTAGGTATAGGCTCTTTAGAATCAATGGGTTTATCCCGTTAGATTTCGAGCTGAAGCCGCGCGGGCTGCCGCCTAGCTGCATCTTGAAATCTATCGGGTACAGTTGTTTGTATTTTGGATAAAGGAACCGTCATGTTTAAACGTACTTTAGTGACCGTCACTGCGCTGCTCTCTCTCACCGCGCTGTCACCTGCCGCACTTGCTGCCGCACAACAACACGTACTGCTGACGACCTCCGCAGGTAATATCGAAGTCGAACTCGACAGTGCTAAAGCACCGGTTTCTGTGAAGAATTTCGTCGATTACGCGCAAAGTGGTTATTACAACAACACCATTTTCCATCGCGTTATTCCTGGATTCATGATTCAGGGTGGGGGGTTCACCACTGACATGCAGCAGAAGCAGACCAAAGCGCCAATCAAAAACGAAGCTGACAATGGCTTGCGTAACCTGCGCGGCACCATCGCCATGGCCCGTACTTCTGAGAAAGACAGCGCGACCAGCCAGTTCTTCTTCAACGTGGCCGACAACGCCTTCCTCGACCACGGCCAGCGTGACTTCGGTTATGCGGTATTTGGTAAAGTTATCAAAGGGATGGACGTCGTAGATAAAATCGCTCAGGTTAAAACCGATAACGTAGGTCCATACCAGAACGTGCCAACCACGCCTGTGGTTATCCTTTCTGCCAAAGTGCTGCCATAATTTACGCCAGCACCAAGCATGCGAAAGCCTCCCACGCGGAGGCTTTTTTTATGCCAAAAATTCAGATTCCTTGACGCTTATTCATCTGACTTATAGGTTTTAATCAGTGCCTGAATCCAACACTGTTCAAAGGATAATGAAATGAGTGAACCCCGCCTGATCGCGGTTGCCATGCAGGATGGCAAACCCGCGCAGAATTTGACACTGCTGCCTGCGCTGGCTAACCGCCACGGTTTAATCACCGGCGCCACCGGCACGGGTAAAACCGTGACCCTTCAACGCATGGCCGAGCAATTTTCGCGTATCGGCGTGCCGGTATTTTTGGCCGATGTAAAAGGTGATTTGTCAGGGATTGGCGCACCGGGCGTGGTATCCGACAAACTGAACGCAAGGCTTCAGGGCATTGGGATCACCGACTGGCAGCCGCAGGCTTGCACCATTATTCCATGGGATATTTTTGCCGAGAAAGGCCATCCAATTCGCGCCACGGTGTCAGATCTCGGCCCGCTGCTGCTGGCTCGCCTGCTCGACCTGAATGAAGTACAAACCGGCGTGCTGAATCTGGTGTTTAAGATTGCCGACGACAGCGGCATGCTGCTGCTCGACATGAAAGACCTGCGCGCGATGGTGCAAGTGGTCGGCGACAACGCCAAGCAGTTCCAGACCCAGTACGGCAATATTTCGTCGGCTTCCATTGGCGCAATTCAGCGCGGACTGCTGACGCTGGAAGGACAGGGCGCCAACCAGTTCTTCGGCGAACCTATGTTAGATATCAAGGATTTGATGAAAACTGACGCCAACGGGCAGGGCATCATTAACCTGCTGGCGGCGGATAAACTGATTAACCAGCCGAAGCTGTACGCCGTGTTTTTACTGTGGCTGTTGGCGGAGCTGTTCGAGCATCTGCCAGAAGTGGGCGACCCCGAGCAGCCAAAACTGGTGTTCTTCTTCGACGAAGCGCACCTGCTGTTCACCGACGCTCCCGCCGCGCTGCTGACCAAGATTGAGCAAGTGGTTCGCCTGATTCGCTCGAAGGGCGTGGGTATCTACTTCGTCACCCAGAACCCGCTGGATATTCCCGACAGCGTGCTTGGCCAGCTGGGTAATCGCGTACAGCATGCCCTGCGCGCCTTCACGCCGCGAGACCAAAAAGCAGTGAAAGCGGCGGCGCAGACGTTGCGTGCTAACCCGAAATTTGATGCAGAAACGGCGATTTCCGAGCTGGGCGTAGGCGAAGCGCTGGTCTCTTTCCTCGATGAGAAGGGGCGCCCGAACGTGGTCGAGCGGGCGATGGTTATCGCGCCAGAATCCAAAATGGGCATGCTCGGCGATGAAGGGATGAACAGCGCGCTGAACAAATCGCCGCTTTATGGCCGTTATGAAGATGCTATAGATCGCGAGTCGGCGTATGAAAAAATTCAGGCGCAGGGCTTTGGTACCGTGGCACAGCCTGATAACTCGGCGGCGCAAAAGCCCGCTGCAACACAGGCTGACGGAGGCGGCTTAATGGGCAGCTTGAATGAGATCCTCTTCGGCTCGACCGGCCCGCGCGGTGGCAAAAGAGACGGCGTGGTGCAGGTGGCGGCGAAAAGCATGGCCCGAGACTTAGGCCGACAGATCCTGCGCGGCGTGCTTGGCTCGATTATGGGCGGGCGCAAGAAGTAGCGCAAAGTAAGCCATATCCCACCGTTTTCTAAGAATGCCCTGCAAATGCCGGGCATTTTTTGGGCACTCACTTTCCCTGACTATACTTACCTCAGAAATACGCTAGCGAGCGTACCCACGCTAAGGAGTCTGAGATGAGTACCAAGCTGACCGCGAAACAGAAAGAGAAGTTGTTCAAAGAGCGCCAAAATCGCAATTTCCAAGCCAGTTCACTGCTGGATGGCTTGCACATCGAGCTTGTGACCCTAAGTCCGGAGCAGGTAACCCAGCGACTGGCTGACCTAAGGGGGCACTATGAACGATAAGCTGAGCACGGGCGTCGATCCCTATCTTTACCCCGGCATCAACGTGCTGGAAAACAAACTGGGTATTCACGAGGCGAATCGATTAGCACAGGCTGAAATGGCCTTTACCGCGCTGCGAGCCGCCACTATCTCACTTGGGCAACCCGAGATGGGCCTGCCGCACCTATGCGCTATTCACCAGACGCTGTTTCAGGATATCTATCCGTGGGCCGGGAAATTCCGCGAAATGGATATCTATAAAGAAGACACGCCTTTCTGCCACTTCCCCTATATCGAGAAAGAGGGCAATAACCTGATGCAGGAGCTGGAGGATGACGGCTATTTGGTTGATCTCCCCCACGATCAGTTCTGCAAGAAATTGGCCCATTACTACACGGGGATCAATTTGCTGCATCCGTTCCGCGACGGCAATGGCCGGGCGCAGCGCATCTTCTTCGAGCAACTGATTATTCACGCTGGCTATGACGTTGAGTGGAAGGGTATCGAGCGTGACAATTGGTTGGATGCCAATAAAAAAGCCGTATTTGGTGATGAAAAGCCATTAACCGCAATATTCAAACACGCTGTGCATGAAATAGAGAACAATAAGCCGTAATTGCTGTAATTCAACCCGGCCTCCGTTTCAGGGCCGGGAAGAGACTTAATCGTAAGGCAACAAATTGTTAATATAATTATTAAATCTAATGGGTTTCTTAGGTAATTATAAGATGAGATGAGCTTTTCTTTAAATCAGTTTACTCATGAAAAGCTGTTCTGCTAGTCTCTTTCCGGTGGAAAATGTTCCACTATTATTACTACTTTGTGCAGAGTATGTGTATGGCTGGTAAATAAAGAATACAGTCAGGGATAATCACTATTATGCACTCAGGATGGCAATTTATATAAAAAATCGATTAATGTTTTTTTCGATAAATAATATGGATATTAAATGAAAGAATTATCAGTTGTAGAAATGAATGCAGTTTCAGGTGCTGGCTGGGGACCTTGGGCTGGAGCCGGAGTAGGTTTCGTCTCAGGGATTTTGACTTTGTCTTTAATCGCTAAAGTAACCAACCAGATGCCTGAGAACAGAACACATTCACAGTACCAAAATGATTTAGGCACTCTTGCTGCTTCTACAGTTTTAGGTGCAATTTCTGGCGCCATTGCTGAAGCACGTTAATAGTGTAGAAAGCATAAACGTTTATTACTCATGGCGATTGCTCTTAGTTAATAGCGATTTTTAATGAGGTTAAACGAACCAATGCCGTGGGAAACTTACCCACGGTATTATTAGAGAGGATTAACAAGGCAAGCATTTTCAGAGTTTCTTTGTTTGTTTTTTCTACTGAAGTATTTATCTACATTATCAGTGGCGTGCGGAGTCAATTATAAATATAAAAACTCTCTTGCCCATATTATTGAAAGCGAGATGCATAACTACAACAGGCCATTAAGATTCTAGAAAATAATCATTTTGGAATTGCTAATTTACACTAAACGGGAGGTGTCTATTATAGCCCTCGCTGTTAAGTATGGAGACCAAGGCTTTTGGTCTGTTTAAATTAAAATTTAATAAGGAAGTTATATGAAAGAGCTATCTGTTGTAGAAATGAATGCAGTGTCTGGTGCTGGTTGGGGCCCATTTGCTGGCCTTGGAATTGGTGCAGTGGCGGGTTTCTTGTCTGTGCTCCTCACTAACAAACTAACAAACGAAACGCATGCAAATAGAACTCAACAGCAGGGAAAAACTAATGCAGGGATTATTGCTACCTCTGCTCTATTAGGCGCGCTTTCAGGTGCTGTTGCAGAAGCACGTTAATAGTAGTGAGTAAAGTCGATTATCTTCGTGGTTCATATTAAAACAATGGTTATCAACCGCAAGGATAGTCGAATTAACACCGTGGTGGTATCACCACGGTGTTATGTTTTATTGCGGGATGATACATGGAAGTATTTTATCGTTAACATTAAGGGACACAATGAACAGGAAAGGGATTTTCCGTAAAGAGGCCTTGGAAAATAAGAAGCAGCAATGGGAGGGCAAGGCCTTGTTACTTGCTGGGGCTTCCCATTGGTTAATTAGTCTAACCTCATTGGCATTTATTATTTTCATTTGCGGCTTTCTCTACTTTTGTGATTATTCGCGACGCATTGATGTCAGTGGTGAAGTGATCACACTCCCCCATTCAGTCAATATTTATGCGCCACAACAGGGTTATATCACCAAGACCTATGTCAAGGTGGGAGATGAAATCAAAAAGGGCGAGCCAATCTATGCCATTGATCTCTCACACACTACCTCATCAGGCAATGTTAGCGCCGAGACGAAAATTGCGCTCGAAAAGCAAGTTATCAATCTTGAAGCCATCACCCAACATTTAAAACAAAATAGACATGTGACCGCTAAAAATTTAAGGAGTCAGTTGAGAAAATATACTGAGTCAAACAAAGAAACCCGCAAATTAGTAGAAAGCTCGCGTCAGGGCGTTGAGAGCATGCGTAAGGGGTTGAAAAACTATGAAGAATATTTGACTCGGGGATTAATTAATAAAGATCAACTGACTAACCAACGTAGCCTTTTCTATCAGCAACAAAGTAGCTACCAAAATCTAAACAGTCAGGCCATTCAAGAAGAGCTGCAAGTCGCCAAAATAGAAAGCGATCTGCTAACGCAAATTGCGGAAATTGATAATCAGATTTCTCAGAACGAATATCAATTAAACGATCTGCGCAGAAGGATGATTGAATCCGATGCCGGAGAAACTGTCATTGTCAGTGCTAAATCGGACGGCGTGGTCGAGTCACTCAGCGTCACCAGCGGCCAGATGGTTAGCTCCGGGCATAGTCTGGCGCAAATCTTGCCGGTCAAAGATATTAAATATTATCTGCTGCTTTGGCTGCCGAGCAGCAGCCTGCCTTATATCAAAGCGGGTGATGCCATTAATATTCGCTATGACGCTTTTCCGTCGGAAAAATTCGGCCAATTCCCCGGCACTATTGATCTGATCTCTAAATTGCCTGCATCTAAACAAGAGCTGGGGCAATACAGCATGGCGTTGACCGACCCGCGCGGCGAGCTGACGGATAATTATTATAAAGTTTTGGTTTCTATTAACCGAACGGACTTTAGCGATAAAGGCAAGATGATGTATTTATCCCACGGTTTAAAAGCCAGAGCCATAGTTTTCCTTGAAAAAAGGCCTTTATATCAATGGATGTTTACTCCTTTCTATAATATTAAAGACAGCGTAACTGGCCCAGTCGATGAAAAATAACGCATTTGATTATATTATCCAAAAAATGAATTTTGGATTTAAAAGAAAAGTTCCGCATATTCTGCAAACTGAAATGTCGGAATGCGGGCTGGCCTGTCTGGCGATGGTTTGTGGCTATTATGGCCTGAATATCGACATGTTTAATTTCCGCCAGAAGTTTTCAGTCTCCAGCCACGGCGCAACACTGAATGCCATTGTCCAATCGGCCACGGCGGTGAATTTAAAAAGCCGTTCTCTGGCGCTCGACATGGATGAAATTAAGCAGCTGAAGCTGCCCTGCATATTGCACTGGGATATGAATCACTTTGTGGTGCTAGTGAAAGTAAAACGCTCCGGCTATGTGATTCACGACCCGGCATTCGGCAAGCGAATTATTTCTCATCAGGACATGTCCAAGCACTTTACCGGCGTGGCCTTGGAGCTGTGGCCGGACAGCAAGTTTCAGAAAGAGACGCTAAAGACGCGCGTCAAGCTGATGGACTTAGCCAAAAGCGTGGTGGGCTTAAAGGGCGCGCTGACCAAAATATTCTTCCTCTCGATTGTGATTGAAGCCATCAACCTGCTGACGCCGGTGGGTACCCAGCTGGTAACCGACCACGTGATTCAGGCCAAGGATCTCAGCCTGCTTTCTGTTATCTGTATCGGCCTGCTGACGGCGATTATTTTTAGCTCCTTTGTCAGCATGATGCGTGGCTGGGTATCACTGGTGATCGACTCGCTGATTGATATCCAATGGAAAAACTCCTTTTTTGACCACCTGATCCGCCTGCCGCTCTCCTTCTTTGAGAAGCGCCATCTTGGCGATATTCAGTCGCGTTTTAGCTCGCTGGACACCATCCGCAGCACCTTTACCAATAGCGTTATTGGTGGCGTGATCGACGGCATCATGACCCTCGGCCTGATTGGCATGATGGTGGCTTACGGCGGCTGGCTGTGCTGGGTGGTAGTCGGCTTTACTGCGCTATATGCCATTATGCGTCTGGCGACTTACGACTTTTACCGTCGCCTGTCGGAGGAGAAGATTGTCAAAGACGCCAAGGCGGGCTCGCACTTTATGGAAACCTTGTACGGGGTCGCCACCATTAAGGCCTTGGGTCTGAACCACAAACGCTCGCGCTTTTGGCTGAATTTGAATATTGATGCCACCAATACCGGCATCCGCCTCAACCGTTTTACTATGCTGTTTAGCGGCGTTAACACCTTTATTACTGCCATTGATCAGGTGGCTATTCTCTGGCTCGGCGCGGTTATGGTGGTCGATAACGCTATGACGCTGGGGATGTTTATGGCGTTCAATGCCTATCGCGGGCAGTTTTCCGGGCGCGCTTCCAACCTGATTGACCTGTTCCTGCAACTGCGCATGCTGTCGCTGCACAATGACAGGATCTCGGACATTGTATTTACCGAAGCCGAACCCGAAGCTCCGGCGCGTCAGGTCTTCCCGCCAAATAAGCCTATCTCGTTTGAAATTAAAGGGTTAAGTTTTCAATATGACCCGTTGTCGCGGCCAATCTTCAGCGATTTGAGTTTTAACATCACGCCGGGAGACAGCGTTGCCATTGTCGGCCCGTCTGGGGTGGGGAAAACCACGCTGCTGAAGGTGATGACCGGGCTGCTGGCGCCGACTCAGGGGACGGTGCTGGCGGATGGGCTGGATATTAATAAGATTGGGGTGAACAACTACCGCGAAAGCATTTCCTGCGTGTTACAGGAAGATAAGCTGTTTTCCGGTTCCATTGCCGACAATATCGTCAGTTTTGATGTGGAACCGGACCGCGAGCTGATGCTGGCCTGCGCCGTCTACTGCAACATTCATAATGAAATTATGCAGATGTCCATGGGCTATGAGACGTTGATTGGCGAGTTAGGCAGCGGGCTGTCCGGCGGCCAGAAGCAGAGGTTATTGATTGCCCGCGCCTTGTATCGCAAGCCGAATATCATCTTTATGGATGAAGCCACCAGCCATCTGGATTTGGATAATGAAGAGGTGATCAACAAGTCGATTTCCCAATTGCAGATCACCCGCATTATCGTGGCGCACCGGCCTTCGACCATTGCTTCCGCCAATCGGGTTATCACTTTGGGAGAGTCAGTCGCCGCGTCTTAGTCGAATAAACTGACGCGAAGCGGCCCGGCTGGTTTCACAATACCTTCTGCTTGTGCAAGAATGCCCGCACTTGTTTAGGTGAGAGTCAGGTCGAAAATGAATTGCGTTAATTGTTGTGGATATCCGAAGGCGGCTAAAGCTGATTCTGTTTGCCAATCAGTAGGATACCTGTGACATGCTGCTGCTCATCGATAACTACGACTCCTTTACCTACAACCTGTATCAATATTTTTGCGAGCTGGGTGCCGACGTTTTAGTGAAACGTAACGATCAACTCAGCCTCGCCGACATTGAGCAGATGGCTCCTTCCCATCTGGTTATCTCGCCCGGCCCTTGTACCCCGGACGACGCGGGTATCTCGCTCGCCGCCATCACTCATTTTGCCGATAAGCTGCCGATACTTGGCGTTTGCCTTGGGCATCAGGCCATGGCGCAGGCTTTTGGCGGGCAGGTGGTGCGCGCGCGGCAGGCGGTGCATGGCAAAACCTCGCCGATTCGCCACAACGGCGAAAGCGTTTTTCGTGGTTTGAACAACCCGCTGACCGTCACCCGCTATCACTCGCTGATTGTTACTCGTGAAAGCCTGCCGGACTGTTTTACCCTGACGGCGTGGACCGAGCGCGATGGCCAGCCCAATGAGATCATGGGCATCGCCCATAAGCAGCTCCCACTGCACGGTGTGCAGTTCCACCCGGAGAGTATCCTCAGCGAGCAGGGCCACCAGCTGTTAGATAATTTTCTTAAGATTTAATAGCTTAACTTCCCCGAGACAATTTCTTATCCGTCAAAGCAGATTTCCGTTTGCTTGTGGATGATTGATTATGCATATTTTATGACTATATTTTCACATCCCGCGCGGCTGTGAAGCTCTTTGCATCATGCTGATACGCAACAAGTGATATCAGGCAACGTCTTGAAGGGGATGTAAATAATGGCGGAAAAATCAGCGGTAACGCGTCAAGATCACGATCGGACTATTTTGCCGGTTTATGCACCAGCGCAGTTCATCCCGGTGAAAGGGAAAGGCAGCCGCGTTTGGGATCAGCAGGGTAACGAGTATGTTGATTTTGCGGCGGGTATTGCAGTCACCGCGCTGGGGCACTGTCACCCGGCGTTAGTGAAAGCGTTGCACGAGCAGGGCGAAACCCTGTGGCATCTGAGTAACGTTTTCACCAATGAACCCGCATTGCGACTGGCGCAGAAGCTGATCGACGCGACTTTTGCCGATCGCGTATTTTTCGCCAACTCCGGTGCCGAAGCTAACGAAGCCGCCTTTAAGTTGGCTCGCTATTACGCCGCCCATCGCCACAGCCCTTATAAAAGCAAGATCATTGCCTTCCACAACGCTTTCCACGGCCGCACCTTCTTCACCGTGACGGTCGGCGGGCAGCCGAAATACTCCGACGGCTTCGGCCCAAAACCTGCCGACATCGTCCACGTGCCGTTTAACGATCTCGACGCTGTCAAAGCCGTGATTGATGACCACACCTGCGCCATCGTGGTCGAGCCGGTACAGGGCGAGGGCGGCGTTACCCCTGCCACGCAAGAGTTCATGCAAGGTTTGCGCGAGCTGTGCGATAAGCATCAGGCCCTGTTGGTGCTCGATGAAGTTCAAAGCGGCATGGGGCGTTCCGGCAAACTCTTCAGCTATATGCATTACGGCGTGAAACCGGACATTCTCACCACCGCAAAAGCGCTGGGCGGCGGTTTCCCGGTGAGCGCGATGCTGGCAACTGAAGAAGTGGCGTCAGTCATGGAGCCGGGAAAACACGGTTCCACCTACGGCGGCAACCCACTGGCCTGCGCCGTGGCCGGTGCGGCGCTGGACATCATCAACACCCCAGAAGTGCTGTCCGGCGTGAGCGAGCGCCGTGAGAAATTCCTTCAGGCGCTGGAAGCGATTAATGAAGAGTTCAGCCTGTTCAAAGCCGTGCGCGGGCAAGGCCTGCTGATTGGTGCCGAGCTTGCCGACACCTATAAAAACCGCGCCGGTGATTTCCTCAAAGCCGCCGCCGAATGCGGTTTAATGATACTGGTCGCCGGCCCGAACGTGATCCGCTTCGCGCCATCGCTGGTGATTGAGTTTGCCGATATCAGCGAAGGGATGGCGCGCTTTAAGCAGGCCATTAGGAAGGTGCTGGCGTAGGCGAGCCGGACGCTTTTAAGGTCAAGACCGTGGGCTCGCCGCCCACACTGGCCCAAAGGGTTTTGAACGAAACCCTTTGGAATCCTGCGTTTTCGCTGCTGTAAGACCGAGGCTGCGCAGGGTTGGAATGGACATGTTTCAGGCACCTTTGTGACAGCCGCGAAGAGCCGCCGCTTAGGCGGTTCCCTCGCTGCGGGATTACAACCCGCGTAAAAAGCCACGCGGTTTTCCACCTCTTGCTCGGCGTCACTTCTGAACGCTGCCTACTGGCTTCTACACCGTGCCGTTTCAGTGGAGTGCTATTCTGCTCCTCCCCTAACTAGGGGAGGGAGCAAGTTCAAACGAACCAAAAACTATATGAAACGGCACGGTGTAAATGCCAGTAAGTCGCGTTCAGAAGTGACGCCGAGGGAGTGGTTCGAGACCTATGGCTCGAAACCCGAACTGAGGGAGCCGCCTAAGCGGCGGCACTTCGCGACGATCACTGCGGCTGCTGAAACACGTCCATTCCAACCCTGCGCAGCCTCGATCACACAGCGATAAAAAGCGCGGGAGTCCAGAGGGCGCGCGCTTACGCGCCTTCTGGGCCAGTTTGCGTGGCAACGCAAGGTTTTGGCGGCAACGCAATGTTTCGACTTTAAAGGCGTGCTTTGACGCGCCTCGTCAACCAAACCCCATGATGAGGGCGCTGTTTCCACGCCAGTGACGAAATCGTGTGCATCACGCTGAGGTGGGACAGCACGCGGCGCAGGTGGCGTTCCATCTCGGTGATTGGCATGTCGGGGTGCAATTCTGGCGTGGCGAAAAGGCTGTTTTCGCTGCTTGGGCCGTCGTAGGTCAGGCGCTGCTGGCAGCTTTGCAGGGCGATTTCACAACGCTGGACATAATCCATCGCCAGCTGGGGAGTCAGCATATAGTGCTCGCGGGCCAGAATGGTCATGGCGTTGATGTGCTCCACCACAAACTGGCTGTGAGTCACCCACAGGCGCATATCGGCCAGATAGCGCGAGTTAAAGCCCGGTTCCTGCATGGCCTGATTCAATGAGGTAAACAGCGCGTTGTGTGCCTGATTGACCTTCATGCGCGCATAAGCCAGTTTCTCGGGATCGGGGTCTTCCTCGAGCAGCAGGCGGATGGCGGTTTGGTCGCTCTCCAGCGCCTGATAAGCATTTTGCCGCAACAGCCCGCTCTGCCACTGCGGCCATAGCCACAGGGTACCACCGAAGGCCAGCGCGCAGCCAATTAGGGTGTCGATAAGCCTTGGGACGAGGAAGTGCGCGCCGTTCATTGCCAGCAGTTGCAGGGTATACACCGCCGTCACCGTGATACCAATGGTCGCCAGCCCGTAGTTTTTACGCAGCACGGTGTATGACACCACGGTGATCACCAGCATGCTCAGCAGGGTAACGCTTTCGGGAAGTTGCAACTGCAACAGCCCCGAGGCGACCAGCAGACCAACCAGCGTGCCGAGCGCACGGTGCTGGATCCGCACCCGCGTGGCGTTGTAGCCGTTTTGGCTGACCAGCATCACCGTCATCAATATCCAATAGGGCTTCGGCAAATTGAAAAACAGCCCGAGGCTGCTGCCGATAGCCAACATCACGCCGAGGCGAGCGGCATTACGCAGCGCGGCGGATTTAAAAGAGAGATAACTTTTCAGCGCAGGCCAGAACGGCAGGCGGTTTTGCGTCTGCATTAAGTCGCGGCGGTAGAGCGGGCGCTGAGTGCGCAGCAGGCGAGCAATGCGGCTGAAGTGGTAATAGCAGAACTGGCCGACCGGGTTATCGCGGTAGCGCGAGGCGATTTTCTCTAGCGCCGCGAGTTCATTGGCCATGTTGAAACGGTCTGAGCGGCGGTGATAGAGAATGTCATCGGCGATCACCCGCAGGCGGGCGGCGATCACCTGCGCATTGCGGCGAATCACCGCCTCGGCATGGCTCTCTTCCACCAGCTTCTGCACTTCTTCCGGCAGATGCAGGCTGACGGCGATGTGCTCCTGTAAATCTAACGCCACCTGAAAACGCTGGAACAGCCGCTTGTGCTGATGATGCCCCTGCTGCGGCAGCATGTGCAATTGCTGGTAGAGCAGGGCTATCAGGTCGATCACCTGCTGCTGGCGTTTGAGCAGCGGCGGCAGCGCGCTTTCCGGATCGGTGTGTTGTGTGAGCAGGCTGTATTTGGCTTCGAAATAGTCGGCCAACTGCATATAAAGCTGGCTGAGGGTTTCGCGCATCGGCTGCTCTTCCGACAACCTAAACCACACCCAGTTAAACAGGCCATACCACGCGGTGCCGACGATATACAGCAGCGGCGCGTGCCAGACGGGCACCAGCCCGGCCATGCTCAGGGTGAAAATGGTGGCAACCAGCGCACCCGGCAGCAACCGCGCGTGCAGTGGGCCAATCTCGCCGGTCACGCCAATCATCAGCGCCAGCGATAACATGATAAGGGGCAGGGGAATATGCCAGTCGACCAGCATCAGTTGCAGCATCACGCTGCCGAAAGCAAACAGGGAGCCGCCGACAATCAGGCGTTTGAAAAAGCGTTTGTGCGGAGTATCAAGGCCGGAGATGTTGCAGCAGGCGGGCACCAGCGAGAACAGCAGGCCCATTTGCAACTGGCCGAACATCCAGCCGATAGCGACCGGGATCGCCAGCACCAGCGTTTGGCGTAGCGCGTAATTGACCTCGGGATGATAGAAAAACCGACGCCATAATCTCATGCGTTGCTGCTTAACACGCGCTATCAATCAGTGTCCCCATGCTCCAATAAAAACGGCGCGACAGTTGCCTGCCGCGCCGTTTCTCAGGGAATTAACGTGTGCCGTAAACGACAATCGTTTTACCGTGAGCGGAGATCAGGCTCTGATCTTCCAGCATTTTTAGAATTCGACCAACGGTTTCGCGGGAGCAACCCACGATCTGGCCAATTTCCTGACGAGTGATTTTGATCTGCATCCCGTCTGGGTGAGTCATCGCGTCCGGTTGTTTTGCCAGGTTCAGCAAGGTCTGCGCGATACGGCCGGTAACGTCGAGGAAGGCCAGGTTACCGACTTTCTCAGAGGTTACTTGCAGGCGTGTCGCCATCTGAGCGGATAAGCGCATCAGAATGTCCGGATTAACCTGAATCAACTGGCGGAATTTTTTATAGGAAATTTCAGCCACTTCGCAGGCAGTTTTTGCACGAACCCAAGCACTACGTTCCTGACCTTCTTCGAAGAGTCCCAGCTCGCCGATGAAGTCACCTTGGTTAAGGTAGGAAAGTATCATCTCTTTGCCTTCTTCATCTTTAATCAGGACGGCAACCGACCCTTTCACGATGTAGTAAAGCGTTTCTGCTTTTTCACCTTGGTGAATCAGCGTACTTTTAGAAGGATACTTATGTATATGACAGTGAGACAGGAACCATTCGAGAGTAGGGTCTGTTTGTGGCTTGCCGAGAACCATTTGCTATTATCCTCTGTTGTTATCGCTGCCCAAAATCACAGGGCTCAGAGTTCCCTGTACGGCGTCTTTAAATACGCGCCCTTTTAGCATATGAACTGTCCAGCAATGCTGCAAGCGGGAGTCGGAGTGAAACAAGAATCTGAATATTTCTGTTAACACCGTGGCTTCAGAGTGAAAACCACAAACCCATCACCGCAATTTACTGAAACAGTGTGTAACGGCTTTGTTTGTAGCACAGGTTTGCGCGGGTGTCTTCTGTTGTCTCGCTTCAGCATGATGGCGATCGGGTTACGTTGCCGGTTTTTTTCTAAAAGAGTAGTCTGAGGGAAAATTCTGCTTCATAAACGCATCAGGAGTAAGGCACATGCAGGCACGGGTAAAATGGGTTGAAGGGCTGACATTTTTGGGTGAATCCGCCTCTGGACATCAGGTTCTGATGGATGGCAATGCGGGCGACAAGGCCCCAAGCCCGATGGAAATGTTGCTGATGTCTGCGGGAGGTTGCAGCGCCATCGACGTGGTGTCGATTCTGCAAAAAGGTCGCAACGACGTGCAGAATTGCGAAGTGAAACTCACCTCAGAACGCCGCGAAGAAGCACCGCGCCTGTTCACGCGCATCAACCTGCATTTCATTGTCAGCGGCAAAGATTTGACCGACAAAGTGGTCGAGCGCGCCGTGGCGCTGTCCGCTGAAAAATACTGTTCTGTTTCATTGATGCTGGGCAAAGCCGCCACCATCACCCACAGCTTTGAAATCGTCGAAGCAGAGTAACCTTTACCAAGGGTACTGCTGACACTTCAGCCGTAATAACTCTAAGAATCGCCGCGCCGCAAAGGTTAGCGGCGATTTTTGCGAATAGAACACGCAGAACTCCGCCTCCGGCAGGCTATCAATGTCTAGCAAACAGAGTTTGTCTTCCAAGTGGAAAGGGGCGTACATCGCGCGCGCCACGATAGTCAGATAATCCGACTGCAACACCATATTCAGCCCGCAAACTACCGAATCCGAGCGCAATGGCGGCGGACCGGCCTGATAAAATGCCGCCATGGTCAGCTGTAACTGGCGGTAATAACCCATATCCGTTTCGGGCAGGACCCAGCGCGCCTCTTGCAGCTCCTCCAAGGTTTTTGCCTGTGCCAGCGGATGCCCGCGCCGCGCCAGCACCCCAAAGGGCGCGCGGAACAGCGGCTCGCGAATCAAATCTTCCAGCGGCAATCCCGGCCCGGCGCTGCCCACGGCAAAGTCCAGACGCCCCTCGCGCAGGGCGGGAAGCAGCATGGAAAGCTGCCCCTCTTTCACCATTAGCTTTGTTTGCGGGAACTGCTCGGTAAAGGCGTCGGCCAGAGGCGGGAAGACGGTCAGGGCCAGCAGCGACGAGCAGCCCATCGCCACCGAGCCTTGCGAAAAGTGATTCATCTGCTGAATCTCGGCGGCGGCTCGCTCCAGCTCCTCAAGAATAAACTGCATGCGCTGGGCAAAGGCGCGGCCCGTTTCGGTCAGCGCCATCCCCTGATTGCCGCGCACGATAAGCTGGGTGTCCAGCACTTGCTCCAGCTCGCGTAAAGAGCGGCTAACCGCAGGCTGGGATTGATTCATCGCCCGCGCCGCGCCGCGAATACTGCCGCTGCGGATCACCTGCTGGAAGGTTCTCAACTGCTGTAATTTTGGTAGATATTTCATCCCCACGCCCCTATGCCGAAAAAGCATCATGCTGCTGAAAATTGCATCTTATGGCACAAGAATAAAGCTGATAGGTTCTGGAAGAAGCGTCTAACACACTGTTATTTATTCAAAAAGTGACGCGCGTCGCATTTCTGAGCCTCCCCCTCTCGTGATAAGTGCTTCATGGGTATAACAAAAAGGATATCAGCTGTGAAAAATCGTTCTTTAATGATTTTCTTGCTGTTTATAGGTTACGTGTTGGTTTATATCGACAAAACCGTCATTGGCTTTGCGCTACTGCCCATTGAAAAGGAGTTCAATCTCAAGCCGGAACAACTGGGCTACATCACCGGCATTTTCTTTCTGGCTTACTCACTGTTCCAAATCCCCGCTGGCTGGCTCAATGACCGTATCGGCTTTAAAAAAGTGCTGATCCTGTCCCTGTTTATGCTCGGCGGCTTCGCGCTGTGCTTCGGCCTGCTTGGGTTTGGCCTCGGGCTGCTGATTAGCTTCCGCTTTCTGGCGGGCGTTGGTCATTCGGGTTACCCAACTTCATGCGCCAAAGCCGTGGTGGCGAATTTCCCGCTGGAGCAGCGCACCTTTGCGCAATCCATCCTGCTCTCTTCTGCAGGGCTGGCGATGACCGCCGGGCCGCTGGTTGCGGTCTACAGTCTCGACTCACTGGGCTGGCGCGGCTCGTTTTCCGTGTTGGGCCTACTGGCTTTCGCAATTGCTATCTGCATCGTGATTTTCGTGCCGAAGGCCGAACAGGCGGCCACTCCGCTGCGAAATAAGACGCAGGGCGGTTACCGCGCTTTGCTCAAAAATCCCATCGTGGTACTGCTGTTCATCTCCATCTTCTGCATCAACATTCCCTCTTATGGCCTGATGGCGTGGCTGCCGAAATATCTGGTGCAGCATCGCGGCATGTCGCTGGAAACCTCAAGCCTGGTGGTCGCCACCGGCGGGCTGGGCATCTGGATCTCCTCGCTGGCCACCGGCTGGCTGGTGGGGCGCTACATGCAGGGCAAGGAGCCAAAAGTGGTTTTCTGTAGCTCGATGCTCAGTGCGCTATGCATTTGGCTGGTGTACACCACCTCGTCGGCGATGACCGCCGGGCTGTTTTTATTCCTCGGCTACATCTTCCTGATGACGTCGTTTGTCACCGTGTTTACGCTGCCGATGAAGCGCCTGCCGACGGACATCATGGGCGCCGCCATGGGCATCATCAACACCGGCGGCACCTTGGGCGGCTTCGTCGCCCCGATAGTCATGGGTTACCTGATAACCGTCACCCAAAGCTACCTTGCTCCCTTTATTTTTCTCTCCGTGGCGATGGTCGTCGCGGGCGTGGCGATCCTGCCGCTCGCCAAGGCTGCACGGCCTTTGGTGGGCGATGTGGTTTAACGATAATGATTAAGGAAAAAGATGATGACGCTCTGTTTTGAAAGCTTGCTGCAAGACGTAAAACCTAAAGTTATCGCCTGGCGCAGGCATATCCATGCCCATCCTGAGCTGTCGTTTCAGGAGCAGGCCACGGCGGATTACATCGCCAATGAGCTGGCGACCTTCGAGCATCTTGAACTGAGAAGGCTGACGCCAAACAGCGTGGTGGCGGAGCTGCGCGGGGCGCATCCCGGCCCGACTTATGCCCTGCGTGCCGACATCGACGCCTTGCCGATTCAGGAGGAAACCGACGAGCCGTTCTGCTCCACCGTGCCGGGCGTGATGCACGCCTGCGGCCACGATGCCCACTCGGCGATGCTGCTGGGGGCGGCGTGGGTGCTGAGCCAGTGCCAGTCCGAGCTGCACGGCTCGGTGCGTTTCATCTTCCAGCATGCCGAAGAGTTACCGCCGGGCGGCGCGCAGGAGCTGGTAAATCTGGGCGTGTTGGACGGCGTGAGCCAGATTTTCGGCCTGCACGTCATGCCCAATTACCCGACGGGGGAGGTCGGCCTGAAAGAGGGCGTGTTCTGCGCCTCCAGCGACAACTTCGACATTGTTATCCATGGCAAGGGCGGCCACGGCTCGATGCCGCAGCTGTGCATTGATCCGGTAGTGATTGGCGCGGAAATGGTGATGGCGCTGCAAACGCTGGTGTCGCGCAGGCTGGATCCGCTGCGCGTGCCGGTGCTGACGGTGGCGACTTTTCAAGGTGGCGAAAGCTACAACGTGATCCCCGAGCGGGCGCGGCTGGCCGGAACATTGCGCACCCACGACAGCGGCGTGCGCCAGCAAGTCCCGGCATTAATGGAGCAGACCATCGCGGGCATCGCCTCGTCCTATGGCGCGAAGCACGAAATTCGCTGGACGCCGGGCTATGTCAACGGCGATAACCACCCGGACGCCTGCGCGGTGGCGCGGCAGGTGATTGCCAACACGCTGGGCCAAGAGGCATTGAGAGAGATTGAACATCCGCTGTTTGGTGGCGAAGATTTCTCTTCTTATCAGCAGGTTGTGCCGGGCTGCTTCCTGTTTATCGGCAGCGGCAATCAGGCTATCGGGGCGACGTACAATGTACATCACCCGCGATTTAAGCTGGATGAAGAGGTGCTACAGATTGGCGTCAAACTGCACGTGGGCTTTATCCGCCATCTGCTGATCAATCAGGACTAAGCCCGACTACTCGATTTTCTTACCTTCCATCAGGCGCTGCACCAGCGGCGCCATGATTAACTCCATCGCCAGCCCCATCTTGCCGCCCGGCACCACCAATGTATTGATGTGCGAAATGAATGAGCCTTGCAGCATTGCCAGCAGGTAGGGGAAGTCAATGTCGTCCAGCCCGCGGAAGTGGATCACCACGAAGCTCTCATCCAGCGACGGAATGGCTTTCGCCGCGAATGGGTTGGAGGTGTCCACCGTTGGCACGCGCTGGAAGTTAATGTGGGTGCGGGAGAACTGCGGCGTGATGTAGTTAATGTAGTCATCCATCGAGCGCACCACCGAGTCCATGACTGCTTCGCGCGAATGGCCGCGTTCGCCGGTGTCGCGCACCAGTTTCTGTATCCACTCAAGGTTAACAATCGGCACTACGCCAACCAGCAAATCAACCTGCGCCGCCACGTCGATTTTGTCGGCGACGACACCACCGTGCAGCCCTTCGTAGAACAGCACGTCGGTCGGTTCGGCCAGCGCCTGCCACGGCGTGAAGGTGCCCGGCACCTGATTGTAGGGAACGGCTTCGTCATAAGTATGCAAATACTTGCGCGAGCGCCCGCTGCCTGAACGGCCATATTCAATAAAGCTCTGCTCGAGCAGGGCGAAGTCATTGGCCTCTGGCCCGAAGTAGCTGATGTGGCGGCCCTGATCGCGCGCCTTACGAATGGCGGCGTCCATCTCTGGGCGGGTGAAACGGTGAAAACTGTCGCCTTCCAGCTCGGCAGAACGCAGGCCAAGCTGTTGGAAAATCTTGCGAAACGCCAAACTGGTGGTGGTGGTTCCTGCACCGCTGGAGCCGGTTACGGCAATAACTGGGTGTTTAGCTGACATGTGCGCTTTTCTCCGTAAAGGTGATGCTGGCAGACGTGCGTCGGTCTATTCTCAGATGCAAACCTTGCGTCAACGCTGCGCATAATTAATCCCATTGTTACCATGTTTATGCGTTTAGCGACAAGTTTCCCGCCGACAATCTTTGATCAAACGGCGGCTGCCCAAAAGGTGGCGCTTTCTCGCCCAGTGATGCCCTAAACGCAACGCAATGGCACTTTTTTGATGCTTTAATCTCAACTGCTTTGCTCTAGACTGAACTGATAATTTGCCGCTTTTTCGGAGTGCATTCCCTATGAACATGCCGTCATCCCGCTGGTGGTGGGACCTGTCCACGCTGGAGTTTAGCCAGCTTGATATGCAAAATCTGGTGGCTATCCTGCCGATTGGCGCGGTCGAGCAGCACGGGCCGCATCTGCCGGTACGGGTGGATGCCGCGATCAATGCCGGAATTGTCTCCCGCGCGGTCGAGCTGCTGCCCGCCGACCTGCCGGTGCTGGTGCTGCCCGCGCTGCCGATTGGCAAATCCGACGAGCATCTTGAATACCCCGGCACCTTAAGTCTGCCTTACGAGGTTCTGGGTAAAGTATGGTTTGAAGTGGCAAAAAGCGCATGGCGCGCCGGGGTGCGAAAGCTGATTTTTTGGAATTCCCACGGCGGCCAGCCCCAGTTGATGGAAATCGTCTGCCGCCAGCTGCGCATTGAGCTAGGGATGTTCGCGGTCGGCGCCAGCTGGTTCGCCACCATCGACAGTTCTGACTTATACAGCCCCGGCGAGCGCGCCTTCGGCATTCACGGCGGCGAGTCAGAAACCAGCGTCATGCTGCACCTGCACCCCGACTTAGTGGCAATGGACAAAGCCGAAAACTTTACCTCGGCGGCCGAAGTCTTGGCGGCGCAGGGCGGTATTCTGACCCCCGAGGGCGGTGTCAGCTTTGGCTGGCAGGCGCAGGATTTACACCCGGCAGGGGTCACCGGCAATGCTGCAGCGGCAGACGCCCAACGCGGCGAAGTTGAAGTCGAACGCGCCGCGCAGGCCTTGGTGCGACTGGCGCAAGAGGTGTATGACTATCCACTCAGCGCCGTGACGCAGGCGACGCGCTTCAAGCCATAACACTTTCCTTTTGATGGCGCAGCCGCGTCAGGCGGTTTGCGTCATCATGCTTTTTACCGTTTCCGCCAGCACGCTGCCAATGGCGCTGGTGCCGCGATCGTGACCTATCAGCATCAATTTCTGCGTCTGCTGGCCTAGCTCTCGCACCGGAATGTACATCAACCGCCCGGCGCGCAGGTCGAATTCAATATCAAAGGGCGTGAGGAAGGTCAGACCTTGGTCTTCCATGGCGGCGTGGCGCATCACTTCTATCGAATTGGTTTCAATCACCGGGTGCGCCGTCACCAGCGCCTTGGCGAACACGTCATTCAGGTAAGGGCGGATAACCGTGGTTTTGTCTGCAATAACAATCGGATAGGCGATGCAGTCGCTGATGCGCAAACTGGTTTTATCCGCCAGCGGATGGCCCGGCGCGACCACCGCACCCAGTCGGCCGACGGCGCTGGAGAGCACTCGCAGCGTCGGCGGCAGCACGAAATCAAAGCCCAAGCCGAGATCGGCCTCGCCCGATTCCACCGCTGACATAATGTCATCGCCGCTGGTTAGCTGGCGCAGGGTAAGCTTCACCCGTGGGTTGGCGCGGCGAAACTCGCTGGCCATGCGCGGGATCAAGTTGGCCGCCAGCCCGCTCATCATCGCCACCGTCACCTCGCCACGGCGTAACCCCTTCAGCTCCTCGATTTTCACCTGCGCCCACTCCAGCTCTTTAAAGGTCTGGCGAACGTGGTGGATCAGCACTTCTCCGGCGGCGGTCAGTACCATTTTGCGCGGCAGGCGCTGGAACAGCGGGGTGCCCAGCTCATCTTCCAACGCCAGTATCTGGCGGTTAATTGCCGAAGCCGAAATATGCAAACGGGCCGCCGCTTTGCGAATAGAACCGGCGCGCGCCACCTGATCGAGATACATCAACAGCCGGTGCTGCAACATAAGAACTTCTCCGTCGAAGAGCGTTGCTTTAAAGGCATCGCAGAGTGCGAAAAACTGTGCTTTTAAGGTAACGAATTAAGCGGCATAAATGAAGGACTGTTATCGGGGGGAGTAAAGGCTATGTCTGGTTTATCGCGCCGTAATTTTGCCAAAGCGCTGGCAAGCATGATGTTGATTCCGTTGGCTGCACCACTGATGTCCCGCAAGGCGTTTGCTGCGGGTGAAACCATAAAAGTTGCTCTGCTATTACCGGGTTCCGTGGCCGACGGCGGCTGGAGCCAGCTGGCTTATCAGGGGTTGCAGAACCTGAAAGCGCAGGGATTCAACGTCGCCAGCAGCGAAAGCGTGCCGCAGGCGCAGATGGAGCAAGTGATCCGAGGTTATGCCGATGACGGCTACAACCTGATCATCGGACACAGCTTCGAATACGGCTCGGCGTTCAATGAAATTGCGCCGGAATATCCGGACACCTACTTCTTCGCCACCACCTTTAAGCCGTCAGAAAAAGCGCCGAACAACGTCGAATTCGTTGATCTGGCCTACTTCAACGCGGCCTATGGCGCTGGGGCGCTGGCGGCACTGATTTCCGAAAAAGGCAAAGCCGTGGGCTATGTCGGCGGCGGGGATAACCCAACCCAGCAGGGCATGATGCGCGCCTTTATTGCCGGAGCAGAGAAAACCCGCCCGGGGATCAAAGGCTTGGGCATCGTCACCGGCGATTACGACAACGCCGCCAAGGGGCGCGAAACTGCTAGCACCATGATTGGCAACGGCGCGGACGTCATTTGGCACAGCGCCGATGTCACCGGATTAGGTGCGATTCAGGGTGCGGCGGCGGCCAAGGTGAAAGCCATCGGCTGCTATTCGGACCAAAAAAGCATCGCGCCAGATTTCGTCGCCACCAGCTTCGAAACCAACCTACCATGGGTGGTTGAACAAGTGGCACACAGCGTGCGTGACAAGAAATTCCTCGGCGGGCAGGAGTGGAAACCAAAAGTCTCTGACGCCTGGCTGCCGCTGTACGGCAGTGACAAATACAACAGCAAGTTAATTAGCGCGGCGGCTTGGGCGAAGTTTCAGGACATCTGGGCGCAGCTCGCCAGCGGCAGTATTGATGTAGCCAGTTTGATTAAAGCGAAATAAAAGCCTGAGGAAGTTGCATGACGTTATCCACCTCTGTTACTGACGCGGTCGTCGAACTGCGCGGTATCTGTAAACAGTTCGGCAAGATTCGGGCCAACGATAAGGTCGATATGACCATTGCGGCCGGTGAAATTGTCGCCCTGCTCGGGGAAAACGGCGCAGGCAAAAGTACATTGATGCAAATTTTGTACGGCTTATATCAGGCCGACACCGGGGATATTTTTGTAGAAGGCAGTCGGGTCAGCATTAAGGACCCCGGCGACGCGATTCGGCTGGGCATCGGCATGGTTCACCAAGAATTCATGCTGGTTCAGCCGATGAGCGTGGTCGAAAACGTGATTTTAGGGTTGAAAGAGACGCGCAGCGGCTATCTGGACCTGCACGCCGCCGCCAAACGTCTGCAACAGATTTCTGACAAACACGGGCTGGCGGTTGACCCGTGGGCCAAGATCCAACACTTGCCGATTGGCGTTCAGCAGCGGGTGGAAATCCTCAAGCTGCTCTACCGCGATGCTAAAGTGCTTATTCTCGACGAACCCACGGCGGTGCTGACGCCGCGCGAAAAAGAGGGGCTGTTTGCCACCCTCGACTCGCTGCGTGCCGAAGGGCGCTCGGTGGTGATCGTCACCCATAAACTGTATGAAATCATGGCGGTGGCCGACCGTGTCTGCGTAATGCGTAGCGGTAAAATGGTCGAAAGCGTCGCCGTCACACAGACCTCAGAAACCGATTTAGCCCGTCGCATGGTGGGGCGCGACGTACTGCTGCGGGTGGAAAAGCCCCAGCAGACGCCGGGCGAAGAGGTGCTGCATATCGACAACATCGCCATGCGCGACGAAGCCGGAAATCAAAAAATTTGGCGCGTGGCGCTGAAAGTCCGCGCCGGGGAGATCCTCGGTATCGCCGGGGTTGACGGCAACGGGCAGTCAGAACTGGCCGACGCCTTGCTCAACCTGCGGCCCATCGAGGCCGGGCGGATTGTGCTGGGCGGCGTCGATATCTCCGACTTCACCCCGGCCCAGCGGCGCGGCGCGGGCATCGGCTTTATTCCCGCAGACCGCCGTGGCGTTGGCTCGGTCACATCCATGTCGATCAGTGATAACGCCATTCTCGGCGCGCCCCGGCAACATGCGCGGGCGCGCGGCTGGCTGTTCAGCAAAAAATCCATCGCCGCCAAGGCGCAGGAGATTGTGAATCACTTTCGCGTCGTGACGCCGGATCTCGATTTTGAAGCCGGAAAGCTCTCCGGTGGCAACCTGCAAAAACTGATTTTAGGTCGTGAAGTGCTGCGTCGCCCACGGCTTCTGGTGGTTGAGCAGCCGACGCGCGGGCTGGACGTTGGCGCAGTGGAAGCGGTGTGGCAAGGCTTGCTGGAAGCGCGTCAGCAGGGCTGTGCGATTGTGATGATCTCCGCTGAACTGGAAGAAATTATGAATTTATCCGACCGCATCGCGGTGATGTACGCCGGGCAAATCGCCGGAGTGCTGGACGCCGCCGAGGCGACCACTGAACAAATTGGCGAGCTGATGGCCGGTGGCAAGCTTACGAATCTCAAGCCGGGCAGCAGCCTGAGGGAGGCGTCATGAAAGCGTTGTTAGCGCGCCGCCACGCGCCGGTAGATTCTACTCTCTCGCTGGTGCTGACCACGGCGCTGGCACTGGTCGCCGCCTTTGTGCTGGCCGGTTTGCTGTTTATTCCCTTTGGTGCCAGCCCGCTGACCGCCTTTGGTTCGCTGTTTGCGGAAGCTTTTGGCTCGCTGCGCGGCTTTAGCCAGACGCTGGTACAGGCCACGCCGCTGATTTTGATTGCTCAGGCCACCATCGTGATTTGGCGCGGCGGGCTGGGTTATATCGGCTTTGAAGGCTGCTTCTTGGTGGGGGCGGCGGCGGCTTCTTATGTCGCGCTGGGCGGCACGCCGCAGGGGCTTTCTTTTATGCTTCCCGCGTGGGCCTTCTGGCCGGTGGTAATTATCGCGGCCTTCGCGGCCGGGGCGATTTGGGCGGGCATCGTCGGCATTATGCGCGTGCGCTTTGGCGGTAATGACGTGCTTATCTCGCTGATGGCTAACTACGTGGCGGCCTTCCTGATCCAATACTTAGTCTCTGGCCCGATGCGTGCGCCAGGAGATCTGCCTCAGACGCCGCGTCTGCCTGTGGAAAGCTGGCTGCCGATGATTTTACCCGGCGTGCGGGCACATATGGGCTTGCTGATTGCGCTGGTCTGCTCGGTGTTGGTGTGGGTGCTGATCCGCGCCACACCGGTCGGCTACGAAATGATTGTCAGCGGCCTGAACCCGAAAGCCGCGCGCTATGGCGGCATTAATGTGGTGCGCCGCCAGATGCTGGCCGTGTTCCTCGGCGGCGGCATGGCCGCGCTGGCCGGGCTGTGCGCGGTGCTCGGCGTGCAGCATCGCCTGATGGACGGATTAGCAGGCGGCGTCGGCTTTGTCGGCGTCGTCGTGGCCCTGCTGGCGCGGCTCAACCCGCTGGTGGTGATCCCGACGGCCATTTTATACGGCGGGTTGGAAGTCGGCGGCAGCGCGATGCAGCGCCAGAGCGGCCTGCCGACCTCGGTGATTTTCATTCTGGAAAGCCTCGTGGTGCTGTTGATCCTCGCTGGCGACATTCTGCGCTATTACCGTATTAACTGGCCGGGGCGGGCAGAAGCCTCGCTGGCCGCCGCCACGGAGAACAAATCATGAGTCTGTGGGCGCATCTGGATACTGCATTTTTCATTACGTGGTTAGCCGCCGCCGTTCGCCTCGCCGGGCCAGTTCTGCTGGCCTCGCTGGGGGAAATTTACGCCGAACGCTCCGGAGTGCTGAATATCGGCATTGAAGGCACGGTGCTGATGGGGGCGCTGTCGAGCTATCTGGTGGCGGTGTGGTCCGGCTCCACCGTGCTCGGCTTCTTCGCCGGGGGCGTGGGGGGCTTAATCGTCGGGCTGTTTCTGGCATTCCTCTACCTGCGGGCGCTCGCCAGTCAGGTGGTGGTCGGCATCGTGTTCAACATTCTGGCTGCGGGCATTGCCACTTATGTCTACAGTCTGGTGATTGGCAATGCCACTTCGCCGACTATCGACATGTTCAACGCCTTGCCGATCCCGGGCCTGTCGCAGCTGCCGGTGGTGGGGAAAATCTTCTTTAACCAGCCTTGGCCGCTCTACCTGACGTTGATTCTGGTGGCCGTGGCGCAGATTGGTTTGTTCCACACCCGCTTTGGTCTAACGCTGCGCGCCGTCGGCGAGAACCCGCGCGCCGCCCACGCCGCCGGGCTAAATGTCCAGCGGGTCAGAACCTACGGCGTGATGCTCTCCTGCCTTGGCGCAGGGCTGGCGGGAGGCTATCTGGTCACCGCGCAGATTGGCCTGTTTCGCGACAACATTGTCAGCGGGCAGGGGTTTATCGCGCTGGCGATTGTGATTTTCGGCCGCTGGAGCCCGGTTAAAGCCCTGCTGGCGGCCTTTATTTTCGGCGCTGCCGACGCGCTGCAACTCTCTTTGCAGCTGTTCGACAACGCGCTTCCGGCGCAGGTGCTGCTGGCCCTGCCTTACTTACTCACCATTCTGGCGATGTCCGGCATCGTCGGCAAAACCGTTCAGCCGGGCGCACTGACCCAGCCCTATCGCAAGGAGTAGTCACTATGTTGCACAGTTTCCGTGGTACCAACGTGAAGTCCGCACAGGCTTTTCGTATCAGCCCGAAAGATACCAACTACTTCGCCATCCTGTTCGACCATGAGCAGGATCAGATTGAAAACATTTTCGTGATTGAGATTTTTAAAGTCGGTGGCGCGACGCCGCCAAACGAGCACGCCACCGCCCACGAGTTTTTCTACGTGCTGCACGGCGAAGGTATTGCGCGCTGCGACGGCAAAGAGATGGCGCTGAAGAAGGGCGACGCGCTGCTGCTTGCGCCGGGCAATGAGCATCTGATTCAAAATACCGGTACCTCGAAGCTCTACACCCTGACGGTGATGACCCCGAACGAAGGTTTTGCCGAGCTGATCCGCGGCGGCGAGCCGGTTGAGTTGGACGAAGAAGACCTGCGCGTTCTGAGCGGGGCGGCGGGGAGCGAGGCGGCATGAGTTCACGGCAGTCTGACTTAATTCCGCTGGGAGCCAGTCCGCGCAACCAGTGGCACGTCTCAGCGCAGCAGGTGGATTTAGTGCGCGACGCCGTGCCGCCACAGACCATCACGGTGACCGACGGCGATCGTCGCATTCGGCTCGACGTGCAGCGTACCGCGCTGATTGTGATTGATATGCAGAATGACTTTTGCCATCCCGACGGCTGGCTGGGGCATATCGGCGTTGACGTTACCCCCGCGCGCGGCCCGATTGCGCCTTTGCAGCGCCTGCTGCCGGTGGCGCGCCAGTCGGACATTCCGGTGATTTGGCTCAACTGGGGCAACCGCGCTGACAAGCTCAATCTCAGCCCGGCCGTGCTGCACGTCTATAAGCCGACGGGGGAAGGCGTGGGGCTGGGCGATCCGCTGCCGGTTTCCGGCGCGCCGGTGCTGCAACACGCCAGCTGGGCCGCCGCCGTGGTGGACGAACTGCCGAAGCAGGCCGGGGATATCAGCGTGGACAAATACCGTATGTCCGGCTTCAAAGACACCGAGCTGGACAGCATTCTGCGCAATCTCAACGTCACCACGCTGCTGTTCGCCGGGGTAAATGCCGACCAGTGCGTGCTTTGCACCTTGCAAGACGCCAACTTCCAAGGCTACGACTGCCTGCTGTTGGAAGACTGCTGCGCCACCACGTCGCCGCAATATTGCCTCGACGCCACCTTGTACAACGTTCGCCAATGCTTTGGTTTTGTTACCAATTCTAACCAGCTGCTCACCCAGCTATCGGCTTAATCGGCAGGAGAGTAAATGTCTTATATTTTGGCCGATGGCTGGCTGGTCACCATGAACCCGCAGCGCGATGTGTTGGAGCAGGCCAGCCTGTTGATTGAAGGTGACAGAATTCGGGCGATCGGCACGCGCCAGCAGCTGGTCGCCAGCCACCCTGAGTCTGAAGTGCTGGACTGCCGCGACGCCATCATCATTCCCGGCATGGTCAACACCCACACTCATCTGTTCCAGACTCTGTTGAAGGGGCTGGGCGATGATATGGTGCTGAAAAAGTGGTTCACCTGCATGACCGGGCCGAGCGCGGTGGAGCTGACGGAAGAGGACGTGTTCGCCGCCGCCATGCACGGCTGCGTGGAGTCACTGCGTTCCGGCGTCACCTCGCTGGTGGATTTCATGTATGCCCATCCGCGCCCCGCCCTGACCGCCAAAGTGGTGGAAGCCTTTGAACTGACAGGCATTCGTGGTCGCGTTTGTCGCGGTTTTATCACCGCAGGGGCCGAGCACGGCATTCCGACCGAGTTAATCGAAACGCCCGAGGCGGCGCTGGCCGACGCTCGCCAGCTGATTTATCACTACAACCGCGAAGGTGGCAGAGTGAAGGTCGGCATTGCGCCAAGCATGATTTGGGCGCTGGATGAAAAAGTGCTTCGCGGCACCCGCGAGCTGGCGAATGAAACCGGCGCGCTGATCACCACCCACGTGGCGGAAACTGATTTTGAGATTGCCCAGTCGCAGCTGCGTTTCCAAAGCACGGATACCGAATTTCTCAGCGACATCGGCTTCCTCGGCCCCGACGTGCTGGCGGTCCACTGCGTCCAGTGCAGCAGCCGCGACATCCGCACGCTGAAGCATTATGACGTGCGGGTTTCGCACAACCCGTGCAGTAACATGTACTTAGCCTCCGGCATCGCGCCTATTCCCGAGATGCTGGCGGCAGGTTTGACCGTCGGTTTAGGCTCCGACGGCCCGGCCAGCAGCAACAATCACAGCCTGTTTCAGGCGATGAAAATGGCGGCATTGGTGCAAAAAGGCGTGCATCGCGACCCGACCATCATGACCGCCGAAAAAGTACTGGAGATGGCGACCATAGACGGCGCGCGGGCGATTGGCCTTGAGCATGAAATCGGCTCGCTGGAAGTCGGCAAAAAGGCGGATGTGGTGGTGATTGGCACCAACCACCCGGCGATGACGCCGGTGCATCACCCGGTTTCCGCGCTGGTTTACTCGGCGCTGGGACACGAAGTCACCGACGTGTTTGTCGATGGCCAGCCGGTATTGCGTAACGGCCAACTGACGCGGGTTAATGAGCGGGAAGTGATGGTGCGCTCGCAGCAGGCGGCGAACAGCCTTGCGGCGAGGGCGGGGAGTGACAAATTTAAACGCCGTCCGTGGCGCTCAAGCAGTTTCTGACTTCGCTAGTTCCATTCATCCTGACGCTCTTCATCCCCCGCGCGGAATTGGCCGCGCGGCATGATGTTCAGCGTTTCGTGCAGTTCTGACCATACCAGCACAATCTCGCCGCTTTTTAGCTGGCGGCGCACGTCTTCGACTTTCTGCTCCAGCGTGCGCTCTTGCTCGCCGTAGTCAGTGCCTTCACGCAGTACAAAGGCTTCAATCACGTTGGTGAGGATCTCTGCGTCCAGTTCTTTCCACGGAATAATCACGGGTTACTTTCCTAAAGCTACTTGCCGATAAACAGGGAGGACTTTGCATCAAAGTCAGTTAAATAGGGGGCGATCCACTCGGGAATGCGCTGCTCCAGCCACATTTTCGGGTTGCGCAGGCTGCCGGAAACAAAGCCGACGTGGCCACCGTGCTCGGTCAGTTGATACTCGACGCCCGGCGGCAGGTCGGCCAGCGGCGGGATCACCTCCGGGGTCATAAAGGGGTCGTCTTTGGCATGAATGATCAGCAGCGGCGTGCGCACCTGCGACAGCAACGGCATGCCGCTGCAACGGCGATAATAGTCTAGCGCGTCGGCGAAGCCGTGAGCCTTGGAGGTAATGGCGTCGTCGAATTCGCGCAGGCGCTTGATGGATTTCAGCTGTTGCAGCGTGACCGGCAGGGTACCGGGATACTTCGCCAGTTTGCGCGAAGCATTCAGTTTGAGCTGCTCCAGCAGATAGCGCTGGTAAAAGCGCGATGCGCCGCGCTCCAGCCTTTCCGCGCAGGGTTCCAGCATCAGTGGAGCCGACACCACCACGGCGGCTTTTAGCTGGCACCGCGTTCCTTCTTCACCGAGATAGCAGGCCAGCATATTGCCGCCGAGCGACACGCCCACCGCGCCGGTTGGCACATCGCCGTAGGTTTCACGCAGCCAGTTGAGGAAGAAGCGCGCGTCCTCGGTTTCGCCAGAATGGTAGATGCGCAGCTGCTTGTTCGGCTCGCCGCTGCACCCGCGAAAATGCATCACCACGCCCAGCCAGCCCTGCTCGCGCCATGCGTGCAGCAGCCCGTGAGCGTAAGGGCTATAGAAGTTACCTTCCAACCCGTGAAACAGCACCATGCGCGGCTTGTCTTTAGCCAGCGCCGGGTCTTCACTCCAGGCTAAATCGATGAAATCGCCGTCCGGCGTGTCCAGCCGCTGCCAGTGTGGTTCAAGCTGCACGCGGCGTCGAACCAACCGGGGCAGGATGGTTTGCAGGTGCGGATTAGCGGCCCCACGAATGGGCTGGAACGATTCATACATAAGATATAATGTTTTTTGATAAGTAATGATTGTGCGAGCTAAATCACACTGATAGCTTTTAATCCTATCGCATATTCTTCAGGGTGGAGTACCCAAACTTAATGGAACCTAGTTTATTCTTTTCAATGCTTGGCTTTTTGTGGGTTGCTGCTATTACACCCGGTCCGAACAATATGTTGTTAACCACCTCTGGCGCTAATTTCGGTTTCTTCCGCTCAGTTTGGCTGTTAATCGGCATTATGCTTGGCATGCAAAGCGTAGTACTGCTGGTGGCATTTGGCGTCGGCAGCCTGATTATGGTTTACCCCGCGCTGCACCTGTTCCTGAAAATCGCCGGTAGCCTCTATTTGCTCTGGCTGGCGTGGAAAATCGCGACTTCAGCTTATGAAAGATTAGAAGTGGGTGCCGCGCCGCCGAAGCCGCTCTACTGGTATCAGGGCTGGCTGCTGCAATTTCTCAACCCAAAAGCGTGGCTGATGGGGCTGGGCGCGGTCGCCAGTTTCAGTCTGGCTGGCGCGCAGTATAACCACTCTATCGCGGCCATCAGCGTCGGGATTTTCATCGTGAACTTGGTGTCAGGCATCATCTGGCTGGGCTTCGGCACGGTGATTGGCCGCCTGCTCAGCACCCGCCGCGCCTGGTACACCTTCAACGTCGCCATGGGCCTGCTCACCGCCGCCTGCGTACTGTTGATTTGGCATTAAGATCCTTGCCAATTGCCCCTCCTGGTTGAAGAGGAGGGGCAACCTAATGCATTACTTGAAGCCGTCGGTTTTCAGCAGGCTATCAAGCATCTCCATTTCCACATTGAACTTGAGCTGATTATTTTCCTGCAATTGCTCATATTGCTGGGCGAAAGCGGAGCGCAGACCTTGCAAGGCGTGGAAGCATTTATCCATCGCTTGCTTACTACTGCTGGACAGACTCTCGAGGGCCGCCAGCTTTTCAACTTGCTCCACCACGCTTTCCAGCGCGGGCATATAGCGACTTAAGAACGCGTTGCCCGGCTTCACGTCTTCGGGATCTTCTTCCATGCTGGTCAAAATCATCCGAGCATTTTTGATGATGCCTTGTAGCTCGGTCTGCATGGCGGCGGGCAGCGTCTTTTTCTCCAGCATCAATAAGAGTCCGGCATAGTCATCTTTGGCCGGGCGGAAGACCTTCTTCACCGGCGCGGTTTTCGCCACGAGGATGGTGTTAGGGGATTCATCCTCTACAGCATCGCGCGGTGGGCGGTAAGAACTAACGATCTTGGGTTCAGGCTTGGGAACAGGTTTTGGCACGTCAGGTTCGTCGCGCGGTGGGCGGTAAGAACTAACGATCTTGGGTTCAGGCTTGGGCGCAGGTTGCGGCTCGTCAGGTTCATCGCGCGGTGGGCGGAAGGACGAGACGATGTTTTCATCCTCGCTTTTTTGCTGCTTTAGCTGTTGATTATGTAGATATTCTTTATAGCTCACTTCTGACGTATGAGTGGCGGCGGGTTCAGCTTTGATTGGCGTGATTGAGTGCGCTGAACTCGCGATCATCTTGCGAGCTATCACTACGATAACCAGAAAAACGACGTAGAACGGATAGGCGGCTAATAAATTATCGAAGATTGCGGCATAAGATATGAGGGGTATGCCCCAGAGCAGGGCTTTCCACAATAGGTTGGCGCGAAATTGAGTCAGTAAACTGAGTAGCAATGCGGCCGTTGCCATCCAGAAAGGGAGCACTAAGCTATTGCCCAAAATAGCCCAAGCGACGCCGACTGGGATACTCCAATAAAAACTTTGTCGGTCAGTTAAGAAATTATGGAGCAGCATATAGCTAGGGAGCAGGACTAGCCATAGGACCCCGCCTTGTTCATCTTTGGGGATTAGAAGGTATTCGTCAGAGCTGGAAACGAAGCCAATGCAACCGAAAAGAATAACGATGTAAGTGAAAATCCTGAAACCACGAGAGTCGCGATAAAACTCACTAAAAGAATCCGTATGGTAGTCAATCTCTCTCATTGTTAACCAACCACCTTCGCCTGCGCATTTTGCCCTGCGGCAATCGACGCCAGTTTCGTACGCAGCTCTTGCTCCATGCCACCCAACTCTTTCTCTACTTCAGCCCGGCGTTGGCGCGCGTTGCTGGCGATAGACAGCGTCTCTTCCAGCGTGTTCAGCAGGCGGTTTTGCACATCGCGCAGCGTATCGATATCAATAATCGAGCGTTCTACCTCGGTGGCGGTTTCAATGCTGCCCAGTTCTAACATTTCGGCATTGCGGCGCAGCATTTCATTGGTGGTGTCCGCCACGTCTTTTTGTAGCTTGGCGGCCTGACGCTGTGAGTTGAGGCTCAGTGCGAGGACGATTTGGCTTTTCCAGATAGGAATAGTGGTCAGGATGCTGCTTTGAATTTTTTCGGCCAGAGACTGGCTATTGTTTTGCATCAGGCGAATTTGCGGCGCGGTTTGAATCGCAAAGGTGCGCGAGAGCAGGAGGTCATGCAGGCGACGCTCAAAACGCTGGATACCATTGACCAAATCGCGAACTAACTGAGCATCCATCGCATCGCCAGACTGCTCGGCCTTAGCCTGCGCCTGGGGTAAATCGATGGCTTGAATCTGCTCAATCTTCTTTTTGCCGGCGATGATGTGCAGGCTGATTTGTTTGAAATATTCGCTGTTGCGAATAAACAGCTGTTCCAGCGTGGCGATGTTACGCAGCAGCTCGACAATAGTGTCCTGCAACTTATTGGAGATGGTATCCACTTGCTGGGCCAGCGTCTGATATTCCATCAGCGTACGCTCGAGCTTGCTGAACATTTTGCCAATCAATGGCAGAGATTCGAGCAGGCCCTTTTTCTGCTCAAAAACCGTTAAATCGATGCTTTTCACTTTACTAAGCATTGTAGTGAGCTGCTGACCAATCTCGCCGGCGTCTTTGGCGCGCACTTCTTGCATCATAGATTCGCTAAAGCGCGACATGGCATTCATGGTTTTCGCGCCATAGGCAATAGAGAGCACCGGATCGGTGATATCGATTTGCGCCACGATCTCGTCCAGCTGTTGCTGGTCTTCCGCCGTGAGTGCCTTGGTTGGCTCGCCGCTGGTGGTGGAAAGGTCGGTGGCGAGTTCGGTCGAAAGCGCGGCTTCCGGCTGTACAGGTGTTGGTGTGGTTTCCGTCACTGCATGATCCTTTTAATAGAGGATGAAGCCGCGAAAGCAGCTCAATTCATAAATTTGGCTAATAATAGCGTGATTTTAACCCGCACGATCTATGACTACCAGCAACAAACCTTCATACATTTTTATTCTTTGAATTAGCTTCATATTCCATAAAGTAATTAAAGATAATTTCTAATTACTTTCTATCCTTTTGCGGCTCCGCTAAAACTGTCTGACAAACCGCCAAAACGGTCTGATAACCCCCTTTAAATCCTGTGCGGAGCAATTTCTTATGGCGAGCAAAACCTTTGGTTCTTTCAAGTTACACGGCGTGGCGCTGGCTTTAAGTCTTGCGGCTTTTGGCGCACAGGCGGCGGATGTCACCGTGGCCTACCAAACGTCGGCGGAGCCGGCGAAAGTCGCGCAGGCGGAAAACAGTTTTGGCAAAGAGTCCGGTGCGCAGGTTGACTGGCGCAAGTTCGACAGCGGCTCGAGCGTGCTGCGTGCGTTGGCGTCCGGCGATGTGCAGATTGGCAATATCGGCTCCAGCCCGTTGGCGGTGGCCGCCAGCCAGAAGCTGCCTATTGAAGTGTTTTTGATCGCCTCTGAGCTGGGTAGCTCGGAAGCGCTGGTGGTGAAGAAAGAGATTAAAGACCCGAAAGACTTGGTTGGTAAGCGCATTGCGGTGCCTTTCATCTCCACCACCCATTACAGCCTGCTGTCGGCGCTCAAGCATTGGGACATCGACCCGAAACAGGTCACCATCGTGAATCTTCAGCCACCGGCCATTGCCGCAGCTTGGGCTCGTGGTGACATTGACGGCGCTTATGTTTGGGCTCCGGCGGTCAATGAGCTGGAGAAAACCGGCAAGGTGCTGACGGACTCCTCGCAGGTCGGCAAATGGGGTTCGCCAACTCTCGACGTGTGGGTAGTGCGCAAGGACTTCGCCAAAGCGCATCCTGAGATTGTCACCGCGTTTGCCCGCAGTGCGTTGAAAGCGCAGGGGGATTACCTGCAACAGCCAGAGAAGTGGCTACAGGACAAAGGCAATCTTGACGCCCTGTCGCGCCTGAGTGGCGTTCCGGCCGAGCAAGTGCCTGATTTAGTGAAAGGTAACCGTTATTTGCCAGTGGACGAGCAGGTCACCCAGCTCGGTCAGCCAGTGGATAAAGCCATCAAAGACACCGCCGCCTTCCTCAAAGAGCAGGGCAAAGTGCAGCAGGTGGACGACGATTACAGCGATTACGTGACTAACCAGTTCGTCAAAGCCGTTCAGGCTAGCCCGAAATCCTGAGGAGAACGCCATGCTTAACGTCTCGCACCTTTCGGCAGAATATCAGGGCCGCCCGGCCCTAAAAGATATCTCTTTGCAGATTGCCAGCGGCGAACTGGTGGTGGTGCTCGGCCCATCGGGCTGCGGCAAAACCACCTTACTTAACCTGATTGCCGGATTTTTGCCTGCGTCGAGCGGTTCTATCACCCTCGACGGCGTGCCGGTCAGCGGGCCGGGTGCCGATCGCGGCGTGGTGTTCCAGCATGAGGGATTACTGCCGTGGCGCGACGTGGTGAGCAATGTGGAGTTCGGCCTGCAATTGGCGGGCATTAGCAAGAGCCAGCGCCGGGAAACCGCGCTGCGCATGCTCAATAAAGTCGGGCTGAAAGGCTACGAGCAGCACTTCATCTGGCAGCTTTCCGGCGGGATGCGTCAGCGAGTGGGCATTGCTCGCGCGCTGGCCGCCGACCCGCGCCTGCTGCTGTTGGATGAGCCTTTCGGCGCGCTCGATGCCTTTACTCGCGAACAGATGCAGGAGCTGCTGCTGACCATTTGGCGCGACACCGGCAAACAAATTTTGCTTATTACTCATGATATTGAAGAGGCGGTGTTCCTCGCCAGCGAGCTGTTGCTGCTCTCGCCGGGGCCGGGGCAGGTGGTAGAACGCCTGAAGCTCGACTTCGGCCAGCGTTTTGCCAACGGCGAGCCGTGCCGCGCCATTAAGTCAGACCCGCAGTTTATCGCTCAACGTGAATACGTGCTGAGTAAAGTCTTCCAGCAGCGCGAGGTGGTGATATGAGTCTGGACTCTGCTCTCAACAATCAAACTACCGTGGCCGCCACTCGGCGCTCATGGCTGGCGCGCATTCCGCGCAACGTGCGGCTGAGCATCGCCACGCTGCTGGTGCTCTTGGTGGTGTGGTGGGCGGTGACCGCGCTGAAACTCATCAGCCCGCTGTTTCTCCCCGCGCCGCAGCAGGTGTTGCATCAGCTGTATGTCATCGCCAGCCCGCAAGGCTTTATGGACGCCACGCTGTGGCAGCATCTGGCAGCCAGCCTGACGCGCATTTTGATTGCGCTGCTGGCGGCGGTGGTGATTGGCGTGCCGGTGGGCATTGCCATGGGGCTGAATGACACGGTGCGCGGCATTCTGGACCCGCTGATTGAGCTGTATCGCCCGGTGCCGCCGCTGGCCTATCTGCCGCTGATGGTGATCTGGTTTGGTATCGGCGAAACCTCGAAAATTTTGCTGATCTATCTGGCGATTTTCGCCCCGGTGGCGCTCTCCGCCGTGGCGGGCGTGCGCAGCGTTTCTCAGGTGCGAGTCCGCGCCGCGCAGGCCCTCGGCGCCAGTAAGTTACAGGTGTTGCGCTATGTGGTGTTGCCAAGCGCACTGCCGGAAATTCTGACCGGCATTCGGATTGGCCTCGGCGTCGGCTGGTCCACGCTGGTGGCCGCCGAGCTGATTGCCGCCACGCGCGGTCTGGGTTTTATGGTGCAGTCCGCCGGTGAGTTTTTGGCGACTGATGTGGTTATTGCGGGCATCAGCGTGATCGCGCTGATCGCCTTTAGTCTTGAAATCGGCCTGCGCGCCTTGCAGCGCAAACTAACCCCGTGGCATGGAGAACAACAATGAACGAACGTTTGATTATCACGCCGTTAGGCCCGTATATCGGCGCGCAGGTTGAGAATGTCGATCTGACTCGCCCCCTGTCTGACGCGCAGTTTGAGCAGTTCTACCACGCTTTGCTCAAGCATCAGGTGCTGTTTGCCCGCAATCAGCCTATTACTCCGGCGCAGCAGCGAGCGCTGGCCGCGCGGTTCGGCGATTTGCATATTCACCCGGTTTACCCGCACGCGCCGGATGTCGAAGAGATCATCGTGCTCGACACCCACGACGACAACCCGCCGGATAATGACAACTGGCATACCGACGTCACCTTTATCGAAACGCCTCCGGCAATTGCGGTGTTGGCGTCAAAGCACCTGCCGACCACCGGCGGCGACACGCTGTGGGCCAGCGGCATTGCGGCCTATGAGGCGCTGTCCGAGCCTTTCCGTCAGTTACTGACAGGCTTACAGGCCGAGCATGACTTCACCAAGTCATTCCAAGAATTCAAATATCGCAAGACGCCGGAAGAGCACCAGCAGTGGCAGAAAGCCAAAGAGAAGAACCCGCCGTTGCTGCATCCGGTGATTCGCACCCATCCGGTGAGCGGCAAGCAGGCGCTGTTCGTGAACGAAGGTTTTACCACCCGAATTGTCGGTCTGAGCGAGAAGGAGAGTGCGGCGATCCTGACTTTCCTGTTTAACCACGTGACCAAACCGGAGTTTCAGGTGCGCTGGCGTTGGCAGCAGGATGATATCGCGATCTGGGATAACCGGGTGACGCAGCATTATGCCAATGCGGATTATCTGCCGCAGCGGCGGATTATGCATCGGGCGACGGTGTTGGGTGATAAGCCTTTTTATAAGGGGTGACGCGTGGTTCTGCGGGACTGCGACGGCGTTGCTGCCTCGCCGTAAATTGTTCATATAAACGGACGTCACATACTGATGTATGCTCCGTTTCCCCAGCTCGTGGCGCCTTGTCTCGCTCCCGCACAATCACGCTCATAACTTGGTTGTGCGAGGCTGCGGCGGCGTTTAAGGTTTTGCACCTCCCCCTGATAAGGGGGAGGTTGGGAGGGGGTATTGCAGATAACTCAATAAGTTAGGAGAAAATACCCCACCCCACCCCACCCCATCCATCCCCTTTCCAGGGGAGGGGGCTAGCCAAATCAACTCTCTACATCAAACGCCTTCGACATCTCCTCGAGCTGCTCTTGGGCGTCGAGCCAGGTCATTTCGGTCTCTTCCAGCGCGCCTTTGGTTTTGGTTTGCTGTTGCAGACAATCGGTGAGCTCGGCTTTACGGCTGATGTCGTAAATGGCGGAATCGGCGAGCTTCTCTTCAATAGCCGCCAGTTCGTTGCTCAGCTTCTCCATCTGCGTTTCCAGCTTGGTTATCTGCTTGCGCAGCGGCTGGGTCTGGTTACGGAAATCTGCTTCGCGGCGCTTCTGGTCTTTGCGCGACTGCGCGCTGTTCACGCCGCCGTCTTTGGCCGGAGCTTCTTGCTGGCTCTCCTGACGCTGAATCTCCACCAGCCACTGCTGGTAATCTTCCAAATCGCCGTCGAACTGCTCGACTTTGCCGCCGTGAACCAGATAGAGGTCGTCGGTGGTGGAGCGCAGTAAGTGACGGTCGTGCGACACCACCACCATCGCGCCTTCGAAATCGATCAATGCTTCGGTCAGCGCCTGACGCATATCGAGATCCAAGTGGTTGGTCGGTTCATCGAGCAGCAGAAGGTTAGGGCGCTGCCAGACAATCAGGGCCAGCACCAGACGCGCTTTTTCGCCACCGGAGAAGCGGCCCGTTGGGTCTGTCACTTTATCGCCGTGGAAGCCAAAACCGCCGAGATAGTCGCGCAGTTGCTGCTCGGTCTCTTTGTTTGCCAGACGCACTAAGTGCTGCAACGGCGAGTCTTCGGCGCGCAGGAACTCCAGCTGATGCTGGGCGAAGTAACCCAGTTTGACCCCTTTCGACAGGCCAATATCACCCTGCAAAGGTGCCATGGTGCCCGCTAAAAGTTTGATCAGCGTAGATTTACCCGCGCCGTTTCTACCCAGCAGGCCGATGCGTGAACCCGGCACCAGATTGAGTTTGATGGAGTCCAGAATGGTGGTGTCGCCATAGCCCGCGCTGACTTTTTCCATGCGCAGCAGCGGGTCGGGCAAACTTTCTGGCGAACGGAAGCTAAAATGAAAAGGATTATCCACGTGCGCCGGGGCGATCAGCTCCATGCGTTCCAGCATCTTGATTCGGCTCTGCGCCTGCTTGGCCTTGGTGGCCTGTGCGCGGAAACGGTCAATATAGCTCTGCAAATGGGCGACTTTCTCTTGCTGGCTCTCAAACAGCGACTGCTGCTGCGCCAGTTTAGTGGCCCGTTGGCGCTCGAAAGAGGAGTAGTTGCCGGTGTATTCGTTCAGCGTTTGCTGCTCGATATGCAGGATTTTATCGACAATCGGGTCGAGGAAGTCGCGGTCATGGGAAATCAGCACCAGCGTGCCGGTGTAGCTTTTCAGCCACTTTTCAAGCCAGATCACGGCGTCTAAATCAAGGTGGTTGGTTGGTTCGTCGAGCAGCAGTAAGTCTGAGCGACAAATCAGCGCCTGCGCCAGGTTAAGGCGCATACGCCAGCCGCCCGAGAAGGATTTCACCGGCTGCTGCAATTGGCTCTGGCTAAAGCCCAGCCCGCTGAGCAGGCTGGCTGCGCGCGCCGGAATGGTCCACGCCTGAATGGCGTCGAGCTTGCCGTGGGCGTGAGCAATGGCGTTGCCGTCGTCGCGCTCGTTGGCGGCGTGCAATTCGGATTCTAACTGACGAAACTCGCGGTCGCCGTCGATAACATACTCTATGGCTGGCACGTCAAGCGCGGGCGTTTCCTGATTAACCCAGGCCAAAGCCCAGTTATTCGGGAAAGTCATGTTGCCAGCATCGGCGCTCATTTCGTTTTTCAACAGTGAGATAAGTGTCGATTTACCACAGCCGTTTTTGCCGACCAGACCGACTTTTTGGCCGGGATTAATGGTCGCTGATGCGTTATCTAGCAGGACGTTAGTGCCGCGTCGGATTTGTAATGAGGAGAAAACAATCATAAAGCGCCGTGTTGAGAGTATGTTAAATTGTCACGATCATAAGTTAAACAAGACGTATTGCGTCCTATTTTTAGTCTTTGCGAAGCATGGTAACGGAAAAACCGCACCCTGACGACGCTTTGGAGGTATTGATGTCGCAGCCACCAAAGGTTTTGCTGCTGTATGCCCACCCGGAATCGCCCGATTCGGTCGCCAACCGCGTTTTGTTGCAACAAGCGCAGCAATTAGAGCATGTCACCGTTCACGATTTGTACGCCCACTACCCCGATTTTTTCATCGATATTCACCGCGAACAACAGCTGTTGCGCGACCATAAAGTGATTGTTTTTCAACATCCTCTTTATACCTATAGCTGCCCGGCGCTGCTAAAAGAGTGGATGGATCGCGTCTTGGCTCGCGGCTTTGCCAGCGGCGCAGGCGGCAACGCGCTGCGGGGAAAGTATTGGCGCTCGGTGGTCACCACCGGCGAGCCGGAGGGTGCCTATAAAGCGGGCGGCTATAACCGCTACCCGATGTCGGACATTATGCGTCCCTTCGAGCTGACCTCGGCGATGTGCCATATGCACTGGATGACGCCGATTATCATCTATTGGGCCCGCCGCCAGAAACCTGATGTTTTACATAGCCATGCGCAGGCTTACGGCGATTGGTTAAGGTCTCCACTGCCACACGGAGGCAATCAATAATGGACGGTTCGAATCTTCCGGCAGCGATTTTGCTGTTTCTGTTCGCTGCCGTGGTTGCAGTACCCATTGCCCAGAAGTTGGGTATTGGCGCCGTGCTCGGCTACCTGCTGGCCGGGATTGCCATCGGCCCGTGGGGGCTAGGTTTTATTCGCGACGTGGATGAAATTCTGCACTTCTCCGAGCTTGGGGTGGTGTTCCTGATGTTTATCATCGGGCTGGAGCTGAACCCCGGCAAGCTGTGGGAGCTGCGCAGGCAGATTTTCGGCGTAGGGGCGGGGCAGGTGATCTTGACCGCCGCGGTGCTGGGCGGGCTGCTCTATCTGACCGACTTCGCATGGCAAGCGGCGCTGATTGGCGGTATTGGTCTGGCGATGTCTTCCACCGCCATGGCCCTGCAATTAATGCGCGACAAGAGCATGACCCGCAATGAAGGCGGGCAGCTCGGCTTCGCGGTTTTACTGTTTCAGGATATCGCGGTTATCCCCGCGTTGGCGCTAATACCTCTGCTGGCCGGTGGCCCTGAAGGCACCAATAACTGGGGCATGATTGGCCTGAAGGTGCTGGCGTTTGCCGGGATGCTGATTGGCGGGCGTTTCCTGCTGCGACCGATTTTCCGCCTGATCGTGGCCTCCGGCGTGCGCGAAGTATTCACCGCTGCCGCGCTGCTGTTGGTGCTCGGCTCGGCGCTGTTTATGGATTCACTCGGCTTCTCTATGGCCCTCGGGACCTTTATCGCCGGGGTGCTGTTGGCGGAAAGTGAGTATCAGCACGAACTGGAAATCGCTATCGAGCCGTTTAAGGGTTTACTGCTCGGGCTGTTCTTTATCTCGGTCGGCATGGCGCTCAACCTTGGCGTGCTTTACACCCACGTGCTCGAAGTGCTGATTGGCGTGGTGGTGCTGGTGTCGATTAAAGGCACGGTGCTGTATACGCTGGCGCGGGTGTTTGGCATTCGCACCTCGGTTCGGCTGCAATTCTCGGCGGTGCTCAGTCAAGGCGGGGAGTTCGCCTTCGTGCTGTTCTCCGCCGCCGGTGCGCAGAAGGTCATCTCTTCCTCGCAGCTCTCTCTGCTGTTGGTGGTGGTGACGCTGTCGATGATGACCACGCCGCTGCTGATGCAGGCGGTGGATAAGATTCTGGTGCGCCGCTACAACGATAATGAAGAGAGCGACGAGAAGCACTTCGTGCAGGATGACCAGCCGCAGGTGATTATCGTCGGCTTCGGGCGTTTTGGTCAGGTGATTGGCCGCCTGCTGATGGCCAACAAGAAACGTATTACCGTGCTGGAGCGCGATATCAGCGCCGTCGGCCTGATGCGCACCTATGGTTACAAGGTCTATTACGGCGATGCCACCGAGCTAGAACTGCTCAGAGCCTCCGGCGCGGAGAAGGCTAAATCTATCGTTATTACCTGTAATGAGCCGGAGGATACGATGGAAATCGTGCATCTGTGCCAGCAGCATTTCCCGCATCTGAATATTCTGGCGCGTGCTCGCGGACGTGTTGAGGCCCACGAGCTGTTGCAGGCGGGCGTGACTCACTTCTCGCGTGAAACTTTCTCCAGTGCGCTGGAGTTAGGCAAGAAGACGCTGGTGACGCTGGGGATGCATCCGCACAGCGCCTACCGCGCGCAGCAGCACTTCCGCCGCCTAGATATGCGCATGTTGCGCGAGCTGGTGCCGCAAAACCGTGGCGACGTGGCGCAGATTTCCCGTGTGAAAGAGGCACGACGCGAGCTGGAAGATATCTTCCAAAGCGAAATGCACAACGAGCGCCGCCAGCTGGATGGCTGGGACGACGACGAATAAGCCGGGTTTATGGCATTTGGGAAGTCCGGCGGATAAATTTTTTTTTGCAAAACGTTTCACCTGCCCCCATGTATAAAGCAGGCGCAAGACGCGACATTTTTGGAGAGTAAGTCATGGCTACAACCCGTAAACGTTTCATCGCTGGCGCCGTTTGCCCGCAATGTAAGGCGCTGGATACCCTCGCTTTATGGATTGAAGATCAGGTTGAGGTGGTCGAGTGCATCAAGTGCGGTTTGCATAAACGCCAAACCGATGAGCAGGTAGATAAAACCTTGCGCCGCGACGAACAAGTTATCGGTATTTTTGATCCGAAGTAGCGTTAATAGTCGCGTTTTTTGTATGCTATCAGGTACAGAGGCGCGGATTTCCGTTACACTCTTCGCCAAATTTATTCGGCACTGTTGTTGTCATTCAGTTTCCAACGGTAGGAGTTATCATGAAAGTAGCAAAAGACCTGGTCGTCAGCGTGGCATATCAGGTACGTACAGAAGACGGTGTGTTGGTTGATGAATCACCGGTGAGCGCACCGTTGGATTATCTGCACGGTCATGGTTCCCTGATCTCCGGTCTGGAAACCGCGCTGGATGGTCATGCAGTCGGTGACAAATTCGACGTGCACGTTGGCGCCAACGACGCTTACGGCAACTACGACGAAAACCTGGTACAACGCGTTCCTAAAGACGTGTTCATGGGTGTTGAAGAGCTGGAAGTGGGTATGCGTTTCCTGGCTGACACCGATCAGGGTCCAGTTCCGGTCGAAATCACTGAAGTTGACGGCGACCACGTCGTTGTTGACGGTAACCACATGCTGGCGGGTCAGAACCTGAACTTCCACGTAGAAGTGGTTGCAATCCGCGAAGCTACGGCTGAAGAGCTGGCTCACGGCCACGTTCACGGCGAGCACGGCCATGACCATGGTCACGACCACGACCATGACCACGGCGGTTGCTGCGGCGGCCACGGTCACAGCCATGATCACGATCATGGCCATGACCACGGCAGCAAAGGCGGTTGCGGTAACGGCGGATGTGGTTGCCACTAAGGCCCACTGAGTCGTTAAAACGAAAAAGGCACCCAATGGGTGCCTTTTTTGTTGCTGCGTCGTGCGGCGTAAGCCTGGGGCTTAGTAATGCGGCGGCGGCGTCTCTTCCGACTGATCGGCGATTTGCGACGGCTGCGACGCGCGCAGTTTATCGGTCAATAAGCGCAGGTGGTCATGCAGCCGACTCATTTCTAACTGGTGTGATGTGACGATGTGATTGAGTTCATCAATGGTCACTTCCTGAAATGCCAGACGGCTTTCTAGCATCTCTAAACGTTTCTCGATGGCGCTCTGGTCCATGGGTTTCACCTCTTATGCTGCAATGGACGGATTCTACCTGCAAATGCGGGGAATTACCTGACGGGCTGTCTGAGAGTTTTCGTATTTTAAGGAAATTAAGAAACTTATTGTCGCAAAAAGGTTCTGAATAATACGCTATTGGTTAGTATAGAGATTGTCTTGTTCGAACATGGACAGTTATAGTAACCGCCGTACTTTCGTTATTGTTACCTGAGGCTACGTGCTTCAGGTCTTGGAGAAATGGATGAAATCACTGTTTAAAGTAACACTGTTAGCGACCACCATGGCACTGGCACTGAATGCGACGCAGGCCATGGCAGATGATGCAGCAAAAGCTGCTCCAGCTCCTGCCGCTGCACCAGCCGCCGCCGCACCGGCAGCGACTGATACAACTAAGTTTAAAAGTGATGATGAGCAGGCTGCTTACGCGCTGGGTGCTTCACTTGGCCGCTACATGGACAATTCTCTGAAAGAACAAGAGAAATTGGGCATCAAACTGGACAAAGACCAGTTGATCGCTGGTGTACAAGACGCGTTTGCGAACAAGAGCAAACTGTCTGACGCCGACATCGAAAAAACGCTGCAAACTTTCGAAGGCCGCGTGAAGGCTTCTGCTCAAGCTAAAGTTGAACAAGACGCTAAAGCTAACGCAGAGAAAGGCGACAAATTCCGTGCTGACTTCGCCAAAACTAAAGGCGTGAAGAAAACTGAATCTGGCCTGCTGTATCAGGTAGAAAAACCAGGTACTGGCGAAGTGCCGAAAGACAGCGACACCGTGGTTGTTAACTACAAAGGTACTCTGACCGACGGTACTGAGTTCGACAACTCTTACACTCGTGGCGAGCCACTGTCCTTCCGTCTTGACGGCGTGATCCCAGGCTGGACCGAAGGTCTGAAGCACGTTAAGAAAGGCGGTAAAATCAAGCTGGTCATTCCACCAGACTTGGCTTACGGCAAAACTGGCGTCCCAGGCATCCCTGCTAACTCTACTTTGGTCTTCGACGTAGAACTGCTGGACGTTAAAGCCGCGCCTAAAGCTGACCCGAAAGCGGCTGAACAGCCAGCTGACGATGCAGCCGCAGCAGCTCCTAAAGCAAACTAATCTGTTTTAGCAGCTCTGAGAAAACCGTCGCTATACGCGGCGGTTTTTTTTGCCTAAAAGATTAATTCTGGCTGTGACCCTCATTTTACTGCGGTTACTCTATGATGATCACTTGACGCGTTTGCCTGTCGAGCATAACGTCACTATTCCATGTGATCTCAAGGGTGTCTGTCTGCCTGTCTGTTTACAACAGTGAAGGGCAGTGAAGGCCCCGAATATTGATTGATGCGTATTGCTGGTCTCAAGCGAGCGCAATGTAGAGGGTGGTAGCTTCGATGTCTAATTCGCTTATATCTGGCGAAACCGGCGAACTGGATTTGCTGGACCAACGTCCTTTCACTCAGACCGACCACGAAATTCTCACCTCCTATGAGGCGGTAGTCGATGGTTTGGCGATGCTTATCGGCGAGCACTGTGAAATTGTTCTGCATTCTCTAGAAGACTTGAAATGCTCGGCGATTCGAATTGCCAATGGTGAACATACCGGGCGCAAAATCGGCTCGCCTATTACCGACTTGGCGCTGCGCATGCTGCACGACATGACCGGTGCCGACAGCAATGTGTCGAAAGCCTATTTCACTCGCGCCAAAAGCGGCGTGTTGATGAAGTCGGTGACCATCGCCATTCGCAACCGCGAACAGCGAGTGATTGGCCTGCTGTGTATCAACATGAACCTCGACGTGCCTTTCTCGCAAATCATGCAGACCTTTATGCCGCCAGAAACGCAGGAAGTGGCCCCTTCGGTGAACTTCGCCTCGTCAGTTGATGACTTGGTGGCGCAGACGCTGGAATTCACCATTGAAGAGGTGAATGCTGACCGCAATGTGTCGAATAACGCCAAGAATCGTCAGGTGGTCCTGAATCTTTACGAGAAAGGCATTTTTGATATCAAAGATGCGATTAATCAGGTGGCAGATCGCCTGAACATCTCCAAGCACACGGTTTATCTCTATATCCGCCAGTTTAAGAGCGGCGATCTGGTGGGGAACGAACGTTGAAACTGCGTTATTGCCTGCTGGTGACCGGCCCTGCTTATGGCACGCAACAAGCCAGCGCGGCCTATCAATTTGCTCTGGCGCTGTTAGCCGCCGGGCATCAGTTAGACAGCATCTTTTTCTATCGCGAAGGCGTTTTGAATGGCAACCAGCTTTCAGCGCCAGCTTCTGACGAGTTCGATTTAGTGCGCGCATGGCAGCGATTAGCCGTCGACAACCAAGTGGCGCTGAATGTCTGCGTAGCCGCGGCGCTGCGCCGTGGCGTGATTGATGGCGATGAAGCCCGCAATCAGGGCGGTGAGTTTGCTAACTTGCAATCAGGTTTTGCCTTGACCGGGCTGGGAAGTTTGGCCGAAGCGTCGCTGACCTGCGACCGGCTAGTGCAGTTTTAAATACAAGGTGTGAATCCAAAATGAAAAAAGTCGCCTTTATTTTTACGCATGGGCCACACGGCAGTTCAGCGGGCAGGGAAGGGCTTGATGCCTTGCTCGCCACCTCAGCATTAACTGAAGACATTGGCGTGTTCTTTGTCGGCGATGGCGTATTTCAGCTGTTACCCAATCAACAACCAGAAAAAATTCTTTCCCGTAATTATATCGTAACTTACGGTGTTTTATCCTTATACGATATTGACCAGTGTTTCATCTGCGCAGAGTCATTGGCGTCGCGCGGATTGTCGAGTGTGAACAACTGGGTGCTGGATGTTGAGACGCTGGCCGCGGAAGAATTACGCGCTAAGTTAGCGGAATACGATGTCGTGATGACATTTTAAGGCAGGATGAAACATGCTTTTTACCTTAGCAAATTCCCCCCAAGCGTGTGATTTCCCCACACTTGTTAGTCTGATTGGCTCACAAGACGCCTTACTGCTGATGCAAGACGGCGTGCTGGCGGCCTTGAAAGACAGCGCGGCGCACCAATATCTAGCTACGGCAGAACATTCGGTTTATGCCTTATGTGAAGATCTCGCCGCTAGAGGATTGGTTGGTCAAATTTCACACAATATTACGCTGATCGACTATACTGGTTTCGTTGCGCTGACTGAAAAGCACCCCCAGCAAATCGCATGGTGATTATCTCCAACGCTGTATATTTCTTGACACCTTTGTAGGTCAGCCCTAAAATTCTGCGTCCCCATATTAGCTCATGCTGTATATGGGGTGATTTAACACGCGTTTACAAAGTAGTTTATGAACCAAAATCCAGGAGCTTTTTAATGGCAACAATTAATCAGCTGGTACGCAAACCACGCTCTACGAAGGTTGCTAAAAGCAACGTTCCAGCGCTGGAAGCTTGCCCGCAGAAACGTGGCGTATGTACTCGTGTATATACCACCACTCCTAAGAAACCAAACTCCGCACTGCGTAAAGTATGCCGTGTGCGTTTGACTAACGGTTTTGAAGTTACCTCCTACATCGGCGGTGAAGGTCACAACCTGCAGGAACACTCCGTGATCCTGATCCGTGGCGGTCGTGTAAAAGACTTGCCAGGTGTGCGTTATCACACCGTCCGTGGCGCGCTGGACTGTTCAGGCGTTAAGGATCG